>Ga0315287_10003528_pt1 | contig 15091 bp, 11 predicted proteins | sample YL17G11_0_MG_FD_205037 | JGI IMG/M metagenome (GOLD analysis project Ga0315287, IMG submission 205037) | Sediment microbial communities from Yellowstone Lake, YNP, Wyoming, USA - YL17G11_0 | ecosystem: Environmental > Aquatic > Freshwater > Lake > Sediment | place: USA: Wyoming | collected... | reverse complement strand
GGCGAGGGTGTTGATGTCCCCGAGGGGCATCGACCGCACCTCTTCCAGATCGATCTCGTCCGGCAGCGTCTCGCAGGCCTCCAGGCGCCCGGCGATGCGCAGAGCGATCTGCGTGCGGATGCACTTGCGGCACCGACCGCAGTTGTAGTTGCCGTCCCGGTTCTCCCAGCACACCCGCAGATGGCGCAGGGCCACCTCCGACTCGGCCACCGCGACGGTCTTCTGCACCCGGTCGGCGTCACCGCCGTCGTGCACCAACCTCACCCGATCACTCGACAACAGCGGGTCCGACAACGGGTGCGAACCCCACGGGAACAGGTCCGAGTAGGTGTGGGTCCCGCCCACCAACACCTCGCCGAACGTCGGCGCCAACAGGTGCGCCACCGCGCCGAGAGCGACACCGTGGTAGGTCGTGCCCCACGGCGAGCCCATGGCGTCGGAGAAGTCGTGCAGGTTGGTCTCGACCTCGACGAGGGCCACGCCGAGCTCCGACGCCGCCGCCCGCACCCCCGAGGTCACCGCCGCCCGCAGATCGGGCAACTCGACCAGCGGCACGTCGAAGCCGTGGACGAACACCAGGGCGTCGAGCGACTCGAGGTGACGCAGCGCGGAGAAGAACGAATCCACCCCACCGGTGAAGAAACACGCCCGCCCACGCGCCGGACGCCGGGACCGCCGCCCACCGGCCCGCACCTCGACCGGCGCCAGACGGTCCGGATACCAGGTGGCAAACACCTCCTGCCACTGGGCCAGACCCTCCACGAACCCCTCGGTCAACGACCCGGGAGCCTGGACCCCCAGCCCCCGAGCCATCGCCACCGGCAGAGCCATGGCGGTGAACGCCTCCGCCGACGCCTCGACCGGGGCCCCCGTGACCCGGAACCACACCTCAAAGGGCCGACCGTCCACATCGACGGTGCCCCGCACCTCAGAACCGGAGGCCCCGACCCCCGAGAACGTGATCATGGGGCCTAGCTATAGCCTGCCGGGCGCCGTGACCCACCGCCCCGACGCCGAGCTGGTCGGCCGCTGGTCCCACCTCGTGGACGGCGTCCTCCATGACCTGCTCCCCGTCGGGACCCGGGTGGCACTGGTCAACTTCCCCAACCACGCCAACGCCGGTGACTCGGCGATCTGGCTGGGGGCCCTGACCTCTCTCCGCCGGATGCAGGTCCATGTGGTCTACCGGTCCTCCTGGGCCACCTACGAGCCCGTCGCCCTGCGCCGGGCCCTGGGCGACGGTGTCGTGCTGCTGCAGGGCGGGGGCAACTTCGGCGACCTGTATCCCGCCAACCAGCAAGCGACCCGCGAACGGGCCCTGGCCGACCTGGCCGACCTGCGGACCATCCAGTTGCCCCAGAGCCTGCACTTCGACGATCCCGCCAACCTCGAGCGCATGCGCCGCCTCTGCGAGTCCCATTCGGACTTCACCCTGCTCGTGCGCGAGCGCCAGAGCCTGGCGTTCGCCCAAGAGCACTTCGCCGTGCCCGTCGAGCTCTGCCCGGATCTGGCCATGGCCCTCGCCCCGCACGACCGGGTGCGCGAGCCCCGGGTCGACGTGCTCCACCTGGCCCGGGCGGACAAGGAGGCAGTGGCCCGAGCGGTCGTCCCCCTCGGTGACGGTGTCTCCTACGAGCGGGTGGACTGGCTCACCGACCTCGACGACGAGCCCGCCTGGCCGCTGAGCGACCGGTGGCGGCGCCGCCTGAACCAGGCCCTGCTGACCCGGTCGGCCAAGAGCCCGGCCTTCGCCCGCAACACCTGGAAGGACAGCGCGATGACCTTCGAGCCTCTCGGGCGACGCTGGGTGGCCCGGGCCGACGAGATCCTCGCCCGGGGGCGGGTCGTGCAGACCGATCGCCTGCATGCCCACCTGCTCAGCCTCCTGCAAGGCATCCCCCACGTGATCGAGGACAACGCCACGGGCAAGGTCCGGGCCTACTACGACACCTGGACCCACCAGTGCTCGCTCACGACCTGGGCCGACACCCCCCTGGAGGCGGTCGAGCGGGCCCGGGCCCTGGTCGAGGTGGCCCGGGACCGTGGTCGGTAGCCTCGCCGCCGTGCTCGGTTCAAACCGCCGGAAGGTGGCGCGCGCACCGGAGCGGCGCTTCCGCCTCTTCGGTGTCGGCCTGTCCAAGAGCGGCACCCACTCCCTCGCGGGGGTGTTCGCCCGCGACTACCGCAGCGCCCACGAGCCCGAGGCCAAGGCGCAGGTCGAGCTGACCTGTGACGTGATGGAGGGCAGGGCCAGCCCCCGGGACCTGCGGCGCTATCTCCGCGACCGGGAGGACCGACTCCGCCTCGAGGTGAACGCCGCGGGCTGGAACGGCCTCGTCGTCGAGGAACTGGTCGCCCTCGGCCGCGACACCCGCTTCGCTCTGACGGTCCGCGAACCGCGGAGCTGGTTGGACTCGCTCCTCAACCACCTGAAGGTGGGGAAGGCGCCGCCCCACTTCGAGCGCCTGCGCCGCCTGATCTTCGACAGCGGCGGACCCCACCCGCCCGAGGAGGCGGTGCTGGCCGAGCATGGCTTCTACCCCCTCGACGGCTACCTCGGCTCCTGGGCCCGGCGCCACCAGCAGGTCCTCGACGCCGTCCCCGCCGACCGCCTCCTCATCGTGCGCACGGAGGACATCGGGGCGGGCCTGGCCGACCTGGCCGCGTTCGTCGGGGTACCCCCCGAGACCCTCGACCCCGAGCAGGCCCACGGCTTCAAGGCCCGGGCCAAGTTCGGCCTGCTCGACGAGATCGACCAGGACCACCTGACCGAGCGCATCGACACGCTCTGCGGGCCGGTGCTGGCCCGGCTCTTCCCCGACCCGGCGGGCTGACCGTGCTGGTCATGACGCTGCTCGTCCGGGACGAGGAGGATGTCCTGGAGGCCAACCTGGAGCACCACTTCGACCACGGGGTGGACTTCGTGATCGCCACCGACAACGGCTCGGTCGACGGGACCCTGGACATCCTCCGGGCCGAGGAACGGGCGGGGCGGCTGCGCCTGATCCTGGAGCCCGAGGACACCTACGCCCAGCACCGCTGGGTGACCCGGATGGCCCGCCTGGCCGCCGCCGACCACGGCGCCGACTGGGTGATCAACAACGACGCCGACGAGTTCTGGTGGCCCCGCGACGGCGACCTGGCCTCGACCCTCGCCGCCGTCCCCGATGCCGTCGACGTGGTCGTCGCCCAGCGCCACAACTTCGTAGCCCGCCCCGGCCACGATCAGCCGTTCCACCAGCGCATGACCGTGCGCCAGGCCGAGCCCCGCCAACACCCCGGCCTCGGCGACGGCCCCCTGCCGCCGAAGGCCGCCCACCGGGCCGACCCCGAGGTCACGGTCCTCCAGGGCAACCACGAGGTCACCGGGCCGCTCCTCGGTGGATCGGAGCTGGACGACGGCCGCATCGACATCCTCCACTTCCCCATCCGCGGCTACGCCCACTTCGCCAACAAGATCGCCAAGGGCGGGGCGGCCTACGCCCGCAACGCCGAGCTACCGGTCGAGGTCGGCCACCAGTGGCGCCGTCTCCACGCCCACCAGCAGGACGGCACCTTTGACGAGGCGTGGGCCGAGCTCGTCCTCACCGACGCCGAGCTGGCCACCGGCCTGGCCGCCGGCACGCTGGTGGAGGACACCCGCCTGCGCGACGAGCTCGGCTGACCGGTTCAGCCCGTCGGGCGGCCGATCCCGACGGCCGAACCGCTCAGTCCCGGCGGAGGAGCCCCTTGGCCTTGGCCATCATGCGGATGGGGAACTTGCCGCGCAGCTCGATGAGCTGGCGGAGGTAGTCGTCGGCTTCGGCCCGCAGGGCCATCACCTGCTCGGCCAGGTCGGAGGCCTCGGCCGAGCGGGTGGCGATCTCTACGTGCAGGGCGGCGACCTGGCGCTCGTGCTCGGCCTCCAGGGCCTCGACGTGCTGGGTCAGCCGGTCGGTCTCCTCGAGGAAGAACGACAGGCGCTTGGCCTCGACGAAGGCCAACTGCAGGTTGGCCGTCTCCGGGGGCAGCGTCGGCGCCGTGAACGGGTCGAGGGGTCCGGACAGGCCGAGGAGGGCCTCGTCCAGAGTGGACTGGGCCGGGCTGAGGACCTCGTCCTCGACGCCGGTCTGGTGGCGATGCCCGCCATCCAGGTATCCCACGACCGCGGCCAACCGTTCGGGGTCGTCGTTGAGCGGCTCGTCGACGCAGAATGCGACCAGCTCCCGGGCGACGCTCTCGGGCTCGGCCAGCAGGCGCTCGTAATGCACGAAGCAGGCCCGGTGGCCGTCCAGGTCGCCGAGCAGGGTCCGGGTGTAGCGCTCCCAGAGGGCCAGGCCGTAGCCCAGCGCCATCCCGTCGCGGGCGGCCAGGGAGCCGGCGATCTCGGTGGGGTCCCGCAGGGCCACCACTTCGTGGGGCGCGGGCGCCCCGTCGCGGGTGAGCACGGCCCGCCAGAACGGCAGCAGCAGGCTGACCCGGGGGTCCTTCCACACCCACGGCGTGCCGGCGAAGGCCTCGGCGTGCAGTTCGGCCGCCTCCCGGCCCCAGGACCCGTCGGCCAGCGTCGCCAGTTCGGCCCGATCGGCGTCCGGGGGGGCCGACCAGCGGCCCCCGCGGTCATCGAGGAGACGGTCGTTGAACGAGGTGAGGCGCTCGACCTCCCAGTGCCCGGTGGGGTTGGACTCGCTGGCCCCCATGAGCACGTCCCGACCGGCGTCGAGGCCGAGCAGGTTGAGCACCCGGGTCAGCGCGGAGGTCCCGCTGCGATGCATGCCCAGCACGAGCACGCCCATGGGCTGCGCTCCTGCCTAGTCGGCGGCTTCGGCCAACGACTCGGACAACGTCGGGTGGACGAAGAGCGAGTCGTCGAGGTCGGTCACCGTGAGCCCGGCGCTGACGGCCAGCGCCACCACCGAGATCAGCTCGGCGGCGTGGGCGCCGACGATGGAGCCGCCCAGCACCTGACCGGTCGCCGGGTCGGACACCAGCTTGACGAAGCCCGGCGTGGCGTCGTCGATCATGGCCTTGGCGTTCGCCGAGAACGGCACCTTGGTGACCCGGACCTTTCGTCCTTCGGAGAAGGCGTCGGCCTCGGCCAGGCCCACGTCGGCGATCTCGGGCTCGGTGAAGATCGCCGAAGCCGCCTTGTCGTAGTCCAGGTGACGGTGCTCCCGGGTGTGCAGGCCCATGACGTGGTCGGCGATCTTGCGCCCCTGCATGGCTGCCACCGAGGACAGCGGCAGCTTCCCCGACAGGTCCCCGGCGGCGTAGATGTGACCTACGTTCGAGCGCAGGTGCTGATCGACCGGAACGTAGCCGTCCTCGCTCTCGACCCCCGCCGCCTCCAGGCCCAGCCCCTCGGAGTTGGGCAGAGAGCCGACGGCCAGCAGGACGTGGGAGCACTCGACCCGGCGGCCGTCGTCGCAGACCACGGTGACCCCGGCGTCGGTCCGCTCGAGGCCCGTGGCCCGGGCCCCCTTCAGCAGGTGCACGCCCCGGGACAGGAAGTTCTCCTCGAGGGCGGCCGCGACCTCGGGGTCCTTCTGGGGCAGGACCTGCTGGCGGCTGACGATCAGGGTCACCTTCGAGCCCAGCGCCGCGAAGAGGTGGACGAACTCCACGCCGGTGACACCGGAACCGACCACGGCGACGTGGTCGGGCAGGACCTTCGGAGGGTAGGCCTGGCGGGTGGTCAGGACCCGGTCCCCGTCGGGCTCGGCCCAGTCGGGTATCCGGGGCCGGCTGCCGGTGCTCAGGAGGAGGGCATCGGCCCGGATCGTGATCTCGCCGTCGGCTGTGTCGGCCACGACGGTGTTGGGACCGGTCAGGCGGCCGGCGCCCCGGAGGATCCGGACCTTCTGGCGGTCGAGGAGGTCGGTGACCGACGCCTCGAGGCGGTCCTCGATGGAGCCGAGACGCTCGCGCAGGGCCTCCAGGTCGATCTCGGCGCCGACCTCACGCAGGCCCATCTGCTCGACCCGGTGCAGGTAGGACATCGCCCCGCCCGTGGCGATCATGGCCTTGGAGGGCACGCAGTCCCACAGGTGGGCGGCCCCGCCGATGATGTCCCGTTCGACCAGGGTGACCTCGGCTCCGAGGGTGGCGGCCCGGGTGGCGGCGGCATTGCCCGCCGGTCCCCCACCGATGATCACGAAGCGTGTGGCCACGGACTCAGGCTAAGTCTCCTGTCGCCGCCTGCGCGGCTCCCGCTGCGCACGCAACACCGACGAACCTCAGATGAGCTGCTCCGCTCCGACTCCGCAGCGTCGCTGCTGGCCGAACCACACCACTGCGTACCATTGGCGGCGCCATGGACACACTTGATCCCGACGCCTGGCGGGCCCGGGCCGAGAAGGAGCTGCGGGGCACGAGCCCCGACGACCTGACCTGGCCCACGCCCGAGGGCATCCCCGTCACGCCGCTCTACACCGAGGCCGACCTGACCGGGGTCGAGCACCTCGGCGGCCTGCCCGGCTTCCCGCCCTTCGTCCGCGGTGTGCGGGCCACGATGTACGCCAACCGGCCCTGGACCCTGCGCCAGTACGGCGGCTTCTCGACTGCCGAGGAGTCCAACGCCTTCTACAAGCGCAACCTGGCCGCGGGCCAGACGGGCCTGTCGGTGGCCTTCGACCTGGCCACCCACCGGGGCTACGACTCGGACCACCCCCGGGTGGAGGGCGACGTCGGCATGGCCGGCGTGGCCATCGACTCGGTGGAGGACACCAACATCCTCTTCGCCGACATCCCCCTGGACAAGGTCAGCGTGTCCATGACCATGAACGGCGCCGTGCTGCCGGTACTGGCCTGTTACGTCGTGTCGGCTGAGGAGCAGGGGGTCACCCAGGACCAACTCAGCGGGACCATCCAGAACGACATCCTCAAGGAGTTCATGGTCCGCAACACCTACATCTACCCGCCGGCGCCGAGCATGCGGATCGTGGCCGACATCATCGAGCACACGGCGACGCACATGCCCCGCTTCAACTCGATCTCGATCTCCGGCTACCACATGCAGGAGGCGGGGGCGACGGCCGACCAGGAGCTGGCCTTCACCATCGCCGACGGCCTCGAGTACGTCCGCACCGCCCACGCCCGGGGCCTCGATGTGGACGCCTTCGCCCCCCGGCTCTCGTTCTTCTTCGCCATCGGCATGAACCTGTTCATGGAGGTGGCCAAGCTGCGGGCGGCCCGACTGCTCTGGGCCCGGGTCATGGAGCGCTTCGACCCGAGGGACGAGAAGTCCCTGATGCTGCGGACGCACTGCCAGACCTCGGGCGTGTCCCTCACCGAGCAGGACCCCTACAACAACATCGTGCGCACGGCGTACGAGGCCCTCGCCGCGGTGCTCGGGGGCACCCAGAGCCTGCACACCAACGCCTTCGACGAAGCGCTGGGCCTGCCCACCGACTTCTCGGCCAGGATCGCCCGCAACACCCAGCTCATCCTGGCCGAGGAGACGGGCGTGCCCCACGTCGTGGACCCCCTGGCCGGCAGCTACTACGTCGAGAAGCTGACCCACGACCTGGCCGCCAAGGCCTGGGCCCTCATCGAGGAGGTCGAGGCGTTGGGGGGCATGACCGAGGCGGTCGCCTCCGGCATGCCCAAGCTCCGCATCGAGGAGAGCGCGGCCCGGCGCCAGGCCCGGGTGGACCGGGGCGACGAGGTCGTCGTCGGGGTCAACCGGTACGTCGCCGAGCACCCCGACCAGGTCGACGTCCTCGACATCGACAACACCGATGTCCGCCGCCGGCAGGTCGAGCGCCTGGAGCGCCTCCGGGCCGACCGGGACGACGACGCCGCCCGCGCCGCCCTCGATGCCCTCACCGAGGGGTCCCGGGGCGACGGGGACCTGCTCGCCCTGTGCATCGACGCCGCCCGGGCCCGGGCCACGGTGGGCGAGATGTCCGACGCCATGGAAGCGGTCTTCGGCCGCCACAAAGCCGAGATCCGCTCCATCTCGGGGGTCTACGGTGCGGCTGCGGAGGGCTTCGAGGACTTCGAGACCGCGCAGGCCGCGGTGGAGGCGTTCGCCGCGGCGCGGGGCCGACGCCCCCGGATGCTGGTCGTCAAGATGGGCCAGGACGGCCATGACCGCGGGGCCAAGGTCATCGCCACCGCCTTCGCCGACCTCGGCTTCGACGTCGATGTCGGCCCCCTGTTCCAGACGCCGGCTGAGGCCGCCCGCGACGCGGTGGAAAACGACGTCCACGTGGTCGGCGTGTCCAGCCAGGCCGCCGGGCACAAGACCCTGGTCCCCCAGCTCATCGACGAGCTCCGGGCCGCCGGCGCCGGTGAGGTGCTGGTGGTGTGCGGCGGGGTCATCCCGCCCGGCGACCACGCCATGCTCCACGAGGCCGGAGTGGCCGCCGTGTTCGGCCCGGGGACCAACATCCCCAAGGCCGCCCTGCGGGTGCTCGAACTCCTCGACCAGCGCTAGCGGACGGGATGGCGACGACGGCGGAGGCCATCCGGGCCGGCGACCGACGGGTCCTGGCTCAGGGCATCACCCTGGTGGAGTCCGTCCGCCCCGACCACCGAGCCGAGGCCGTCGCCCTGCTCGAAGAGCTGCTCCCCACCACGGGCGGCGCGGCGCGGGTCGGCATCACGGGCCAGCCCGGCGCCGGGAAGTCGACCTTCATCGAGGCCCTCGGCCTGCACCTCGTCGAGGCCGGCCACCGGGTCGCCGTGCTCGCCGTCGACCCGTCCAGCACGCGCTCGGGGGGCTCGATCCTCGGGGACAAGACCCGCATGGGCGAGCTGGCCCGCAGCGACCGGGCCTTCATCCGCCCGTCGCCCTCCGGACGCACCGTGGGTGGCGTCGCCCGCCGGACCCGGGAGGCCCTGCTCCTCTGTGAAGCCGCCGGGTTCGACGTGGTCATCGTGGAGACCGTGGGCTCCGGGCAGTCCGACGTCGCCGTGGCCGACTTGGTGGACGTGTTCGTCCTGCTCGTGCCCCCCGCCGGCGGCGATGAGCTGCAGGGCATCAAGCGGGGGATCATGGAGCTGGCCGACGTGGTCGTGGTCACCAAGGCCGACGGTGACCTCGTACCCGCGGCCAACCGCACGGCCGCCGACCATCGCCACGCCGTGCACCTGCTCCACGGCGCCGACCCGCCGCCGGTCGTCAGCTGCTCCGCGTTCAGCGGCGAGGGCATCGACGAGGCCTGGACCGCCATCGCCGGCCTGCACGACCAGCGGGCGGCGTCGGGCGAGCAAGTCGAGCGCCGCTCGGCCCAGGCCCGCAGCTGGCTCTGGGAAGAGGTGCGGGAGTCCCTGCTGGACGAGCTGCAAACCGACCCCGCCATCGCCGACCTGGCCCCCGAACTGGAGGCCCGGGTCACCGAGGGCACCCTCTCCCCGGCCGCCGCCGCCGCCGAACTGCTGGAGACATTCCGCCCCAGCCGTTAGCCACGCTGCGCAGGCCCCGGTCAGAGGTAGCCGAAGGCGGTCAGGCCTTCTCGGCCGAGCTCGCTGATGCGGGCCAGCGTCTCGCCGTCGAACTCGTCGGCGTAGCGGCCGATGCGGGCGGCGCTGATGGGTTGGAACGTACGGGCGTGCTGGGCCATGCCCTCATGGCCCGCGAACTGCCGGTAGCGCCGCTCGTCGTCGATCATGGCCGGGTCCCACTCGACCTCGAGCAGGCCGCAGATCCGGCGGAACTCCCGTTCGGGGTCGGCGACCACGTCCTCGTAGCGGACGAACAGGTAGGGGCTCTCCTGGCGGGGCACGCTGGACTGCACCAACAAGTTGTTGGCCACCCAGAAGCGGACGAGGCCCTCGGGCACGCCGTGGGCCCAGCCCAGGTCCCGGAACGAGGCCATGACGTCGCGCACGTCACGCACCATGTGGACGACCGGTAGGTTCGGGCCGTAGAGCTGCGCGGTCAGCAGGATGCGCTGGAACTTCAGGTCGTTGGGGGACTTGTCCCCGCCGAGGCGCCCACCACCGGCCTCGGCCAACGCGGCGTAGAGGTCGGTCAGGATCCCGTTGAGGGTCCACGGCGCGGCGCGGACCACGGTGGCGACCCCATCGGCGTCCAGGTACTCCCCGACGCTGTCGGCGAACCTACGGCTCCGGGTGATGAGGGTGACGGCCAGCTCCCGGCCGAGGTCGGGGTCCTCGATGCGGTCGACCAGAAAGGCCAGCGGGACCACGAGGTCGGTCTCGTCGGGGAGGACCAGATCGGGATGGCCGTTGAGGCACTGCGCCACCAGCGTGGTGCCCGATCGGGGCTGGCCGAGCACGAGGAACACGACGGACTCAGGACTCCCGGACCCGTTGGATGGCCCCCCACTCGGTGGGCAGGTACAGGTCGATCTCGTGGTGGCCGACGGTGAGGCGGCGTTCGTCCAGCAGCGCCGCGAACTCGCCGTCGGTCCGGTCCAGGTCCCCGATGCCCGCCAGGATGCCATCGATGGCGATCAGCACCTGGTTGGGCAGGTCGATGTCCCCGTCGTCCAAGCCCAACCGGCCCGCGACCGCGACCGCCCGGGCCCGCACGTCGGGCACGTCCCGCAGCAGGTCCTCCTGGTCGATCTGCCATGCACCGTCGAGCGGCCGGGCGCGGACCACAGCGTCCACGGCGCGGTTCACCAAGTGGCCGGCGGGGCCCACCTGGAGCAGGCTGACCCACCCCTCGTCGTTCACGTAGCCGGCGTCGCGCAGGGCGAGGGGCAGCACGTCGGAGAAGTCACCGGGCACCACCTGGGGGCCGGCGCCGTAGAAGACGGGCTTGTCGTCGTCGGCCCGGTCGAAGCCGGGATCGACGAGGGACTGGCCGTCGAAGCCGGCGTTGTCGGGCGGCTCGACGTCGATGAGGTCCATGATCGTGGGCAGGACGTCGACGAGCAGGGCGTTCCGGTCGCTGACCCGCCCGTCGCCCGCATCCTGGCCGGGCGCCTTGATGAAGAGCGGCACCCGGTAGATCTCCTGGACGTTGCTGTCCGACGGCTCCCGGGCCCGGCCACCGACCTCGAAGGCCATGCCGTGGTCGGCCACCACCGCGATGGTGGCCTCGTCCAGCGTCCCGGCCGCTTCGAAGCGGTCCAGCAGGCGCCCCAGCAACGCGTCGGCGTAGCCGACCTGGAGCAGGTGGCGCTGCAGCACCCGCCGGACGAACGCCGGGGAGTCCGGCCACGCCTCCTGGCCCGGGGTGACCCCGCCCACGGTGGTGTCGTAGGCCGCCCCGGTCGGAGTGATGTGCCACGGGCGATGAGGCAGGAAGGGGTCGTGGCCGACGAAGAGCGTCCCCGGAGCGGCGTCGTAGCCGTCGATGAGCGGGACGAGGTCGCGTCCCTGACCGCCACGGGACCGGGCCGCTGAAGCCCGGCCCTCGAGGAAGTCCGTCAATTCGGTGCGGCCGTCGACCGGCTCCTGGGCGACCAGGTCCTCCGGGGAGGCCGCGGTCGCCGCGTCGTCGCCCGGCGTCTCCAGGAACCCCGCCCACGACTGGCCGAGCGTGGGCAGGTGATCCCGCAACGTCTGGGGCAGCGTCAGGTGGCCGAAGACCACCCCGGCATCGCCCACCGCGCCGACGACGTCGTCGAAGAAGGAATTGACGCCCAGATGCTGCTCGTCGGGGGCACAGACGACATCCGGGCAGAGATCGGTGACCCCCTCGAAGGCGTCCACCTGGTACGAGCCGCCCAGCAGGGTGAAGATGTTGATCGGCCGATCGGCCGACGTGGGCAGGCGACCCGACTCCGGATACTGCCCGGTCAGGATCGACGGCACCGACTCCGGGGTCGAGGGGTTCACCGAGGTGACGTTGCGGTACCAGGTCGACGAGTCAGCCAGGCGGGCGAAGTTGGGGAAGCGCCGGGCGTTGATCTCGCCGTCACGGGTGAGCAGGGAGGCCAAGGGCAACTCGTCGAGCACGAGCACGGCCACCGGCCCACCCGTGCCCTGCTCCAGCTCGACGACCTGGGCGTCCTCGGTGAAGACCAGCGCGCCGGACTCGGAGGTGAACACGAAGAGCAGAGCGAAGGCCAGGGGGGCGATGCCCAGGTAGTGGAGGACCGAGCGGGCGGTGGCGTGGCGCTGGAGCCGCAGCACCAGGGCGGCGAAGGCCACCGCGAAGGCCACGGCCAGGACCGGGGCCTCGATGTCGAACTGCCGGGCCACGTTGAGGCCGAGGACCGCGCCCAGGAGGCCGATCACGACCCGGTGGACCGTGCGGGCGACGGAGGGTCGTGCGAACGCGACGACGGACTCGATCAGAATGAGCACCAGCGGGACGGCGAAGGCGATCACCAGGGTGAAGCCCACGATCTCGCCCGGGCCCGTGCCCGAGGCCAGGAAGAACTCGCCGTTCTTGCCGAAGAGGTCGAAGAGGGGCTGCGCTCCGGCCAGGGCCCAGAGGGCCAGGATCTCGAGGGCCGGGCCGACACCCGCCCACCGAGATGAGGGTGCGTCGACCTCGTCGCTCACCGAGGCGTGGCGTGGTAGCAGACGCGCGTGCCCGAAGGGAGCTCCTCCCGCCGGGCCACGTCGAACCGCTGGGCCAGCGCCGCCTCGAAGGCCTCGACGGTGTAGTCGTCGTGGATCCCTTCGCGCTTGTTGCGCAGCAGGCGCTGCACCATCGGGTCCTCGCGGGTCGGGAACTCGACCACGAGCTGGGCACCGGCGTCGGCCAGGAAGTCCACGAACTCCTGCATCGGCACATTTCGGCTGATGACCAGGTGGTGGATCAGGGCGAGGGCCAGGACGAGCTGAGGGCGGCTCCGCCCGGTGAAGGCCAGGCGCTCCTTGCTCCGCCAACCCCGGTTCGGGGAGGGGTCGGCCAGGTTCAGCACCAGCGGCAGGATGCGGGTGTCGCCTTCCTCCCGCAACGAGCGGTAGAGGCCGTCGACCGCCTCGTGGTCGCCGTCGGCGGCGACGACGTAGGCCCCGTGCTCGGCCACCAGCCGGGAGAAGTGACCGTCGTTGGCCCCGAGGTCCCAGGCCAGGCTCGGGGCGACGGCCGCGGCCACCGAGGAGACGAACGCCTCCTTGGCCTGGAGATCGGCGTCGGTGTAGTGCGCCCGGTCGCTGTAGCTCGACCACTCGGTTTCGGCCTTGCCCAACCGGAGGCGGTCGACCAGCTTCCGCAGGTTGCGGATCTGGGCGACCAGGATCTCCTTCTTCATGCCCGACGCCTTGAGCTCGGACTTCACGTCCCGCTCGCTGGAGGCGTTCTCGGCCCGGGCCTGCAGGGACACGTGGACCAGTGTCCCCTTCTTGCGGGGGCTGAGGATGTCCCAGAACGACATCATCCGCCGGGCGTCGACGGGGTTGACCCCTTCGACGTCGGCCCGGAGCAGGGGCTGGAAGGCGATGCCCCGGTAGGCCGCCAGCATCAGCGGCAGCAGGAAGTGCATGTGGAACTGCCGATACCCGTACCACGGCTCGGACGGGCGCAGGCGCTCGAAGCTGCCCACGTCGATGAACCGGGGCGAAGCCCCGACGAACTGGACGTTGTAGGCCGACGCGTCCTTGGTGGTCAGATCCTCGGCGAGGGCCTGGCTCACGAGGTCGAGCTGGAGGCGGGCGGCGTCCCGCAGCATCTCGAAGGGCCACTCGTACGGATAGGAGACGACCGGGATGCGCTCGTGGCGCAGCACCCCGGCCCAGTCCTCCATGCCCTCCGGGCGCTCGGCGACCAGTTCGCTGGCCACGACCTGGCCGGACGCGAGGGCCTGCGCGAAGAACGGCGTGGCCGCCAGGGCCTCGAAGTCGCCGAGGGCCTCGGCGTCGAGGCCTCGCCACACGGCGTCGTCGGTCAGGTAGACACGGCTCGACGGGTCGCGGAAGGACCCGGGATCGGGCTCAGCTGAAGGGGACATGGACCTGAGGGGGGTTCGAGGACGTACGGAGTTCGGCGCCACCGGGCGCCGGTCGCGGGATCAGGACGCGGTGGTGCTCGCGGGATCGGCGTCCTCGGCCGCGGCTGCGGTCGTCTCGGCGACGGCGGGGTCGGCGTCCTCGGCCGCGGCCGCGGGTGCGGTCGGCTCGGCGACGGCGGGCTCGTCCTTCTTCCAGAAGGTCAGGAAGCTCATGATGCGGTGGCCGAAGGTCTTGAAGACGACGACGATGCCGGCCATGCCGCTGGCGACCAGACCGAGGAGCATGCTCCCACTACCGGGATCGAGATAGGCGTGCATGTGTGAGGCGGGTTCCTTCAGGAGTCGATGATGGCGGCGCCCGATCGGGGCGGGGCCAGGGACCGCTCAGGATAGGCGCGTCACCGCCCGAGTTGCAGTCGACCCCCGTGCATCGTCGGTTCAGGCTCCGACGGGCCCTGCGCCGACCGGGCATCGGCGCCGAGTTCGCTGAGCCTCGGCCCCGAGGCCACGCCGGCGGACGTCGGGCGGGGCATCCACCGGTAGCCTCCCGGCCGCATGCGTGGCCAGCGGTACATCGACGCCCTCCGGGGGCGACGGGGTGGCGGGCCCACGCCCGAACCCGAACCGGAGGCGCCCCCCACCGCGGCCTGGGTGGACACCGCCCCGTCACCGTGGGACGCGTCGACCAAGCCCGAGAACCGGGCCGACGCCTGGTGCAACATCTGCCGCTGGACCGGGCCGGCCTTCGAGGGCCCTCAGCACTGCGAGTTCGCCACCTGCCCCCGGTGCGGCAGCATCGCCCGGGACCGCTTCCTGTTCTGGTGCTTCGTCGAGCGCACGCCCCCGGCCCTCCGTACCCGCCTGCTCGAGACCAGCCCCCGGATGGGTCCGGACTACCGACGGGCCATGGACCGCTGGTTCACCTACACGTGCTCGGACTTCGACGAGCGGGCGCACGCCGGGACGGTGCGCATCGACCTGCAGGCCATCGACCTGCCCGACGCCGGCCTCGACGTCATCCTCACCCCCCATGTCCTCGAGCACGTGCCCGAGACCGACGCCGCCCTCGACGAGATCGCCCGGGTCCTGGCCCCCGGCGGGAAGATGTACCTCCAGGTGCCCGTCCTGCAGGGGGCCACGGCGCCGCCCGTCGAGCCCGAGTTCCACGGCGACGACACGCCGGTCTTCTGGCGCTTCGGCCCCGACCTCACCACCCGCCTCCGCGACCACGGGTTCGAGACGACGCTGCTCTGCACCCACGACTGGCAGCGCCGGGTCGACGCCGG
>Ga0315287_10003527_pt1 | contig 15093 bp, 14 predicted proteins | sample YL17G11_0_MG_FD_205037 | JGI IMG/M metagenome (GOLD analysis project Ga0315287, IMG submission 205037) | Sediment microbial communities from Yellowstone Lake, YNP, Wyoming, USA - YL17G11_0 | ecosystem: Environmental > Aquatic > Freshwater > Lake > Sediment | place: USA: Wyoming | collected... | reverse complement strand
GGCGCGCGGCATCTGCTGCCCGTCGCGCGCGCCTTGCGGGCGCTGCGCGTCACGCGGTTCGTTGCGGCCCTCCGGCCGGCGATCGCGTTCCTGGCGCCCGCGACCTTCGTCGCGGCGGCCGTCGCGTTGATCGCGCCCTTCGCGGCGGTCCTGGCCACGGCCGCGCGTGTCGCGCTGGTCGCGACCCTCGCGCCGCGGATCACGGGCTTCGCGCGGCTTGTCGCCCCGCGAAACCGGGGTGGGGATCGCCGGCTGCGGACGGAACCAGCCCAGGACTTTGGCGAGCCAGCCCGGGGCGGTCGGGGCCATGGCTGCCGCCTCCGGACGCGGTGGCGGCTCAACCGGGATCGGCGCCGGCTGCGCGGGCGTGATGCCCTTCACCACGGCTTCCTGCCGCGGCTCCTTCGCTTCCTCCGTCATCTGTTTCACGACGTCGGGTTCTTCCGGCTGCACGACGAGGTTGAACGAGGCCGGCATGGGCTCGCCCTGGTTCAGATCGTCGTGCCGCAAACGCTGGACCGTGTAGTTCGGCGTCTCGAGGTGACGATTCGGAACCAGCAGCACATTGACCTTGAACCGCGTTTCGATCGACGTGACTTCGGAACGCTTTTCGTTGAGCAGGAACGTGGCGACGTCCACGGGCACCTGGGCGACGATCTGTGCCGTGTTTTCCTTCATCGCCTCTTCCTGCAGTATGCGCAGGATGTGCAGCGCCGACGATTCGGTGCCGCGGATGTGGCCGATGCCGTGGCAGCGCGGGCAGGGGATGTACGCCGATTCGGCGAGCGCCGGGCGCAGCCGCTGGCGCGAGAGTTCCATCAGTCCGAAGCGCGATATCTTGCCGAGCTGGACGCGTGCCCGGTCATAGCGGAGCGCGTCCTTCAGGCGCATCTCGACCTCGCGCTGGTTCTTGGCGCTCTCCATGTCGATGAAGTCGATGACGATCAACCCGCCCAGATCCCGCAGGCGGAGCTGGCGCGCGATTTCATCCGCGGCCTCGAGATTGGTGTTGAACGCGGTGGCCTCGATGTCGGCGCCCTTGGTCGCCCGCGCCGAATTGACGTCGACCGAGACCAGCGCTTCGGTGTGGTCGATCACGATCGCGCCGCCGGACGGCAGCGGCACCTGCCGCGCGTACGCGGTCTCTATCTGGTGCTCGATCTGGAAGCGGGAGAACAGCGGGACATCGTCCTTGTAGAGCTTGACCCGATGCACGTTGGCAGGCATCACGTGGCTCATGAACTGCTGTGCCTGCTCGTAGATCGCTTCGGTGTCGATCAGCAGCTCACCAATATCGGGATGGAAGTAGTCGCGAATCGCCCGGATCACCAGGCTCGATTCCTGGTAGATCAGGAACGCACCCGATTGGAGCCTGGAAGCGTCCTCGATGGCGCGCCACAACTGCATCAGGTAGTTCAGGTCCCATTGCAGCTCTTCGGTGTTGCGGCCGATGCCGGCGGTGCGTGCGATGACGCTCATCCCCTGCGGGACATCGAGCGCCGCGATCGCGTCGCGCAATTCGTTGCGATCCTCGCCTTCGATGCGGCGGGACACGCCGCCGCCACGCGGGTTGTTCGGCATCAGCACCAGATACCGGCCCGCCAGCGAGATGTAGGTCGTGAGCGCCGCGCCCTTGTTGCCGCGCTCGTCCTTGTCGACCTGGACGATCAGCTCCATGCCTTCCTTGAGCTGGTCCTGGATGCGGCCGCGGCCGTTTTCGCCGTCGCCATCCCCGCCTTTGAGGAACTGGCGCGAGATTTCCTTGAACGGCAGAAATCCGTGGCGCTCGGTGCCGTACTCGACGAAACAGGCTTCGAGACTCTGCTCGACGCGGGTGACGACGGCCTTGTAGATATTACCCTTGCGTTGTTCCTTGCTCGCGGACTCGATGTCGAGGTCGACCAGCTTCTGGCCGTCGACGATGGCCACCCGGAGTTCCTCCGCCTGGGTGGCGTTGAACAGCATGCGTTTCATAGGTTCTTCCCGGCGCTGGGACTCAGACCGGGCTGGCGGGGGGTGAAGCACGGCCGCGCGCTGCGCGGCGAGACGCTATTGGGCGGCGGACGCGGACGAAGGCCGTCCCGCCGGCAGCGGTGGCTGCGGGCGGACGAGAGGGGAGTGGACGCTTGGATGGATCGGCATCGCGTCGGCCTCGCAGACTTGGAGGCGGTTCATTCTCGTGGTGGCGGAGAGTTTCGTGGTCGTGTTCAAGCGGTCAAGCTCAAGGCCGCAGCGGTCGCGACGGGGTCGCGGGCGCCAATTCAGCCTGAAGCAGAAATCGTCGCTAGGTGCGCCGCGCAATACGCCGCTTCGAACCGGCCGCAAGCCGGGTGCGGAGACTGCGCTCTTCCTTTACCATCCCTACTTTCCCGGGGCGCAACGCCCGGGCGGTGAGCGGATTTAACCGGCGGCCGAACTTTTGACTCTGGCCGACTTTGCCCCGCAGCGCGGGGCGTCTCGCCCGGACAACGCGGCCGCCCGATCGCTGATTGATCAAGGTTGCCGCGCGCGGCGCCAACCCAGAGCTGAAGTGCGGGTTGGTCCGAAGCCGGAACGAGTTGCAGCGGACAATTATAAGCAAATGAATGATTTAAGCAAGGATGCTGTCAACTGGCTTGTAGTCGGCGAGGAGGCGGAGGGGCAACGGATCGACAATTTCCTGCTCAAGATTCTGAAGGGGGTGCCGAAAAGCCACGTCTACCGGATTCTGCGCAGCGGCGAGGTGCGAGTGAACCGCAAGCGCGTGGGACCCGATGCGCGGCTTGCCTCTGGCGACCGGTTGCGCGTGCCGCCGATCCGTGCGGCAGCTCCCGCGAGCCGCGCGGGAACGGCACCGGCCGGCGCCGGAGCGATCCCTCCGATCCTGTACGAAGACGACGCGCTGCTTGCGCTGGACAAGCCGTCGGGGCTTGCGGTGCATGGCGGAAGCGGGATCAGCTACGGACTGATCGAGCGGCTGCGGCAGGCGAGACCGGAGGCGAAATTCCTGGAACTGGTCCATCGGCTCGACCGCGATACCTCGGGCGTGTTGCTGGTGGCGAAAAAACGATCGGCGCTGATCGGGCTGCACGCGCAACTCCGCGAAGGACGCACCGACAAACGCTATTACGTGCTCGTGCGCGGGAAGTGGCGGGACGCGGTGCGCACGGTCGAGTTGGCGCTCGCGACATTCGCCACCGGCGAAGGCGAACGCCGTGTCCGCGTCGACGCCGACGGGCGCGCCGCCCGCACGGTCTTTCGCCTGCTGCGCAAATGGCCCGACGCCGAGCCGCCCGCCGCGCTGCTGGAAGCGGAACTGGACACCGGTCGAACGCATCAGATTCGCGTGCACTTGACTCACCTGGGCTTTCCGCTCGCCGGTGACGACAAGTACGGCGACTTTGCGTGGAACAGGACCCTCGCCAAACAGGGGTTGAAACGGATGTTTCTGCACGCGCATCGGATCCGCTTTGCTCATCCGCTGACCGGTAGCGACACCGTCGTCGACTCGCCGCTGCCGCCCGATCTGGCGCGATTCGTCGCGCGCCTTGACGCTGACCAGGAGCGCACTGCCCATGTCTGATCCTGGCCCGCGCCGCTTCCGCTTCGTCGTGTTCGACTGGGACGGCACGCTGGCCGACTCGACGGCGCTCATCGCCACCGCAATCCGGGACGCCTGCCGCGACATCGGCGAGCCGGTACCGGATGAGACGACGGCACGTTACGTCATCGGGCTCGGGCTCGCCGACGCGTTGCGCCACGTGGCGCCGGGCCTCGTTCCCGAAAGGCATCGCGATCTTGCGGTCCGGTATCGGCACCATTACCTCGCCGGCGACGCGCGGATTCCGCTATTCGCAGGCGCCCGCGAGATGCTGGACGAGCTGGACGAGGCGGGCTTCCTGCTTGCGGTGGCGACCGGCAAGTCGCGCGTCGGGTTGAATCGGGCGCTGGACCAACAGGGGATTGCGCACCGCTTTGTCGCCACGCGTTGTGCCGACGAGGGGTTCCCGAAGCCGAACCCCGACATGCTGCTGCACCTCATGCAGCGCGTCGGCGCTGATCCGCGCGAAACCCTGATGATCGGCGATACGACGCACGATCTCGAACTGGCGCGCAACGCGGGCGCGGCGGGCGTTGCCGTCTCTTACGGCGCACATTCGTCCGCGGGCCTCGCCGAGCTCAATCCGCTTGCGCTGGTGCATACCGTTGACGAACTCCGCCGCTGGCTGCGCGCAAACGCGTAATCGCCGCCGGCGCCGCTCCAGAATTGAACTCGATCCGGGACCCGAACGACATGACTGAAGAAAACTGGGAGCGCAGAATGCTCGAACAACTGGCGCGGGATGTACTCGACGAGCGGCGGCGCGCGCGGCGCTGGGGCATACTGTTCAAGAGTCTCGGGTTCGGGTTTCTGTTCGCCGCGCTGCTCGCCGGACTGGTGCTGTTTGGCGGCAGGGACCGGATCTGCATCGACCGGTGCACGGCGCTGGTCGAGGTTCGGGGGGAACTCGACGCTGGCGGTCGGGCCAGTGCCGAGCACGTGATCGCCGGGCTGCAGGCGGCATTCAAGCATGCGGGCACCAAGGGCGTCGTGGTGCGGATCAACAGTCCGGGCGGAAGCGCCGTCCAGGCCGGGCAGATCTATGACGAGATGCGACGGCTAAGGGCGGCGCACCCCGACATTCCCTTGTATGCCGTCGTCGAGGAGATCGCGGCGTCCGGCGGCTACTACGTCGCCGCGGCAGCGGACCGGATCTACGTCGACAAGGCGAGCGTGGTCGGCTCGATCGGCGTGATCATGGAAGGATTCGGCTTCACTGGCTTGATGGAGAAGGCAGGTGTCGAACGCCGCGTCGTCACCGCAGGCGAGAACAAGGCATTTCTCGACCCGTTCGATCCGGTCGATCCGAAGCAGCGAGCGTATGTGCAAGGGTTGCTGGACGACATCCATCGGCAATTCATCGCTGCAGTGAAGGACGGGCGGGGGACGCGGCTGAAAGCGGAACCGGCCATGTTTTCGGGGCTGGTCTGGAACGGCAAGCAGGCCATTGATCTCGGCCTCGCCGACGGGCTTGGCAACGTCGACTACGTTGCGCGCGAGGTGATCAAGGCCGAGGAGATCGTCGACTTCACGCCCGAGGACAACATTGCCGAGCGCGTGGCGCGGCGGTTCGGCGCCGCGCTCGGCGGGCAGCTCGGGCTGACGTTGCGGCACCCGGGGATGACGGTGCGGTAAACACGGGTCCGCAACGGGCGAAAGCCCGGCGACCCTAAAACGGGTCCACCCGGATTTGTCCGGTGGTCAGGGCCTTGGCGATCGCCTCGTGGCGGTTCAATGCCCCGAGCTTGCTGATCAGCTGGCTGAAGTGAAAATTCGCGGTTCGCTCGGCAATGCCCAATTTGATCCCGATGTCAGCGCTGGTGAGGCCGCGTGCCGCCATCTCGAGGCACTGGCGCTCGCGGTGGGAAAGCGGTGCCCCTTGCTGGCCCGGCGGGAGCCCCCGATTCACGACGTTGGCCATGAAGAGATCGTGAAATCCTGCCGTCAGCACCATCATGTCTCCGAGGCGGTCGGCAATTGCCCGCCGTCGCAATTCGTTCACCGGACTGATCGGGGAATTGAACGACACGCCGAACTTGGCATGGGTCGCGCTGCTGAATGCAATCGCGACGCCACTGCGAATTCCATATTGCGCGGCATCGTCCAGAAACCGACGTACCCGCGCATCCCCGCCAATCGTCGCCGCATCCCAGACCAACGGAGTGGTCCGCCCCCAGGTCATCGTGACGCGGGGATCGACCTCGACGTACGCGTTCTTGTCGTAGAGCGCGACCCATTCGCGTGGAAAGGTGGTCCAGACGTAGCTGCGACTGTCGTGGTTGGGACGGGGATCTGTGGTCAACGCATACGAGAAGCTCTCGAAGCCGAATCCCCGGACGATCGACTCGATCACAGGCTCGAGAGGCTCGCCGGCCGCGGCCGCGGCGAGCAGGCGCTGGAGAGTCAAATCGAGGCAACTTGTCGCCAGGACATTCGGCTTGCCGGGTGCGATGTGCTGAAGCATTTCTATCCTCCCGGCAGGATGCCGCAGGCGCGGTACGGCCAACAACGCGGAGATCTGCGCATCTGACAACCCGGGCGGCTTCAAGCGCGTCCGGAAAACGGCATCCTACAACCAGGAGACCGCCGTGCCAAGCGCGAATGAAAAGCCGATCACTTCGGCAATTTTCCCAGGCCGTCCACTCGGTCGCCCGCCTTGATCCCGCGCTCGAGAAACCATCCCTTGCGCATCTCGAGCGCATAGAGCCCCGGCCCTCTGGACCGGTGCGTGGTTTCGGTCTGCGGCGCCATGTCGTCGATATTGAGGATGCGGCCCTCGGCATCGAGGAATGCGATCGATAGCGGGATAAAGGTGTTCTTCATCCAGAATCCGAGCGGTTCGGGCCGCTCGAACACGAACAGCATTCCGTGATCCGGTTGCAGGCTGAAACGGTTCATCAGGCCCGTGGCTCGCTGCTCGGAGGTGGCAGCGACCTCGGCGGTGATCCGGTGGCCGTTGACGGTCAGCGCTACGGTCGGCAGCCCGGTGGCTGCCGACCCTGTGCTCGGGTTCCCGAAGGCCATCGCCGCGACGACAACGGCGAGAAAGACGCGGTGGGTAAATGCAGAGGGGATCATGGTTGCCAGCCTTTCAATTGTGCCCGCGCGCGGTTTTGGTAGACGAGCCAGAGCGCGAAACCCGCCAGCATGAATCCGGCCATGCCGAGCGCCAACGTCGTCAGGGAATGCGCGACGAATGGCGCAAGGGTTCCGGCGGTCAGCCCTGACAGCGCGAACTGGACGAATCCCTGCAGCGACGATGCGAGCCCCCGGATGGCCGGAAAGAGATCGAGCAGGATGAGGGTGATCGAAGGCATCACAAGGCTGCTGCCGATCGTATAGATCATGATCGGCAGCACGTTCCATGGTACGCCTGGAGGAAGGAGCCAGCAGGTTGCGAGGTTGACCGCGACGCCGGCGAACATCATCGCGTAGCCCAAGCGGATCGTGCGTTTCGGCGAGGCGCGGCCCGCCAGGCGGCCGGACAGCGACGCCCCCGCCATCGTGCCGAGAATCATCGGGATGAAAAGCCAGGCGAAGCCATAGCTCGACACCCCCAGCAGATCCATGAGAAATGCAGGCGCGCTCGCGATGTAAAGGAAGAAGGCGCAAAAGTTGAGCGCGGGAATCAGGGCGAGCAGGAGGAAGTCGAGCCGTGACAGCACGGCGCGGTAGTTGCGCCACAGTGCCCGTGGATGCAGGGTGTGTCGTCCTTCTCGCGGCAGCGTTTCCGGAAGGGCCATCGCCGCCCAGAGCAAGAGGGCGAGTACCAGCAACAGCAATACCCAGAAGAGCGATCGCCAGCCCAGGGTGTTGAGCAGAAGGCCGCCGAGCACGGGCGCAACCGCAGGGGCGATCCCGAACACCAGCGTGATCTGCGACATCAGGCGTTGCGCCTCGGGGCCGTGGAAGCGATCGCGAATGATGGCGCGGCCCACGACCAGCCCCGAGCCGGCCGACAGGCCCTGCAGCGCGCGGAACAGCCATAGCGACTCGATGTTGCCGGCAATCGCGCACCCCAGCGTCCCGACGGCATAGATCGCAAGGCCGCCGAGCACGATCGGCCGCCGGCCGAGCGCGTCGGAAAGCGCACCGTGCCAGAGCATCATGAACGCGAAGGCAAACAGATACGTGGACAGCGTCTGCTGCAGCGCGATCGGCGACGCGCCGAATTCGTCAGCGATGGCAGGAAATGCCGGCAGGTACATGTCGATCGAGAACGGCCCCAGCATTGCCAGCGCGGCGAGGAGCGCCGCCAGCGACCAGGACCGGCGCAGCGCGTTCATGAGCGGGGCGCGCGAGCCACAGCGCGGGGCCCGGCCCCGCCGGCCATCCGCTTCACTTGTCTGCCGGCGGCCGTTTGCTGGCGAGCGCTGCGTCCACCGTCGCGCGGTCGAGCGCGGGCGCGAAGCGGACGATGAAGTCGTAGACATAGCCGCGCAGGAAGACATCGCGACGCAATGCCAGCCGGGTCGTGCTGGGCGTGAACAGGTGCGAGGCGTCGAGCCGCTCGAGCCCCGGGTCGCGGACCGGGTCGTACGCCATTTGGGCGACGATGCCGACACCCATTCCCAGTTCGACGTAGGTCTTGATTACGTCGGCGTCGAGGGCGGTCAATACGACATTCGGCGCGAGACCCTCGGCGTCGAAAGCGGCATTGATCTGCGACCGGCCGGTGAACGCGAAGTCATAGGTAATGATCGGATGCCTGGCGAGCGCGGCCAGCGTCAGCGGGGCGACGTTTGCCAACGGATGCCCGCGCGGCACCAGCACGCAGCGGTTCCACTCGTAGCAGGCCAGCGTCACCAGCTCGGGAAACGAGGTGAGGGCTTCCGTCGCGATGCCGACATCCGCTTCGCCGCTGGCGGTCTGCTCGGCCACCTGCAACGGATTGCCCTGATGCAGGACGACCTTCACTTTGGGGTAGCGGGCCGCGAAATCGCGGATCACGCGGGGGAGCACATACCGCGCCTGGGTGTGCGTCGTGGCGATGGCAAGTGCGCCGGCATCCTCGCTCTTGTACTCGGCGCCGACGCGCTTCAGATTCTCGATCTCGCGCAATGCGCGGCGAGCGGTGGCCACGACCGCGTGGCCGGCGGGCGTGAGCGCCGCGAGCCTCTTGCCGTGGCGCACGAACACCGGAACGCCGAGCTCGTCCTCGAGCTGGCGGACCTGCTTGCTGACCCCCGGCTGCGACGTGAACAGCGCCTCGGCGGCATCGGACACGTTGAGGCCGTGGTCGACGATCGCGCACAGGTAACGCAGTTGCTGAAGATTCACGGGGGTGCTGACCGTCGGTTAGAATCAGGTTCAAGTATATCGCCCCACGCCACCGGCCCTGGTTCGGGCCGAGCGGGCCGGCGCTTCCATCCGTCGCCAATGGCACAATACTTTGCCGTTCATCCCACGCATCCGCAGCCGCGGCTGATCCGGCAGGCGGCGCAGATCCTGCGCGACGGCGGTGTGATCGCCTATCCCACCGATTCGAGTTACGCACTGGGTTGCCACATCGGCGACGCGGACGCGGCCAAACGAATTCGCCAGATCCGGGGCGTCGGCGAAGGGCATTACCTGACCCTGGTGCTGCGCGATCTCTCGGACATCGGGCGTTTTGCCAAGCTCGACAACTGGCAGTTCCGGATCATCCGTCATGGGACGCCGGGAAGCTACACGTTCCTGCTGCCGGCGACACGCGAGGTTCCCCGGCGGCTGCAGCACCCCAAGCGCAGCACCGTCGGCGTTCGGGTGCCGGACCATGCGGTCGCACAGGCGCTGCTGGCCGAGCTGGGCGAGCCGATCCTGTCGTCGACGTTGATCCTGGCGGGTGCGTCGGAGCCCCTCAACGACGCGGATACGATCCGCACCGAAATCGGGCACCGGCTCGACCTGGTCATCGATGCGGGTGCCTGTCCGGCCGAACCGACAACGGTGGTCGATCTCGGCGCGCAGCCGGGGGTCGTCGTGCGTCGCGGCGGCGGGGATCCGGCGCGGCTCGGCCTTGCGGACCAGGAGGGCGGCTGAGGTCGACCCGGAACGGGCCCGCGACGGCCGCGCGGCGGAGGTGCCCGGACTCGGGTAAAATACGCGACCAATGAATTTTCCGCTGCTCGACACCATCGCGCTCGCTGCGATCCCGGTGATACTTGCGATCACGTTGCACGAAGCGGCTCACGGCTACGTCGCCCGCCAGTTTGGCGACTCGACCGCCTGGATGCTGGGCCGCGTCACGCTGAACCCGCTGAAGCACATCGACCCGATCGGGACGGTGGCGGTGCCGCTTGGCATCCTGTTGTTATCCGGCGGCGGCTTCCTGTTCGGCTGGGCAAGACCGGTGCCGGTGAATTTCGGCAACCTGCGCCATCCGAAGCGGGACATGCTGTGGGTGGCAGCCGCCGGGCCGGCGGTCAATTTCGCGATGGCGCTCGTCTGGGCGCTGGTGTTCGGGCTGGCGTCGGGCGGGGGCGTGCTCGCGAGCGCCGGGGCGATGTACATGAGTCTGATCGGAGTCGGCATCAACGTTTCGCTGATGGTGCTCAACCTGTTGCCCATTCTTCCCCTTGACGGTGGCCGCATCGCGGTCAGCCTGCTGCCGCATTCGCTCGCGGTGTCGTTCGCGCGCACCGAGCGTTTCGGTTTTTTCATCGTGATCGCGCTGCTGGCGACCGGCGTCCTCGGCGTCGCGATGCGCCCGCTCGTCAACGGCGTGACGATGCTCATCGAACTGCTGACCGGCGTCGATCTGCCCGCCAGCTTCTAGGCCCCCATGTTTGCTGACCGCGTGCTATCGGGCATGCGTCCGACCGGCCGGATGCATATCGGCCATTACCACGGCGCCCTGAAAAACTGGCTCCGGCTGCAGGAGGAGTACGAGTGCCTGTACTTCGCCGCCGACTGGCACGCGCTGACAACGCACTACGACTCTTCCGAGACGATCGCGGAAAGCGTCTGGGAGATGATGATCGACTGGCTCGCCGCCGGCATCAACCCCAATCGCGCGACGCTCTTCATCCAGTCACGGGTGCCCGAACATGCCGAACTCACGTTGCTGCTGGGCATGATTTCGCCGGTCGGTTGGCTCGAGCGTGTGCCGACCTACAAGGACCAGCAGCAGAAGCTCGTCGACCGCGACCTGTCCAACTTCGGTTTCCTGGGCTACCCGGTCATGATGTCGGCCGACATCCTGATCTACCGCGCCAACATGGTGCCGGTCGGCGAGGACCAGGTGTCGCACGTCGAGGTTACCCGTGAGCTCGCGCGCCGCTTCAACCATATCTACGGCCGCGAGCCGGGGTTCGAGGACAAGGCGAAGGCGGCGGTCAAGAAACTCGGCAGCAAGAAGGCGCGGCGTTACGCGGAACTGCGCACGGCGTTCCAGGAGAAAGGCGATGCGGCAGCGCTCGACGCTGCGAAGGAGCTCCTTAACGAGACGCAGAACCTCGCGCTCGGCGACCGCGAGCGACTGTTCGGCTACCTCGAGGGCGCGCACCGCGTCATCCTGCCCGAACCGAAGCCGCTGCTCACCGCAACGCCGAAAGTACCCGGCCTCGATGGCCAGAAGATGTCGAAATCCTACGGCAACGCGATCATGTTGCGTGAGGAGCCGGCCTCCGTCACGAAGAAGATCCGCACGATGCAGACCGATCCGGCACGAGCGCGACGCACCGACAAGGGCGACCCCAACCGCTGTCCGGTCTGGCCGCTGCACCAGATCTATTCGGACGCGGCCACCCGCGATTGGGTGGTCGAGGGCTGCACGACGGCGGGCATCGGCTGCCTCGACTGCAAGCAGCCGGTGATTGACGCGATCATCAAGGAACAGGAACCGATGCGCGAGCGCGCGCAGCGCTTCGTCGACGACCCGACGCTGGTGCGCAACATCGTCGCGGACGGCTGCGAGCGGGCGCGCAAGCTCGCCGAGGAAACCATGCGCGACGTCCGCGAAGCGATGGGGCTCGACTACACATGAGCGCGGCGGGCGAAGCCCAGGCCGGAACGGCGCGTCGCCGCGCGATTGTGCACGCGGCCGACCCGCTGGCCCGGCACCGGCACCGGTGCGACAAGGAGGCCGCATGAGCGCGGCGGGCGAAGCCAAGGACACCTTCGCGAGCAGGGCGAAGCCAAGGCGCGAAGCGCGCGTCTGCGAGCGTGGGTGGCACCCGACGCTCGACCCGCGCAAGACGAATGATGGTGCGGAGGGTGCCGGAACGGCGCGTCGCCGCGCGATTGTGCACGCGGCCGACCCGCTGGCCCGGCACCGGCACCGGTGCGACAAGGAGGCCGCATGAGCGCGGCGGGCGAAGCCAAGGCCGCCGACCTTGCCACGCAGGCCGGCGCACCGGTCGCCAGGATCTACGGCGAGCCGCTGCTGGAAATGCCGCGGGATCTGTACATCCCGCCCGAGGCGCTGGAGATCTTTCTCGAGACGTTCGAGGGGCCGCTCGATTTGCTGCTGTACCTGATCCGCAAGGAGAACATCAACGTTCTCGACATTCCGATGGCGGAGATGACGCGCCAGTATCTGGGCTACGTCGAGATGATGCGGCGCACGCAGCTCGAACTCGCCGCCGAGTATCTGCTGATGGCGGCGGTGCTGATCGAGATCAAGTCGCGGCTGCTGCTGCCCAAGCCGCCGGCGGCGCCGGGCCGGGACGGCGAGGATCCGCGGGCGGAGCTGGTGCGCCGGCTGCTCGAATACGAGCGGATGAAACTCGCCGCGCACAAGCTCGACCTGTTGCCGCTCGCCGATCGCGATTTCGCGACCGTACGCATCTGGCTGGAGCGGGCGGCCGGCGCGCGGCTGCCCAATGTGGCGCCGGACGACCTGCGCGTGGCCTGGGCGGGCCTGGTTGCACGGGCGAAGGTGAACCGGCATCATCTCGTATCCCGCGAGCAGCTTTCGGTGCGCGGCGAGATGAGCCGGCTGCTCAAGATGCTCGAGCCGACGCGCTACGCCGAATTCACGACGCTGTTCGCGCCCTACGCCGACGTGGCGCACCTCATCGTCACGTTCCTCGCGCTGCTCGAACTGGCGCGGGAGGAGTTGATCGAGATCGCGCAGGCCGAACCCTACGCGCCGATCCACGTGCAACGGAAGCGCGAACAGGATTTCGCTCTCGCCGCCGACGCGGAATAGCTGGCGCACGGCACGCATCCTCCGGCTCCGCAATGCCGGGGAAGCGCGGTGCCCCAACCCGAAACATCAGGTTTGTGATGGACGATTTGAAAGAGATCAAGGGAATTCTGGAAGCGGCGCTGCTCGTTGCCGGCGAGGCGGTCGCGGTTCCGCAGCTCGTGCGCATGTTCGACCCGCCGCTGGAGACCGAGCTCGTGCGCAATCTGCTCGACGAGCTGCGCGCGGAATGGAGCGGCAAGACGGTCGAACTCGTGCAGGTCGCTTCCGGCTGGCGCTTCCAGGGCAGGCCCGCGATCCAGGCCTATCTCGACCGGCTCTCGCCGGAAAAGCCGCCGCGCTATTCGCGCGCGGTGATGGAAACGCTGGCGATCATCGCCTATCAGCAACCCGTGACCCGCGGCGATATCGAAGCCATCCGCGGCGTCGCCGTGTCCACCAACGTCGTCAAGGCGCTGGAGGACCGCCAATGGGTCGAAGTGGTCGGTCATCGCGAAACGCCGGGCCGCCCGGCGCTTTACGCGACCACCAAGACCTTTCTCGACGATCTCGGCCTGCGCTCGTTATCCGAGCTGCCCTCGTTGGCCGAGCTCGACGCTTCCCACCTGCTGGAGATCCCCGATGCACCAACCAAAGCCGCCGAAGCGCAATTCGCGCTCGCGTCCCCAATCATCCTGGCGCCGCCCCCCGACGGGTCCGGTACAACACTCGAGCGTGGCGCTGCAACAGATAGCGGAGAGCCTGGGCCCGCCGCGCCACAAATCCTCCACTGACGAAATCTTCACCGAGCCGCAGCGCCTGCACAAAGTGCTGGCGTCGTGCGGTTTCGGCTCGCGCCGGGCGATGGAGGAACTCATCATCGCCGGCCGGATCACCGTCAACCGCGAGCCGGCGGACGTCGGGCAGAAAGTCGGGCCCGGCGACGAGGTGCGGATCAACGGTGAAACGGTAAGGGTCCGCTTCGCCGAGCCGCGGGCACGGGTCCTGATGTATCACAAGCCAGCCGGCGAAATCGTCACCCGCGACGATCCCGAGGGTCGGCCGACCGTGTTCGAACAGCTGCCGAACATCGGCAACGGCAAGTGGATCGCGGTCGGACGGCTCGACTTCAATACCGAGGGCCTGCTGCTCTTCACCAATTCCGGCGAGCTGGCGAACAAGCTGATGCATCCGCGCTACGAGGTCGAGCGCGAGTACGCGGTCCGCGTGCTCGGAACGCTGACACCGGAGCAACGGCAGTCGCTGTTGCAGGGCATCGAACTCGAGGACGGGCTCGCGAACGTCGAGAAGCTCGAGGATGGCGGCGGCGAAGGCGCCAACCATTGGTATCACGTGGTGATCAAGGAAGGGCGCAACCGCGAGGTGCGCCGGCTGTTCGAAGCGCTGGGCCTCACCGTGAGCCGCCTGATCAGGACGCGTTACGGCACGATCGCGATGCCCTCGCGCGTCAAACGTGGCCAGACGCTCGAACTGACGCCGGATGAAGTCGGCGCAGTCCTCATCGCGGCCGGGATGAAGACCGCCCCGGCAGCGCAAGGGTCCGCGCCGGGGAGCAAGCCCCAGGCCCGGGGGGGACGCGAGCGCAGCCCCGGTCCGGGCGCGGGTCGCGGCAGTGCCGGCGGGGTGCAGCGCACGCTGATCGATTCGCAAGATCGCGACCCGTATCGCGGCGATCTGCCGGCGGAGGCCTCGGAGGAAGACGACGTCGACGGCAATACGGCGCGCGTCTTCGAGAGCATTCATGGCAACGCGTCGCGCGGCGAGCCGTCGCGACGGGCACCGGGGAGCGGACCGCGCCACGGGCTCGGTCCGGGCGGGCCACGGCACGCGCACGGCCACGGCGGATCAAGGCCGGGCCAAGGGCAGGGCGAACCGCGCCATGGTCAGGGGCAGGGCGGCCCGCGGCACGGTCAGGGGCAAGGCGCCCCGCGCCATGGTCAAGGGCAGGGCGGGCCGCGGCACGGTCAAGGCCACGCCGGTCCCCGGCAAGGTCAAGGCTACGCCGGCGGGCAACACCCTTCGCCGGGACGCCCTCCGCAGCACGGCAAGCCGCGCCATGGCGGCAAGCCCGGGGTGCCGGCTCCCGCGTCGCCCTACGTCACGACGACGTTGACGGTGCCTGGCGCCGTTCCGGAAGGGTTGCCCGGCACCGACCGGCCGCGGCCCAAGGGTCCGGGTGTTCCCGGGGCCTCCGGGAAGGGCAAGAACCGGCCGCGCGGAAACCGCAACCGACGCGGTCCAAAGGCCGAAAGCATGCCGGGAAACGAAGCACCGCGTGCGACCGATGCGCCGCCCGCCGACGAGGATTTCAACCGGTAATGAACGTCTGACGCGGCAGGCCGGGGTTCAGTCGAGAAACAAGTCCGGCAACAGCGCTTCGCCG
>Ga0315287_10003525_pt1 | contig 15100 bp, 13 predicted proteins | sample YL17G11_0_MG_FD_205037 | JGI IMG/M metagenome (GOLD analysis project Ga0315287, IMG submission 205037) | Sediment microbial communities from Yellowstone Lake, YNP, Wyoming, USA - YL17G11_0 | ecosystem: Environmental > Aquatic > Freshwater > Lake > Sediment | place: USA: Wyoming | collected... | reverse complement strand
CGCCGCGGCGCTGGCCGCCGTCATCATGACCTTCGTCACGGTTCGGATGCATGTCCCTACCGGGTCCATGATTCCGACGATCGACCCGAAGGACTCCTTCTTCGTCGATCGCATCACGTACTACTTCCGCCACCCCAAGCCCGGCGACATCATCGTCTTCCGTCACACCGAGCAGGTCTTCGTTGGGAAGGTGGCCGCAGACTCGCGCGCTGCGCAGGCATCCGTTCCTGCGGGCGCTCACCTCGTGTCCCTCAACCTCGAGTCCGTGTACACCACGGCCTACATCGACGGCCGTCTCGCCACGTGGGCCGACGGCGCAGCGCTCAGCCTCACGACGGCCGACGGCAAGCGCTACGACCTCGGCAAGAAGACGAGCGCGATCAAGACCCTCGCCGATCTCGGGATCGAGACGCGCGAGCAGCGCATGCGGTACGTCAAGCGCCTGATCGCCGTCGGCGGCCAGACGGTTCAGATTCGTGACGGCGCGGTCTACGTCGACGGGAAGAAGCTCGATGCGCCACAGTTCGCCCGCTTCTACTACTCGAGCGACACGCGTTTCCGGTTCGCCATCGAGCCGACGCGTGTACCCGAAGGCTTCTACTTCGTTCTCGGCGACAACTCACGCGATTCGTTCGACTCGCGGTACTGGGGATTCGTTAACGAGAAGGATATCATCGGAGTGCCGTACCTTCGAGTCTGGCCCGTGTCACGCTTCGGCCCGATGTAGGCGCTACGCTTCGAGTGCGAGTACGGGCGCGCAGTCTGGCGGTGTCGCACATCGTCTCCGAAGGTATGCGTTCAGGACTTCAGCTGGCCGCTGCGAGCGCGGGAGGCGAGCGCATGTCCGCGTGACTTCTCCCGAGGCAGGCTGTGTTCTCCCTCCAGCCGCGCCGGGGTCATTGACACAACGAGATTGCCTCTGGGACCGCAAGAGCGGCTGTGGCCCAAGAGATCTCGTCGGGCACGCGCACCGCGTAGTAGCCGAAGGCTCCGGACGGTCGGCTCAGGCAAGTTCGCGCAGCTGCGGACGACGACGTCCAATGCCTCGACGACGAAGAAGGAGGAGGTGGGGCTGAGCTCGATCGCCCGGGCCCGCTTCCGGCGAACGTCTCCCGCCCTCTACGGGACTACTCTTGAACTCCCGACCCCAAATCCTTGCCGACGCCAGGGTGGCTCAAGTCCTTCCTGATCCTGGCATTCACTCTGGACCGGATTCCTACGAGGGTCATCAGCTCACGAGTCCTGCATGCAAGAGGTTCACCAGGGTTACAGCATCGAGCGTGACTAGTCGCGTTGCCTGTCGAATCGCCGCACTGAATGGGGGCAGATCCGTGCATTCAAGCACGATGGCACCGATACGAGGATGCGATCGGACGAGGCGAACCGCAAGCTCCACTACTTCAGCCTCGAGACGTGACGTCTCCAGTCGGGCGTTCGGGTCGTCGAGCACCCGGGTGAACTCACGGCTCTCCTCAAGCCCGACGGTGACCACGCGTTCCGTCTCTCTGATCCCGACAGCCTCAAGATGCTCTCGTCTGAGGTATCTCGCATCAGCAGTGATGACTCCCACTGCGTCCGCCCCGCCAAGGCTCGCAAGCGCGAGTGGCACAAGTAGCAGGGGTGACGAGAAGAAAGGCACACGGACAGCCGCACTCACCTCTCTCTGGAACAGGGCATTGAACCCGCAACTCGTCGTAATTCCACTGACTCCCAGTTCCTCCAGCTCCTTGGCGGCGTTGATCATCGCCTCCACGAGCGCCTGTCTTGGTTCTCGTACGACCGTCTGGAAGGAGGCGCCGGGAACCCTGCGACAGAGAAGTGGAAATCCGAACGTGTCCGCGTGCAGGATGTTCCCCTTCAGCTCTTCGAGCTGAGAGAGCTGACCGTCGCTTCCTTGCTCCCATGCCAGGATGCCAATTAGCGGACCAGCGTTGCCTGTCACTCCTCCGCACGACGTCATGGCGCAACCCTCCCCTTCTCCGACGGTCTCGGCTCAAGACATGAACCGGGGACCCAGGCCTCTCCTCGGGCTATGATCTCAACGACGCTGTGAGAGAACCCGGCGTCGACAAGGTTGTATCCGTCAAGACCTACGTCAACAGTCGTGGTCTGCGGCCCGCCAAGTCCCCCGTGACCGCCTGTCTCCAGCTCCAGCGTCACCCTGCCCGGACGACTGCACGCGGCGAAGGGACCCTGCCCGGCTATAGCCATGGCCATTGCCACAGCTATGGCGCCAGTCCCGCAGGTAGGTTCGATGTGCCCTCGGGCAATGTCGTGAGGGTACACAGCACGGGCAGCCCCGCCATGCTTTGGATGGAGGTCATACACGGCGAAGTCCGTGTTGGGTGGTGGTGTCGCAGCCTGGAAGTCCTTCTGGAGCTTGATCAGCAGCCGCTTGGTCTCCGGTGGCATGGCCTCGAGGTCGGCGTGTGGATACCAGCGCAATAGCTCGTCCGCGGCCAAGACCAGGAACTTGCCGACTCTCATTGCCTTCATGAGTCCGACTGAAATAGCGCTGACCCCCAACTGATACGTCTCCCTAACAAAGGTAGTCATGTCAGTGAACACCCGCGCCACCTGCCCGCCACTGACATGGATGCGTATCCCGACATGGCCCGCATCGGTCTCGAGATTGAGCGGCGTAATGGGTTCCTTGACTACGAGCTTAACAAGATCGCTCCACTCGAACTCGATAGCTAGCTTCCCCAGGACCTGAGTCAAGCCCCCGCACATACTGATGACGCCCTGAGTGGCGAGGCCGACTATCTTGACTCGGATGTCTCCCCCACTGGCTGCGGGGTACAGAATCCCTACTTGGTGGCCAGCCACACTAAGGGGCCCGAGCAAGCTGAGGGCGACATCCACCTCTCGTCCTGCGGGTACTTGATCGCCCCGAACGAGAACTATCTGGTTCCCACCCATGTGGCCCTTGATGAAGTCGACCTTCACTGTGCCTTCCTCCACATCTACCATGGCTCTATCGCGCTCTTGACCTCGATGCCGCGCTTGCCCAGCGCCTCGACAAACGGCGCAAACGGGACGTCGCTCACAGGCGAGAGGACCCCATGCTGGCTGATCGAACCATCTAGGATCATCTGCGCGCCAATGCTCGCTGTGAAACCAGTCGTTCTGGCCATTGCGGTGAACCCGGTCTTCAGATCCCTACGGTCAATCACCAGACACGTTGCCCGCTTCTTCGCGCCATTCTTGTAGCCCCGTGCATCCACACTGATCAGCGCTATGTCACGCTCAGTATCCGTGTAGTGCACCTGCGGTTCGAGCAACGTACCCACGAACTCCCGCGGGACGACCGTCTGGCCCTTGACCTCGATTGGCGTGTCCGACAAGAATCCAAGCTTTGCCAGCCTTCCCCAGAAGTCGCAATGGCCCGGCCATCGCAACACGTATCGGCCCATCGTCCGGACTGTCTTCTCGATCCCGAGAAGCTTCGCGTAGTGGGTCGCATCGCCGTTCGGGAATGCCTCAAGACGTCCCACTCCGTCGAACTCCACGATGTGCGTGTTCTGAGGTGAGAACACCTCGGTAGCGCCGACCTCGACAATCTTGCCGTCTCTCAGGAATCGCCCGGGGCGGACGTATGACCTGAGGACGCCATCAAAGGACCATGTGATCTTATACTGGATCGGGTTGTTCGCTGCTTCTGGTTCCGGAAAACCTGCGCCGTACGACCAGAACTCTACTGTCTCATCGAGCTGCCGCACAACCTCGCCGGACAGCACCAGGTCCAGTCCCGGGTCCATGCCCATTTCCGGGAGTACGGCAACCTGCATCTCCCGTGCGCGCTTGTCCAGGCTATGGACTCGCTGGTGGAGAGCCTCTCGCTTCTTCTGATCTGTCTCCCCGGGATTGGCGAGATACATCGCGTTGACCAAGCTGACGCCGTTTTCCACCGCGAGCTCGGCCACGGACAGGGCGAACATCCCGGGGAGGAGGTCAATGACCACGTCGGCTCCCTTCAGGAGCTTACGTATGGATGCTGGGTCCGCTGCGTCTAACTGCGCGGCCCTGACATTGTCCGCCTTCAGACTCTTCACGTGCTGCTGTAGGGGGCCGATGTCCCGATCCGCTGCAATGATCTCCTCAACGCCGCCGTTCTTGACCAGATCAAACAGCGTCGCCTTGCCCTGCATGCCTGTTCCAAGGATGACAACCCGACTCATTGGCCACACCTCCGCTTCTGTTATAGCTTCCTGCAACTTCTAGATTCAGCTAGCGCTCCGAATCAGGGCGCCTCCCGATACCCATGACGAGTCCGTTCTTCCTCACTGCCGGACTGGTCACAAGGAAGAGCACCCTCCCACACACTGTCGAGACTACTCGCTCGGCCTCAACGCCAAACATGTCGCAAATGCGCCCTACAACATCTCCCTTCCGCACTTCGTCTCCGGGTTCTACGCCGGGGTAGAAGACACCCCCACTCTTCGCGTAGAGCCAGGCGAAATCGTCGAACACCTCAGGATCGACTCTCGAGCCCCCTAACCCGTCCAGCATGCCAAGTGAGTGCAACAGGTTCAGAACCCCGTTGTACAGGATCAGCGTCGACTGCTCATCAAGGAGCCCACAGCCGCCGGCCTCGGCAAGAAGGGCTGGCACTCCGGCAAGAGCCATGCTCGAAAAGAGAGTCCCCGCGCCTGTCCAGCCCACAGCCTCTGTTCCGATCGCGACAAGCTTGTCCGGGCCATAGTGCCTGGCCATGTCCAGAGCGACATCGTCGACCTTTGGCTGGCCGATCAGCTTGATTGCCATAAATGGGGTAACCATCTCAATCAGGTCCCCACCATGCAAGTCAACGAAGTGCGTTACCTGGGGAGCAACCTCCGTCATCAGGAAGTGCGCGAGCACTTCGCTCATGCTCCCGTTTGGATCACCCGGAAACACGCGGTTCAGATTCTTCCCGTCAAGCGGACACACGTAGATACTGCGCGAGTAGAACGCCGGTACATTCACTGTTGGCAGGATGATGAGCGAGCCCTTCAGGTCCGCAGGTGACACATTGCGTGCGACCCGCATTGCCGCCTCAATGCCAGGGTACTCAGCCCCGTGGATTCCTGCGTTCACCCAGAGAGTCGGGCCAGGCCTGGCACCACAGACAAGAATGGCCGGGAACTGCACGCAGGCCCCCACTCCATCACATACCGACACGAAGCCAGATGCCCGCTCCCCCTTCTGTGCGCCTATCGTTCCTATCTTCAGCAAGGATCCTCCTCTTCGACCTCTCGGCCTACCGCCGTGGGTCCATAACGTCACGTAGCCCATCTCCAACGAAGATGAAGGCTAGTACGCTCACCATGATGCAGAGACCAGGGAATGTTGTCATCCACCAGGCCGTGGCAATGTACGGCCTCCCGGCGCTTAGCATGGCTCCCCATTCAGGGGATGGAGGCTGCGCACCCAGCCCCAGGAATGACAGTCCCGCCAGATCAACAATCGCCGCTCCGAAGCAAAGTGCAAGTTGGACGGTGACTGGGGTAAGGATGTTCGGAAGGACGTGACGCGCGACGATGTGCAGATCGGAAGCCCCAATGCTGTGCGCAGCCTCCACATACTCGTTTGCCTTGACCTTTATCGTGACCCCGCGGACGAGACGGGCGAAGGGCCCGATGTACGAGATGACGAGAGCGATGATTGCATTCCGAAGACCGGGCCCAAGGATTGCCACGACGGCCATTGCCAACAGAAAGGTGGGAAACGCCAGAAGGAAGTCGACGCACCGCATAAGAATGCTGTCAGTTGCCCGACCGAAGTAGCCCGACACAACCCCGACGATGCCTCCAAGAAGCCCGCTCAAAAGGATCACAACTGCTCCACTGGCCAAAGACGTCTTCGCGCCGAGAACTGCTCGGGTGAGCACGTCGCGCCCGAGCTGGTCTGTGCCGAGGGGGCTCTCCTTAGAAGGCGCGTCAAGTCTATGGGATAAGTCGCTGCGGTTTCCCCCTGGCGGGAGCAGGAGATGGCCAGTAAAGGCTACAAAGCAGAGAGACAGCAGCAGGAACGAACCGACGACCAATGACTTATTCCGAGTTAACCGCCGCCGAAGTACTTTATCCATAGCGTGCTTTCGGGTCGATCCATTGACACAGAATGTCGGTCAGCAGGTTCACGATGTTGTACCCAACCGCAAAGACGAGGATGCACCCCTGGATCAGAGGGAAATCCCTCTGGAGGATTGCATCTACGAGCAGCCGTCCCATTCCGGGCAGCCCGAATATGGTCTCGGTGAGTACCGCTCCACCGAGCATCAGACCGGTGACAGCCCCGATTGCTATGGTGACTGGGATCAGGGCGTTTCTCAGAGCATGAATAGTGATCACTGACCGCTCATGTACCCCCTTTGCCCTCGCCGTGGTCACATACGCCTCCCGCAGGACTTCAACCATGGAGCTCCTGGCCATGCGGGTGGTGTACGCCAGCGGTACGGTTGATAGGACGATGGCTGGCAAAATCATGTGGTGCAGGAAACTGCCCAGAGCCCTCATGTTGCCTGAGATGAGCGAGTCGATCACGTAAAAGCCAGTCCTCTGGACAACGTCGATCTGTGGGTCGATGATCCCGGATGTCGGGAACCAACCGGCACGAACCGAAAATGTCAGGAGCAGGAGTAGTCCTAACCAGAAAGCAGGCATCGAGATGCCAATGACCGATGCCGCCGTGGCCAGGAGGTCGACCGCTCCGCGCGGCCGCAAAGCAGCGAGGATCCCGAGGCTAACGCCTATCGGTACCGCCAGCAGGAGACTGAACACCAGCAGCTCCAGTGTGTGGGGCAACTTGGCCGCGATCTCATCCAGGACTGGCCGCCTGGACATGATTGATCGCCCCAGATCCCCATGCAGGACTCCTCCGCACCATACCCAGAACTGGGTATACCATGGCTTGTCGAGCCCAAGCTGCGACCTCATCTCTGCATCGGCAGCCTCCGATATGCGTCGGCCGCCCAGCATAGCGTCGAGCGGATCTCCTGGAATCAGACGCACAGTCATGAAGACAGCGAACATGACGAAGAACAGAACTGGGAGCATCAATAGCACTCGCTTGATGATGAATCCGCGTCCTCTCATCGTGCCTCGCTCGCTAGGATCAGAGGTCTCCGCACCTCTGGGGGGGCTGCCATAGGCCTCCCCCCCCTTGTGCTATCTCTCAGAACCTCTACTGCAACCAAACGTGAGACAGGTCGAGGCACCACGGCACAGGGTTCGGTGTGAAGCCCTGGACGCGGGCCGTCAGCGCGTAAGGCTGCTTGATGCCGTTCAGCCAGACCCAGCCGGCTGTTGAGTTCACCAGCTCCTGCGCGCGGACGTAGAGAGCGCGCCGTGCCTCAATGTCGGTAACGGTGCGAGCCTGGTCGATGAGACTATCGATCTCCTCGCTCTTGATGAACGCCAGATTGTTGGCTCCGGGAACAGTGGCGTTGGAGGAGTGGCAGAAAGTGTAGATGAACTCGTCCGGGTCAAGGTCATCCCCATACCATCCGTAGAACGCCAACTCATGCTGGCCACTGTGAACCTTGGCGTTGTGTGCCGTGTAGTCGCTGATCGATATGGTCGCTGTGATGCCGACCTCAGCCAGATAGGCCTGAACTGCCTCTGCGAGTTCTGTGCCAACCGGGTTGTAGCCACGTGCTGCCGAGTAGATGGAGAGCTCCGTCGTGAAGCCATTTGGATAGCCCGCTGCCGCAAGGTACTGCCGCGCAAGCTCAGGGTCATACTCGTACTGACGCAAGTTCGGATCATATGCCCATTCCGGACTTGGGATCGGGCCATTGGCGACCTCGCCCAATTGCCCATACAAGGCCTGGACAAGCCCGTTCTTGTCGATCGCATGCTGGATTGCCATGCGCACTAGGATGTTGTCGAACGGGGCCTTCTCGCTGTTGATCGCGAGGTAGCTGAGATTCAGTGACGGGGCGATCATGATCTGGGTCCCCGCAGCCCGCAGCGTGTCCAGCTGCGGCGTGCTGAAATCCGTCATCAGGTCAATTTCGCCTCTGATCAAAGCTCCCGCCCGAACCGTGTTGTCCGGGATGAACCGCACGATGATCTGGTCAAGGTACGGTCGGCCACCCCAGTACTGGTCGAACGCCACCAGCGTGATGTGGTCGCCGCGCACCCATTCCTTTAGGGCGAAGGGTCCCGTCCCCACGGGATGAGTGGCGATTTCGGCCTTGTACTGCCGGATAGCTGCTGGGCTGAGAATGGTCCCCGCGCCGGAAATTGCGAGATGGGCGAGCAGGGGCGAGAACGGGAAGTTGAGCGTCATTCCGACTGTCATGTCGTCGATCTTGTAGACGCTCTTGATCACCGGGGCATACATCCAGTCCCACCAACCCCAGGATCCATACTGGTAGTAGGGATTCTGCAGGTTCATCTGGCGGTCGATGTTGAAGACAACTGCGTCCGCATTGAAGGGAGTCCCGTCATGAAACACAACGCCCTGCCTCAGGTGGAATGTCCAGGTCATCCCGTCAGCCGACATTTCCCACGACTCAGCTAGCCCCGGTACGGGGTTGCCGTCTGGCCCAAGGTTCGTCAAGTTCTCAGCCACCCAGCCATTGATGCGCATTGCAGCTGTGTCGAAAGTGCCGGCCGGATCGAGGCTGTCCTGTTCGGTCGCGGCACCGAATACCAGCGTGCCCCCCACCTTGGGCGAGCCTGCTCCAGCGACTCCTATGGACTATGCCACTGCGACTAGTATCAGTAATCCTACTACTGCCCACGTCCTTGACATGCAAACCTCCTTGATGTGTCTCCACGTCTGCCACTCAGCGCTTTCCTACAGTAGCGAGCCTTAGTGCACCTCCTTCCCTTCTTCAGGGCATCGAGCGCCCTCTCTGCGTGACTGCAATCCCTGCCTCTGGGAGTGATCCCAGGACGGGCAGGTAGATTGACTTGTCGATTGGTAGACGCACCCCTCGCAGAGCGATGCGCCCCTCCAGGATGAGCTGCGCAGCAATCGCTGCTGGAGCGGCTACGGTCTGAGCGGTAGCGGAGTCCCCTTCCGGAGTGCCAAACGCAACGACTTGCGACGACGCCTGAGCGGTCTGCCCACGGCGTTTCTCGACAATTGAGACGTCAAGGGCCACCAAGTCGCGCTCTCCACGCTCATAGCGCAGCCGCCTGAGCATGAGATCAAGCAGGATGTCAAACGCCGTTGCTCGTTGGGCCAGCGGGATTGCCTCCTCCGCGAAGATGCCTAGCCACACGAGTCTCTGCATCGCTGTGGACGTCGGGTGGACCCCGGACCTCTCCGCAACAGCCCCCTCAAGATCGCCATGCTCTGGCATGCCCAGCAGCTGGGCCAGGAGCCCCCTGTAGCTGCGCCCCGCTGTCACATGCAACTCCGCCTCGTCCAGCAGCCCGAGTCGATGTATCACACGCAGTGTCTCGCACCAGCCTGGATAGCGCAGTGTGCCGCGATAGAGAGTGCGCGCCTCGGGTATTCCGTACTCCTGGGCATAGGGAAGGGCATCCATGTTCGGGTAATCCTCGAACCATCCCAGAGACTCAAAGTGCCGTAGAGTCGAATGCTCCAGAATCGCTGCCTCGGGCAAGGTTACGACTCTTCCGTCTCTCAGAAACCTGGCAGGTCGCTTGACTGCAGCAAGAGCGCCCCTAGGGAACCACGAGAATTTGTAGGCGAAGGGGTTCAGGCTCGATTCCTGTGCAGGGATCGCACCACAGACAGACTCGAACGCGATCACCTCTGCTCCCGCTCCGTGAGCGGCATCGATGGCGCGCGCCGCAAGCAAATGGTCGATCCCGGGGTCAAGCCCGATCTCCGCCAGCACTAGAACGTCAGCCTTCTGCGCATCCCCATCCAGCTCCTTCAGCGCCCGCGAGGCATACGAAGTGGTGAGCATTGGCGTGCGCAGGTCTATGCAGACGCGCGCCACGAGAGGGTCGAGGGCGGGGGGGAGGAGGCTGACGACCAGGCTGGCCCCTATCTCGCGAATGAGTCTACTCAACCCGCTCGCGTCCGAGGCATCGAAACGCATGGGCTCAGCGCGGCCATTCCCTAAGGCTGCCGCTCTGGCGCGTTCCTCCGAGAGGTCCGCAACGACGAGGTGATGCTCGACGCGCTCTAACAGGAAACGAACGAAGCACGCAGAGACATTCCCAGACCCAAGGATAAGTACGCAGTTACTCATTCATTCCTATCCCATTGCCACGACGGCCTCGTGGCGGCCCAAGCCACCGCTGATCCTGACAGACCGACGCGCTCCCAGCCTTCCCCGCCGAGCTCAGGGTCGGGGCACGGCAACGATCTCCATCCCCCGCCTGACTCGCTCGCGCATCTGCGCCCTACCACAACCTCTTGCCGAAGTACTTCTCCACATTCCGGAAGTGGACAGCTATTGCCTCAACGCCTGCTGCCTGATCCCTGTTCTGAATGGCGTGCAGGATCGTCTTGTGCTCCTGTATCGAGACGCTGAATCGGCCGAGGAGCTTCTCGGGCTCAACGCCATGGAACAGGTAGTCGTTCGTTATCTCGATGAGGGGCTGAATGATTCGTGCGAGAAGGTCGTTGTCCGCCCCCCGCGCAATGGCCATGTGGAATTTCTTGTCTAGCTCGATGTATTGCATGGCATCACGGGCAGTGAGCGCACCACGCATGGCGCCAAAGCAGTCGGCCATTCGCTCGATTGACTTGTCGCTAGCCGAGCGGACGGCCATCTTCACGATGACGCCCTCTATCTCACTGCGGGCTTCCCAGACGTCCGGCAGATCCCTGTCATGGCCCATTGAAGCGAGTACGTCGGCGGTGTTCGCAGCTTCACTGAGGTTGGTACGCAGATACGTGCCGTCGCCGACGCGGCTGGTTGTGTATCCGAGAACTTCAAGGGCCAATAGAGCCTCGCGAAGGGAATTCCTGCTGATCCCCATCTGGGCGCTCAGTTCTCTTTCCGATGGCAGCTTCTGGCCTGGCTTCAGAGTTCCGCGCTTGATTCCGTCAAGTATCTGCCGGACAGCGTCTCCACTCTTTCGTTTCTGAGCCTTTATTTCTCTAAACAGGCCTGCGTCTACGCGAGATTGGTCTATTGGTCCTACCATGAGACTGCCTCCGGAGCAGTGTAGACCGACGGGCCCGGGCTGTCAATACCCCGAGGGGGCCTTGCGACCCCTGACCTGCTCACCAACAACTGGTCCATGGAGTGGGGCAATCCTCACCTGATCGGGATCTTCGTAGCTGTCGAAGCCTTCCAGCTGAAGACCGATTGAAGGGTTGCTCGTGGATAGCACATGAATAGGGCTGTCCCAGCACGACTACGCCCGGAGGGATGTGCAACCCCGGCCGCCCTGCGGGGCGGCTTGTGAGTTCGCATGGACGGTCGCGGCGAACTCAGGGGACTCGAGAGCACCCAAACGCCATCACGGAGCCAGGCCACGCATTTCTGCCGTCCTAACCGCGGTTCCACAATCACACCGCGAGGGGCTGGAACCCGAGAGCGGACTGGAACCCGCAAACGAGAGGGACGGGTGGGCGGCCGCGTGGCCGACAAGCGAGGTCAGGAGAGTCATGACGAACGCAGACGCCACGCGCCAAGCCTGCCCCAGCGAGCCACGTCTCGGCTCTCTGCCAGCGCGCCTCACGACGTGCCCTCGTGGAACCGCTCCTCAAGCCAGGGATCGCCTCGATCGTGGTAGCCACGGTTCTCCCAGAACCCGCGTGAGAGGTCGCGGCGAAACTCGATGGCGTCAAGGTACTTCGCGCTCTTCCAGGCGTACAGGGAGGGGATCACGAGTCGAAGCGGGAACCCGTGCTCGCGGGGGAGGGCCTCGCCGTTCATGCGCGCCGCCACCAGACTGTCCGGGCGCGAGAAGCTATCGTACGGAACGCTCGTCGTGTAGCCGTCGCGCCCCCGCGCAAGCACCCAGCGTACATCCGCGCCGGGCTGAACGAGCTTGATGAGCTCACTCGTGAGGACGCCCTCCCAGGCGACGGACCTCACGCTCCACGCGGTTACACAGTGGAAGTCGCGCACCACGCGCTCGTGCGGCAATGCTGAGATGGCCGCCCAGGATAGGTCCGCCGGTTGCGCGACGGCGCCGTGAAGACGAAGGCGAAACGTCGCAAGATCCACCGGTGGCACGGCCGCAATGTCATAGACGATCGGACGTTCAACCCACTCTTGCCCTGGAGGAAGCTTTCCCTGCGCCATGATCGACAGAGTACGGCCGGATCACGACACCGCCAAGGACGCGGGGCCCGTTGCGAAGCGTCGTGGTGTCGACGATGCTCTTCCCATGTCCGAGATCCATGGGCCGAAAGCGCCGAGGGTTCGCATCGTCTGCACGACGTGCGGCGCGGTGCTTCGCCCGCTCGACCCGCGTTGCCCGAACTGCCCGAGCGCCCTTCCACGCACGGAGTACGCGGAGCGGCGCTTCGTCACTCAGGATCGCGGCGACATCTTCCGTTTCGCGACGTGGCTTCCTTCCGCGGCAACGATCGCGACGCCGGTCGGCCCCACGGTGTTTCGCAGCGAACGGTTGGCTGCCGCCCTCGGCGTGGCGGACCTGTCGGTCGCATTCAGCGGGTACGCGCCGGAGATCGGAGCGTGCAACGCCACGGGGACATTCAAGGACTTCGAGGCGCTGCCCACGCTTCTCTACCTCCGCGAGCACGGGTGCGACCGCGTCGTTTTGGCCTCGGCGGGGAATACGGCGCGGGCCTTCGCCTACGCCGGGACTACCCTGGGATTCACGACGACCCTCGTCGTCCCGGAGACAGCAGCCTCCTCGGTGTGGATGCCGATCCCGCCCTCCGACTCCGTCCGGCTGATCGTGCTTACCGACACCGGCGACTACGCCGCCGCGATCCGACTCGCGGTTCTCATGGCGGAGCGCTACGGCCTCCACTCGGAAGGCGGCGCGAGGAACGTCGCGCGGCGCGACGGCATGGGGACGGCCGTCCTCGAGTACGCGCGTGTCCAGCAACGACTGCCCCGCCACTACGTTCAAGCCGTTGGCAGCGGCACCGGCGGGATCGCCGCGTGGGAAGCGGCCATGCGGCTGCGAGCGAGCGGCTTCGAGGGCCCGCTGCCCCAACTCCACCTGGCGCAGAACGTCCCGTTCACGCCGATCCACGACGCGTGGACGTCGCAGCATCCGATCGAGCCCGATCGAAACGTCGCCGATCAACTGGAGAGAATCGCGGCCATCTCGGCGCCGGTGCTCGCCCATCGCACGCCGCCCTACGCCGTGGGCGGCGGGGTGCGCGACGCGCTCGAGGCAACCGCGGGCCACACGTACGCGGTAACGAACGCCGAAGTCCACGCGGCGCAAAGGCTGTTTGAGGCGTGCGAAGGGGTGCCGATCGGGCCGGAGTCCGGCGCCGCGCTCGCCGCCCTTGGCCAAGGCGTGGCGCGGTCGTGGATTCGCCCCGCGGACCCGGTTCTCCTCCACGTCACGGGAAACGGAGACGCCTTGCTGAAGCGCGACTTCGCGCTCCACCGTGTTCCTGTGGAGTGCCGGGTCTCCGCGACCGACGATTCGGCCGCCTTGCGGGACCTGGACTGCGCGTTCGCGCCGTAGCCCGCAGCTGCCCGCCCACACACCCTGTTCACAGCGGCCGAGTACTCTTGCGCCGCGCGTGCGGGACATGGGTCTTCGGCCGCGCGTGAGACCGTTGTACGATCCTCTTCGAATCAAGGAGTAGGTGGTTTCGGAGCGACGCGATGCAGCTCGCACTTATCATCCTCCTGCGCCTCGTCGCTCTGGTCGTCCCGTTCTACATCCTGATCAAGGGACGGGGCTTCGCCGCCGCGTTCAACGCCTCGATCGCGGCCATGTTCGTCAACAACAAGGCGTGGCACGTTGGCTACTACGTGTACGCCTGAAGGAGAGTTATGCGCCACGACTTCGCGTGGAGGAATCAAACGGACCTTCTGTGGGGCGCCCTCTCGAGTGGCGGCGCGTTTCTCGTCGTTCTGAACCCGCACGGAAAGCCGAACCCGATGACGATCGGATGGGGACAGATCGGCATCGTGTGGAGTCGTCCCGTGTTCTCCGTCCTCGTGCGGCAGAGCCGCTACACGCATGAGTGTCTGCAGGCAGCATCGAGCTTCACGGTGAGCGTTCCGGCGCCCGGCACGCTGAAGGATGCGCTCGCGCTCTGCGGGACCAAGTCCGGACGCAGCCTCGACAAGTTCCACGCCGCAGGCCTCACGGCAGTGCCGGCGCAGCACGTCGAGACCCCCATCGTCGGGGAGTGCCTCGCGCACTACGAGTGTCGCCTCCTGGCGCGCACCCAACAGGCCATTGCGCACTTCGCAGATGCCGACATCGTCGAACGCTTCTCCTACAAGGAGGGCAGCACGCACGGCGTGTTCTTCGGCGAGATCCTCGCCTCCTACACAACTCGCGGCCAAGCGGACTAGCCTGTCCAGTGTCGGAATGGTGTTGACACTTCAGGCCTTTGCGCTCTCGGCGCGAGGCGGTGCGCGCATCACGCGAAGCTCGCCAACACCGCCAAGAGAAGCCAAGGGACTCGCGACGATTCTACCACTCTGCTGTAGCGTCGTGAGCTTGGCTCCCGGCGTTTCGCTGTTGCCGGGAGCTTAGGTCTCCGACGTTCGGGTTCGACACACCGACGTGGCACGCAATGGGTGCAGTGCGCTCTTCTTGTGAGAACCGAGCGCATTAGCACTCTCTTCTTAACCCCGAGTGCGACGCTACAGTGACCCTGCGTCCTCTGCGTCCTCTGCGGTCTCCGCAGTCCTATCACTGCGAACGACAAGCGGTCTCTACCGCAGAGCGCGCAGAGTTGTGGGGAGAAGGACATGGAGCCGATGAGGGCGCAGGTCTTGTGTCTTGGCGCCATCGAGCGCCGTGCGAGGTTTCATCGTGACGCCTCGGGGTATTGTTCAGTGACCCTGCTTTCTCTGCGTCCTCTGCGGTCTCCGCAGTCCTATCACTGCGAACGACAAGCGGCCTCTACCGCAGAGCGCGCAGAGTTGTGGGGAGAAGGACATGGAGCCGATGAGGGCGCAGGTCTTGTGTTTTGGCGCGATCGGGCGTTGTTCGAGGTTTCATCGTGACGCCTCGGGGTGTTGTTCAGTGACCCTGCTTTCTCTGCGTCCTCTGCG
>Ga0315287_10003524_pt1 | contig 15103 bp, 11 predicted proteins | sample YL17G11_0_MG_FD_205037 | JGI IMG/M metagenome (GOLD analysis project Ga0315287, IMG submission 205037) | Sediment microbial communities from Yellowstone Lake, YNP, Wyoming, USA - YL17G11_0 | ecosystem: Environmental > Aquatic > Freshwater > Lake > Sediment | place: USA: Wyoming | collected... | reverse complement strand
AAGAGGCGAATCACTTGAAATTGGTTCCGATGTGGAAGCTCTGGTATTTACCTCTGCAATGGTATACCTTGAAGCAGGAGGTTGAATCCTTCTGGGTTTTCTTAGACGAATTACAGCATAAGTATCAAGTTGCTGTTCAGAGTAGTGAGAAAATAAGTAAATTGGGCATCGAGATGTCAGAACAGAGCAGAGATGTTGTCAGTAAAGTTCACGATGCTCTTCATATATACCATGCGTTAAGTTCAGATCTGAAGGGGGAAACTTTTCTTAGGTGTGGGAAAAATTTGAAAAAGTGGGAAGAAACTCTGACAACTCAGATCCCATTATCTTTTCTTTCGACAGATGAGACGTCTGATCCAAGTATTCACACCAAAGACTCGATCACGAAAATTCATCGGGTGTTAAAAGCTGCTGTGCCAGAATTAAATGGATTGAATGAAAAGATAAAAAAATGGCAGAGCGATTTAGATTATATTTCTGCTTCTTTGAAAGAGCTGAGGGCTAAGCACCAGCAGATTGTTGAATTAGTCTCTGACTTAGAAAGGCGATCTGTGTCCCCAATCCAATGGGATGTGAGCCGGGCAACAATTGATACCATAGAACACCAATTGGGGCAACTGGGCGCATTGCCTCAAAATAAATCTTACTTTGGAGTAAATCGTTGCCTCAAGAAAGATGTTACCCTAAGGCAGAGAATAAGATACTGCCGAGGGAGCTATGATGAGTCAACGAAGCAAGAAAGAATTAGTAGAAACGATCCAGCCACGGTATAAAAAGGCGACCAAGAGCGAGAAGCAGCAAATTTTGAATGAGTTTGTGGCAACAACCGGATACCATCGTAAGTATGCCATTCGGATCTTGACCAAATGGGTGCGCAGAAAACACCCCAAGAAACCTGGGCCAAAAAAGATCTATCAAGGCGAAGTGGTGGTCGTGCTAAAGCAAATCTGGGAAATCTGTGGACGGATTTGCTCAAAGCGCTTACACCCATTCTTGCCAGAGATAGCGAGAGTTCTCGAGCGCAACAACGAGCTTCAATTATCAGCAGAGACGAAGACGCTCTTGCTCTCGATCAGCCGGTCGAGCATAGACCGTTGTTTGGGCCCAGCTCATCGAGAGCATCCGCATGGCCTAAGCACCACCAAACCAGGCACATTGCTAAAGAAGTCGATCCCGGTGCGGACATACACTCCTTGGGACGAAGAAAAACCTGGCTTTCTGGAAATAGACCTGGTCGCTCACTGCGGAGAGACTACTGAAGGCCAGTTTGTGAACACTTTGACCTGCGTGGACATCTCTACAGGCTGGACCGAATGCCTGGCCGTGCTCACCCGCAATAAACAGACTGTTTTCGAAGCCATCAAAACCATGCGGGCACGTTTACCCTTCGCTTTGCTCGGTATTGATTCGGACAACGGCAGCGAATTTATCAACGACCTGCTCTTCCATTATTGCCAATACCAAAAGATCACTTTTACTCGTTCACGCCCATACCACAAGAACGATCAGGCTCATGTCGAGCAGAAAAACTGGTCTGTCGTCCGCCGTCTCATCGGTTATGACCGTTTTGAGACCGAGACCGAAAACAACCTCTTGCAGAGCATCTACGAAGACTTGCGGCTGTATATCAATTTCTTTCAACCTGTTCTCAAGCTGGTCTCCAAAGAACAAGTGGACAAGAAGATCATCAAACGTTATGATACTGCTGCTACCCCTTACCAACGTGTCCTGGCCTCCAAGGATATTCAGTTAGATGTCAAGGCGCGTCTGACTAATCTCTATGTCCAGCTCAATCCGGTAAAACTACGCACCTCTATCGATCAGAAAGTCGACCTACTTTGGAAAATCTCACGGTAACATTTTCTTCTGAGGCAACGATACATCCATAGTAACATTTTCCCATGAGGCATCACGCTGCCGCGTTCGGCGCGCCGCCTTCGTCGAAAATTTTCAGCCTTCTCTACCTTCACGGATGGGTCACATTTTCATTCTTGGAGGTGCTTTTTTGGGGTAGCGGGATGATCAGCCGGACTACACGTTCAAAGAAAAGGTAGTCCCATGCCCAGTTGATTATCACGAGCAGGCGGTTTCGAAAGTCAATCAGCTTGAACAAGTGTACCCCCACCCACATCATCCAGGCGATAAAACCCACAAAAGAACGCCCCCCCAGGCTGACCACCGCCGAGTTGCGACCGATGGTTCCCCGCGTACTCCTGCGGTCCAGATTACAGTTTCGGTTGGGATCTTAGAGCCGTCATGTAGAAAAATCGCCTCAGCGTTAACCTGGCTGACAACAGCTTGAAAATGCACATCGATCCCCATCTTGCGTAGCCGCCTCACCGCGTAGGATTGCAGGCGGTCTGGTAGGCTGGCCAGCAAGCGATCGGTGGCTTCTAAAATTACGATGCGGACCTCGCTCGTTACCTCAAGCATCGGAAAATCTTTTGCCAATGGGCCATGAATTAATTCGGCCAGTGCACCGGTGAATTCCACCCCCGTTGGACCTCCACCAACGATCACAAAGGTCAACCTCTGTCACCTCATTCATCAAAAACCGGACATTGGGCTTTTTACGCAGGACACTTCGCACCGGGTAAATGATTGCCTCTGGTTCTAGCTCTGCAGCGGCAACCTGGTAGAGCAGCGGCAGGAAGGTGTGATAATTGTTTCGATCCAGAACCAAAACATCCAGCTGCGAGTTTGCCAGCACCTGAACGGCACGAACGCCGCCGAAACCAGCTCCAACGATTACGACTTGAGGACGATGATCCAGTGTATTCATTTATATTAGCAAATCCTTACTTTATATAGGTGACCTTTTTGGAGAACCCGATAACAAATATCAAATTTGCCTTGACACGGTTCAATCAATCTTACCATGTTTGGCAAGAGCAAGATTTGTTGTTGCCTGTCGAATAGGCGGTTGTGGCTCCCGGCATTGGCGTTTAGCGGGTGAGGTATAATCCCTCGCATGCCCTCCCGAGAACGCGTTTCCCGTGCCGAAGCCATCGTCCTGCGCCATATGGATTGGGGCGAAGCTGACCGCCTTTTGTGGCTCTTCACCCGCGAGACGGGGAAAATCCGCGCTGTTGCCAAGGGCGTCCGCAAACCGCGCTCGCGCAAGGCTGGGCACCTGGAGCCGTTTACCCGGGTGCACCTGCTTCTGGCCCAGGGACGTGACCTGCCCATTGTCACCCAGGCAGAGATGGTCGAAAGCCATCTGCCTTTGCGCGAGAATTTGTGGCGTATGGGCTGTGCGGCGTATGTGGTCGAGCTTTTGGACCGCTTTACCTATGAAGAAGGTGAGAATGTCGGGCTGTTCCGCCTGTTAGCCGATACACTGGCGCGCCTGTGCGTAGAGCCTGATCCTGCCTTTGTGGTGCGTTATTATGAAATCCGCCTGCTCGACCTGGTTGGTTTTCGCCCGCAGCTTTTTCAGTGCGTGGAGTGTGAGACTCCTGTCCAGCCACAAGCTCAGTTCTTCTCTGCCGTACAAGGGGGCTTGCTGTGTCCAAAGTGTAGCGAACGCTTTTCTGGCGTTCGCCCCATTACGGTAGAAGCGGTGCGGTTTTTACGTCACATGCAGCGCAGTTCTTACGGTGAAGCAGCCCGTCTGCCCTTGACTGAGGCTGTCGACCATGAATTAGAGCTTCTCATGCAGCATTATTTTACCTTTTTACTAGAACGCGGCTTGAATACCCCGGCGTTTTTAAGCTTAATTGACAAAAAAGGGGGAGTGCGGTAAAATTGCAGCGGTGTTTGTGGGCTTGCTCTTGCTTCATAAATGAAGATTGGATGGTGACATGGAGAGAGCGTATTGAGCATTGCGGGTTTTATGGCATTTTGGGCCAATACCAGGCTCGGCTGAGTCCGCGAACACAGCCGGGCTTTTTTGTGTATCAAACGAGCCTTGGTATTTCAACCATACGGGAAAGGAGGTGAGAGAATGGCTTCAGTTACGCTACGTCAGAACGAGTCACAGGACCAACTGCTTAAGCGCTTTCGCAAAAAAGTTGCTAAGAGCGGTATTTTGAGCACTGTGCGTCGCAAGCGTTGGTTTGTTTCGAAGAGTGAATTACGCCGTATTCAGAAGAAAAAGGCCATTCGCCGCAGCCGGCGCCGTATAAGGGAATCGGAAGAGTAAGACCTGACCCGGTGAGAACCGGCTAAAATCAAGGAGGAGTGCATGGCTAAGGCTGAGGATAAGATCGAGGTTGAGGGGACGGTAATCGAAGCGCTGCCCGGAACCCAGTTTAAAGTGCGCCTGGAGACAGGTCATGAAGTGTTGGCTTATCTCTCCGGCAAGATGCGCAAATATTATATTCGCATCCTGCTCGGAGACCATGTGCGTGTTGAAATGTCTCCTTATGATTTGACCCGCGGGCGGATTGTCTACCGCCATCGCAAGACCCCTTACCAATTCCCAGCAGAAGAATAGATCCCTAGCCTGCACCAAAGTGTGAAAAAGAACTGCCCCGGTTTTCCGGGGCAGTTTTGTATTGAAAGGTATCGCCTTTAAGGCAGCGCCTTGAACGAGCTGAGCACCTTCATGTAGTTCGCCCGTTCGAAAGCTGCCGGTTCTGCCACCGCTTTCTGGCTCATGCTGCCCTTCATCTGTTGGACAGATTCGTATTCATGTTCCACCATCCAGGACTCCATGCCCTTCACGATCTCATCAGCTTTAGCAATCCCATTCTTAAGCAGCGCTGAGGTTGTCATCGCCACGCTGGCACCCGCCATCACCGCCTTGAGCGCATCCTGAGCGGTGTGAACGCCGCTGGTCAGGGCAAAATCGGCCTGCACCCGCCCATAAAGCATAGCGATCCAGCGCAACGGCAGGCGCAGCTCAGCCGAGTTGCTCAACACCAGGTTTGGCACCACTTCCAACTGCTCCAGGTCGAAGTCGGGCTGGTAGAAACGGTTGAACAGCACCAACCCGTTCGCACCTGCTTCCACCAGGCGCTTGGCCAGGTTGGGCAGGGCGGTGAAGTAGGGGCTGAGCTTGACCGCCAGGGGTATCTTGATCTGGACGCGCACATCCCGCACCAGGGTGACGTAAGAATCTTCCAGCTCAGAAGCGGTTAACCCCGGGTTATTGGGCAGGAAGTAGATATTCAGCTCCAGGGCATCCGCACCGGCCTCTTCGATCTTCCTGGCATACTTGATCCAGCCGCCGGTAGAAACGCCGTTCAGGCTGCCAATAACCGGGATGCTCACAGCTTGCTTGACTTTACGCACCTGCTCCAGGTACTTTTCGGGCGCCAGGCTGTATTTGCCCGTATCCGGGAGATACGAAAGCGCCTCAGCGAACGACTCGGTGCCCTGGCTGAGATAGTGATCCAGCTCCATGCTCTCGTGGATGATCTGCTCCTCGAACAAGGAGTACATCACCACGGCCGAAACGCCCGCTTCTTCCAGTCGCTTGACATTCTCCACCTTCTCAGACAGCGGCGAGGGTGAAGCTACCAGCGGGTTTTTGAGTTTTAGCCCAAGATAAGTTGTTTTCAGGTCAACCATAGGAGTCTCCTAATCTACACTTTTTCCTCTGATCCATTCCCATCGCCGAAGTGCATAGCCGCCATTTGGCGGTAGTAGTTCCAGCGAGATTTGACATCCTGCTGGGCCTGTTTCAACAGCATTTCGGCGCGCGGTTCGTCAATTTGCAGCAGCATGCGGTAGCGGGTTTCATTGTAAACATACTGTTCGAGCGGGATCGAAGGTTCCTTCGAGTCGATCGTCAGTGGATTCTTGCCTTCGGCAGCCAGGGCCGGATTGTAACGGTACAAGGGCCAGAAGCCCGATTGCACCGCCAGGCGCTGTTGTTCCAAGCCTTTGCGCATATCGATGCCGTGCGCGATGCAGTGGCTGTAAGCGATGATCAGCGATGGGCCGTCATAAGCATCTGCTTCATGGAAGGCGGTCAGCGTCTGCTGGTCGCTGGCACCCATGGCAATTTTCGCCACATAAACGTAACCGTAAGCCATGGCGATCAACCCCAGGTCTTTCATGGGCAGGCCCTTGCCGTTCGCAGCAAACTTGGCCACCGCCGCCCGCGGGGTGGCTTTGGAGGATTGGCCGCCCGTGTTGGAGTACACTTCGGTGTCCAACACCAGGATATTGACATTGCGCCCAGAAGCCAGGACGTGATCCAGGCCGCCGTAGCCAATGTCATACGCCCAACCGTCGCCGCCCACAATCCACACGCTCTTGCGCACCAAGACATCCGCCAGGCTGAACAAGTCGCGGGCGCGCGGGTCATTCATTGCTTGCAGGCGCTGCTTGAGCAGGGCCACCCGCTCGCGCTGTTCTTTAATGCCAGCTTCGGAGCTTTGATCGGCGTTCAATAGAGCCGTCACCAGCTCTTCACCAACAGAACCGGCAAGCAGGGGCAGCAGCTCTTTGACATATTCAGAGTGCTTATCGACCCTCAGGCGCATGCCCAGGCCGAATTCGGCATTATCCTCGAAGAGTGAGTTGGACCAGGCTGGGCCGCGTCCTTCGTTGTTCATTGCCCAGGGCGTGGTGGGCAGGTTACCGCCGTAGATGGAAGAGCAGCCTGTGGCGTTGGCAATGTAGATGCGGTCGCCGAACAACTGCGAGAGCAGCTTGACGTAAGGGGTCTCACCACAGCCCGTGCAGGCCAGCGAGAACTCGAACAGCGGCTGCAGTAGGGCTGAGTTCTTGACCGTCTTAACGCTCATCTTTGTGCGGTCCACCTCAGGCAGAGCCAGGAAGAACTCCCAATTTCGGGATTCCGGCTGGCGCAGCGGGGGTTGGTCGGCCATGTTCAGAGCTTTGCGGCCAACCTGGCTCTTGTCCTTGGCGGGGCAGGTTTCCACGCACAGCGCACAGCCCGTGCAGTCTTCGGGGGAAATTTGAATGCTGAACTTCATGCCCGGGAATTCCTTCCAGCGCGAGTCCATTGCCTTGAAGGTTTCGGGGGCTTTGTCGAGCAGCCCGGGTTCATATACCTTCTCCCGAATCACTGCGTGCGGGCAAACGAAGACACACTTGCCGCACTGGATGCACAGGCTGGGTTCCCAGACGGGCATTTCCAGGGCGATGTTGCGCTTTTCCCACTGTGTTGTGGCGGAGGGGTAGGTGCCATCTGCCGGGAAGGCGCTTACCGGCAGGGTATCGCCTTCGTTGGCGATCATCTTGGCCAGCACGTCTTTGACGAACTTCGGCGCCGCATCGGGCACGGTTGGCCTCATCGAGAGTGCGCTGGTAGCCTTTTCGGGTACTTTAACTTCGTGCAAGTTCGCCAGCGTCTGGTCTACAGCTTCATAGTTCTTCTGAACCACAGCTTCACCGCGTTTGCTGTAAGTCTTTTTAATGCTTTTCTTGATCTCCTGGATGGCCAGGTCGCGGGGCAATACACCGCTGATGGCGAAGAAGCACGTCTGCATGATTGTGTTAATCCGTCCCCCCATACCGGTACGCTGCGCTACTTCGTAGGCATCGATCACGTAGAAACGCAGCTTCTTATCGATGATCGTTTGCTGGACATCGCGTGGCAGGTTTCCCCAAACCTCTTCCTTGCTGTAAAGGCTGTTCAGCAGGAACACTGCCCCCGGCATGGCGTACTTGAGCACAGCGTACTTTTCCATGAAAATGAACTGGTGGCAGGCGACGAAATTGGCCTGGCTGATCAGGTAAGGGGCACGGATGGGCTTGGGTCCAAAGCGCAGGTGTGAGATGGTGAGTCCGCCCGATTTCTTTGAGTCGTACACGAAGTAGCCTTGAGAGAAGTTTTCGGTTTCTTCGCCGATAATCTTGATCGAGTTCTTGTTCGCCCCCACGGTGCCATCCGCGCCCAGTCCCCAAAATACAGCGCGCACGGTTTCTGGGCTTTCGATCGTGAATCCCGGGTCGTAAGCCAGGCTCGTAAAGGTAACATCATCGTGAATGCCGATCGTGAAGTGGTTCTTCAGCTCGGGTTTCAGCATTTCATCGAATACAGCCTTGGCCATGGCTGGCGTGAATTCCTTCGAAGAAAGACCAAAGCGCCCGCCGATCATCTTGGGCATCGTCCCTTTCCAGCCTTCGTTGATCGCCGTGATCACATCCTGGTAAAGCGGTTCACCAACCGCGCCGGGTTCTTTTGTGCGATCCAGGACCGCCAGCACCTTGACGGTGGCCGGCAGTATCTTTATAAAGTGTTCGACCGAGAAGGGCCGGTATAGGTGCACCTTGACTACGCCGACCTTTTCGCCCTTTTCTTGCAGGTACAGCGCCGTTTCGCTGGCTGTCTCAGCACCAGAGCCCATGATGATCATCACGCGCTCAGCGTCCGGGGCGCCCAGGTAATCGAACAGGTGGTACTTCCGTCCGACCACACTGGCAAACTTATCCATGGCTTTCTGGACGATCTCCGGGCAGGCTGTGTAATAGGGATTGGCGGTCTCGCGCGCCTGGAAGAAGGCGTCGGGATTTTGCGCCGTGCCGCGGATGAAGGGACGGTCAGGTGAAAGGGCGCGCCCCCGGTGAGCCTGAACCAGCTCATCATCGATCATGGCGCGAATTTCTTCATCGCTGAGCTGGAAAATTTTATTTACCTCAGCAGAGGTACGGAAGCCATCGAAGAAGTGAATGAAGGGCAGGCGCGTTTCCAACGTAGCAGCCTGGGAGATCAGCGCAAAATCGTGCGCTTCCTGTACGGAATTCGAGGCGATCAGGCCGAAGCCCGTGCTGCGGGTTGCCATAACATCCGAATGATCGCCAAAGATCGAGAGCGCCTGGGCAGCCACCGATCGGGCGGAAACATGGAACACTGTCGATGTCAGCTCGCCGGCGATCTTGAACATATTTGGGATCATCAGCAGCAGGCCCTGTGAGGCGGTAAAGGTGGTGGTCAGCGCGCCAGCCTGTAGCGATCCGTGCACAGCTCCTGCTGCGCCGCCCTCGGACTGCATTTCGATGACCAATGGGACAGTTCCCCAGATATTCGGACGTTTTGCTGCTGACCATTCATCGGCAAACTCGCCCATGGTTGAGGAAGGGGTGATCGGGTAGATAGCAATGACTTCGTTTGTCTTGTGGGCGACGTATGCGGTCGCCTCGTTGCCATCAAGATTAACTGTTGTTTTTGACATAACTTTTACTCCATCAGGTAGCATTTAGGGGCTTATACCCGCTAAGGAATCAACATGGTATACCAACTTACTAGTTTATTCCCTTTGGTAAATTTTAACAAGTTATATATAGCATATAAAACACCTGTGACCTGTCATATCTCAGGCAAAAGTTACTTGCCCGTGTTTTCAACAGACACCATGATTAGCAGATTTGTGCTATACTTTTATTATGGACTCCAAGCAGCATATCTGGCAGATATGGGTCAAAAACTTGCACCGCTGGGGGGTAGGGGAAGTGGCGGCAGTCTTTTTGGAGGCGGGCGGCCCCTTGAATCTGGTTTTTGCCCAGGGTCTTTATCTGGTTCAGCCCCTGTTTTCATCCCAATTCTCCAGAAATCATTTGGAAGCCCTGGCTGGAGTCCTGGAAAATACCGAAGAAACCCATCTATTCGTGACTTATTTACGGGAGGGTTCTCTAACGTGAACTTGCTTGAAGCAATTGGGAGTGTCATGGGGATTATTTTTATCCTGCTCTTCTTAGGCCTGATGGTATTGTTTTTTGCCACCGGGCGTGGCCGCACAGTTCGTAACCTGCGTGAGATACCCGCCTTCACCCGCCTGCGCAGGAGCGTTGGTCTGGCGGTAGAGGCTGGCACACGCGTCCATGTTTCTCTGGGTCGCGGCGGTCTCATGGGGCTGCCAGCCGGATCGGCCCTGGTTGGGTTGACGATGTTGGACCGCATCGCGCGGGCTGCCTCCTCCAGTGATCGTCCACCTGTGGCGACCTCAGGCGAAGGGGTCTTGATGGTTCTTTCTCAGGATGTAATGCGGACTGCTTACCGGAGTGTCAGCACTGAGGAGCAGTATGATGCCGGGGCTGGACGTTTGAGCGGCCTGACGCCGTTTTCCTACGTGGCTGGCGCCATTCCGGTCATCCTCGACGAACAGGTTTCGACCAATGTTCTTATTGGAAATTTCGGCAGTGAGGTGGGTTTGCTCACCGAAGCCAGCGAACAAAAAGGGAATCTGACGGTCGCCGGTACCGATCATGTTCCTGCCCAGGCTGTTTTGGTTGCGGCCGCACAAGAACCTTTGCTTGGAGAAGAAGTCTACGCCGGCGGCGCTTATTTAGGAGCTGGTGCTTTTCACATCGCCAGCCTGCGCGCCCAGGATGTTCTCCGCTGGGTTTTGATCGTGGTTATTTTATTGGGCGCTTTTGCGAAACTCGTGGGGTTGCTGTGAAGTCGCCATTTTCTCTGATCAATGCAGTGATTGCCATTTCAACCGGTGTGGTTGTGCTGGTGGGATATTTTGTCCCGCTGCTTGCCAGCATTCGGGAGCTCCTGTTACAGTGGGCTGTGATCCTGGCTGCCTTTGCTTTGTTGGTTGGGGTAGCCAATTTGCTGTTGGTTCACCTAAAAAAGATGGGCAGGGTCAAAAAGGGAGGCATTTACAGCCTGGTCTTGTGGGTAGCATTTTTCATTACAGTTGGCGTTGTTGCCTTGGATGGGCCTGATGGGAGCAAGTCTGTATTCTTGTTCAACAGCATCCAGATCCCGGTTGAGGGTACGCTGATGGCATTGCTGGCTGTTACGTTGGCAATTGCAAGTATTCGTTTGCTGCGCCGGCGCGCTGGATTGTTTACCTATGTATTTATCGGTACAGCCTTGTTGGTGTTGTTGGGTACCGCGCCTTTATACGGGATTGGTGAGATTCCGTTTCTCAGCCAGGCGCGCGCCTGGATCGCCGGTGTTCTGTCTGTTGCAGGTGCCCGTGGTATCTTGCTCGGTGTGGCTTTAGGCACGGTTGCTACGGGTATCCGCGTCTTGATGGGCGTTGACCGCCCGTATGGTGGGTAGGCTATGGCTGATATACGCTGTCAAATGTGTGGCAAACCAAACCCCGCTGATGCGGAGGTTTGCCAGTTTTGCCAGGCGCGCCTGAAACCGGTCTGGGCTTCGAAGCCCGCAGAAAGTTTCTTTGACGCCGAGTCTGAGGCCGAAGAGGAAGTCCCAGATTGGCTGAGTAGTTTGCGCGGACCAGACGAGCCGGCCTCCGGACAGCCCCCGGAAGAGAAGCCAGAGGTGGGTTCGTTCGGCGGTATCGAATCTCGGGAGACAACCGGCGCTGAGGACTGGCTTTCTGGCCTGGGTGCAAAGGATGAAATCGCCTCCGATTTAGTCGGTGGTGTTTTTGACCTGCAGCCGGGTGATGATCTTTCAGAATTGTTGTCAGACTCGCCGAAACCTGAGGCTGAACAGCTTGACTGGATGGGAGAAACCGCAGGGGTTGCTGCAGGTGAGCCAGGCCAATTTCCCGAAGAGACGCCGGCTGAGGCAGCTCTTGGCGAAGAAGGAGATCAGTCTGATTGGTTAGATCGGGTCAAAACCCGCCAGAAGGAAGATGAAGGTCAACAAAAAGGGTTTTCGTTCGAGCAAGAACGGGCTCCTCTCGGAGAAGAAGAAGTCCCCGACTGGCTTACCCGGATGACATTGGGTGAGACAGAAATCCCTGAAGATTCTCAATCCTTACCAGATTGGATGAAAGACGCCACCCCTGCTGCACAGGATGAATTCAGCGCTTTCTTTTCATCAGAGCCAGGCGCAGCTAAGACTGCTGGGCCTGAAGCGGATTCGGATTGGTTATCGGGTGTAATGGGGCAACCTCAAGAGACAGCCTCTGCTTCCGGTGATGAGTTAGGGTCTTTGTATGCCCCGGAGCCAGAGGCTGCCGAGCCAGGTGCTCTTGATTCCGGTTTAGATTGGATGACCGGTGTGTATGGAGAAGCTTCGGCTGAGTCCTCTGAGGAGGCGTCCGCTGAAGCCAAGGGTTCACTTGCCAGTCAGAACGATTTTCCAGACTGGCTGTCTGCGCTGGGGGTTTCAGCGAGACAAGAACCCCCTCAGGCTGGTTTGGACATGGGGCCATCTTTTCCTCAAGAACCCGTTGCGGGGGTTGAGCTGCCTGCTGCTGGACAAACCCCAGATTGGTTAACAGGCTTGGGCGGAGAGAGCCTGGCATCTTTAGAAGGGACACAAGAGCAACCACCAGCCTCAAGCTCCGCTTTCGATGATACTTTTGACACATCAACCCCTGGGCAAGAACAAACGATGCCTGATTGGCTGGCAAAGGTGGATACCCAGGGTGTTCCCACCTCCACGGGCGGGCCATCTCCATTTTTACCGGATGAGCCTGAAGAAGCTGCACCTGTAACGGAATATCTAACCACAGCCCCAGATTGGCTTTCTCAGGTTGGTGCCGAACCGGCAGAAGCAGAAGAAGAGTTGCCCCGCCCTGAGCCAGAGCAGGAACCCGGTCTGGAGCGCGCCGAACTGCCCAACTGGCTTGAAGCCATGCGTCCAATAGAAGCCGGGTCTTCAGAGCCTTATAAGGATGTGACGGATGGTCGTTTAGAAAGCGCAGGCCCTCTGGCAGGTCTGCGGGGAGCCTTACCCGCCGGGCAGTATGCCAAACGCCAGCGCAGGCCGACGACATCTGCATTGAAGATCCAGGTTCCTGAAGAACAACAGAACCGGGCCACGGTATTACAAAAGCTGTTGGAGGACGAAAGTGTTGCCAGGCCCATGCCTGCTCCAGCCCTGGCAGCCATTCCAATCCTGCTGCGTCTGGTGGTTTTCGGTGTATTTGCCCTGGCTTCTTTCTTCGCCCTGTGGTTAGGGGGAAAGCAGGTGCCATTGCCTTCACGGAATCTGATCCCCCAAGCAGCGCAGGATTTCCATGCCCGGGTTGACCAGTTGCCCGCTGGAGTACCTGTACTGTTTGCCGTAGACTTTGAGCCTGCTTTTTCGGGTGAGCTGGACGGTGCAGCGACTGCGGTCTTGGGTCACCTGGCTCGCAAAGACTCCCTGGTAACCTTTGTTTCAACCACTTACAATGGGCCGGCCCTGGCGCAGCGTTTGCTCCAGGCTGTGAACCGCCAATCTGATTTTCTCCAAGACCCCTTCACCAACTTCAGGAATATGGGGTATATCCCGGGTGGGGCGGCCGGCTTATCTGCTTTGGCACGAACACCGGCCGTTGTTTTACCTTATGATCTGAATGATAATTTCGTTTGGGGAATTGCGCCATTCGATAGTGCCCGGGGATTAAACAATTTTGCGATGGTGGTGGTCATCACCCACGATGCTGATACAGCCCGCGCCTGGATTGAACAGGTAGGCCCGGCCCTGGGAGAAATTCCCCTCCAAATGGTGGTGAGTGCCCAGGCCGAACCTCTGGTTCAGCCCTATTATGCGGGTCTCCCAAGGCAGGTTACCGGTCTTGTAACTGGCCTGGCAGGCGGCGTGGCGTATGAAATCCTGGAAGGTCGCAGTGGTGTAGCTGCTCAGTCTTGGGATGCCTACAGTATCTCCCTGACTCTGGCGGTAATCATGATCTTAGTTGGTGGAGTGTTTGGTGTCGGTTCTGTAACCCTTTCTCAATACAAACAAACCAAAGCAGAGGGGAAAGCATGAACCTAACCGATCTGGTTGGAGCCATTTTGGGCTTTGTGCTCACCCTGATGGTAGTGAGTTACGTCATCAAAGATAACGCTCTCTTCCGGCTGGCTGTCCACATTTTTATTGGTGTGGCAGCCGGATACGCCACGGTGTTGGTGATCTATAACGTGCTCTGGTACCAACTGCTCGTGCCGCTCCTCAACAATCCCCTTAAACAACTATCCCTGGTAGCTCCTCCGCTTCTAATGGGCATCTGGCTGCTTACCAAAGCCTCGCCCAGGCTGTCTCGGGTAGGCAGCCCAGTGGTGGCTTTCCTGGTTGGAGTAGGTGCTGCCACAGCCATCAGTGGGGCGATTTCTGGCACACTTTTCCCTCAGGTGGGTGCCACGATCAACTTGTTTGATTTAGGAGCCACCGGTTTGAGTGGTTCGAAGCTCTTGGGTTGGGTCGTCAACGCCCTGTTAATTCTGATTGGAACGATTACCTCCCTGGCTTATTTTCACTTTGGTGTTCGCTCTCGTGGAGATCAGACCGCACAAAGGCCGCTTTGGATCGAGATCTTATCTCAGATTGGTCAGGTTTTTATTGCCGTTGCCTTTGGGACCTTGTTCGCCGGGGCGTATGCTGCTGCATTAGCAGCGCTGGTTGAGCGTATTTCCTTCGTCTGGAAATTTCTTTCGGATCTTCTTAGTTCTTTTCTATAATGCATAAATCATCATGTCCCCTTCTTCCGTAAGTGCTGATTCTGTACTATCCATCGAGGTAGGATCTGTCTATACCCGGGCTGTTCTATTTGACGTTGTGGAAAATAGCTATCGCTTCCTGGGAGAGGGGACGGCCTTTACCACAGCCGGCGCTCCTCATTATGATATCAGTGAAGGAGTCCGCCAGGCTCTGGGTGAATTACAGGTCTTCTCCGGGCGGGTTTTCCTGGGCGCAGATAAGCAGTTGATCTTGCCGAGCCAGCCCGATGGATCGGGTGTTGACAAATGTGTTGCCACGCTTTCCATTGGCCCTCCACTCAGGGTTGTTGCCGTCGGTTTGTTGGAAGATGTGTCTGCCCAAAGCGCCCAAAACCTGGCGGTGACAACCTATGCGCAGGTGATGGAAGTGATCAACATGAATGATCGGCGCGCTACGGCAGCTCGCTTGGATGCCGTATTACGCGCTCGCCCGGATCTTATTATTGTGGCCGGCGGGACAGAAGGCGGGGCTTCTCAATCGTTGATGAACCTGCTAGAAGCAGTTGGCCTGGCCTGTTACGTGCTTCCCAAAGGTTATCGGCCTTCTCTTCTGTTTGCGGGAAACCAGGCTCTGGTCAATTCTGTTCGCTCTTCTTTTGCGGATCTGGGCCCTTTGTTTATTGCCCCCAATATTCGACCTGCCATAGAGGTGGAGCGTTTGCTCCCAGCCCAGAGTCAGCTTTCCCAGGTTGTCCGCCAGGCGCGCTTGCGGCAAATTTTTGGCGCCCAAAACCTCGATCAGTGGACGGGCGGAAAGCTGATGCCCACCGCCGCTGCTTTTGGTCGAACCATTCGTTTCATTGGGAACGAGTATGCCAGGACC
>Ga0315287_10003523_pt1 | contig 15104 bp, 16 predicted proteins | sample YL17G11_0_MG_FD_205037 | JGI IMG/M metagenome (GOLD analysis project Ga0315287, IMG submission 205037) | Sediment microbial communities from Yellowstone Lake, YNP, Wyoming, USA - YL17G11_0 | ecosystem: Environmental > Aquatic > Freshwater > Lake > Sediment | place: USA: Wyoming | collected... | reverse complement strand
GGCGTCTTCCTGCAGGCTTTTGAGCAGGCGGCTAGCGAGGGCGCGACAGGGATCGTCTCTGTTCATCCGCCGGCCGAGTTGAGCAGCCTGTACAGCGTCGCGGAATTGGCGGCGAAGGAGATGCGCGGCCTGCCCATCGCCGTCGTTGACTGCCGACAGGTGACGTTGGGGATGGGCAGCGTCGTCCTGGCGGCCGCCCGGATGGCGGCGATGGGGCGTCCGGTGGATGAAATCGCTGCGGCGCTGCCCGATGTCATTCGACGCACCTATGTCTTCGGCGTCCTCGACACCCTCGAATACCTGCGGCGCGGCGGACGCGCGAGTCGCCTCCAGTCCGGCCTCAGCGCCCTGCTGCAAATCAAGCCGGTGTTCACCGTGTACGACGGGCACATCACATTCGAGCGAGTGCGCACGCGTTCGGCGGCCACGGCGCGACTGGTGACTCTGGTCGAAGAACTCGGACCGCTGGAGGCGTTATCAGTTGCTCACACCCATGCGCCCGGTCGGGCCGCCGCGTTGACGGAGATGGGGCGCCACCTCTTCCCGGACGGCCAACCCACGATGTGCGTCGAAGTCACGCCGGTGCTGGGCGTCCATTTCGGCCCCGGTGCCTTCGGCTTCCTCGCCGTCAAACGTGAAACGTCAAACGTCAAACGTCAAGAGCGAGGCCTCTTCACGTTTGACGTTTGACGATATAGGGCGAATTTCGATGTCGCTTACCTCGGCGTGCTCGCCCATCCCGCTTTCCCTGCCGCATTCATCGTTCCCCTGTCACTTTCTCCGCCTCGGCGGTGTTATATGAGTAGAGATCCGTCAGGAGATGAGCACTCGAACATGACCACCGACGCCTGGACGCGCTCTGCCGCCCAATCGAGGGATGAGGCCACGTTCGACGCGCTCTTCCTGACCCATTACCAGCCGATCTTCCGGCTTCTCTACCGCATCGCCGGCACGCGAGAGGAAGCGGAAGACCTGGCACAGGAGACCTTCCTGCGGCTCCATCGGTCGCCGGAGCTGTGGAAGGGACTGCAACCGGAGCCACGCGAACACAACGTGCGCGCCTGGCTCTACCGGGTGGCGACCAACTTGGCGTACAACATGTTGCGGAGCCAGCAGCGACGGACACGCCGCGAGGATGTCGTTCTCGGGCAGACCCTCAGTGACGGACGCGGCGAGCCTGATCCGGTCGAGGCGGCTGAGCGGGATGACGAGCGGGCCGCAGTGCGTCGAGCGCTGGCAGCTCTGCCCGAGCGCCAGGCCCAACTGCTGCTCATGCGCCATGCCGGCCTCAGCTATCGCGAGCTGGCCGAGGCGCTGGGCATCGCGCCCAACTCAGTGGGCACATCACTGGTGCGCGCTGAGGCGGCCTTTGAGAAGGTCTATCAAAACTTGCGCGGCAGCGAAGGAGGCGGAAGATGAGGTGTAACACCGGCCGATTGCAGGCCTATCTGGACGACTCCCTGTCGCCGCCGGAGCGCGATGCGGTCGCCAGCCATCTGGCAGCGTGCGCCGCGTGTCAGGAGGAGCTATCTGCTCTGCAGACGCGCTCTGCCGCCATCGGCGGTCGATTTGCGGCGTTGACGCCCGCATCCTACCCATCAGCCGACCCGGCTCGGGCGCTGGCGCGTTTCCACTCGGAGACGCTGCCGGCACGCGCGACACCGTGGGAGGCCATCAGGAGAAGCTTTACCATGACCAAGCATACTCTGTTGAACGGCAGATGGCGCCCGGTGACCATCGGGGTGATGGCGTTGCTCTGCCTCGCCGTTCTCTTCAGTTTCGCGCCGCCCCAATGGGGACAGGCCGCCGCCGATTTCCTCGGCATCTTCCGCGTGCGCAAGTTCGCGGTGATCCTCATCGATCAGGCGCAGCAGGCCAAGCTCGAAGCCCTGGCCAAGCAGGCTGAGAGCGGGCAATTCGGTAAGCCGACCCAGGTGCGCCAGGCGGGCAAACCCCAGCCGGTCGCCGATCTCGCCGAAGCCTCGAAGGCGGTCGGTTTCGCCGTCCGTGCGCCGACCAGTCTGCCAAACGGCGCTTCGCGCAAGTCGTTCACCGTCCAAAGCGGGCCGGCCGTGCACTACGAGATGGATCGTGCGATGATGCAGGCGCTCCTTGACGCGACCCAGGTGCAGGGCGTGAAGCTGCCGCCGGTTGACAAGGTCACGATCGACGTCGATGTGCCGTTCGCCGCGGAGCAGGAATACACGATCGGCAGCGGCACGCTGTCGATCGTCCAGATGGCAAGCCCGCAGGTGAGCATTCCGCCGGGGGTCGATCCGGTCGCGATCGGCGAGGCCGGTTTCAAGTTCCTGGGCATGCCTGATGCCGATGCTCGGCGTCTGGCGCAGAGTATCGACTGGACGAGCACCCTCGTCATCCCGATCCCCACCAACGTGGTACAATACCGCGAGGTGACGGTCGACGGCGTATCGGGCCTGCTGGTCGAGCACCGATCAGACAAGACGGGCCGCCGGTCTGTTTCGCTTCTCTGGCAGAAGGACAGCATCATCCATGGCATCCATGCCACGGATGTCGATCCGCTGGCGGCGATGCAGGTGGCGGATTCTCTCAAATGACGAATAGCGAATCAGCGGATGAACGAATGATGAATGAAGAATGCGTTGATTCGCTGATTCGCTGATTCGCTGATTCGCTGATTCGCTGATTCGCTGATTCTTCAATGCTCATCGAAACCAATAACCTCCGCAAAACGTTCGGCGACACCGTCGCGGTCGATAGCCTCACCCTTTCCGTCGGAGCGGGTGAGGTTTTCGGCTTTCTGGGGCCAAACGGCGCGGGAAAAACCACCACAGTCAAGATGCTGCTCGGCCTGGTCGCGCCGACGGCAGGCGAGGCGCGCCTCCTGGACCACCGGCCCGGCGACCCGGCGATCATGGGCCGCGTCGGCTTCCTGCCCGAGCAGTTTCGCTTTCCGGCCTGGCTGACCGCCGCCGATTTCCTGGATGTGCATGGCCGGCTCTATGGTCTGCCGGCCGCCGAACGCCGGGCGCGCATCCCGCGCCTGTTGGAGCGCGTGGGCCTGGCCGATCGGGCGCGCTCCAAGCTCGGAGAGTATTCCAAGGGCATGATGCAACGGGTGGGCCTGGCGCAGGCGCTGCTCAACGATCCGGCGCTTGTCTTTCTCGATGAGCCGACCTCCGGCCTCGACCCGCTGGGCCGCCGCGAGGTGCGCGACCTGATCCATGAGCTGCGCGCCGCCGGCGTGACGGTCTTCCTCAATTCTCATTTCCTGAGCGAAGTTGAGGTGACGTGCGACCGGGTGGCAATCGTCAAGCGCGGCCGCGTGGTGCGCATCGGCACGCTGGCCGAGCTCACGCGTCAGACCACTGAGGTGGAGATCAGGGCCGCTGGGCTTTCGCCGGAGTTGGTGGCGGGGCTGGCGAGTTGGGGGCAGGTTGGCAAATGGCAAATAGCAGATAACAAATTGCAGGAAGCCGGTGACAACCCACAAGTCGCCGAAACCGAAAACTCAATACGCAATACGCAATACGCAATACGCAATGATGATGTCGTCCGCCTGACCCTGACCGTCGCGAACGAGGATGTCCTGCCCGAAATCGCCGACTATCTGGTGCAGGGCGGCGCGCGCGTCTACACCCTGGCGCCGCAGCGCATCTCGCTGGAGGACCTCTTCATGCGGGTCATGGAGGAAGAGGGATGAGCGTCCTCGAGATCGCGCGGCTGACCTTCTTGGAAGCGCGCATGCGCAAGATGCTCTGGGCCATCCTCCTGCTCGGCGCGGCGTTCCTGATCCTGTACGCGATCGGGTTTCATCTGATCTACGCCGATATACGCGAGCGCATGCCGGGCGGCGTAGCGCGGCTCCTCGAACCGACCAACTTCTTCGTCATGGCCGGACTGTACGCGATCAACTTCCTGGTCGTGATGCTCGCCGTGCTCACCTCGGTGGACACCATCGCCGGCGAGATCGCTTCGGGCACCATCCAGACGATTGTCACCAAGCCGCTCCGCCGCTGGCAGGTGGTGGTGGGCAAATGGCTGGGGCTGGCGCTCATGTTGAGCGTCTTCACCGTGGTCATGTGCGCCGCGCTGCTGCTGATCGTCAAGCTGGACGCCGGCTACATGCCGAACAACCCGGTCGCCGCCATCGGCTTGATCGTGCTGGAGGGGCTGGTGGTGCTGACGCTGTCGATCCTGGGCGGCACGCGGCTCTCGACGCTGACCAACGGCGTCGTGGTGTTCATGCTCTACGGGCTGGCGTTCATCGCCGGTTGGATCGAGCAAATCGGGAGTGTGCTGCGCAGCGACGCCGCGGTGAACGTTGGCATCGTGGTCAGCCTGATCATGCCCAGCGAGGCGATGTGGAAGCGCGCGGCCTATCTGATGCAGCCGCCATTTCTCCGCGAGCTCGGATTCAGCGCCACCCCCTTCGGCGCGGCCAGCGCGCCCAGCGAGGCGATGGTGGTCTACGCTGTTTTGTACACGGTGATTGCGTTGGCGGTCGCGGTGCGGTGGTTTGGCAGACGGGATCTGTAATCCCTCCGCCCCACTTTGAAAACAAACGCGAGCGGAGCATCCCTCGACTGCGACGGTCTCTACTCAGGATCATCGGCCCTGGGCTCTTCGGCTCCAACTTTCCTCACTCAGCGTAGCACCAGCGGTAAGTATGCCTTTACACAGCGGTCGGCATCCACCATGATGACATCCCATCCGCTCAGGAGGTTGTTCTGCTGATCCCCGTGCGCCGCCGTGTAAGCGCGTACCGCCAAGTGGGTCCTGCACGGTCGCAGGTCGCTGACCAAGTAGGTAGATGCGCTTTTGTTGATCGTGTGGCCGTAGATGCTGTACGGGCCCTCAGGGGTCGTGCTGCCGCCGATCTCATAGTAGCCGCCGTCACCCGCGTAGGGGATGGGCGTCCAGGTCAACTCGACACTGTTCACCGGCTTGGGAGTTGCCTGCAGGATGCCCGGCGCCACCGTCTGGGTCTGCGCCCAATCGGGGTCTTTGGTGCCGAGGAACGCGATGACTGCCGGCGTGGAGGCGGTCAGCTTGTTGAAGCCGATGTCGGTAGAGTTAGATCCGCCGCCGGTATTCAACGAGCATCTGTTCCTGTTGCGCGACCAAAACCGCCAGGCGCTCGTTGCTCTCTTGCGCCTGGCGCACTTTGCGACGCAGCGCAGCTTGCTCACGTCGCATCTGCTCCAGAGTTGGCGCCAGCCGCTGTCGCTCCTCTGCTTCTAACTCCGCCGTAAGCTGGGCATATTCGCGTCGCTCCAACTCGTTCAGCGTTCCAGCCAATTCACCGGCGCTCAGCATATCGAAACGCTTCTGCCTCTCTGTATCCCATGCACTCTGATACACACCCTTATCTTTCATGAAATTCGCTCGTTGAAACCCCACTCCGGAGTAGGCCTCAATTGGCAAAGCTCACCCCTCCCAGCGTATCGGCCTTTTCGCGCAACCGTTCGAGAAGCCGATACTCGCCGATCCATTCGGCCAACGCCAGCGTTTCGCCCAATTCATCGTTCTCAGATCGGCGGAGGAACTCCGCGGTAGGCATCTGATAGGCATTCTCGAAATCGCGCGGGCGCCGCATCCCTGCTTCCAGGATGCGCAGCTCGTTCGCCAGGGCTGCTTCAAGTAACGGTTTGAGCGATCCGGCTCGTGCAGAAACCAATACCAACTCTGTCATCACCTATTTCCCACACAAGTATGCCCCGATTCTAACATGCCGGCGAAGTGGCGTCAATCGCTGATTGGTAGTCAGCATCCACCGCGGGATGCACGGTCCGCTTTTTCACGGCGTCAGCATTAGCTTCGCCTCCGCCTCCCGCTCTACATCCTCACGCGCGAACAGCAATGGGTGATATCCATCCTCGAACCACGCGGAGATCTGGTCGTCGTAGTGTCGATTGCCCGGCTGGCCCGAATTGCCTGGCGCCAACAACCCCAGCGAGTTGCGCCAATCCCCAAGATCCGAAATGTGACGGAAAGGTGGGCCGATCACCTGGTCGGAGTCGACCGTGTGCATGCCGCTCCCTGTGGCCCAGACCGTGGCGCCGTCGCCGCCGAGCGGGAGGGGGCCGCGGTTGAACAGGGGCGCGAGCGTGGGCGCCTGCCCCACGATGTGGCTGTAGCGGAGCTTGTGCAGCTTACCCCAGGCCCAAGCGCTGGCGTTCGGCCCCAACCGTTCCTTCAAGAAGTCGACCGATTGGCGCAGGGCCAGCCGCATCACATCATCGCGCTGCTCGCCGCCGCCCAGATCGAACCAGTGCGAATCCGGTTTGGCCAGTTGTGCTTGCAGCCACTCCCACGAGCGCTGGCCGAAGAAGCTGGATTCCGCGAGGGCCGGCGTCGGCCCTTTGCCCGCGTAGCGCGCAGCCAGGTCGGCGCCGAGCTTGTTCGTGAGGATTACTGAGATCATGCGCCGCATGAAGACCTCATAGACGGCAGCGACGGGGCTATCGGCGCTGAGCGCGCCATCCCATGCCTGCATCATCTGGACCACGCTGGCTAGTTCCGGATCGTCTGTGGTGAGCCGGCCCAGATAGCCCGCCACGATGCGCGCCGTCGGGGAAACCTGGTCGAAGTGCATACGCCGGATGGTGGCGGCGGCGATCTTCTGTTGCGACTCGATCAGCTCGGTGATGCGTTGCGCGCGGTCGCCCATGCAATACTCGGTGCTGATGAAGTGCGGGTAGTCGTCGCCCACCACGCGGTTGTTCGCCGTGACGATGTAGCCTTGCGGCGGGTTGTAGCTATGCGGCAGCTCATCGAACGGGATAGTGCCGGTCCACTCGTACTCACCTGTCCAGCCGGGAGCCGGCACCCGGCCGTCCCCTCTGGCCCGCATCGGCACTTTGCCCGGAAAGCTGTAGCCGATGTTGCCAGCGGTGTCGGCATAGACGGTGTTCTGCACCGGTCCGGCCCAGTCGCGCAGCGCCTCGCGAAACTCCAGACAGGTGCGCGCCCGATTCATTGCCCAGAGCGCGTGCATCGTGACCTCGGGCTCCAGCGACGTCCAGCGCAGCGCCAGCGGCTGCTCGCCGGCGAAATCGGGCGCCAACGCGTTGATGATCGGCCCATGGCGCGTGATCACGACTTCCTGCGTCACCGACTGACCGCCCTTCACGCGCACTTCCTCCTGGAGCACCTGCGCGTCGAGCCACTCTCCCCGAAATTCGGCCTGCACGCAGCCATCCGATGTCCGGCGCAGGTGTTCCATGTAGAGGTCCTGCACGTCTGCGAAGCCGTTGGTGAAGCCCCAGGCCACGTGCGCGTTGTGTCCGGCGATCACGTAGGGGACGCCTGGGAAAGTGACGCCAGTTACGTTCAGGTCGGCCTCGGCATCTGCCGCGCTGCGACTGACGAGATGATTCTCGTACCAGACGGCTGGGATGGTCATCAGCAGGTGCATGTCGTTGGCCAGCAGCGGCTGACCCGTGGTCGTGCGGGAGCCTGAGATGACCCAATTGTTGCTTCCCAGGCCCTCCTGTGCCGATGGGCCGACGAACGGACGCGCGGCCTCGGCGCGGTCCAGGGCCAGACCTCCGAGGTCTCGGAGACCTCGGAGGTCTTTTGGAGCGATGGTCGGACAGCGGTCGAACGGCGGCGGCTCTAGCTCGGCAGCGCGCTCCGGCCCCAGGCGCGCGATCAATTGGGCGCGCAGGAGCTCGGTCTCCCAGTTGATGGAGAGGCTCCACGCCATCATTTTCGCCCAGGAGAGGGAATCGGCGACGCACCACGGTTCGGGTCGATAGCGGAGCAGGGTGAACTCGATCGGCAGCTTGCCGCGTGAGATGAACGCGTTGATCCCGGCGACATAGGCGTCGACCTCGGCGCGGACGTCGGGACGCAACAGCGCGACTTCGGCCTCGGCCACCCGACGCATGCCCAGAATACGCATCCAGCGGTCGACCGGCAGCGGCGTGACGCCCAACACTTCGGACAGCCGCCCGGCGACCAGCCGCCGGTTGAACTCCATCTGCCACAGCCGATCTTGCGCGTGGGCGAAGCCCTGGGCGAAGAGCGCGTCGGGGGCGTTGGACGCGTAGATATGCGGCACGCCCCAGCGGTCGCGAATTACCTCGACCGGTGCGTATAGCTCCTCAAGCTGCAATGTTCCGCTGGTCTGTGCCAGCTTGACGCGGGCGAACCAGGAGACGCCGGTTCCGATCAGGTCTACCATGACACACCGTCCTCACTCGAACACATACTCGTCGAAATCACACACCGGTCGATAACCGATCTTCTGATACACGCTGTTTGAGGTCGGATTCGCCAAATCGGTGAAGAGCGCGCAAAACTCCCAGCCAGCATCCAGTAGGCGCAGGCTCAAAGCAGCCACACACGCGCCGGCATACCCACAGCGGCGGAAGTCCGGCGGGGTATAGACAGGGCCTACCGCGACCCCATGTGTGGTGCGCCGTGATTTGCCTGCCAGCGAGACGGGCTGTCCGGCATCCCAGAGAAACAGGTCGCGGTCGTCAATCCGCTGTTCGGCCGATTCCCGAACGCTCTCTACCGTGCCGCCCAGATGCGTATCCTGCGTGAACGCAGTCAACCACCGCGTTACCAGATCGAGATCGTCCTCGATGGCGACACGCAGCGCGCCCGGCACGTCCGCGGGTGGCGCAACCTGTCGCAGTTCATAGACCCGCTCGTGGGTCTGCAGCCGATACTGGCCGCCCGTGGCCGCGGTCCAGACCTGGCTGAACGCGCGGGCAGCTTCCGTGGGACCGATCGCGCGAGGCGGCATCCAGCCACCGGCGATCAGATTGTCAGCGATCAGCCTCAAGGGAACCGGGTCGGCGCTCTCGCCGTGGATGATCACCCGGTGGGGCGGCGTCATCACCGCGGCCGCAAACAGCTTGTCTCCCTCCTCGACCGTCGCCAGATACGGCGGCGTCTTGATGCGGTCTGGATGCTCCGCAAGGCGCATGGCGACGCCGAGCATCAGGTTGTTGGCGGCCTCGTTCCGTTCGAGCACCGGCTGCGTGCGCGCCAGGAACGCAGCGGCGGTCTGGTGGCGGGTCAGGATCACAGGATCACCCCTTCGGCGGTATCAGGCTCATGCACCGTTCAGCCAGTGCGGTGATGGTCAGGCTCGGATTGACGCCCACATTGGCCGAGACCGCGGACCCGTCCACCACGTACAGCCCGGGGCAGCCGAAAACCTGGTGCGCCGAGTTGATCACCCCGTCTGCGTCTGAGCGACCCATGTGGCAGCCTCCCAGGATGTGTGCGGTGAAGGAGAGACTCGCCAGGCTCTCCAGAAGCACGTTGAGCGGCTCGCCGTCGGCCTGACGGGCAAACTCGCGGGCCGTGGCATTCGCCACCGGCAAGTAGGTTGGCGCACCCTTGCCTGGGATTGCTGCCGACTGGAGCCGTTTTGCGCCGAGCGACATCAGGCCGCGGCCATAGCGGAAGGTCAGCCGGTTGTCGAGGTGCTGCATCACTGTCAGCACGCTCACACGCTTGTACCAGTTTCGCGCTCGCCATGATAGCGTCGAGCGCCGGGGATGGGCGACGAACGCAGCCAGGGTTTTCAACGCGCGCCGGGTCGGATTGGGGTCGTCCACCAACGGCCCACTCTGCCACTTCATGAAGGTGTAGCCAGCCGGGAAGCGGTTCTGGGTGATGTGCGTGTGCTCGTCAGGGCGGAAGTCGGAGGAAATCGTCGTGCCGCCGGTCAGGTCGGCGGCCGGATCGCGCGCCACGATGCCGACGATCGCCTCGCTGTTCGTCCGCACGACCTTGCCGAGCTGCTGCGAGACCGCCGGCAACGTCTTCAGTACATCACGGCAGCGGAAGAGGAGTTCCAGCGTGCCCAGGACGCCCGCCGCGAGGATGACGTTGCGGGCTGTCAGCGGCGGATATGGCCGGCCGTGCGTCAACGGATCGATGGAGTCCACCTGGTAGCCGCCCGTCAGCGACTGTACGGACGTGACGCGGTGTTGTGGCAGGATTTCAGCGCCCAGGCGCTCGGCCAGGTAGAGGTAGTTGACGTCCAGGCTGTTCTTTGCGCCGTGGGGACAGCCCGTCAGGCACGTGCCACAGAAACGACAGCCAGTGCGTTCGGGCCCTTGCCCGCCGAAATACGGATCTGGTACGACCACTTCGGGCTGGCCGAAGTAGATGCCCAGGGGTACCGGGCCGAAGGTGGCGCCGGCGCCCATCGCTTGGGCGGTCTGCCGCAGATAGTCGTCCATCGGGCCGAGCCGGGGGTTGATCCCGCGGCCAAGCATGCGCAGCGCGGTCGCATAGTGCGGCGCGAGTTCAGCCCGCCAATCCACGCCGAGATCAGCCCAGGAGGGATCGGCGAAGAAAGCAGGTTTCGGTTCCAGAAGCACGGCGGCATAGACCAGACTGCCGCCGCCTACTCCCACCCCACCCACGATACCGATGTGGCGGAAGAAGGTCTGCTGGAAGAAGCCTTTGAGGCCTAACCCAGGCAGCCAGAAAAGTCGGAAGAGGCTGCGATTGGCAGCCTCCATGTCGGCAGGCGTCACCCGACGCCCTTGCTCCAGCACGGCGACGCGGTAGCCCTTCTCGGCTAACCTCAGCGCTGAAACGCTCCCGCCGAACCCGCTGCCGATGATGAGATAGTCGTAGTCCATCTCTATTCTTCCACCCAATGCAATAAGAACGGGAACGCTACCCTGGGCGCCCAGGACAGATTGACCAGGGTCATGCAGAGCAGCGTCGTATCATCCAGTCGCCGCGCTTCGTCGACGATCCAGGGCCATGGAAAGGGCGATCCCTGCGGGTAGTGCAGGCGGATCGCCGGCTTACCATCCACCGCCGACGGCGCTACAACCATGGTCATAGGCAGTACGCGAAGTTGGATTTCACCGCGCTCGACGATATTGATTGCCCCCTGCCCGTCGAACGCCTTGCCCCACCAGCCGCGCAATCCGCCGAGGGCCAGTGCAGGCGGGGCGAGCCTCCGCAGCCAGCCCGGCCCCACGAATTCGGCACGATAGATGCCCGAAGGGGCCGGAAGGGAGAGCGACGCCAGGGAACGGAAAACCAGTCCAAGGTCCTGCAATGAACCATCGACGAGCGATCGGTCGGCCCAACTCGCAGTCATCGTTGTTCCTGCTGTGATAGCCAGAATGTGAGGTCGGCCCACCCGTAGGCTACTTCGATCAGATCGGCTCCCCCGATGGTGGTGCCTTTTTCGCCGGTCAATACGCCGCCCATCGCCTCATAGAAAGCCCGTGCTTTGAGATTGTCTTTCAGCACCCACAGGATCATCGCCTTGAACCCGTCCGCAGCAAGACGCCGCGCGATCGTCTGCATCAGCTCGCGGCCGATACCCCGACGCTGGTACGCCTCCAACGCGTAGAGGCCGTAGAGCTCGCCGTCATAGCCGGGCATGCCATCGCGTTCTGGCCCACCCGTCGCGATTCCGACGATCTGCCCCTCATCGTTCTCGGCGACGAAGTGACAGCGCCCATCGCCCACAGGGGCCAGTATCTCGCGCCAGCGGGACTCGCGCTGCTCGTAGGATAATGCGGCCAGGTGCGCCGCGGGCACGATGTCGACATATGCCGTGCGCCAGGTATCCACATGGACGTGCGCGATGCCGGGGATGTCATCAGGAGCCGCTTCACGGATTTGCACAAATGCCTCCCTAATCGATCGCTGCAGGTCTGTGGCGCGGGTGATGCGTTTCGAACTCCTCGGCAGTCATGCCGAAGATCAACTCGTCATGGTACGCGCCATTCGTGAACACCATGCGGCGCACGCGTCCTTCGAGCTGGAAGCCGAGCTTCTCGTGCAGTCGGATCGACGGCTCGTTGAACGCATAGACGTGCGCCGTGACCTTCTGGTAGCGCAACTCCCGGAAGTAGTAGGCCAGCACCAGGCAGATGGCTTCGGACGCATAGCCCTGGCGCCACTGCTCCCGGGCGATCGCCAGGCCGTAGCCGAACGTGCCCTGACGTGGGTCGCAGGAGTGCGTGTTGATCGTGCCGACGGGGACGCCGTCGAGCGTTTCGATCATCCAACGATAGGCCTGGCTTTTGGGCTCGGTGGCGGCTTCGGCAGCGAATTTCTTCGTCCCCTCCTGCGAGCGCGGAAACTCGATGTGGTAGCAGAGGCGGGCGACTTCGCTGTCCTGATCCCAGCGATCGAACGTCTCCCAATCTCCCGGCTCTACCCCACGCAGACGGACGCGATGGCCCTGCCAGATGTTCATTACAGCCACCTCTTTGGACGGGGGCGTCCCGATATCAGAGGTCGCGTGTGGATTCGTGACGGAGACGGCGGTATTCAGCGATCAGGGTGGAATCATCCAGAGCCTGCTCAAATTGGCGTAACCAATCCAAGATATAGCGGTCGTCGAGTGCATTGCCTTGACGACGGACAACTCCGCGCGCGTCCTCATGATCGCGTGGGCGAGTAGAGATCAGTTTGTAAATCAGCAGGTCTTCCGGGCTACAAACGTGCAGTGTTACTCCGGATTGCACCTCAATCGTGCGGCCTCGCTGTACCGCCGTCACATCATACGGTGTATCAGCTAACAACAGATCAACGCGGACATCTTCGGGGCTTTTGACGAATACCATTGCCTGGCGTCGTAGCGCCTGGCGTGGATCAGGCAGAAGTGATACGTAGTCGGGCGTCAACACAACCAGCAGACGGTCAGCTTCCTCGCGCCCGAGCAGGACCTTCAGATCAGCATCGCGGGTCGCACGCGGGTCGCCCCATAGGCCGACCGCTACGCCGCCGATGACTACCGACGCAATGCCTGCGTCACTCAGTCGTTTCTGAAGGGCCTGAATCGCCGTGTAAAGGTCTCCCATGTTGCTCCTGCCATTCGGCCAGACGCCGCAGGCGCTCCTGGATTTCCGCCAGAGCAGCCCAGCGTTCTGGGATGAACAAAGCTGCGGTCTGCTGAAACTGCGGCTCCCAAGTTCGCTGGAGCATGAGCAGTTGATCCAGACTTTCCTGGATGGTCATCGCGCGCAACAGGCGAGTTTCCTCGAAATCAAAGGCATCCCAACCTTCCCGCAAGGCGCTGAGATCACGCATGGGGACATCTCCGGTCAAAGAATCGTGCCCAACCCGTTTAATTGTATCATCTCCGGGGAAAAAGCTGGAACAGAGAAAAGGAGCAGTTGAGTTATCCTCAGGCTGCGTCTCGATTGGTTGAGCACAGCGCCCCGCCGGCTTCTACATCGCCGATCTCCGCCACCGTCCTGTCGAGGAAGCCGGCGGCGAAGCGAAGGAACGCATCCACATCGGCGAAGTTGGAGGCGAGGCCCACCGACACGCGCACGGCGCTGACATCTCGGCCAAAGCGCGCGTGCATCTCGCGGCGCAGCTCCTGGAAAGAGATCGGCTCCCCGCCATGGCTGCGCTTTGCGCCCCTGGCACCATCTGCGAAGAACGAGCGCATGATTTCCGGCGTCAAGCCATGAGCCACCTCGCCTGCGCCGGGATTGCAGAAACAGCCGGTGCGCAGCGAGATCCGCTCCCAATTCGCTAATTGCTCGATCCGCCCGTCGTCAATCGCGCGACCGTTGCAATCGAAGAAGGTGACCGTCACGGTGCCGCCGCGCATGGATGAATCGGCCGGCCCGTGGATTTTGACGAGCGGCTGACCTGTGGCGTGGCGCATGGCGCGGAGGCTCTCGATCAGCCAGCCCGTCAGGCACATCACCCGCTCGTGAACGACGTCCAACCCGACCGACGCCAGGTGCCGTAGGCCGATCTCCACCGCGGGGATATTGAGGTAGTTGACCGTACCGTCCTCGAAGCCCGCTTCGCCCGGCACCAGATAGTGGCCGTCACCCTGCACCGAGGAGATGGTGATGGTGCCGCCCGCATACCAGGGTCGCACCAGCTTCTCCAGCGCGGCCTTGCGCACCAGCAGGCAGCCCATGCCGGTCGGATAGCCGAACATCTTGTAAAACGAGAGCGGCACGAAATCGGGCAGCCAGCGCGCCAGGTCGAGCCGATTGGTGGGCGCGAAGGCCGCGGCATCCACCAGCACATCCCAGCCGCGGTCGTGTGCCATCGCGATCATCTCCAGCGGATGCTGGACGCCGCTGAAATTGGATTGGGCCGGGAAAGCGAATAGGTTGTTCCGGCCGAGCGCGGCCAATCCCAGGTACTCGTCCAGCGTCGCTGGATCGATCCGCAGCTCGGGTTCGACGACCGGTAGATAAGTGAACTGAGCGCCTTTCTGCCGGGCAAACTCCCGGATGCCGTTGACCGAGTTGTGGTTGTCGAAGGTCAGCAGATAGTGATCGCCTGAACCGAACGGGTACGCCTCGCCCACCAGTTTGAGCGCGCCGCTGGCGTTCTGGGTGAAGATCGCGACGTACTCGCCGGGCGGCGCGTTGAAGAACTCCAGCACATAGGCCCGCGCTTGATCCACCAGGCACGTCATCGCCTGCGAGGTCGGGTTGTGGGAGTGCGGGTTGCCGAATACGTTGTGGCTGAGCAAGTCAAGGTGCTCGCGAAGCTGTCGCTCGGCGTACAGCCCGCCGCCGGTGTAGTCCATGTAGATCTGGCCGGTTGCGTCCAGGCGGGCGTATTCGCGGGCGCGCAGGTCATCCAGGGCGCCCGTGCTGGAGTAAGTCGGGTAGGCGTGCAGAAAACGGGCATGGGCAGCCTTCGACGAAGACGGGAGTGGTGCGATCTGGGTCACGGCGGTGTGTTGGCCTTTCATGCCGGTGTTTGTAAACGACGAGGGGATTGTATAACGCGGCGCAGCGGACGTCAAACAGGTATAGCGGGGGTGGCTCACGGATCACACGGATAGACACGGATTCTGCATCCCGCTTATCCTGCGTCATCCGTGTCACACCGCACCTGCAAAACCGCAGGTGGGTGCAGGTGTCCGTGAGCGAAACCTCCTCGTGCTAATCCAGCCCCAACCGCTCGAGCTGCTCCGGCGGCGCCTGGAGTCGGATGAGCGTATCTCGCAAGGCGCGCTGCATCTGGCGCAGCTTCGCCGGCTCGCGCTCCGCCACGTTCACCAGCTCGTTCGGATCGCTCCGTTTATCGCTGAGCCAGGTCGGCGTCGGCCACGGCCTGTAGTCGATCACGGGCCGGCGGCCGTCCTCAAAGGGGCCGAGGGGATAGGGCAGGAACTTCGCCAGGGA
>Ga0315287_10003518_pt1 | contig 15118 bp, 13 predicted proteins | sample YL17G11_0_MG_FD_205037 | JGI IMG/M metagenome (GOLD analysis project Ga0315287, IMG submission 205037) | Sediment microbial communities from Yellowstone Lake, YNP, Wyoming, USA - YL17G11_0 | ecosystem: Environmental > Aquatic > Freshwater > Lake > Sediment | place: USA: Wyoming | collected... | reverse complement strand
CAGAACTCCAGGCCACGCTGACGAGCGAGTTGCTGGAAATTGGAAAGTGGAAGGGTCTGACACCTATTACGGCCCACCTATTACGGCCATCGGCAAGAGCGCGGCGAGCGCCAACACCACGAGCTCTCGGATCATCCGGATGTCGTCCCCCTTCGGTGATCGGCGACGAACAACGTACCATGCCCGCGAACATCGCGGTAAAGGTTCTCCGTACGGCGGCTGAACCGCGCCGGCCATGACCTCCCGGCCGATCCCGTGCGCCTACTCGCCGCCCGCGCTCCTTGCCGCCCCGCCGTGTCCGTGTCACGATCCTGGTGTCAGCTCACCGAAGGGGGACGACATGACGACGATCCGAGGGCTCCTCCCAGCCGTGCTCGTTGCGGCGGTGTTCGCGTTTTCCGCCTGCGGCGGCGAAAAGAGCAGCGGGGGCGGTGAGTGTGCGGGGGGGAGCACACAGTGTTTCGGGGACGTGGTTCAGAACTGCATGGACGGCTTCTGGGCCAACTACGACGATTGCGCTGCGACCGGCTCGACGTGCGAGGTGCTCGGCGGCGCGGCGCAGTGCGTCGGCGGAAGTGATACCGATACCGACGTCGACACCGATGCCGACACGGACACCGATACCGATACGGACACAGATACCGACACCGATACGGACACCGATACCGACACGGACACCGATACCGACACGGACACCGACACCGACACGGATACGGACACCGATTCGGACGCGGACGCGGACGGCGGCGAACCCGACGCCGGGCCGCTGGATTGCGTCGAGGCCGGGGGCGAGTGCACGGTGAACCCGTGGGATTCCTGCCCGGCTGGCACGCAGCCGTTCGGGGCGGACGACCCGCTCGACTGCGACGGACACTGCTGCGTGGACGCGCCCGACGGCTACACGTGCAGCTCTTCCACTGCCTACGCCGACTGCCTGCCCGGCGACACGTGCGGCGACATCGACGAGTGCTGGGGCCCGGGCACGGGCTCCCTCTCGTGCCAGGAGGGGTACGTCTGCTGCAGCTGGGAGTGCTACGGCTGAAGGCGCGCGGGAGTCGCGAGCCGTGCGCGGGCCGGAGGGACGGCCGATGACTAGGGGGTGTCCCTAATTGACTTCGATCCCGCTCGAGGTCACCGCTCCTCCGTTTTCTGAAACGCCAAGAATTTGCGTCGGACATCGCCATCTGGCGCTCTTGGGTCATGCGTAGACATGAGCTGACCGACGTGCAGTGGAAGAAGATCGAACCGCTCGTCCACCGCTACGGGCGAAAGTCGCAACTGGGCGATCGCAACTTCATCAACGCCGTCGTCTATGTTCTCAAGACGGGCGCGCCGTGGCGCGATCTCCCCGAGCGATTCGGCAGCTGGAAGACGATCTACAACCGTTTCGCGAACTGGGCGAAGGCCGGTCACTTCGAGCGCATCTTCAAAGAGCTGCAGATGGACCTCGACGACACGGGAAGCCTCGTCGACGCGACGATCACCCGCGCCCACCAGGATGCGTCCGGAGGAAAAGGGGGATCGAATTCAACGACCTGGGTCGTTCACGTGGTGGATTCTCCACCAAGATCCACGCGGTCGTCGACGCGAAGGGGCGACCGCTCCACCTCGAGCTGACGCCCGGGCAACGGCACGAGGCCACGGTCGCGGACTCGCTCATCGAACACGCGCAGGGCCGCGCCTTCATCGGCGACAAGGGATACGACTCGGCGCACATCCGCGAGGCTGTGAAGGCGTGCGGCATGAAGGCGGTGATCCCGCCGAACGGCTGTCGCACGGAGCAGTACCGTTACGACAAGCGGCTCTACCGGATCCGCTACCGCATCGAGTGCTTCTTCCACAACCTCAAGCGCTGCCGCCGCATCGCCACGCGCTACGAGAAGACGGGGCGCAACTACCTCGCGCTGGTGCACCTCGCCGCGGCGCTGGTCTGGCTGTCGTAGCGGCACCGGCGCTGCTCTCGTCGCAAACACCTGTGGGCAGCTTTGTCGCTATGCGCTCGATGGCGGGCGATCTCGGCTCTCGTCCCTGCCGATCAGGAGAAAACGGCTCGCGGCTTTGCGGAAAGAAGAACGCGCCGGCGATGATGCCGTGCGTCAATTAGGGACACCCCCTAGCCGTCTCGACACCGCCCATCGCGACGTTCGAAGCGAGACACGCCGCCCCCCCCTTGCCACGTCGATTGTCCGTGCATAGAAGGTAGGGTACGAAAGCGAGGCTGACAGCCGAACCAAGGAGCGCGAATCATGAAGAAGTACGAATGCACCGCGTGCGGCTACGTGTACGATCCCGCAAAGGGCCACGAGGCGTCCGGGGTCGCGCCCGGAACCGCTTGGGAGGACGTGCCCGAGGACTGGGTCTGCCCGCTGTGCGGCGTGGGCAAGGACGGCTTCGTGCCGGTCGGCTGACGGAAAGGAGCTCGCTCATGATCAAGAAGAAGGTGGCGGACAAGATCAACGCGCAGATCAACGCGGAGCTGTACTCGGCGTACCTGTACTACTCCATGGCCGCGTACTTCGAGTCGCTGAGCCTCAAGGGGTTCTCCCACTGGATGAAGGCGCAGGCGCTCGAGGAGATGAACCACGCGAACCTCTTCGCGACGTACCTCGAGGAGCGCGGGGGCCGCGTCCTGCTCGGGGCGATCGCCGCGCCCGAGACCGAGTGGAAGTCTCCCCTCGCCTGCTTCGAGGCGGTCTACGAGCACGAGCAGCACGTGACCGACCTCATCAACAAGCTGATGACGCTCGCGATCGCCGAGAGCGACTACGCGACCTCGAACAAGCTGCAGTGGTTCATCGCCGAGCAGGTCGAGGAGGAGGCGAGCGCGGACGAGGTCGTGCAGAAGCTGAAGCTCGTCGACAAGACCGAGGGCGGGCTGTTCATGCTCGACATCGAGCTCGCCAAGCGGCCGTTCATGCTGCCGCTGGCGCTCGCTGGCGCCGGCACGATCGGCGGGGCACCGTAATGACGGGAGGCTTTCGCGCGGTCGAGATCTCCGACCGCGTCTACTGGGTCGGCGCGATCGACTGGGGGATCCGCAACTTCCACGGGTACCTCACGTCGCGCGGTTCCACGTACAACGCGTTCCTCGTGCTCGCCGACAAGCCGACGTTGATCGACACTGTGAAGGCGCAGTTCGGGGACGAGATGATGGCGCGGATCGCGTCCGTCATCGATCCGTCGAAGATCGAGTACATCGTCTCGAACCACGCCGAGATGGATCACTCCGGATTCCTGCCCGAGGCGATCGCGCGGCTCGCGCCGTCGAAGGTCTTCGCCTCCTCGCAGGGCTGCGACGCGCTCGATCGGCACTTCCATCTCGGCCACCCGTTCGAGGCGCTGAAGACGGGCGACTCCCTCGAGCTCGGCGGCGCCACGCTCAAATTCGTCGAGTCGCGCATGCTCCACTGGCCGGACAGCATGCTGACGTACCTCGTCGAGGGCGGCGTCCTGTTCTCCAACGACGCGTTCGGCATGCACCTCGCGAGCGGCGAGCGGTTCGCGGACGAGCTCGATCGCGCGCTCCTGCGCGAAGAGGCGACGCGGTACTACGCCAACATCCTTCTCCCGTTGTCGCCCGTCGTGAGGGCGTTCCTCGAAAAGGTGCCGAGCTTCGGGCTCGACATCCGCATGATCGCGCCCGATCACGGCCCGATCTGGCGCGAGGACGTCGGCTGGATCATCGAGCGGTACGCCGAATGGGCCGCGCAGAAGCCGTCCAGGAAGGCGGTCGTCGTCTATGACTCCATGTGGGGGAGCACGGCGAAGATGGCGCGGGCCATCGGCGACGGCCTCGCGGCCGGGGGGGCGCGCGCGACGCTCATGCCGCTCGACGCGGCGCACCGCAGCGAAGTGGCGACCGAGATCCTCGGCGCGGGGGCCCTGGTCGCCGGCTCGCCGACGATGAACGGCCAGATCTTCCCGACCGTCGCGGACACGATGACGTACCTCGAAGGGCTCAAGCCGAAGAACCTCGTCGGCGCGACGTTCGGATCGTACGGTTGGAGCGGCGAGGCGACGGCCCACCTCGACGAGTGGTTGAAGAGGATGCAGATCGAGCTCGCGGCCGAGGCGGTCAGGGTCAAGTACGTCCCGACCGGCGCCGATCTCGAGGCGTGCCGGAAGCTCGGACTCGCCGTGGCCGAGAAGCTACCGCGCTAGATAGCGTTGCATCGGTCCAGATCACGGAAACCGATCTCGTCTCGCACCGCGGAAATGAATTCCGCGGCAAGAAATGCGGCTGCGCCGGGAAGGGCATGCGCCCTCGGAATTCTGAGGCCCAAGGCCTTATCGCCGCGGATGCGGCGTCTTTCTTGCCGCGGGACTCGGTCCCGCGGTCGAGTGCGGAATCCTCGTCGATACGGTTGTGTCGCGGACCGTGGCGCACCGATTCAGATTTTTCACCCCGATTTCCGGCCCGGCGCCTACTATCTCCGTATTAGGTAGAGAGGTGGCTGCATGTCGTGTGCGCGGGTCGGGATCGTTTTCGGGATCGCCGTGGTGCTGGCCCTCTCCGGCTGCTGGCAGAGCGGCTGGTCGGGCTCCGGCGGCGCGCCGGACGCGGACACCGATGCCGATACGGATATCGATTCCGACGGCGATTCGGATTCCGATTCCGATACGGACACCGATTCCGACACGGACTCGGACACCGACACCGACACCGACACCGATTCCGACACCGATTCCGACACGGACACGGACACCGACACCGACGTCCCTCCTGTCGACTGCGGCGGTGTCGTGCACGACGGCACCGCGGTCGTCGCCGACTGGAGCGACATCGGGGCGCTCGCCGGGGTGACGCACATCACCGGCGACCTCGCGATCCAGGGCACCGGGCTCGTCAGCCTGAACGGCCTGGAGAGCCTCACCTGCGTGGACGGCAACGTCTTCATCGAGGAGAACTCCGGGCTCACGGACACGGACGGCCTGCTCGGCCTGCGCTGGATCGGAGGCGCGCTCTTCGTGCGCATCAACGGCATCTACGACGTGCCGTTGCACCTCGACGGGCTCGTGAGCCTCGAGCGGATCGAGGACGGCCTCGTCATCGAGGAGAACGAGCTGCCGTCGCTCGCCGGCCTCGAGGCGCTCGCGCACGTCGGCGGTCTCGGGCTGCGGGTGTGGTCCAACGAGCAGCTCCACTCCCTCGCCGGGCTGTCGGGCCTCGCGACGCTCCACGGCGGCCTGGACCTCATGTTCGGCGAGCTCTCCGCTCTCGACGGTCTGGAGAACGTGTCGGACTTCTCGGGCCCGGTCAACATCCAGTCGGCGCATGCGCTCGCGGACGTCTCCGCCCTCTCGGGGCTGACGGCTGTGGCGAGCTTCTACGTCCAGGACGTCCCGGATCTCACCTCCCTGCACGGCCTCGAGAACGTCGCGACGATCGACGGGGACCTGACGATCTCTTCCATGGACACGCTCACCGATCTCGACGGGCTTTCCGGTCTGACGGAGGTCGACGGTTACGTTTCGATCCACGGTAATGACGCGCTCGCGCAGATCGACGGGCTGGGCGGTCTCACGCACGTCCTGAGCCTCGGCCTGAGCAATTGCGACGCGCTCGCGAGCATCGACGGGCTCGCCAACCTCGCGACTGTGTCAGAGAGCCTGTCGCTCTACAGCCTCGGCGGGATCACCGATCTGTCCGGCCTCGGCAGCCTCGAGGACGTCGGCTCCCTGCACGTCGGCGGCAACCCGCTGCTCGCGAGCCTCGCCGGGCTCGACAGCCTGATCGCGCCCACAGGCGATCTCTCCGTGTCCGGCAACCCGCTCCTCGCGGACCTCTCGGGGCTCGAGGGGATCGAGTCGATCGGTGGCACCCTGTCGGTGGGCGGCAACGACGGGATGCAGTCGCTGCACGGGGTGGAGGCGCTGCAGTCGACGGGCGGGATGGAGATCAAGAGCAACGCCGATCTCGCGGACATCGACGCGCTCGACGGGTTCACCGCGTTCTCGGGCGACCTCACGGCCACCGACAACCTCCAGCTCCCGACGTGCGAGGTCGTGCAGCTCGTGCTTGAGCTCGACGGGATCGGGACGATCGGCGCGCTCGAGATCCACGGCAACGGCCCGGATCCGGTCGGCGGCTGCGACGGTGTGGATCCGGAGGCGGGCGCGGACGGGGACACGGACACCGACACCGACACGGACGCCGACACCGACGTCCAGTGCGCGGACCAGGGCGACTTCGCGTTCTGCGACCTGGACACCACGCTCTCGGCCGGCGCCGACGTCTCGTACGACATCTGCATCGACGGCGCCTGTCACTCGCCGGCGACGTGCCTCGAGACCGACTGCAACGCGCCCGGTCCGCACTTCGAGATCCCCGGGAGCACACCGACCGGATACCTGCGCACCGTGCCCGTCGCGGGCCAGCCGATCGTGCTGGATCCGGCGACCGGCCTCACCTGGCAGGGCTGCGCGGCCGGACAGAGCGGCTCGACCTGCTCGGGGACCGCCGTGACGTACAACTGGATCCCGGCCGTCCTCTACTGCGACGACCTCGCCTGGGGCGGCTACGACGACTGGTACCTGCCGGACATCTACGAGCTCCACTCCATCGCCGCGTTCACGACCGCGATCCCGGCGATCGACTTCGCGGCGTTCCCGAGCACGCCCGCGGGCAGCTACCCGCCGACCCTGTCGTCCACCGTGTGCCCCAACTACCCCGAGAGCTCGATGTCGATCGCGTTCTACGACGGCGCCGTCGGCGCGCACATCTGGTCCTGGTGGGGCCACGTCCGCTGCGTGCGCCGGGGCGCGGCCGAGCTCCCCCTCGTCCGCTTCGAGCGCGCGCTCGCGGGCGGCGATCCGGTGGTCTCGGACGCGGCGACCGATCTCATGTGGCAGGGCTGCGCGGCCGGCCAGACCGGCGATCACTGCACCGGCTACTTCCCGTTCGGCTTCGATCGGGACGGCGCCGCCGCCTACTGCGAAGCGCTCGCGTGGGGCGGCGAGACCGACTGGCGGCTGCCGTCGATCAAGGAGCTCCTGAGCCTCCTCGACACCCGCGTCGCCGGCGGCGCGCTGATCGATGGCGCGGCGTTTCCCGCGTCCCCTGCCCTCGCCTACTGGTCCTCGAGCGACGCGGCCCCGACCCCCGGGCCCGCCGGGTTCGTCCTGTGGCTCGCGGAGCGCGTGGAGAGCGGCGCCATCCCGTCCACGCACACCCAGGACGCGTCCGGCGCGGCGCTCGTCCGGTGTGTGCGGGCGCTGCCCTAGAGAATCCTCTTCAGTGCTGCACGACCTCGACGCGATCGTAGTAGGTGTAGTAGTACGACCCGCCGCCGGCACTGCCGAAGGCGAGCTGCATCGTGTCGATGGCGCCCGTGTAGGGAATGACGGTCGTCTCCGAGTAGTAGGTCTTCTGGCCGGACGAGGTCGAGCACGAGCTGCCGTTGATCGCGAACACGCGTAGCGGCAGCTGGCCGCCGGCGCTGAGGTGCCACAGGTAAGAGGATCCGTAGTACTCGAACGGGTCGGAGCCGGTGCTCCAGGTGATGCTGATCGTGTAGTCGCCAGTCGGCAGGAAGAGATCCGCCTCGAGCATCCCCTCGTCGTAGCAGGCGAGCCGGATCAGCTGCCGTGTCAAGTCGTTGTAGGAGATCGCCGAGTTCGTGTAGAGGCAGACGTCCGGATCGCCCCACGGGAACGCCGTGAAGGAGAAGGCGCCGCTCGAGCCGTTGAACTCCTCCACGAACACCACGGTGCCGGTGTCCGTGTCCGTGTCCACTCCGGCGTCCGTTCCGGCGTCGGTCCCGCCGTCCATGTCGGTGTCCGTATCGGTATCCGTGTCCGTATCGGTGTCCGTGTCCGTGTCCGTATCGGTGTCGGTATCCGTATCGGTATCCGTGTCTGTATCGGTATCCGTGTCCGTATCGGTATCGGTATCCGTGTCCGTATCGGTATCGGTGTCGGTGTCGGTGTCCGTGTCCGTGTCCGTATCGGTGTCGGTATCCGTGTCGGTGTCGGTGTCCGTGTCGGTATCCGTGTCCGTGTCCGTATCGGTGTCCGTGTCCGTGTCCGTATCGGTATCCGTGTCCGTATCGGTATCGGAATCCGTGTCCGTATCGATATCCGTGTCAGAGTCCGAGTCCGAGTCCGAGTCGGAATCCGAGTCGGCATCCCCCTGCCCGCTCGAGCCGTCGTCCCCGCACGCCATCGGAATCAACGCAATGGACAGCCACATGAACACGGAGATACGCCGCATGGAAACCTCCTTGGTCGTCGGCGCTACGGGTCGACGTGCAGATCGCAGGTGATGGCGTAGTGGTCGATGCGCTCGTCCGTGCCGAGGTCGTCGAGGCCGGGGTACCAATAATCGAGACGCTCCGTCGTCGGATCGCCGCTGTCGTCGTGGACCGTGCACGCCCCGTAGACGCCGTCCGAAACGACGACGTGATCGATCGCGATGGGCAGCCCGAGGTCGTCGAGCCACGTCCACGCCGCGGAGGTCGTCGAGTATCGATCGCCGTAGGGATCCCGCGGATCGACATCGAAGAACGAGCAGTCGAGGCAGTCGACGTAGGCGTCGAACACGTCGGCCGCGTAGGCCGTGGAGAACATCGTGCGCGCCCAGTACACCTCGAGCCCAAGGTTCCAGTCGCCGGCCGCGATCGCGCGCTCGGTGCCGGCGATGAGCGGATCCTCCCATTCGAGCACGTACCCCTCGAACACCTGGCTGAGCTGATCGGCGCGGCACAGGTCGCCCGATATCGTGGCCGAGACCTGCGCCATGGGGTGCAGGTGCACGACGCGCAGGGGGCCCGCGTCGGTGTTCACCGTGATCGCCGAGACCGTGGACTCCGCGTCGCACAGGTCGTCCGTGCACTCGTCGGCGGACCACACGCATGGGGGAAGCGGGAGCTCGGGCGTCTCGGCACCCGACTCGGCGTACTCGCCCGGCGCGAGCCCGTCGATGGTCCCGAAGTCGATCCGGACGCCCACGCACTCCACATGGTCGCGTGCGTCGCAGACGATGCTGTACTCCGGACCGAGCAGGCGTTCGGCCGGCCGGGGCCGCGTGTCCCAATCGTAGCAGGTCTTCGACGGATCGGTCTCCCAGAAGGCCTCGCACGTCTTGGCCGACAAAACCTCCTGGAGGAACACGAGATCCGGCGCGAGCCACTGGATCTCGCCGGCCATGTAGTCTTCGTAATCTTGGGACTGCATGCGAAGCGGGTAGTAGGCATCCGCCGAGTCCGGGTTGCCGACGTTGTAGGTCAGCACCGTGAAGTCGACCCCCACGAAACCGGTGTCGGTGTCCGTGTCGCCATCCGTGTCGGTGTCCGTGTCCGTGTCCGTGTCCGCGTCGGTGTCCGTGTCGGTGTCCGTGTCCGTGTCGGTGTCCGTGTCCGCGTCGGTGTCGCTGTCGGTGTCCGTGTCTGTATCGGATCCGGTTTCCGACTCGGATCCCGTGTCCGTGTCGTCGTCCCCGGTGTCCTTCGCACCACCGCCATCTTCCGAACACGCGGCGCAGATCCATGCGACCGACACTAAAAGAAATGTGTTCCTCATATAGGCCAGTCTACGCAGAACCGCCGCGCGCGCCAGAAAAATGGCCGTCGAGCCCGACGAGCGGAATCCCATACGCGTCGCACAGCTCCGCGACGCGGGGACGCGCCAGGACGAGGGATCGCCCGGCCTCGATCCCGATCGCGGCGAGACGGACGGCGTGTGCGATCCGGATCGTCGACGGGCCGATGGTCGGCAGATCGAACCTCTCGTCCAGGCCCGACGCCGCCTTGGCGAGCACGGCGCCCGGTCCCGGCGAACACGCGAGCAAGGCGTCGGTACCGCGCCGATCCTCGATCCCGGCCAGACGGCCGCGGAACGCCACGGCGGCCTGCCCCCGCCCTCCCCTCCCGGAGCGCCGAGCGCCGTTCCACGCGACGAGGAGGTCGCGCCTCGCGCTCTCGCTGAGCGGCGGCCCGGCGACGCTCCCTTTAGCCGGCACGCCGTCGCCCAGGAACGGCCGCGGATCCTCGACGCTGACGCCGAGGGCCCCGAAGCGCGCGGCGACGGCGCCGAGGAGGCGATCGTCCCGTCCGAACAGGGCGCGCGGCACGAGGGCGAGGCTCGACGGATCCGGCCGCGCGAAGCGGAGCGCGCCTCGCCGCTCCACGCCGCCCGCCATGTAGGCCACGCGCGCGTCGAGCGCGAGGAACCAGCGCGCGATCGCCCCGAGCGCGCCGAGCGGGAAGGTGCGGACGGCGGCGGCCGCCGGGAACCTCTTCGGGTCGGTCTGCCCGGCGAGGCACGCGACCGCCGTCCCGAGGCCGCGTGCAGCGAGCGCCTCGTGCAACGCGACCGGGTAGGCACCCCGACCGGCGACGATCCCGATCATCGCAGGACGCCGCGGCTCGCGAGCCCGAGGAACTCCACCATGCGCATCGCCTCGGGCGTGATGGCCGGCTCTGCCATGAGGGCCTCGGCGATCGCCTCGACGGGCGTGCCCCTCTCTTTGAGCATCCTGAAGACGCGCTTGATCTGCGCCCTGGCGTCGGCCGAGAACCCGCGCCTCCCGAGGCCGACGCGGTTGACTCCGCTCAGACGAGCGCGATCGCCCGCGGCGATGCAGAACGGCGGGACGTCCCGCTCGATCATCGCCCCGGCCGCGAGCATGGCGGACTCCCCGATCCGGACGAACGGCCCGACGCCCACGAAACCGCCGAACACCGCGTGGTCGTCGACGGTGGCGTGCCCGGCGAGGGTCGCCTGGTTGGCCATCACGACGTGGCAGCCGAGCCGGCAGTCGTGCGCCACGTGGCAGCCCGCCATCAGGAGGTTGTCGTCGCCGATGGACGTCAAGCCGCCGCCGTGCACCGTGCCGCGGCTCACCGTCACGTGCTCGCGGAAGACGTTCCGGCTCCCGATCTCGAGCCGCGTCGGCTCTCCCCGGTGCCTCAGATCCTGCGGCGGGCCGCCGAGCACCGCGAACGGGTGGACCTCGTTGGCCTCGCCCAGGGCGGCCGGCCCGAGGATCACGGCGTGGGCGTGGACGACGTTGCCCGCACCCATCACGACGCCCTTCCCGATCACGGCGAACGGCCCGACCGAGCACCCGGGCCCGAGCTCCGCGCCGGGATCTATCGCCGCCAGCGGATCGAGGTGCCCGCCTACGGCACCCGCCGCGCCGTGAAACGCTCCATTTTCGGCACAGCCGCCCATCTCGGGGTCAGAGGATATCGTCGCGGGCGTGCGTCGACAAGACGAGACCGGTCTCGGCGACGATGAAGTCGTCGACGAACGCCTTCACGTCGAATCGCCAGACGTTGCTGCGGCGCTGGCTCAACTCGGCCTCGATCTCGAGCACGTCGCCCGGCACGACCACGCGGCGGAACTTGGTCTTGTTGAGGCCGACGAGCAGCACGACGTCCGTCGCCGGATCGAACTTGTCCGTCGCGTAAACGAGCACCGTGCACGCCTGCGCCATCGCCTCGATGAGCACGCCCGCCGGAAACACCGGGAGGCCGGGGTAGTGCCCGAGAGTCGCCGGATCTCCCAGAGAGATGCACTTGCGCGCGAGCACGCGCTGTCCGGGGCTCACCTCCAGCACGCGGTCGATGAGCACGGCCGGCGGCTTATGCGGGAGAATCCGGATGATGTTGTGGCTGTCGAGCACGAACGGGCGATCGGTCATGTGTCCTCCGTTGCCTTGCCGGTCTCGGCGTCCCCCGGGCGCCGCGGCGTCAGCCTGGCCATCGCGCGCAGCCACCGCAATCGCTCTATCGCGGGCGTCCCGGCGACTGTCTCGCCATCCCCGACGTCGCCTATCACGCCGCTCTGGCCCGCGACGCGAGCGCCCGCACCGACGCTCCTGTGATCCGCGACGCCCACCTGTCCGCCGAGCATAGCGCCATCACCGACGCGTGTCGACCCGGCGAGCCCGCACTGGGCCGCGATCAGGGCGCCGCGCCCGACCTCGGCGTTGTGGCCGATCTGCACGAGGTTGTCGATCTTCGCGCCGGTCCGCACCACGGTCGGGCCGAGAGTGCCGCGATCCACGCAGGTGCACGCGCCGATGTCCGCGAAGTCCTCGATCACGACGGTGCCGACGTGCCGGATCCGCGTCGGGATGGGTATCGACGGCACGAACCCGAACCCCTCGTGGCCGATGACCGCGTTCGGGCCGATCCGCACGAAACGGCCGATGACGGATCCCGCGCAGATCACCGCGCCCGGCCCGATCCACGTGCCCTCGCCCACCTCGGCGCCGGACTCGATCACCGCCTTGGCGCCGACGCGGGCCGTCGGGTGAAGGCGCGCGCCCGGATCGACGACCGCCGAGGGGTGGATCGAGCCCGCTTGCGGCTCCTCCGGGTGAAAGACGTCGATGATCCACGCGAGCCCGATGAGCGGCTCGGTGTGGACTATGGCGGCTGGGACGCCCTTGTTCAGCGCGATCCTCACGAGCTCGGCGGTCGCGATCACCGCGCCGGCCAGCGGCGCCGTGAGCTGCCGCGTCATGCTCTCGCGGAGCAATGGAGAGATCAGGTACCCCGCGCGCGCCTCGAGCGCCGCGATCCCGTCGATGAGGCGTTCGGTCTCCCCGACGGCGGTGCCGCCCGCGAGCTCGGCGAGGCGTGCGACGGTGTACGACGGCATGGGAGGGAGAGTAGCGGAAAACGCGCGATCGAGGAAGGCGGAGCGCCTACTCGCACTCCGTGTGCCAGATCGAGCCGTCGCTGAACGCGGCCCAGAGATCTTCGGTCGACGTGCCCCACAGGCCGAGCGGTGCCGAGTCGTCGTAGTACGCCGCCCAGGCGGTCGAAGCCGCACTCCAGCCTGCACCGTCGAAAAGAGCGAGCCCGTCTTCCCCGAACGACACGACCGCGCCGGTCGGCGCCCCGTAGAGCGCGGGCTCCTCGCCGACCGCGCCGGAGAAATCCACCGACCAGGTGCCATCGAAGTGCGCGATCGAGGAGCTCGTCGCGGCGTAGAGATCGGCCGGTGCGTCTCCCCACAACGAATAGACCGTGCCCGATCCCAAGTCGGCGGTGTTCCAGTCGCTGCCGTCGAACCGGGAGACAAGCCCGCCGACCCCGCCGACGATCACGTCGTCCGCACCGAACCCGAAGACCGCATGGAGGTCCGCCGACTCGCGGTGATCGATGCCGAAATCCGTTCCGTCCCAGCGGAGCACGTCGGCGCCGAGGCTGGTCGTCGCCTCGCGACACACGGCCCACACCTCTCCCGCGCCGTCGTCCCACATATCCCGAACGCCGCCGCAGCCCGAGTCCCCGCTCACGAGCTCCCAGCCGCTCACTCCGCGCTCGTAGACTATCCCGGCCGACGTCCACGCCATGACGCCCGCCGCCGCGTTCCCGGCGAGGTGCACCTCGAGCGTTTCCCCGGGTTCGAGATCCAGACCGAGATCGGCCACCACGTCGAGCTCGAGAGCCCAGGCGCTGCCCTCGTACCGCCAGATCCGCCCCTCGTGGTCCGAGACGAAGGCGACTCCCGGAATCCCCGTCCAGACCTCCTGGAGCTCCACATAGCCCATCACGTCGGTGTCCACGGCATTCCAAGACTCGCCGTCGTAGCGCTGCGCCAACGCGGTATCGAAATCACCGACCACCCAGATGTCGTCCGGACCGGTGCCGCTGATCCCGTTGATGCTGGATCCCGGGTCCAGCGACAGGACCGTCTCCCCCCACGCCATCCCGTCCCAATGGAAAACGACTCTCGAGCTGTCGGCGTTGTAGCCGATGACCCAGACGTCGTCGGGTCCGCTGGCCCAGATCGTTTGCCGCGAGTACGCCGGGCCGACGGCGGCGAGCGGCAACTCGGTCCAAGCCGCACCGTCGAAGATGGAGACCACGGCACTATACTCGAGGTCGGCGCCTATCTCGCGCCCGAGCACATACGCCTCGGGCCCGGACGTCCCGAACAGGCCGGCGAGGGAGCCCGCGTCCTGCGGGATCGCGAACTCCTCCCAAATACTTCCATCCCATCGATACAAGGTGATCATATTGGCAACGAACACCGCGTCGTCGGATGCCGCCCAAACGTAACTCCCCGCCATGCCCGGCTCGACCGATAACTCGGTCCATGTCGAGCCATCGAGTCTCGCCATACGCGCGCCTTCTACAGTATAGAGCGCACCGGAATCCGAGAGCGACGCATCGTCAATATCATGGGTGAAGCCGAGCGCGTGCTCTGACCACACGCCCTCGTGCCGCCGCCAGATCGCGTCGTTCGACTGGGCGAACCATACGTCTCCCGCGCCGCCGCACGTCAGCACGTCCGCGGACGACATCCCCTCGGAACCCGCGACCGGCTCGACGAGTTCCCAGGCGGCCGGGTTCGCGTTCAAGAGTACCTGCTGCGATTGAGCTGGTGAGCCGTCCGTTATCCTCATCGCGATGGTGAACGCGCTGTCCGGCGCCGCGACGCACACGTCCTCGAGCGAGACGGTGACGGCGCCGTCGAGGTGCTCCCACGCGCCTGCGGATATCCGGTCGATACGGCCGCGGTTTCCGACAGCGAGCAGCTCGCCGGGGCCGATCGGCCAGATCTCGTTGAACATCAAACCAAGGCTCGTGCTCGGCGCCGCGGCGTAGAGCGACCAGGCGTCGCCGTCCCATCTCCACACCTCGCTCGGCCAGCTCGTGACGGCGTAGACGTCGTCCGCGGCAGTGCCGGCCAGCGCGGGGTACCCGCCGGACAGCTCGACGAAGGTGAACCCGATCCCATCCCAGCGCGCAACGATCCCCGTACCTTCGCTGGAATCGGAGCCGCCGATGAACGCGTCGTCCGGGCCGGCGGAATAAATGTCGCCGGCGTACATCTGGGGCAGCGCGCTCGTGTCCACCTCGCTCCACGTCGCGCCGTCGAACCTGTATACGGCCAAACCGTTCGCCGCGCTCGAGTCGGTGCCGACCACCCAGACGTCGTCCGGGCCCGAGCCTCCCACTCCGGTAAGGTACGTCACCTCGACATCGAACATCTCGCTCCACGCGGCTCCGTCGAAGTGCAGGAGAACCGAGCCATCGAGGTCCTCCCCTACCGCCCAGACGTCGGCGGACCCGGAGCCCCAGATCCCGCGCAGGGCGCAGTAGAATGGAACACTGTAGACGACGGTCCACGCTGTGCCGTCGTAGTGCGCGATCTT
>Ga0315287_10003517_pt1 | contig 15120 bp, 12 predicted proteins | sample YL17G11_0_MG_FD_205037 | JGI IMG/M metagenome (GOLD analysis project Ga0315287, IMG submission 205037) | Sediment microbial communities from Yellowstone Lake, YNP, Wyoming, USA - YL17G11_0 | ecosystem: Environmental > Aquatic > Freshwater > Lake > Sediment | place: USA: Wyoming | collected... | reverse complement strand
GCAGCGGCGTCGACGGAGGACGCCGACCGGATCTTGCGACCGCGCAGGCGCGCCGTCGGGCATCCGTTCCGGATCGTCTCGGGAAGCCGTGCGCGGCATGGACGCCGCGCCCGGAGCCCCCACGGATGGGTTTACGGCGTCTTCCCGAGACGATCCGGAATGGGTGCCCGTACGCGGCGCGCTTAAGCGCGTCAGCCTCGTCGCGCAGCTAACGGCGCAGCCGAGGCGTAAGCGACGATCCGCCGGGCAGCCTCGACGCAATCATCGACACTGGCGACCAGCGAGATGCGGACGCGCCCCCGGCCCGGATTGCCCGAGGCTGTGTCCCTCGCCAGGTACGAACCCGGCACCACCGTGACATGCTGCTGCTCGAACAGTCCCCGCGTGAACGCCTCGTCGTCGTCGACGCGCGGCCACAGGTAGAACGCCCCTTCCGGCATCGTGACATCGAGCGCCTGCGCGATCATCGGCACGACTCGCACGAACTTCTCGCGATAGAGCCGCCGGTTCTCGATGACGTGCGCCTCGTCCTGCCAGGCCGGGATGCTTGCGAGTTGGGTATGCAAAGGAACTGCGCAGCCGTGATACGTGCGGTACAGGCGGAAGTCGGCGAGGACCTGCGGGTCTCCCGCTACGAAGCCCGAACGCAGTCCCGGCACGCTCGAGCGCTTCGACAGGCTGTGGAAGACGACGCAACGCTCGAAGGTCGTGTTGCCCATCGCGTGAGCGGTCTGCAACAGCCCCGGGGGCGGGGCACTCTCGTCGGGATAGATCTCCGAGTAGCACTCGTCCGCGGCGATCACGAAACCGTAACGCTGTGACAGTTCGATGGCCCGACGCAGATGGGACATCGGCAGGACCGCGCCGGTCGGATTGCCCGGGCTGCACAGGAACAGCACCTGGCAACGCCGCCACGTGTCCGCGTCGACCGCATCGAGGTCCGGCAGGTAGCCGTTCGCTGCGTCGCAGTTCATGAAGTGCGGTGCAGCCCCGGCCAGCCAGGTCGCGCCCTCATAGATCTGGTAGAACGGATTCGGCATCAGCACGAGCGGGCGTGGGGACGTCGCAGCGGACGTGTCGACGGCCGCCTGCACGAACGCAAACAACGCTTCCCGCGTTCCGTTGACCGGCAGCACCATGTCGTCTTCGCGCACGCCGCCGGCCGGCAGGTCGAACCGGCGTTCTAGCCAGCGGGCAGCGGCCGCGCGAAATTCCGGCAGCCCGATCGCCAGCGGGTAGGTGCCGAGCGTATTCAGCGCGCGGGTCAGGGCCTCGCCCACGAATGCGGGCGGCGCGTGCTTCGGCTCGCCGATCGACAGCGCAATGTGCTGCAGGGCCGCGGGCGGGTTCGTGCCTGCCAGCAGCGTGCGCAACCGCTCGAACGGGTAGGGCTGCAACAGCGAGAGCCGCGGGTTCACGGGTACTTCCTTGTCACGCCGGTCGTGCGGCGGCCGCCTCGCGGCGATCGAGCACCTGCGCGACCTGCTCCTGCAGCCGGCGCTTGGCATCGTCGTCGAGCGGCCGGCCGCGTTCGTCGGTCACGTAGAAGACGTCCTCGGCGCGCTCGCCGATGGTCATGATTTTTGCCGTCACGACGTCGATGCGCTCGGCGAGGAAGATCCTGCCGATTTCCGACAGCAGCCCCGGACGGTCACCCGCGATGATCTCGAGGACCGTGCGCTGGGCGACGGCGTCGTCGGTGAACGTGATCTGCGTCGGGGTCGTGAACATCCGCACCTGTCGAGGCGCACGGCGCGTGACCGTCGGCGTCTGCGCCTCCGGGCCCTGCAGTACGCGCCACAGCTGCTGCTCGATCTGCTGCGCCCGGTGCCGGTCCGCGATCGGCGAGCCGGTGTCCTCGAGGACCAGGTAGGTGTCGAGGCCGAGTCCGCCCTCGAGCGGTGTGATCCGCGCCTCGAGGATGTTGAGGCCCATCTGGTCGAGTCCTGCGGTGGTCCGCGCAAAGTTCTGCTGGCGGTGCGGTCCGTAGGTCAGAACTACGTTGCCACCACGCTCCAGGACTTCGCGCACTGCGACCAGCGGCGACTGGTCGCCCGGGTCGCGCTCCACGAGCAGGCGCGTATGCCAGGCGACCTCGGCGGGCGAGTGGCGCAGGAAGTAGAGCTCGTTGAACCGTGCCCAGACCTCGGCGGCGCGCTCGGGCGTGATCTTCTCCCGCGCCAGCATCTCGAGGGCGTTCGCCTTGGTCTCGGCCACCAGCTCCTCGTGGTCCACCGGGGCCTCGAGCCCGCGGCGCAGCGCGCGCCGCACGCGCGCGTAGAAATCGTGGAACAGCGACGACTTCCACGAATTCCACAGCTTCGGATTCGTGCCGCGGACGTCCGCGACCGTCAACAGGTAGAGGTAGTCGAGGTGCGTCTGGTCGCCGACCGCACGGGCGAATTCCTGGATCACCTTGGGATCCGAGGTGTCCTTCTTCTGCGCGGTGACCGAGAAGTACAGGTGATTGCGCACCAGCCACGCCACCAGGCGCGCGTCGTAGCGCGAGAGACCCTGCTCCAGGCAGAAGGAATCCGCATCGATCGCGCCGAGCTCCGAGTGGTCGCCGCCGCGTCCCTTGGCGATGTCGTGGAACAACGCCGCCAGGTACGCGATCTCGGGCTTGGGGAGCGTCGCCATCAGGCGCGACAGCTCGGGCAGCTCGTGCTCGAAGCGCGGCAGCGCGAGCCGACGCAGGTTGCGCAGCACGAACAGGATGTGCGCGTCCACGGTGTAGGCGTGGAACAGGTCGTATTGCATGCGCCCGACGATGCGCCCGAAGGCCGGAATGTAGCGCCCGAGCACGCCGTACAGGTTCATCCGCCGCAATTCGTGCGTGACCCCGTCAGGGGCGCCCAGCAGTTCGAGGAACAGGCGGTGGTGGCGGGGGTTCTGGCGAAATTCCTCGTCGATCAGCCAGAGGTGGCGGCCGAGCGAGCGGATCGTCGTCGCGCGGACGCCGCGCACCTCGGGGTGCTCCTGCATCAGCCGGAACAGTTCGAGGATCGCCGATGGATTGCGGGCGAACGTGTCCTCGGCCGTCACCTCGAGGTAGTCGTTGCGGACCTGGAAGCGCGGGTTGAGTGGCACGATCACGCTCGGCACGTCGGCCAGGATCGCCTCGCGGAACAGCTGCAGCAGCATCTCGTTCAGCAGGCTGACGTCCATCACCGTGCGGTAATAGCGCTGCATGAACTGCTCGACGGCGAGCGTGTAGCTCGCGTCCTCGTAGCCGAACATCTTGGCGATGCGGATCTGGTGGTCGAACAGCAGGCGGTCCTCGCGCCGGCCGGTGAGCCCGTGCAGCGCGAAGCGCACCTTCCACAGGAACGCCTGCGCCTGGCGGAGCTTGCGCAACTCGCTCGCGGTCAGGAAACCGTGCTCGACCAGTTCGTCGAGGGTCTCCGCGCCGAAGTGCCGCTTCGCGACCCAGCCGATGGTCTGGATGTCGCGCAGCCCGCCCGGGCTCGCCTTGACGTTCGGCTCGAGGTTGTAGGCCGTGTCGTGGTAGCGATGATGGCGCGTCTGCTGCTCGGCAATCTTGGCTTCGAAGAACGCCTGTGACGACCACACGTTGTCCTGCCCGAGGGCACGACGCATCGCCTGGAACAGATGCTCGGGTCCGCAGAGCAGTCGCGCCTCGATGAAGGTGGTCGCGACGCTGACGTCGGCGGCGCTCTCGCGCTGGCAATCGTCGATCGTGCGGACGCTGTGGCCGACCTCGAGGCCGATGTCCCACAGGAACGCGAGAAACCGCTCGAGGCCCGCGTGGTCCCCGTCGATCTCGCCCTTCGGTAGCAGGATCAGTACGTCGATGTCGGAGCACGGGTGCAGTTCGCCGCGGCCGTAGCCGCCGACTGCGATCAGGTCGACGTCCTTTTCGTGCGCGCTGACGTGCAGGGTCCACGCGCGGCGCAACACGATGTCGACGATCCGGGCGCGATCACGCACCAGCGCCTCGACGGGCTCGTCGTCCGCAAAGCGCTGCTTGAGGCGCGCGTCGCCGTCGGCGAGCACCTGGCGGAACGCCGCCACGCGGTCGGCGCCCTCGTCCAGCGCTGCCGGGCAGGCTTCGAGAAACGGCCACGGCGGCAGGGCGATGCGTCCCACGGACGCCTCGATGTCTTCGGTCGGTGTGGCTGACATGGTCAGGCCGGGGGGCGTTCGGCGTCGCCGAGCGTCAGGACTTCGAAGCCCGAGTCCGTGACGAGGATCGTGTGTTCCCATTGCGCCGACAATGACCGGTCACGCGTGATGACCGTCCACCCGTCTGGCAGCAGTTTCACGTCACGGCGCCCCGCGTTCACCATCGGTTCGATCGTGAAGGTCATTCCGGCTTCGAGTTCCAGGCCCGTGCCCGCCGTGCCGTAGTGGAGCACTTGCGGGTCCTCGTGGAAGCCGCGGCCGATGCCGTGCCCGCAGTATTCCCGCACGATCGAGCAGTGGTTGGCCTCGACGAAGCGCTGTATGGCCTGCCCGATGTCGCCCAGGCGGGCCCCGGGTCGCACCGTGCGGATGCCGAGCCACAGGGCCTCGTACGTGAGGTCGGTCAGGCGCTGGGCGTGTGGCAGGGATTTGCCGACGTGGAACATCCGGCTCGAGTCGCCGTGGAAACCGTCCTTGATGACCGTGACGTCGACGTTGACGATATCGCCCTGCTTGAGACGACGGTCCCCGGGGATGCCGTGGCAGATCACGTGGTTCACCGAGGTGCAGATCGATTTCGGGAAACCCCGGTAGCCGAGCGGAGCCGGCACCGCCTGCTGGACGTCCACGATGTGGGCGTGGCAGATCTGGTCCAGTTCCTCGGTGGTCACGCCGGGGACGACGTGGGGACCGATCAGGTCCAGCACCTCGGCCGTCAGCCGCCCGGCGACGCGCATGGCCGCCTGTTCGGCGGGAGTCTTGGGTAAGACTCGCCGCCCACCGTCGGGCTGCCAGGAGGGCGGGACCGGCTCGGAATGCTGCATGTTTGGGGCGTGTCCTCGCGCCCGCCGGTGCAAGCGAGCGCGCAAGTGTTTGAACGAAAGGGGAGTTATGGTATAAAGCTGCCCCGTTTTTCACAACCAAATCCGCACACGTATCGGCACATGCAGCTGGGTGCCCGGGAAGTCCTTACGGACGGATCGGGTTGCTGCATGGGATGCGTGGAGGCCCCAACCCAAACAGGAGAGTTTGAATGTCCAGCGTGTCCATGCGGCAAATGCTGGAAGCGGGTGTCCATTTCGGACACCAGACCCGCTTCTGGAACCCGAAGATGGCCCCCTTCATCTTCGGCGAACGTAACCGAATCCACATCATCAACCTGGAGCACTCGCTGCCCCTGTTCAACGACGCGTACGGCTTCGTCAGGAACCTGGTGGCCGACGGCGGCAAGGTGCTCTTCGTGGGCACCAAGCGCTCGGCGCGCGAAGCGATCGCCAAGGAAGCCGCCCGTTGTGGCATGCCGTACGTGAGTCATCGCTGGCTCGGCGGCATGCTCACCAATTTCAAGACCATCCGCCAGTCGATCAAGCGCCTGCACGAGATCGACGAGATGATCGCGAGCGGCGCGCTCGACCTGCGCGGCAAGCGCGAAGCGCAGATGGTGCGCCGCGAGCGTGAGAAACTCGATCGCAGCCTCGGCGGCATCAAGGACATGGACGGCCTGCCGGACGTGCTGTTCGTCGTGGACGTGGGCCACGAGGAGATCGCCATCCACGAAGCGCAGAAGCTCGGCCTCCCGGTCGTCGCCGTGGTGGATACGAATTGCTCGCCGGACGGCATCAGCTACGTGATCCCGGGCAACGACGACGCGATGCGCGCCATCCAGCTCTATGCCTCCGGCATCGCCGACGCCGTGATCGAAGGCCGCTCGACCACCCCGGACGTGCCGGTCGGCGAGGACGAGTTCGTCGAACTCGACGAGGAAGGCAAGCCACGCCCGAAAGGCACGGGTCCGAAGCGCCGCGCTGCGCCCGCCCGGAAGAAGTCTCCGGCCGTGCGTCGCAAGCCGGCCGCCGGCGAACCCGAGGCCGCTGCCGCACAGCGCGCCGAGGAGCTGGTCGAGGCCGATCCGGAAGAGAGCGCGGAGGCGTTCATGGCGCGCCGCGCGGCTGCCCGCAAGAAGGCTCCGGCCGCCGGTGAGGCAGTCGCTGCCCCGGCCGAGGTCGTCCCGGCGGCGGCTCCCGTCAAGGAGGCCGAGTAATCATGGCCGTCACCGCGGAGGCCGTGAAGGCACTGCGCGAGCGTACCGGCGCCGGCATGATGGAATGCAAGAAGGCGCTGGTCGAGACCCAGGGTGATCTCGAGGCTGCCGCGGAGATCATGCGCAAGTCGGGCCTCGCCAAGGCCGACAAGAAGGCCGGCCGCGTGGCCGCCGAAGGCGTGATCGCCATCGAGCGCTCGGCCGACGGCCGCCAGGCAGCCGTCGTCGAGGTCAACTCGGAGACGGACTTCGTCGCCCGCGAGAAGGACTTCCAGGCGTTCGCGGCGTCCGTCGCCAGGGCGGCGCTCGACGCGCAGCCGAGGGACCTGGTCGCGCTCAACGCGGTCAAGCTGCCGGACGGCCAGACGGTCGAGGAAACCCGCCGCGCGCTGATCGCACGCATCGGCGAGAACATGAGCGTGCGCCGCTTCGAGCTCGTCAGCTCGGACGCCCCGCTTGCCACCTACCGGCACGGCACGCGCATCGGCGTGCTCGTCGTGCTCGCCGGCGGTGATGACAGCCTCGGCCACGACCTGGCAATGCACATTGCGGCCATCAACCCACAGTACCTGTCTGCGGACGAAGTGCCCGCCGACCAGCTGGCCAAGGAACGCGAGATCTACGCTGCCCAGGTGGCGGGCGATCCCAAGGCCCAGGGCAAGCCGGCGGAGATCGTCGCGAAGATGGTCGAGGGCAAGCTGCGCAAGTTCCTGGGCGAGATCACGCTGCTCGGCCAGCCGTTCGTCAAGGACGACAAGCTCGCGGTCGGCGACGTCCTGAAGAAGGCCAATGCCAGGGTCGTGCGCTTCGTGCGCTACGAGGTCGGCGCCGGCATCGAGAAGAAGCAGGAAGATTTCGCGGCCGAGGTCATGGCCCAGGTCCGGGGCTCCTGAGGACCCCGACGACCCGCCAGACAACTCTCCGGAACCCCGCGCTAGCGGGGTTCCTTATAATGGAGGCCTGCCCGAGGTGACAGTCACGATGGCCGCCAAAGAAGAACCCCAACCGCGCTTCCGACGGATTGTCGTCAAGCTGTCCGGCGAAGCGCTGATGGGCGAGGGCGATTACGGGGTCGATCCGGCATTCCTCAAGCGTCTCGCCGGTGAAATCGGCGCGGTGCGCGCACTGGGTGTCGAGACCGGCATCGTCATTGGCGGCGGCAACCTGTTCCGTGGCGCGGGCCTGGCCAGGGCCGGCATGGACCGCGTGACCGGTGATCACATGGGCATGCTCGCCACCGTCATGAACTCGCTCGCGCTGCAGGATGCGCTCGAGTCGATGGGCGTCTACGCGCGCGTGATGTCCGCGATCCGCATCAACCAGGTCTGCGAGGACTACATCCGCCGCCGCGCGATCCGCCACCTCGAGAAGGGCCGAGTGACGATCTTTGCGGCGGGCACCGGCAACCCGTTCTTCACCACGGACACCGCCGCCAGCCTGCGGGCCATCGAGATCGAGGCCGACCTGCTGGTGAAGGCCACCAAGGTGGACGGCATCTACGATTCCGACCCGGTCAGCAATCCCTCGGCCAGGCGCTATGACCGCCTGACCTACGACCAGGTGCTCGACCAGCGGCTGAACGTCATGGACGCCACGGCCATCGTGCTGTGCCGCGATCACCGCCTGCCGCTGCGCGTGTTCAACCTGAACGAGCCCGGTGCGCTGGTGCGCGTCGCGCGCGGCGAGGACGTCGGAACCCTGGTGACGAACTGAGGCGGCCTAAACCGCCGATCGCGGAGGAATCATGCTCGAGGACATCAAGAAAGACGCAGCAGAGCGCATGGCGAAGTGCGTAGCGGCGTATCGCAACGAACTCAAGCGGCTGCGCACCGGGCGTGCCAGCACCAGCCTGGTCGACCACATCCGGGTCGACTACTACGGCGCGGATACGCCGCTGCAGCAGGTCGCGAACGTCGCCGTCGAGGATGCCCGCACCATCACCATCGTTCCCTACGACAAGCAGATGGTGCAGGCGATCGAAAAGGCGATCATGAAGTCCGATCTCGGCATCACGCCCGCCACGGCCGGCACCGTGATCCGCGTGCCGCTGCCCGCGCTCACCGAGGAGCGCCGCCGCGACCTGACCAAGGTCGTCAAGCACGAGGCGGAGAACGCGCGCGTCGCGATCCGCAACGTCCGGCGCGACGTCATGCAAGAACTCAAGGAGATGCTGAAGGAAAAGCTCGTCTCCGAGGACGTCGACCGCCGCGCGCAGGACGAGGTGCAGAAGCTCACCGACAAGTACGTGGCGGAGGCCGATCACGTGCTGGCAGAGAAGGAAAAGGAACTGATGCAGGTCTGATCCCGTGCAGCCACCGCACAGTCCGCCGCCGGGAGTCCCGCGGCATGTCGCCGTCATCATGGACGGCAACGGTCGCTGGGCCACGCGGCGTGCGTTGCCGCGGCACCTGGGGCATCGCGCGGGCGTCAAGGCCGTGCGGGTCGCCGTCGAGGACTGCGCGCGGCGTGGCGTGCGCGACCTCACCCTGTTTGCGTTCTCGAGCGAGAACTGGCAACGGCCGCCAGACGAGGTTGCCCGCCTGCTCGAGCTGTTCGTCGAGGCGATGGACGGCGAGGTCGAGGAGCTCAATCGCAACGACATCCGCCTGCGCTTCATCGGTGATTTCACGACCCTGCGACCGGAGCTCGCGACCAAGCTGCGTTCGGGCGAGGCCCGCACGGCCGACAACCAGCGCATGACGCTGCACGTCGCGCTTTCCTACGGCGGTCGCTGGGACATCGCGCAGGCGGCCCGGTCACTCGCTATCCGCTGCGCTAGCGGCGAGCTCGATCCAGCCACGATCGACGAGGAGTGTTTCGGTCGCGCCCTGGCGCTCGGTGCCACGCCCGATCCGGACCTGTTCATTCGCACCGGGGGTGAGCAGCGCATCAGCAATTTCCTGCTCTGGAACCTCGCGTACACAGAACTCTATTTCTGCGACACGCTCTGGCCGGATTTCGGCGCGGCCGACCTCGAGCGCGCTTTCAGCCAGTTCGCCGGGCGCCAGCGCCGCTTCGGCCTGACCGGGCAGCAGGTGCACAGTGGCTAGCGGACTGCGCGACCGCATCCTGACCGCACTGGCACTCGCCGCGGTCATCATCGGCGTGCTCTTCTGGATGCCGCCGACCGTCGCAGTCGTCCTGATCGCCGTGACGTTCCTCCTGGGCGCGTGGGAGTGGGCGGGATTCGCGGGCCTCGACTCGCCGGCGCGGCGGGCGGCGTATGTCGCCGCGATCGCCGTCGGCATCGCGCTGGCGTGGCGATTCACCGCCGAAGCGGCGCAGCTGACCGCGTTCCTGCGCCTCACCTCGCTCTGGTGGCTGGTGGCGCTCGTGTGGCTCGTGCTGGCGTCGCAGCGCGGGGGCCGCATCGCCGCGGCGGCTGTCGGCTTCCTGGTGCTCGTGCCGGCCGCGATCGGCCTCGCGAGACTGGTGCTGGTCGAGCCGAACGGCCAGGAACTGCTGCTGTACCTGCTCGTGTTGATCGCGGCCGCCGATGCGGGCGCCTACTTCGGCGGGCGCGCCCTCGGTCGGCACAAGCTCGCGCCGCACGTGAGCCCAGGCAAGACCTGGGAGGGACTCGTCGCCGGCATGCTGTGCTCGGCGGCGGCGGCGGTTGCTGGCGCGCACTTGTTCGCCCAGCCGCTGCGGGAGTGGGTGGCGATGTGCATGCTGGTGGCGCTGGTTTCCGTCGTCGGCGACCTGGTCGAGAGCATGTTCAAGCGGCGCGCCGGGCTCAAGGACAGCGGCCGCCTGCTGCCGGGCCACGGCGGCATGCTGGATCGCGTCGACAGCCTCACCGCGGCGGGGCCGATGTTCCTGCTCGGCCTGTACGCGCTGGGGATCGCCGGATGAAGCGCGTTGCCGTCCTTGGCAGCACCGGGAGCATCGGCGTCAGCACGCTCGACGTGCTGGCGCGACATCCCGATCGATTCCGGGTCGCGGCGCTGGCCGCGGCGACGAATCACGAGCGATTGCTGGAGCAGTGCCTCGCGCACCGTCCGCCGCTGGCTGTGATGCACGACGCGAGCGCCGCTTCGCGCCTGGCCGCGGGCCTGCGGGCCGCCGGCTCGCCGACCCGGGTGCTGGCCGGTGGCGACGCGTTGTCGCAGCTGGCGTCGGGGGATCAGGTCGACATCGTGATGGCCGCAATCGTCGGCGCGGCCGGCCTGCCGTCGACGCTGGCGGCAGCGCGGTCCGGCAAGCGTGTCCTGATCGCGAACAAGGAATCGCTGGTGGTGGCCGGACGCCTGCTCGTCGCAGCGGCGCGCGCGAGTGGCGCCGAGCTGGTGCCGATCGACAGCGAGCACAACGCGATCTTCCAGTGCATGCCGCCCGGGCTGCAGACGGGTCAGGCGGCCCATGGCGTGCGGCGGATCCTGCTCACCGCCTCCGGTGGTCCGTTCCTGAGGATGACGCAGCAGCAGATGGCACGAGTGACGCCGGACGAGGCCTGTGCCCATCCGCGCTGGCGCATGGGCCGCAAGATTTCCGTCGATTCCGCGACGCTGATGAACAAGGGGCTCGAGCTGATCGAGGCCTGCGTGCTGTTCGGCATGGAACCCCGGGACGTGGAAGTGGTCGTACATCCGCAGAGCATCGTGCATTCGCTGGTGGAGTACGTGGACGGATCGATCCTGGCGCAACTCGGTAATCCGGACATGCGCATCCCGATCGCCCACGCCCTCGGTTGGCCGGAGCGTCTGCGCTCCGGTGTAGAATCCCTCGACCTGGTGGCCACTGCCCGGCTCGATTTCGAGGCCCCCGACCTCGAGCGATTCCCGGCGCTGGGCCTGGCGCGCGCGGCCGCCACGGCCGGGGGCACGGCTCCCGCGGTGCTGAATGCGGCCAACGAGGTGGCGGTCGCCGCGTTCCTGGACGGGCGGCTCGGCTTCCTCGGCATTGCCGACATCCTCGGCGCGGTCGCAGCGCAGCACCGCGTCCAGGGCGCGGCCGGGCTGGACGAGCTTCTGGACGCCGATCGCTGGGCGCGCGACAAGGCCGAATCGATGCTGGTCCGCGTGGCCAGGGCATGAGGGAAATGACCGCACTATTCAACGTACTGATGTTCTTCGTGGCCATCGGCATCCTGGTGCCGGTGCACGAGTTCGGTCATTTCTGGATGGCGCGTCGCGTCGGCATCCGGGTGCTGCGGTTCTCGGTGGGGTTCGGCAAGGTGCTGTGGTCGCGCCGCGGCGCCGACGGCACCGAATACGCATTGTCGGCGATCCCGCTCGGCGGCTACGTCAAGCTGCTCGACGAGCGCGAAGGCCCGGTCGTCCCCGCACAGCTCGCCGAGGCCTACAACCGCAAGCCGGTGTGGCAGCGGATCCTGGTCCTGCTCGCGGGGCCCACCGCCAATTTCATGCTCGCCGCCGCGGCCTACTGGGTCCTGCTGGTCGCGGGAGTGCCGGCCCTGAAACCGGTCATCGGCGAGGTCGCCCCAAAGTCGATCGCGGAGCGGGCCGGGCTGCATCCGGGTGACCAGATCGTCGGCGTCGGCGGACGCGAGGTCGTCAGCCGCGAAGGGGCGGTGCTGGCCATCCTCGATCGGCTGATGGACGGCGAGACCATCGATATCGAGGTGCGCGACGCCGAGGGCTCGGGCGAGCGCCGGACCGAACTTCAAGTGACCGGCGACCGGCGCGGGCTGACCGAACCGGGCGCACTGCTGACCGGACTCGGATTCGATTTCTGGTATCCAGTTCTTCCTGCGACCGTCGGCAAGATGCTGGCCGGCAGTCCGGCCGAGCGCGCCGGGCTGCGCGTGGGCGACCACATCGTCGCCGTGGACGGGACGCCTGTCGTGGACTTCCCGGGGCTCGTCGAGCGCGTCCAGCCGAACCCCGGCAAGACCCTTGCATTCACGGTCGAGCGGGGCGGCGCCCGCCTCCAGGTGCCGATCGAAGTCGAAGCTCAGCACGACGACGGGCGAATGGTCGGGCGCATCGGCGTGCAGCCCGCGGCAGGAGACCCGACGCCTGAGTCGATGCGGACGGTCGAGCGTTACGGCCCGTTCGCTGCGAGCGGACGGGCGGTCGAGAAGACCTGGGACATGTCGGTCCTGACCGTACGGATGATCTGGAATGTCGTGATCGGCGACGTGTCCGTCAAGAACCTGAGCGGCCCCATCAACATCGCGGAATACGCCGGTTTCTCGGCGCGACAGGGCATACTGTCGTTCCTGTCCTTCCTCGCCGTGGTGAGCGTGAGTCTTTTTGTCCTTAATTTGCTGCCCATCCCCATCCTGGATGGCGGCCAGATCGTGTACCAGTTCGTGGAGCTGGTGAAGGGTCGCCCGCTGTCGGAGCGCGCCCAGGCCGTGGGCCAGCAGGTCGGCATCTTGCTGTTGCTGGTGCTCATGAGTTTTGCTTTCTACAACGACCTCTCCCGGTTGTTCAGCTGAGCCGTCCTAAATGCGATTGAAGTTTGCGGCCGCATTGCCGGCCCTCCTCGCCGTACCCGCAGTCCTCGCCCAGACCGAATCCGGCGAGTTCACTGTCGGCGACATCCGGATCGAAGGCCTGCAGCGCATTACCGAGGGCACGGTCTACAACTACCTGCCCGTCAACATCGGCGACCGGCTCGACCAGCGCCGCGTCGACGAGTCTCTCAGGGCGCTCTACGCCACGGGGTTCTTCCGCGACGTCGAGATCCGCCGCGACGGCGGCACGCTCGTCATCGCCGTGCTCGAGCGCCCGTCGATCGAGAGCTTCACGATCACCGGCAACAAGGACATCAAGACCGAGGACCTGGAGAAGTCGCTGCGCAACGTCGGGCTTGCGCGTGGCAAGACGTTCAACCAGTCCACGCTCGACGAGGTCAAGCGCTTCCTCACCGACCAGTACTACTCGCGCGGCAAGTACGGCGTGAAGGTGGACACCCGGGTCGAGGAAGTCTCCGGCAACCGCGTGAAGATCGCGGTCGACATCATCGAGGGCAAGCGCTCGAAGATCCGCCAGATCAACATCGTCGGCAACGAGGCTTTCACCGATGACGAACTGCTGAAGGAGTTCAAGCTGCGCACGCCGAACTGGCTGTCGTGGTACAAGCAGGACGACCGGTACTCGCGCGAGGAACTGTCGGGCGACATCGAGAAGCTGCGCTCGCACTACCTCGACCGCGGCTACGCGAACATGGACGTGGAGTCCACGCAGGTCGCGATCGCCCCCGAAAAAGACGACATCTTCATTACGCTGAACGTCAAGGAAGGCGAGGTCTACCGCGTCTCCGACGTCAAGATCGCCGGCAACCTCGTCGTTCCCGAGTCAGCCCTGAAGGGCCTCGTGCAGGTGCGCCGTGGCGACGTCTTCTCGCGCAAGATGGTGACGGCCACCACCGAACTGATGGCGCTGCGCCTCGGCCAGGACGGCTATGCGTTCGCGAAGATCGATCCGGTGCCGAAGGAAAACAAGGAAACCAAGGAGATCGAGCTCACGTTCCTCGTCGACCCGGGCAACCGCGCCTACGTGCGCCACATCAACTTCAACGGCACGACCGGCATCAACGACGACGTGATGCGCCGCGAGATGCGGCAGATGGAGGGCGGCTACCTGTCGAACGCGGCGGTCGAGCGCTCCAAGCAGCGCCTGCAGCGCCTGCCGTTCATCGAGAAGGTCGAGGTGGCGACGGAGCCCGTGGCCGGCACGCCCGACCTCGTGGACGTGAACTACCAGATCAAGGAAGGCCTGCCGGGGCAGTTCAGCGGCGGCATCGGCTACTCGCAGTCGCAGTCGATCCTGCTCAACGGCAGCTTCGTGCACAGCAACTTCATGGGCACCGGCAACCGCGTGGCGGCGGAGATCAACGGCGGCCAGTACAGCAAGGTGTTCAGCCTCTCGCACACCAATCCGTACACGACGATCGACGGCGTCGCGCGCACGGTGTCCGCCACCTGGCGAAGTATCAACCAGTTCACCAGTTCGTCCTCCGACTTCAAGACGCAGACGGGCACCCTTGGGCTCGACTACGGCTGGCCGATCTCGGAGTTCCAGTCGTTGCGGGCCGGTCTTGCCGCGCAGCGATCGGACCTCTTCACCGACCCGAACAGCAGCGCCAAGGAAGCGTCGTACTGGGTGCAGAACAACGGTAATACCTATACGAAGAATTCGTATGCCGGCATCCCTCCGATCTCCTATACCTACTACGGTACCAAGTTCGACACGTACGAACTGTCGCTCGGCTGGTCCTTCGATTCACGCAACCGCGCGATCTTCGCCGACCGCGGCGCGCGCCATCGCCTGGGCGTCGGGTACACGATTCCGGGCAGCGACGTCGAGTACTACACGCTCAACTATGACTACCTGCAGTTCCTGCCGATCTCCAAGTGGTTCACGTTCATGGCGAACACGGAACTCGGCTACGGCATGGCACTCGGCAATACGACGTCCGTCCCCCCATACCGTAATTACTTCGCCGGTGGTCCGGATTCCGTGCGTGGCTTTCGCGAAAGCCGCCTGGGACCGAAGGACTCCTACGGCAATCCGTACGGCGGCAACCTGAAGGTCGCAAGCCAGTTCGAGTTGCTGATGCCGATGCCTGAAAAATGGCGTAACACCGCGAGATTCAGCGCCTTTTTCGACATCGGCAACGTGTTTTCCACGAGCGGCGTGAATTTCGTCGGCAAGGACGGCGTCACGCCGGTGGAATACAAGTTCTCGTTTGATAAACTACGTTATTCGACGGGTCTGGCGGTCCAGTGGCTCGCCCCGCTCGGCGTATTCCGTTTCAGTTACGCTTACCCGCTCAACCCGTACAAAGGCACTGCCGTCGAGTACAAGGACGAGACCGAGGGGTTCCAGTTTTCCATAGGCCAGGCTTTCTGAGGTATTTCGTTCCATGCGTATCAAGACCGCCATGCTCGCTCTCGTGATCGTCGCTGCCAGCGCGCTGCCGCTTGCGTCGGCGCAGGCGCAGGCCAAGATCGGTGTCGT
>Ga0315287_10003516_pt1 | contig 15121 bp, 6 predicted proteins | sample YL17G11_0_MG_FD_205037 | JGI IMG/M metagenome (GOLD analysis project Ga0315287, IMG submission 205037) | Sediment microbial communities from Yellowstone Lake, YNP, Wyoming, USA - YL17G11_0 | ecosystem: Environmental > Aquatic > Freshwater > Lake > Sediment | place: USA: Wyoming | collected... | reverse complement strand
GGGGGGGGGGGGGGGGGGGGGGGGGGGGGGGGGGGGGGGGGGCCGGGGTGGGGGGGGGCCCCCCCCCCCCCCCCCCCCCCCCCCCCCCCCCCCCGCCCCCCCCCGCCACCAGGCGGCGGCGGCGGCGGCGGCGGGGCCAGCGACCGGGCGAGCTCCGGGAAGCCCTGGCCGGCCGCCACCCGGGCGGGTAGGCGCCCGAACGCGTCCCGCACCGACCGCAAGTCCGCCGCCCCGCCCCCGCGCCGGGTGGCGGCGGCCGTGCCGGCGTCGACGAGGACGCCCGCCACTGCGGCCAGCCCCCTGGCGGCGGCCAGGTGGAGGAGGGAGGAGCCGGGGGCCGCGCGCGCGGCGCCCGACGCGGCCCGGGGGAGCAGGGCCAGGCCGTCCGCCCCCGCGGCCAGGAGGGCGGCCACGGCCGGGGCGGACCCGGCCAGGACGGCCAGGTCCAGCGGGGCCAGGCCGGCCGCGGTGCGGGCGTCGACCAGGCGGACGCGGCCGGGGCTGGCGGAACTGCCTGGCGGCGCGTGCACGACGACCGCGCCCAGGCGGGCCGGCCGGGGCCCGACCCGCACGGTGGCTGCCAGCAGAAATCGCAGCGCACCCGCCCGCCCCGCCCGCGCCGCCGCGTGCAGGGGCGTGTCCCCTCGCCGGTTGGGCGCCAGCCAGTCCGCGCCCGCCGCGAGGAGGGCCGCCGCGCACGCCAGGTGGGCGGGCGTCCCGTGCGTGAGGGCCATGGTCAGGGGCGTCTGCCCGGTCGGGGAGGCGGGCGCGGAGGCGAGGGCCGCGGCGGCGGGCGGGCCACCACCACAACGGGCGGCGGTCTCCAGAAGCAAGGAGACGGCGGGGGCGGACCCGGACTCTGGGGAGTGTGTTTAGAGATTTGAGAGAGGGCAGGGGGCGGCGGGGGTTGAGGTGTTCTTTTTTGTCTTTTGCCCTTCCCATCATCTCTCACCGACCGCCGCCATCAGCGCATTGCGCCCGCCAACTTGAGCTTTCAGCAGGCAGGCCGGGTCGTCCTGCAAGATTGCACGGCAAGCGTTGACGTCTCCCGCGGCCGCCGCGGCGACCAAGCGACGGGCGGAGGAGCGTGCTCGCATGTTTCACGTCACGTTCTCCACGTTCTCCCTTCTGGCCGGGCCAACCATTACCATTGCACTCTTTCGTTTCGCGGGGCGCCTCTTCGCCGCGACTGCCGCGCGCGCGACGGCTCCTCCCACCTCGGGCGCCTGCACACACACACACATAGGTGCGCACCACCTCCTCCTGCGCCTCCCCCGAGAGCGTGGCCACTCCAACTCCATCCCCCCCCCCCCCCTCCCATCCGGAAGGGAAATGCAGGCCGACGTTGCCCGCTTGGAAGCGTCCGCCGCCACCCGTCGCCGGCAGGACGGGTCCTGGCCGCCCGGGGAGGACCTACACCTCGTCAGCATGGCCTGGTGGCGGTCATGGGCGGACAGCGTGGGGTGGGCGGAGGAGATCGGAGGCCAAGGCGCGGTCTCCTCCTCCCCCGCGCTCCCCCTCCCCCCATCAACCTCGGCCACCGCCACGCCGCCCGGCCCCGTCGACAACACGCCCCTGCTCTCCGCGGGCCTGCCCCGCCTGGACCTGGTCCCCGGCACGCACTACCGCCTCGTCTCGCCCTCCACCTGGAACCTGCTGGTCGCCCGGTTCGGGGGCGGGCCGGTGGTGGGCGCGCCCGCGACCGGCCTCCTCTCCCAGCCCGTCGACCTCCGCCCGCACACAGTCCGGGTGACGGCCATCGAGGGCGGTGGTGGTGGTGGTGGTGGTGGTGGTGGTGGTGGTGGTGGTGGTGGTGGTGGTGATGGTGGTGGTGGCAGTGACCCAGCCCCGCGCCGCTCTGTGCTGCTGAGCGTGCCCAGCGTGGAGACGCTGGCCTCCCTGAAAGCCCGGGCGGCGCGCACGCTGGGGGTGGGCCTCGAGGATGTCGGCCTGGCTGACCCGGCCGCCCACCCCCAGTCCGACGCCGCCCTGGATGCCTGCCTGGACGAGACCGCGGGCGACCTGTTTGGGGAGGGATCCCACGGCGTCGTGCACGACCTGGCCCTGCTAGTGCGGGATGAGGGGACGGGCGCGCTGCCGGCGTTGTGCCCAGCGGGGGCAGCCACGGCCGCGGCGGGCGCGCGCGCGCCTGCTGCCCGCCCCCCACCCCCACCCCCGCCGCCGCCCGTCCGCACGTACGGCCACCGCCTCTCCTCCCCGCTGGCGGGTACCACCATTGCGGGCGGGTGCTACGATCCGGCGCCCTTTGCGCGTGTCGCCGCCGCCGCTGCCGCCCCCTTCCCCGTGCCGACCCTCCCGCTGCCCATGGTGGGATCGATGCACGGCTTCGGGTCGACGGGCCACCCGGCGTCGCCGCCCGCTCCACCGCTGGCCGCCGGCATGCTGGTGCTGAACCCGCCCGTGGGAGGGACGGCGGGGCTTGATGCCTTGCCCTATCGCCCGCCTGCTGTCCGCGCCTCACCCACGCCGACCCACCGCAGCTTTGGCGGCTACGGCTACGGCCGCCACGGCGGCGCCGCCTCCTCCTTTGTCGACGCTGACGTGGTCCACCCGGCCTACAGCGGCGGCACCGTCCCCCAGGGCGTGGCCGGGCTGATCAACCTGGGCAACACCTGCTACATGGCGTCGGCCGTGCAGTGCCTGGCGCGCGCGCCGCCCCTCGCGCGCTCGTTCGTGCACCCGGCGGCCGGGTGGCGGGCCGACCTGAACGCGACCAACCCGTTGGGGTGTGGGGGCGACCTGGCGATCGCCTTTGCGGGGCTGGCCCGCGCCCTGTGGGCGGGCAACACCTCCTCCATCGCGCCCCGGGGCTTCAAGGCGGCTCTGGCAAAATTCGCGCCCCAGTTCCGGGGCTTTGCCCAACAGGACGCCCAGGAACTGGCCTCCTTTTTACTGGACGGCGTTCACGAGGACCTGAACCGGGTGAAGGTGAAGCCCTACTCGGAAGACCCGACGGGCGCCACGCCGTCCGAAGCAGCGGCCGCGGCGGCCGGGGACGGGGCTGCAGGCACCGCTATCTCCGCGCGCGCCTGGGCGGCCCACAAGGCCCGCAACGACTCCGTCGTCGTCGACGCCTGCCACGGCCAGCTCCAGTCCACGCTGACCTGCCCGGCCTGTGGGACGTCCTCCGTGGCGGCGGACCCGTTTTCCGTGCTGAGCGTGCCCCTGCCGGTGCTGCCCAAACGGCCCCTGCCGCTGGGGCTGGGCTTCTTCAACACCAACCCGGCCCGCAAGCAGGCCTCCCGGCCCGTGCTGGCGCCGCCGTTGCCCCTGCCACCCCCACCACCTGGCACGCTGCGTGTGGTGGTGGTGGCGGGCGTGGTGGGGACGACGTGCGCGGCGGCGGAGGCGCCCCTCCTGTCGTGGCTGCCCTCGCCGCGGGTGGTGAGCGTGGGCCCACCCCTGCCGCCGAACGCCGCCGGCCTCCGGTCCGCCCTGGCTGCCTCCCTGGGCGTGCCGCCGGCCTCGCCCCACCACCTTGTGCTAGCCGAACTGGCCGCAGCGACGGGCGCGGGCGGGCGGGCGCCCCGCCTGGTGGTGGACGGGGCGGTCCTGCCGGCCGGCGGAGGGGGGCCGCCCCCGCTCGTCGCGTACGCTTTCGCCACGCACCCGCCGCCCGGCGCCGTCCCCGTCTTCATCGTGCACGGGGGTGACAGTGTGGGGCATGCCCTGTCTGTGCCCCTGCTCATATACTTGCCCGCCCCTGAAGTCGGCGGGAGTGGGGCGGTCTTGGAGCCGGCCTCTGGCGCCGGGCGCGCGGCGGCCGCGGCGGTGCGGTGCCTCCTCACGCCCGCCGCGCCGCCCCCCACCATCAAAGCCGGTACCGCCCCCATTGCTTCAGGCGGGGACGGCGTCTCCATGGACGAGGGCGGCGCCTCGCCCCGCATCGGGGCGGTGCCCGGGACGCCTCAACCACCTGCTGGTGGTGGGGGTGCCTCTTCCTTCGCCCCGCCCTCCCCGCCCCGCCGGGGCGGGTGCGAGTCCGTCTCGCCCCGGGACGGCCTGCGGGGCACCACCCCGGATGAGCCGTGCGAAGGCGGGCCGCCGGACGGGGTGGCGGCCTCCTCACTGCCGCCGCCGCCCCCACCCCCTCTCCCGCCGGGCGGCCTCACCCTCCGCTGGGCTCGGCGCGACGAGGCCGTCCGCGCGTGCGGCTTTGCCCGCATCGGCCACGCCCTGGCGGCGCCGCCGGCCGTCATCCTGGCGGTGTGGGGGGGTGGTTGCGCGCCGCCGCAGCTGCCGCCGTCGCCGCCAGCGGGCGGGGCGGGCGGGGCGGTGGCTGCCGCTGTTCCCGCCCCCCACCTCCCCGCCGCGCCTGCTGCCGCCACCCCTCCCCCCCCCGCACCCTCCAACCGCCCGCTCACCCTGGACGCCTGCCTGGACGCCTTCCTCGCCCCCGAGACCCTGGCCCCGGGCGATGAGTGGACGTGTCCGGGCTGCAAGGCGGCCGTGCGGGCCACTAAGCGCCTCGCCCTCTGGCGCCTGCCCCCGCTCGTCGTCATCCACCTCAAACGGTTTGCCGCCTCCCGGGCGTGGCGGGACAAGCTGGACGTGGGCGTGGCATACCCGGTGCGGGGCCTGGATCTGCGGGCGCGCATGCCCCCGGCCGCGGCGGCGGCGGATGCAGCGGTCTTTGGCACCGGGGACGGCGGCGCTCCCTGCCGTGGCGCCGAAGCGGAAGCGGAGGGGGCGGGCGCCCACCTGTTTGACCTGTGCGGCGTCGTCAACCATTTCGGCGGCCTGGGCGGCGGCCACTACACCGCCGTGTCGTCCGTCCCCGGGGCCGGCTGGTACGAGTTTGACGACGCCCGGGCGACGCCTGTCAAGCCGGGCGACGCCCAGAGCGCGGCGGGGTACCTGCTATTCTACCGGCGGCGGGGCGGGCCGGGCGGCGGGGACGCGGGGCTGCCCCCGCCTCGGGCGGCACCTGGAGGGGCGGCGGCGGCGGCCACCGCACACGGGGGGGGGGGCGGTGGCGGTGGCGGTGGTGGCGCCTTCCCCGCCCACCCGCCCGCCCCCGTCTCCCTGTTCCGCCCGGCGTCCACGGCCCTGGCGGGCGCGCCGGCCGGGCTGGCGGTCGTGCCGGTGGCGGCCAGCGACGTGGGCGCGGAAGGCGGATTTGGTGGGGCGGGCGACCTGGACCTGCACCTGGGCGGCGACGGCTCGGACGGCGACGACAGGGGCGGCGCGTCCGCCATGGACGCCACCTACACGGCCTGCATGGCGGACGATGAGGATGACGACGGCGGCAGCAGCGGCGGCAGCGGCGGCAGCGGCGCGTCAGGCGCGGGGCGCAACCAGGGGGGGTCCCGGCGCCCCTGGCACCCAGAAGGCGGGATGGAGGCGGGGGAGGAGGAGGAGGGGTGTGGGGAGGGCGGCGGCGCGGCCGGCGGGGGGCTCTACGTCGGGCAGGGGTGGGTGTGAGGTGAGCTGGATGCGCGCGCGCGTGTGCGCGCGTGTGCGCGCGAGTCTGTGTGTGTTCTGTTATGTGTTCTTGTGTTCTGGATGATGTTTTTCGCGCGCGCGCGTTAAGCCACTCAATGCCTCTCCCCCGTCGAGGACCCTCTCAAATGCCGTTCACTACGCGCGTCGGCCTGTCCTTCGGCTGTCCCGCCGACGAGCTGGCCCCTCGCTCCACCCCCACCTCGCGCCTCGCCCGCTACGGCGGCCTGTTCGCCTCGCTCACCACGAAAACGGGCGCCGCGGTCGCCGCTGCTGCGGGTGCGGCGACGCGCGCTGCTGCCGGCCCCGCCCGGACCGAACCCCGCACGTCCACGCCCTTCCCAGCCGACTTTTGCCACCTGTCTCAACGCGACTGCCCAGAACTGGCGGGGGTGGGGTGAGTGTGAATGAATGGGCAGATGAGAGGAGGAAGAGCGAAAGCACAGAGAGCGGCGCGCGCTCGATCTCATCACCCCCCTCCCTTCCATTTCCACTCCATTGCCCACCTCCCTCAGTGCCCGCTCCAAGCGCATCCTGGGGTTAAAGCAGGTGGACGTCTACGCGCTCGGCCTGTACGTCGACCCGGCCGCCGTGAAAAAGGCCGCGGCCGGGCGGGGCGCCGTGGATCGCGACCTCCTGGCGCGCGTCGCCTCGGACGCCGTCCCCAAGACGATGCGGATCGTCGTGACCACTGGCCTGCTCACCCGGGCCCGCTTCCTGGCGTCCGTCCGGGAGACCCTGGCGCCGGCCCTGGCGCGGGCGGGCGACCCGGGCGCCATGGCGGCCTTCGAAGCGCTGTTCAAGGGGGTGGAGGTGGGCAGGGGCACGGCCCTCGCCTTTTCCAGCCTGGCCGGGGGCGGGCTGGCCGTCCAGGTGGGGGGCGTGGAACTGGGGCGGGTCGCCTCGCCAGCCTTTGGCCCCGCCTTTTTCGACCTGTACCTGGGGGCGCACCCCGTGTCGGTGGAGGGGAAGGCTGCCATCGTGGCCGGGCTGGCGGGGCTGATTTGACTGTTTTTTTTGTATGACTCGTTTCGTTTTTTTGGGGTGGGGGGGAAGGGGGCAGTGGTTTTGGGGACGAGGCGGCGGCGGAGGGAGACACGCGCTTGTAGCGCGCGACTCTTCCACACCGACCTCTTGCGCAGTATTCACACGCACACCAAAAGTGGGCGTGAGAGAGCGAGTGGAACGATATAGGGAAGGTTGTGCGGGAAGGTTTAAAAAAAAAAAAAACCCGCTTCCCCTGTCTCTCATCTCTCTCCCAACATATGTTGGAACCCTCACACGCGCACGCCCCTGCTGCTGCCTCCTGCGCACGCGCTCTGTTAATTTATATGTTCTATCCTTTTGTGGAAGAGGCGTCGATCTTTGTTGAGAAGAGCGGGCAGGGGGCAGAGAGAAATAAGAGGCTCATGCGGGTTGAATGAAAAGAAAATGAAAAAAAAGTGGAGCGGGGTGGAGCGGGGCGTGGCGCACGCGCGCGCGCGAAGGGACAGGGACGCCCCCTCCACTCATTTCTTCACCGACGCCGGGCCGGCGTCTTCTTGCCGCCCCCCAGGGCCGCGGGCAGGGCAGGCACCTTGACCTTGGGCACCTTGGGCGCGGGCAGGCAGGTCGCGGCAATGACGGCCGCCAGGAAAAAGTGGGTGGAGGAGGGAATAAATTTGGCGGCGGGGCCGAGCGAGTCGACCAGGAGGGCAAGGGCTGTGTGTGGAGGGGGGGGGGGGGGAGTTGGAGAGGAGCCGGACACAAAGAGTGAGGGGGCTTGGGCAGAGTGGCGGGAGAGGAGGTGGAGAGAGCGAAAAGCGGCGACCGGGCGGAAACTGTCGTGTGATTTTTTTTACTCACGTTTTTGGGCCACGCTCCCCACCAATGGAACCACGGCCACGAGAGCAGTCAGTTTGGTCAGGGCCTAAGAGATGACGATGAGATGAGAGTTGTGGGTGAGTGGGAGGGGAGGGTGAGAGCGTGGGGCCAGTTACCTTTTTTTTTTCTTCTCTCTCTCTCTCTCTCTCTCTCTCTCTCTCTCTCTCTCTCTCTCTCACACACACACACACACGTTGAACAGCACTGAGAAAGCTCCCAGGCCAAGGGCGGCAGCGCAGAGGGAGCGCGGGACCTGGAGAGCAGCAACGACGAAGTCCATTTTGGTGAGCGAGAGTGAGCGAGGGAGAGAGTGACGACAGTGCAAGTCCAGCTCTCACACTTCTCTCCTCTCGTCTCTCTCCTCCCCGTCGACAGCCTCTCTTAAAAAGCTCAAAGCACACATAGCACCATGCTCACCGCTACCCTGACTCGCCTTACCCCTGCCGCTCCCCTGAGGTAAGCCAAGAAAAGACAAAAAAAGGGAGCGCCCGCGAATGGGGAGCAGAGAGAGAGAGAGGGCTTGCGCCTAGGTTGGGGTGTGTCTTGGATTTTTTTGCTGTCCTCCTCTCTCTTTTTGCGGGCCCCCGCCCCAGCCTCCTCCCCTCCATCGGATCTCCCACTACCGCGCACCAAGCATACATCGCACCTAAAAAAAAGACGCTCACACACACACAAACAATTATCAACCCCTGGACCCACGCACAGCTCCTCGCGCCGTGCTCCTGCTCGCCGGCCGCCGGCGGCGGCGCGGGCACTGTTCGGTGGCGGCAAGGAGGTGAGGAAGTGGGGAGAGACGGCAAAACGCATGTGGACCAGCGTGTTGTGCGACGACTTGGCTATACGGCGGTGTGCCGCTCGGCCCGTGCATTGTTGTGATGGGGCGGCGGGGGCGGGGACGCATGCGCGTGCATGGCCGACCCACAAAACCTCCACGCGCCCGGTCCACCTCACTCACTTTTCTCTACACACACGCCTCACAACCCCTCCCCTCTCTCCTCCCTCCCCCCACTCCTTTCACAGGGCGGCGGCGGCAACCCGCTGGCCAACATCGGCGGCCTGATGGAGAACATGCGGAAAGCGCAGGAAGAGGCCGCCAAGGTGCAGGCGGAACTGTCGGCCGCCGAGTTTGAGGGCTTTTCGTCATGCGAGACCGTGCGCGTCGTCATGACGGGCGCCCAGGAGCCCCGGTCCGTGGATATCACCGAGGAAGCCTACGCCCAGGGGTCCGACGCGCTGGCGGCCCTTGTGACCGAGGCCATGAAGGACGCGCACGGGAAGAGCGTCAACGGGATGAAGGCCCGCATGCGGGAGATGGCGTCCTCTCTTGGCCTGCCCGGTATGCCGGGGGGGATGTGAAGGGGGGGGGGGAGGGGGGGGAGCGTGCTTGTGTGTGTTTGTGTGTGTGTTTCAGGGGGGCTGGGGCGGCGTGCGTGGCGTGCGTGGTTTGAGAGCAAGAGAAGAAGAGAGCATTCTGTGTGTTGTTGTCCCCGCTCTGTGTGAATCCATTCACCCACAGTCCCCACCTGCGCGCGCGCCCTGTGGCCTCCTCACGCCCGGCCTTGCGAGAGAGACAGAGAAGAGAGAGAGAGAAGAGAAGACAAGAAGGGCGGGGTGGAGGGGGGTCGTCGTTTCTCCAGTCTGTCCTCTTTCACGCCACCACAGCTTCCACTCCCACCTCCACCACAGCCTCCACCCCCGCCGCGGGCCCCCCCGCCCCCAGCGGCTCCGACAGGACCGGCTCCCCGGTCGGCGGGTGGGCGGCCATGATCGCCCGCACGTCGGCCCCCGAGAGCGTGCCCCGGGCCAGCAGCCCGTCCCGCACTGCCGCGAGGGCGGCCGCATGCACCCCCAGAATCGCGGCCGCGTCGTCCGCCGCCTGGCGCACGGCCGCCAAGCCCGACGCCCGGGCGGCATCCCGGGTGTCATCGTCCGGCTGGAAGCAGGCGAGGAGCGTGCCGGCCTCCGCGCCGGCACACCCCAGCGCGTCCGCGTCGATGGGAGACACGGCCGTCCGGTACACGGCCGCCTCCATGCCCAGACGGACGGGCGGCGGCGGGGCCGCAAAGGCGGGCAGGGAGGGGCCCGCGGGGGTGTGCAGGCCCAGGGCGTAGTGCCCGACCCCGCGCTGGGCCAGGTGGAGGGCGGCCCGGAGCGAGCCGTTGGAGGAGGCGTAGGTCGAGCCCTCGCCCTCACCCGCCCCCGCCAGCGCGCGCTCGCCCGCCAGCCCGGCCGTCAGGACGCGCAGGCGGGCGCGCATGCGCCCCCGGGTGAGCACAAAGTAGTCGTCGTCCGGGTTCCGGGCCCAGACGGTGCGGGAGTAGGTCGCGCCCCGGGGCTCGACGGTGGACCGTTCGACCGCCTCGAGGCGGGAGCGGCGGCCGGCCGCGGCGTCCGCCGCCCGGATCGCTTCAGCCACGACGCACACGCCGGCCTCGTGCGCTGCAAAGGCGGCCAGCGGCGCGACCAGGCGGGCCGGCAAGCGGGGGCGGCGCAGGCCGAACAGGATGCGGTCGACCGCGGAGTCGATGTCGGCGCCCGCGATGGACGCCCCGCCCCGCCGGGCGGCCGCGAGGGCGGCCTCATTCAGGATCGCGGCCAACTCCGCCCCGCTCAGCCCGGGCGTGTCGGCCGCCAGCTGGGCCAGGTCCACATCCCCCGCCAACGGCTTGGACGCCGCGTGCACGCCCAGGATGGCCCGGCGGCCCGCCGTCGTCGGCAGGCCGACCACGACCTTGCGGTCAAAGCGGCCGGGGCGGAGGAGGGCCGGGTCGAGGAGGTCCGCCCGGTTGGTGGCCGCGAGGAAGACGACGCCAGTGCCGGGCGTGAAGCCGTCCAACTCCGTAAGCAGCTGGTTGAGCGTCTGCTCGCGCTCCTCGTTGGGGCGCTGGCCCGAGCCGGCCCGCCGGCAGCCGAGGGCGTCCACCTCGTCGATGAAGACGATGGAGGGCTCGCCCTGGACGCGGGCGCGCTTGAAGAGGTCGCGCACGCGCGCGGCGCCCACGCCCACAATCGCTTCCACAAACTCGCTGCCGCTCATGCTGTAGAACGGCACGCCCGCCTCGCCGGCGATGGCCTTGGCGATCAGCGTCTTGCCCGTGCCTGGTGGTCCCTCCAGGAGGACGCCCTTGGGGGGCACCGCCCCGGAGGACGCGTAGGACGTGGGGTCCTTCAAGAACTCGACAAGGAAGCGCACGTCGCCCAGCGCGGCGTCCGCGCCCGCCACGTCGGCAAAGGTCACGCCCGTCGACCCGTCCCGGCGGGCCCGCCCCTTGGACTGCGCGAACTCGATGGCCTCCTGGAAGTCCTGGGGCATCTTCTTGCGGAAGGAGTCGACCAGGGAGAAGGCGACGACGGCGAACACAAAGGCCATGGCCGCGACGGCGGGCGCGCCCGTGCGCGCGGCCAGGGCCACCTGCCCCACCCGCGCCGTCAGGCCGGGCCCGGCCCGCGGGTCGGCGGGCACGGCCCGCCAGGCGATGTCCAGGAGTGCGTCGGAGGGGCAGTCGTACGGGTGGGCGCCCGGGCGGACCCAGCCCGTGCGGGCCAGCTCGGCCACGGCGGACGGACCGAGGCGGGCTTCCGCTGAGGTGAAGAGGGCGTGGAACACGAGCTCCCACCCCACCTCGCCCGGCGTGGCCGGCACGGCCGGCGCCCGCTTGGCCCGGGCGGGCCCAGAGTGCGTGCCACCGGCCAGGTAATCGTAGGTGAAGGCCGGGACGCCAGGGGCCGGCATGTCCACCCAAAAAGGGGTGGTCGGTTCGGGCGGGGTGAGCGGCGGCGCGGCGGCCGAGAGGTCGACGACGCGGCCGCCCGCCCTCGCCGCCGCCCCCTCATTCACCGCGGCCGCTTTGGCCGCGTCGGGCGTCACCAGCACCCGGTACCCCAGGTGCCCCCAATCCCGCCCGCCCGCCCAGATCTCCACCCGCCAGGGCGGGGCGGCCGGGTCGAAGTGGGCCGCGTCCGTCCAGTCGCGCCGGCGCAGGCCGGCCCACAGGGAGAACGGGGTGAGCGGGGGCCCGACGGCCGACCCGGCCCCACGGATGCCGCCCCAGGCGGGCTCCGTCGGCGAGACGAACGCCCCGCCCGCCACCTCGCGGGGGACCCAGGAGTACGAGTGGACCCGCCCAGTGGCGACGGCGGCGCCGGGGCCGCCGGGCGCGGACGCCGGCCGGAGCTCTTCCACCTTGACCGTCACCACCACGTCCGGGACGGCCGGCCCCGCGGACCGGATGCGGGCCAGGTCGGCCCGGGAGAAGCGGCCGGGCGCCGGGCGGGGCGGGCCCGGCGGGGGCGGGGCGGGCTCCGGGCCGAGGAGGGAGGAGGTTTTCTTCGGGCCGGGTTTTGTGTCCTTTTCAGCCACGGCCCGCCCCGTCGTGCTGGGCACTTCCTCACCCTCGAAGTCGAGAAAATCGTCCACGTAGCTGCCGCGGAGGCCGTCGTTGTCGCCCGACGCGCGGCGGGCCTGGGAGGACGCGGGGCGGCGGGGGTGGAGCGGGGGCCGGGCGGCCGGGCGCGGGCGAGCTGGAGGAAAGGGTGGGGTTGGCAACGGGTGTGAGAGATGGGAGAGGGGCGCAGCAGGTCGTGCGCATGTGACCTTCCTCCTCCTCCTCCTTCCAGATATGCATGGGGCTTGCTTCTCATCGGCCGGCGTGCCAGGCTGCAGGCGGGCGGCTCTGAGGTGCGTGCGGGCGCCCGTTGCATGCGCAGTGACGTCTGGCCGCCGTCGGTGCGGGTTGCGTTTTCGCTCTCCGCCCCACCTCTCGATTCTCTCCACCGCGCCCCCGCCTGCTTACCTGCCTGGCCCGGAGACCGGGCGACAGCGTTGGAACGCATGGCGTGTGTGTGGGGCTACTATTCAGACCCCCACCTGATTGAGCACGCGCGAAACAGAGGAATGAGAGAAACAGCGGCAGCGTCCCTAGGCTCATTTCTTGGTTTCCTTCCCTCCATCTCCTCTTGCTTGCCCACAACACCATGCACCCTTACTCTGGCGGCTCCACGCTGGCGGCGGTGAGTGCAGATTGCTCCCGTGCACACACGCACACCCGACACCGCCGCCGCGAATGTCGCGCCGGTGCCCCCACAAACTCAAAACTCGTCAAACTCTCACCCCCAGGTCCTTCGCGTTTCGGCCTTCTCGGTCGGCCTCGTCTACGGCACCTGGCACCTGTCCTCCCTCAAATCGCGGGCGGCCAAGGCGGCGGCCAAGGTGGAGGCGGCCGGCGCGGCGGGGCACCATTGAGGTGGATTGGGGGTGAGAGGTGGAAGGGAGCGAGAGGCGGCGGCGATCGAACGCTTCCTCCGACCTAGCGGCTGGTGCTGCTTCTCCCGTCTCTCCCGTCCCTCTCTCTCTCTCTAAGCCCGGCCGAGCAGAGTTATCACGAAACGACCCTTTGTAGACAAGACACCCCGCACGAGATGTGCCTCCAACTTTCGCTGTCGTGTAAAAAGGCACGCGCCGTCTCAACAAAACACACACCTCCCCAGCCCTGAACTCTCCCCTCCCCCCCCTCCCCACAGAGAGACAGCAAAAAAAGCGGCCGACACACGCTCACTTCTTGCCACCCGCCTTGGCGGCCGGCGCGGCCGCGGGCGCGGCAGCAGCGGCGGGCGCGGCCTTGGCAGCGACGGCCGGCGCGCCCGACGTCAGCCGCTCCTCCCGCCGCGCGGCCTTGCGCTCCCGGGACGCCTTGCCCTTCTGGCGGCGGGCCTCGAACTGGTCGGCGATCGCCTTGTCCCGGGCCTGCTCCGCCTTCTGGCGGTGGATGGCCTCGATGAGGACGCGCTTGTTCTTGAACACGTTACCCTTGACGCGGAGGTAGAGGGAGTGGTACAGGTGCTTGTCCACCTTCTTGGCCGCCCGGTACTTGGCCAGCAGGCGGCGCAGGACGCGCATGCGCCGCATCCACAGCAGCTTGGTCGGCAGGCGGGCCTCCCGGGTCCCCCGGCGCTTGCCGTAACCCGTGTGGCGGCCCGCGGCCTTGGCCTCGGCCGTCGCGCGCGCGCGCGAGCGGGAGTGAATGACCCCGGGCTTGCGGATGACGTAGCCGTCCTTGACCAGCTTGCGGATGTTTTGGCCTGACACGAGTGAGGGGAGAGAGATAACGGACAACGAGCGCGGGGAGGGAATGTTTGTGCGTGAGTGTGCGTGTGCGCGCGTGTGCGCGTGTGCGCGTGTGCGTGTGCGGGCGAGGCGGAATGATGATGGGTGGACGGGGTCGAGGGGGTCGGCCCCCGTCCCCGATCAGCAGGCCGCCTGCTCCTCCGCCTCCTCGGCCGGGCGACACCGGGTGGTCGGCGCACCCGCCCTGGGTGCAGGCCAGACACCTCCTGCCGACTCGGGAGGGGTGCCGAGGGGCGCTGCAGGACCGCGAGGGTGGCGCGCGCGGGGCCCCCAGTGAGGGGGCCTTTGCCGGCGGCGGCGGCCCTCTCTCAAAAAGGGAGGGGCGGCCACCGCGGGGGGGCACGCCCCAGAGCCCACGCCGGAGCCCCACACCAGGGGCGGAGCCCAGCCCAGCGGATGCCCCGAATGAGTGCGTATTCGGGCCACGAAGACCCGTGCCCGTGGGGGGGCGGCCGGCCTTTGCGACAAAGAAGCCGATCGCCCCGCTGCCTTCCTCCTTTCCCTCGCAGCACCCGCTTCACGCTCTCCTTCCTCTGCACGCTGTAAACTCACGAGAGTTGGCCATGGAGATCTCGGTGACCTCATTGGGGTCCAGCCAGATCTTGCGCTGACCGCAGTTGAGGACCTAAAAAAGAAGAGGGGAGAAGGGAGGGCGCGTGAGGGGCGGGGCGCCGACAATCGGAGCGGGGGCAACGCGGGGCGTTTTCAAAGGGCTTGCTTGGCCACGGCCGGCCATGAGACCGACACCACGCTTGCAAGAGGCACCAGCTCTACCGGCTGAGGCGCTGTGTGGGTGGGGCTGGGCCGTGCTGGCGGCGGGGCCGAGGGGCGCATGATGTGGCTCACTGCTCGGCCGCCGGCGCGCAGACCGGGGAAGGAGCGCCCTCCGCCCGCCAGGGACGCGTCGCCCTCTCAACCCCCTCCTGCAGTGGAACAAGCAAATTACCGAGGCGGCCAGGCGCTTCTGCAGGCGGAGGGAGGACATGATAGAGCGTTTGCTTTGGGGAGACGAGCCGAACAAAGGAGTGATGTGGAAGAAGGGAAATTTTTCTCTCTCTCTCTTTTCGCTGCACATCATATTCCCTTTCGACAGCCCGCGGCGAGGCGTGAGCACCACGCACCGCCCGGCGAGGCTTCTGCACCCCCCCCGGGGCAGGGAAATCTCCACAGGCTCCCTAAAAACACGCACGGGCCGCGTGTCCGAGGCCCCGCAGAAGAGAGCATTTGCACGACGCTGTTCGCTCTCTCCTCTCCCATGGACCTCGAGGACGATGAGCGGTACGCGGCGGCCGCCCTGTACACTCTCGCCCTGCACCTGGTCCAGGTATGAAAACAGAGAGAGAAAGGGAAGGAGAGAGGAGACAGAGCGAAAACGCGGAAGCGCGCCGCACCGCGCGCCCTTTTCCTCCTCTCTCTCAACCTTCGTCTCCTTTCTCACTTTTTAGACCGAGTCCGGCCAGTATGGCGACCCGGAGACCGCCTGGGGGGAGCCCCCCGACGACGACGACGTCGCCGCCGCGTCCGCGGCCGCCGCCGCCGCCTCGGCCGCCTCGTCGTCGGGCGCCCTGGCCTCGGCGGCCGCGTCAGACCCCGCGACTGCGGCCGCCGCGGCCGTCGCCACGCTCGCCGCCGCCCGCCGGGCCGCCTTCTGGGGCCACGACTGCGTGGCAC
>Ga0315287_10003515_pt1 | contig 15125 bp, 10 predicted proteins | sample YL17G11_0_MG_FD_205037 | JGI IMG/M metagenome (GOLD analysis project Ga0315287, IMG submission 205037) | Sediment microbial communities from Yellowstone Lake, YNP, Wyoming, USA - YL17G11_0 | ecosystem: Environmental > Aquatic > Freshwater > Lake > Sediment | place: USA: Wyoming | collected... | reverse complement strand
TATGCGACGCTCACGCCCGACATCGAGCGGTGGCTGGCGCTCGGCGTCGGCGGCTTCATCCTCTTCGGCGGCGAGAGGGACGCGATGCGCGGCCTCATCCGGCAGCTGCAGGCCGCGGCCACGCACCCGTTGCTGATCGCCTCCGATCTCGAGCGCGGCACCGGCCAGCAGGTGCGGGAGCTGACGGGACTGCCCCCGCTCCTCGGGCTCGCGCGGCTCGGCGTGGACGCGGTGCGCGAGGCGGCGCGGCTCACCGCGCGAGAGGCGCGGGACGTCGGCATCAACTGGGTGTTCGCGCCGGTCGTGGACCTCGACCTGGAGCCCGCGAACCCGATCGTGCAGACGCGCTCCTTCGGCGACGACCCGGAAGCGGTCGGTGCGCTCGGCGCCGCGTGGATCATGGCGTGCCAGGCCGGCGGCGTGCTGGCGTGCGCCAAGCACTTTCCCGGCCACGGCCGCACGCTCACGGACTCGCACGCGGAGCTGCCGGTCATCGCTTCGTCGCGGCTCGCGCTCGATGCGGACATCGTGCCCTTCCGAATGGCCGTCGAGGCGGGAGTCGCGAGCGTGATGACTGCCCATGTGGCCTACCCCGCGCTGGATCCGTCGGGTGCCGCCGCGACGTACTCGCGGCCCATCGTCGGGCGCATCCTGCGCGGAGAACTGGGGTTCGACGGGCTGGTGGTGACCGACGCTCTCGTGATGAAGGGTGCGCTCCAGGGCATCGACGAGGCCGAGGGGGCGGTGCGCGCCATCGCCGCCGGCTGCGACCTCCTGCTCTATCCCGACGACGTCGCCGCGGTGGCGCGTGCCCTGGAGAAGGCCGCCGCCTCGGGTGCTGTGGCGGCCGAGCGGCTTGAGGATGCGGCGCTGCGCCGCCGGGTGGCGCTGCAGCGGGTCGCCGAGCCGATGTCGCTCGAGCGGCTGGAGTTGGAGGAGGGGCGGGTGCGCGGCGCGGAACTGGGGCGCGCCGCCGTGCGGGTGGTGCGTGGCACCGCTCCTCCGGCGCCCCGGCGGGTGCGGATCGCGGTCGTGGACGATGACAGCGGCGGGCCCTACCCGGTGCCGCCGCGCACGGTGTTCACCGAGACGCTCCGCGCGAGCGGCGTGTCCGTCACGGTGGAGGGGGAGGGGGTCACGGACACCGGCTGCGCTGGCCCGGACGAGGGCGACCTGATCGTCCTGGTCTTCGCCGACGTGAAGTCGTGGAAGTGTCGCGCAGGGCTCTCGGCCGAGAACGCGCGGCGTCTCGCCGAGCTCGCGCGGGACGCCGCGGTGGTGGTGCTGTTCGGCCACGAGCGGCGGATCGCCGACGTGCCGGGCACCTGCCCGGTGGTGTGCGCGTGGAGCGGCGATGCGGTGATGCAGCGCGCCGCGGCGCAGCGGCTGCTCGCCGGCTGAGCGGCCCGATCCTAGCGCCGGCGCCGCGGCGGCGGGCGCGGCGCCGGCAACATCGTGAAGCCTGCCACGGCGAAGTGGTGGTCGAGGGTGAACGCCTCCCGGATGCCCTCGCGCCGCATCACCTCGAAGCTGACGGCGTCGCAGAGGCTGAAGGCCTGGTCCCGGAAGACCCGCAGCCAGCGGTCGGTGGCGGCGGACACGAGTTCCCCATCCACATCCACCACGTCGCAGGAGGGATCGGCGTCCACGCCGTCGAGAAACTCCAGTGCCGCGGCGGGTCCCTGCCGTCGCAAGAGCATCGCGTGCATCTCCGCGACGACGAACCCGGTCGTGATGATGCGGATGCCGTCCTTCTCGAACGCGGCGAGCTGCCCGAGGGTTGCCTCGTGGTCCTCGAGCCGGGGGTTCTGGGCCGCGAGCCAGGCGGACGTGTCGGCGAAGACCGCATTCACTTGGCGGCGCGCCGGGGACGGCGTGGAGCTTTCGGCGCGGGCGGCTCGTGCGTGTCCATGTAGATCTCGCACAAGTACTTGTCGTGGTTCAGGCCGAGGTCAGAGGGCGTGTCCGCCGGCCATTCGGACGCGGCCATCTTGCGCATGAACCGCATCATCGGCCCCTCGCCTCCCTGCTGCTGCGCGGCGAAACTTCGCAACCCGCGCCGCAGCACCTCGGCGCGCGAGAGGCCCGCGGCGGTGGACGCGCGGTCCAGGATGGCCCGATCGTCCCGGTCCAGATACACTTGGATCGGCTCTTTCACGACCTGCGGAGGTCGGGATCCATGAAGCTTCCGGTTGCGAGACACGGCGACGCTCCCATACATTAAGTACGACTAATGTATCAACTGTAGCCTCATAAATTCAAGTGCGCACTCTCGACTGGATCGTCGTCGCGGTCTACCTCTGCGGGACCCTCGCGCTCGGGCTGTGGCTCGCGCGCCGCGGCTCGGCGAGCCTCGCGGAGTTCCTGGTGGGCGGGCGGGCCGTGCCGTGGTGGCTCGCCGGCGCATCGATGGCGGCCATCACCTTCAACGTGGACACGCCGCTGTACGTGGCGGGCCTCGTGGCGCGGCGCGGCATCGCCGGCAACTGGGAGTGGTGGAGCTTCGCGTTCGCCCACGTCCTGATGGCGTTCGTGCTGGCCCGCCTGTGGCGCCGCGCGGAGGTGATGACCGACGCGGAACTCACCGAGCTCCGCTACGCCGGGCGGCCGGCGGCCATCCTGCGCGGGACCCGCGCGCTGCTGTTCGCCATCCCCATCAACTGCCTCGGCATCGGCTACGGGATGCTGGCGATGCGGAAGGTGCTGCTCGCCCTGGGCGTGATGGACGGCCTGCACCTGCCGGGCGACGCGGGGCTGTGGGCGGTGCTGCTGATCGTCGGCGTCACGCTCGTCTACGCGGCGGCCTCGGGGCTGTGGGGCGTGGTCACGACGGACTTCGTGCAGCTCATCCTGGCGCTCGGCGGCGCGGTGCTGATCGGGTGGATCGCGCTGGCGGACATCGGCGGGCTGGGCGCGCTGCGCGAGCGGCTCGCGGCCGCGGGCCACGCCGACGCGCTCCGCATCGTGCCGCGCCCCGGCGACGCCGCGCTCCCGTTCGGGACCTTCCTCGCGTACCTGACGATCCAGTGGTGGTCGTTCCGCAACGCCGACGGCGGCGGGATGTTCGTGCAGCGGCTCTCATCGGTGAAGGACGAGCGCGCGGCCGAGAAGGCTGCGGTCCTCTTCAACATCATCAATTACGTGGTGCGCACGTGGCCGTGGGTGGTCGTGGCGCTCGCGGCGCTGGTCGTGCTGCCGGACCTCCGGGACCCGGAGCTGGCGTATCCGCTGATGATGCGGCGCTACCTGCCTGCCGGTCTGTTGGGGCTCGTGTTCGCGTCGCTGCTCGCCGCGTTCATGAGCACGGTGTCCACCCAGGTGAACTGGGGCGCGTCGTACATCGTGCGCGACGTGTACCAGCGCTTCGCGGAGCGCGAGGCGACGCAACGGCGGCTGGTGCTGGTGGCGCGGCTCGCCTCGGTGCTGATCACGGTGCTCGCCGCGGCGGCGAGCTTCGCGATGAACGACGTCGGCAGGATCTTCCGCTTCATCATCCTCATCGGGAACGGCTCCGGCACCGTCCTGCTGCTGCGCTGGTTCTGGTGGCGCGTGAACGCGTGGGCCGAGTGGAGCGCGCTGCTGGCCGGCCCGACGATCGCCCTGCTCACCACCTTCGTGCCGGCGCTGGCCGCGCTCTCGTTCGGCGCGAAGCTCGCCCTGACGGCGTTCGGCTCGCTGGCCATCTGGCTGCCGGTGATGCTGCTGACGGCGCCGGAGGGGCCGGAGGTGCTGGAGAGGTTCTATCGGAAGGCGCGCCCCGGTGGGCTCGGCTGGCGCGCCGTGCGCGTGCGTGTGGGACTCGAGCCGGCCACGGCGCTCGGCCGCGACCTCGGCGAGGGCGCGGGGGCGCTGGCTCAGGTGCTGGGGGCGATGCTCGGACTCGGCGGTCTGGTGGTGGGTTCCGCCGCCTGGGCGCTCGGCGGCGCGGCGGCGCTCGCGGCGGGCACCGTGGCGCGTCGCCTCGTGGGGCGGTCCGCGGCCTGAGGCCTCGGGGCGGAGCGGGGGGCCGTCGCCTCAGAACTCGAGGCCGGCCCCGACGCCGAAGATCACGCCCGGTCGCACGGTCCCGGAGATGGATGCCGCCGAGAAGTCGAGGTGCAGGCCGAGCAGCTGGAGCCCCGCGCCGCCCGCGACGGTGAAGGACTCACCGAAGTCCCACCCCATCCCCGCGCGCAGCGGCAGGATGCCGAGCAGCCGGTACTCGACTCCGCCGGCGACGTACTGGGCCGGCTGGCGGTCGAGCCCTTCCTCGAGCCGCACGTGGGCGTCGGCCGAGAGCGACAGCGCCCCGGACCGGAGGGCGAAGCCGAGCCGAACGAGGCGCGCGAAGTCCCCGTGGGCGAGCACCGAGTCGCGCAGTGCCCGCGCCGCGGGATCGGCCTCGATGGCCGCCGGGGTGGTCAGCAAGAAGCGCGTGCTGTCCTGCTGCACGCCGCCGGTCGTCGTCTGGGTGAGGGTGTAGCCCGTGCGCTCGTAGGTCAGCCGGGCCGCATCCCAGGTCATCTTGCCGACGGCGTTGATGAGCGCCACGGAGAGCGTGGTGGATTGCCCGGTGAACTGCAGTGTTGCGCCGAGGTCCACGCCGTAGCCGCTGCCGGCCTTGCCCTGCCCGCCGAGGATGTCGTTGGGGCCCGAGGGGCTGTAGTCCGACGTGAAGTCGGTATAGATGGTCTGTCCTTCGGCTTGCGCGGCGAGGAGCGGGGCCACCGTGAACGAGCTTCGAACTTCGTTCGCACGGCCGATGAAGTGCCCGATGACGTGTTTGTAGGTCGCCCCGACGGCGAGGCGGCCCTGCGGGAGATTGAAGGGCAGCGCGATGGATCCCGCGAGGGTCGTCGCGGCCCAGGCGCGTCCGTTGGAGCCGTGCGCCGTGAAGTACTGCCCGGGACCAGCTCGATGAGCGTTGCCGTAGAGCATGAGCTCAATCGCGTCGCGACCCATGGAGAGATCCATGTCACCGGACGTGGCCGCCGTGAACGCCACGGGCCCGGCGGAGATCCCGAACGGCGCGAGTCCCACGATCGAGCGGATCGTCAGCACCGTGTCGCCGAGCGCGATCTTGCCGAGCAGGTCCTGCTTGTCCTGGTCCGTCAGGCTCCGGTTCAGGTAGTGGCGGAAGTCCTGCCACGAGTAGGCGTTGCTGCCCAGCTCCAGGAACAGCCGCGGGAGCGCGAGCGTGATTTCTGGACCGCCTCGCGCTGCGAGCATCGCGGGGTTCCACGCCACCGCCTCGACGCCGCGGGCCAGCGAGGAGTACGCGCCCGCCAGCGCGACGGAGCGCGGCGCGACGTTGGGTAGTTGGGCCCGGAGCGCCGCGGGCGCGAGGAGCGCGACCAGAAGGACCGTGAGTCGCTTCATGGTGCCCCCCTACTTCGAGATGGGGATGCGTGCGGTCATCTCTAGCCTGAATTTCCACGGACCGGCATTTGACTAACCTGGACTGCCGCTGTCGGGGCCAGTGAGCCCGGACTCACGTCGGATTTCCCAGCCGCGGCCGCGCTGACGGCTGGCGGCGTCGGCGTCACACTTACCATAATAGTTGTCTGATAGGCACACCAGCACGCTGGTAAGCATACCCATCGTCGTGCTGTCCACGTACAGCTCGCCACGCGCACGCCAGCATCGACATGGGAGCAGCCCCCGCACGGTGTGAGGTGCGGCCACCGCACTCTTGACACGCGGCCGCACAGATGCTACTGTGCACATATGCATATCGGAGCACCGAAAGACCTAAGCACCGTTCGCCGCTTCTTCCTCGAACCCCGCACGCCGAAGCAGCGGCAGTACGAGGCCCTGCGCGCCTACTTTGTCGAGGGGCATCCCTCGCACGCTGTGGCGCGCGCCTTCGGGTACGCCGTGTCCACCTTTCACGTGTTGTGTCACCACTTCCGTCGCGAGGCTGACCCGATCTTCTTCGCCACGCCTCGACGGGGCCCCCGCTCGCAGCCCAAGAAGTCGGCCGCGCGCGACCTGATCGTCGCGCTGCGCAAGCGGAACTACTCCGTCTACGAGATCAGCGAGAGCCTCAAGGCGCAGCAGCGCCCCTTGAGCCCGACGGCGGTCCGCGAGGTGCTCAAGGCCGAAGGGTTTGCCGCGCTGCCCCGCCGGTTGGACGAGGAGCGCCCAGTGGGGCCGCGGCCCACCGTCGAACCCGCGGCGGACGTGCGGGCCTTCGCGCTGGCTCCGCGGCGCTTCACCACGGCCTGCGGGGGCCTGTTCCTGTTCCTGCCGGACCTGGTGCGCCTGAACCTCGAGGGTGCCACGCAGGACGCCCGGTTGCCGGGCTCGAAGATGGTCCCCGCCGGCCACGCGGTGCGGGCCGCGCTGGCGCTCAAACTCTGGTCCATCGAGCGCAAGAGCCATGTGATGGCCCTGCTGGCGGACGAGGGGTTCGCGCTGTTCGCGGGGTTGAACGCCTTCCCGAAGAAGAGCTTTCTCTCCGAGTACTCCTGCCGCATCGATCACACCAAGACGATGCGCTGGCTGGCGGCCTGGCACGCCCACGTCACCGGGGAACCGCTCTTTCCGGGGGCGTCCTTCAATCTCGACTTCCACTCGGTGCCCTACTACGGCGAGCACCCGGTCGTCCAGAAGCATTTCGTCTCGATGCGCAGCCGGCGCCAGCCCAGTGTGCTGGTCTTTCTGGCCCAGGATGCCGACACCCATGCCTTCTGCTACGCCAACGCCGATCTGCGGAAGGGGGAAGAAGCAGAGGAGGTCTTCCGCTTCATCGAGTTCTGGAAGCGGACGCACGGCACCCTGCCCCCGCACTTGGTCTTTGATTCGAAGCTGACGACCTATCACGGCTTGGCGCGGCTCGAGGAATTGTCCATCCCGTTCATCACGCTCCGGCGCCGCTCGCCCACGCTCCTCAAAGAGATCGTGCTGCTGCCCCGGTCGGCGTGGCGGACGGTCGAACTGGACGTGCCGACGCGCAAGTACCGGACCCCGCGCTATTACGAGCAGCCCGTTACCTTGGCGGGGCGGCGCTTTCGCCAGCTCTACCTGCTGGACCTCGGACACGAGGAACCCACGATCCTGCTGACCAACGACCACCGGTCCTCACCGAAAGCCCTCATCACCCGTTACGCCCAGCGCATGCTCATCGAAAACGCGCTGTCCGACGCCGTGCGCTTCTTCCACATGGATGCCTTGTCCTCCGCGGTCGGCCTGAAGGTCGACTTCGACATGACCCTGCTCGTGGTGGCCAGCGGGCTGTACCGCCTGCTGGCGGGACGGATGCGGGGCTACGGCGACGCGCAAGCGCGCCAGATCTTCCGCGACCTCGTGGCCATGCCGGCGACGGTCACGGTGACGGAGCACGAGGTGGAGGTCAGCTTCCATCGCCGATCCCATCTGCCTATCATCCTGGCCTCGGGCCTGATGGACCACCCGGTCGCCGTCCCCTGGTGGAGCGGCCGCCGACTCCGTCTCACGACGTACAATGGCCCGACCAAAGCCACGACGGCTTAGGCAAATAGTGGTCCGTGGAAATTCAGGCTAGCGAGAGACCGATCACATCGGCGCCGGTGAGGACGATGGGCCCCGTCCCGGGGTTGCGCACTCTGCCGCGCACCTGGATGTAGAGCGAGCCGGCATCGCTCGCACCCGCACGCCGCAGGAGCGCGAGCCCGGGCGAGCCGGCCACCAGAGTGTCCACCACGTCGGCTCCGGCGGCCCCGGTCGGGGCGAGCAGGCTCGGGAAGACGATCCGGTTCGGGCTCGCCGAAGTGAGGGCGAGGGCGCTCAGGCTGTCGGCGATGAACACTGTGTCGGCGCCGGCCAGCGGAAGGGTCATCGTGTAGTGGAGTTTCAGGATGATGCGGCTGATGTCCTGCGTGAGCACCTGTCCCACGGCCTGGTCCAGCGCCTGCGTCTGCACCGGGATGGACACGCTGCCGGACATCTCGGGCAGGATCACCGACGTGGGGAAGTTGTCGCTCAGTACGATCGGTGCGACCGGCAGGGGCACGGTCCAGTCCGCTTCCCAGTGGGGCGCGAACGGGATGTCGGTGCATGCGGCCGCCAGGCCGCCGCCCGCGAGGGCGGCCGCGAGGAGGAGCAGACGTTGCAGGCTCATGGGTTCACTCCCGTCTGGAGAGCAGGGCGGTGGCCCGGCGCGCCGGCACGCCGACGATCTCGGTGCTGCTGGCGCCGCCGCGACCGCCGAAGAGCACGCCGACCACCAGGCCGTTGCGGTCGAAGATCGGGCTCCCCGACGCGCCGGTGCCGCTGAAGGCGTCGATCTCCAGGACCGAGTCGCTGGCGCTGGTCACGCTGCCGGATACGAGCTTAGCGCGGGGGCGCTCACAGGTGCCGCAGCCGCCGGGGAAGCCGAGCAGCGCGATCGGCGCGCCGGTCTCCACGGGGCCAGGCGCGAACCCGGCGACCGCCGGGAACGGGCCGGCCGATTCGACCTGGACGATGGCGAGGTCGGCGTCGGGCGCGACGCGGACGATGCGCGCCGGCAGGACGTCGGTGGTTCCGGAGAAACGGATGGCAATGTCGCGGGCCTGCTCGCCGTCGTGGTTCGCCACGGTATGCCGGTTCGTTAGCATCAGCCCCAGCGGGCTCACGGAGAAGGCGGTGCCCTCGAAGATCTGCGTGGTGTCGGCGAACCGCACGACGATGACCGCCACGGCCGCCATGTTCGTGCGCTGGATCGCGGCGTAGTCCACGCCCTGCGCCGTCTGGATGTCGCGCTGGCGGCGCTGCACGGTGCTGTACTGCGCCCGCAGCGAAGTGAGCCGGGTCGGGTCGCCCGCGGCGCGCTGGATCTCGCGCTGGAGGCGCGTCGCTTCGGAATCGGCGTGCGCCTTCGCGCTCTCGAGGTTGGCGATCTGGCGGCCCAGCGAGTCGACGACGGACCCAAGGCGCTCGGTCTGCTTGCGGGCTTGGGTGCCCTGCCAGACCAGGACCACGGCCGCGCCGACGACGATGATGCCCAGCATCACCAGCACCGCGCGATACCGCGCGGCGGAGGTCTTCACCTCGGCACGCAGGATGGACGTGGCGGAAGGCCCGGCCGGCTTGGCATGGGGATCCCTCGCGGGGGGACCCTTCCGGGGCGCGGCCGGCGCGGCCGGCGCGGCCCGAGCCACGGACTCCGGCGGCGGGGGCGCGGCGACCTTGGCCAGCACCTGCTCGGCCGCCTCCCTGACGATCCGGACCCGGACCTCCGGGCCGTGGCCGCCGCAGCGGATCACGTCGCCATCGGCGAGGGCTGTATCCGCGGCGATCCGCTGACCGTTGACGAAGGTGCCGTTGCGGCTGCCGAGGTCGCGGACGACGTAGCCGTCCCCGCTCTGGAGGACGGCGGCGTGCCTGGTGGACGCATCGAGATCCGCCGCGGCGTCGAACCGGACGTCCGAGAGCGTGTCGCGGCCCAGCGCGATGTAGGACTTCTCGAACGCGTTGCGGCTGCCGGCGCGGGCTCCGGCGACGATTTCGAACTCGATGCGCATCAGGAGACGGCTCCTCCCGTGCCGGCGAGGCTCAGAAGGGCCACCACTTCTTCTTGTGGACTGGCTCCGTCTTGCGCTCGCTCGGCTTGGCTTCGGGCTCGGGCTCCGGCCGGTAGATCGGCACCGGTTCCGTGGTCGACTCGGTGTCGAGCAGCGGATAGACTTGGTGCCCCAGCGGCTCGTCGCCGTCCGGCGGCGCTAGTGCTGGGCCGCCGAAGCGCGCGACGATGCAGGTGATGTTGTCCGGCCCGCCTCGCTCGTTCGCCAGGTCGATAAGTTCCTTGCAGGCTGCCACGAGGTCGGTGGCCTGCGTCACAATCCGCAGGATGTCCTCGTTCTTCGCGAGCCCGGAGAGCCCGTCGGAGCACATCACCAACTGGTCGCCGCGGCGCAGTTCCTGGCGCGTCAGGTCCACCTTGACTGTGGGGTCGGGGCCCAGTGCCTGGAGGATGATATTGCGCCGCTCGCTGACGGCCGCCTCCTCCTCCGTCAGCTCCCCGGCATCGACGAGCCGCTGCATCAGCGACTGGTCCTTGGTGATCTGGACGATGCGCCCCTGGCGGATCAGGTAGCCGCGGCTGTCGCCGATCTGCGTGAGGAAGATGGACGTGTCGAAGATGCCCGCGGCCGTCGTGGTGGTGCCCATCCCCCGGTTCTCCGGGTGGCTGCGGGCATACTCGTAGATCCGCGCGTTGGCGATCTCGACCGCCTCCCTGAGGCGGTAGGCGAAACGCTGCTCGGTGACCTCCTGGTCGCCCCCCCACTCCTCGATCATGTGCGTGAAGACCGTCTCGGTCGCCAGCTCGCTCGCCAGCTCGCCGGCCGCCGCGCCGCCCATCCCGTCGGCCACCATGAAGAGCGTGCCGCGGTTGCCGAGTTCGTGGCTGCGCACCTCGGGCTGCAGCGACGCTTCGCGCGTGCTGAGGTTCGCGACGAGGAAGCTGTCCTCGTTGTGGTCGCGAGTCATCCCGACGTCGGTACGGCCGAAGACTTCGACGATCACGGGCTTCTCGCTCATGGGGTGACTCCCAACTGCCGCAGCAATTCCAGGACTCTCGGGTTGTTGGGGTCGTGGCGCAGTGAGTTGCGGTACCAGTTGATCAACTGGTCCTGGTTGCCCTCCTCGCCGAAGGCGTTGGCGATATTGCGGGCGGCGCGCGCTTTCTGCGCGCCGCTCGCGGAGGAGCTCGACCAGACGAACATTCCCACTGCCCGGGCGGCCGCCCATTGACTGGCGTCGACGAGGTCGTCCATATGCGTCAGCGAGTCCGCGATGGACACCGCGCCGCCAGCCGGCGGGGTCGTGTTCCCCGGATTCGCCGCGACGTTCGTCCCGCCCGGCGCCGGCTGCCGAGTCACCGGCGTTCGAGCTTCCGCCTGTGCCGTCCGCGGGTTGGGCGTGCTGCCGGTCGGTGCGGCGGTGGTCGGGCCGACGGTCGGCGCCTGGCCGCCGGTCGGCGCCGGCTGGTTCGCCGCCAACTGCGTCGAGTCCGCGTTCGCGCCGCCGCCCCCGCCCTTGCCCAGCGTCAGCACGGCGATCACGGCGAGGACCCCGACGCCGCCCACGCCGCCCAGTACCGGCACCAGCGGGAACTTCTTCCCGGGGGCGGGAGCCACCGCCGCGGGCTCCTTCCGCTTGACGGACTTCAAGGCCGTCTCGGAGTCGAGCAACTGGGTGGCCGCCGAGGTCACGGACTTGACGTCCATCCGGGTTTCGGGGACCGCAATCCCGCCGACCGCCGCCACGACGTCCTGACCGAACTCCGCCGCGCTGGCGTAGCGCTCCGCCACCGACCGGGCGAGCGCCCGGTCCATCGCCGTCTGCAGTGCCGGCGGGAAGACGATGTCAGGGCGCGCCTGCGCCAGCGGCTCGGGCAGGTCGGTGAGCCGCTTGATCATCGTCTCCTGCGCGGTGTCCGACTGGAAGGGCAGGACGCCGGTGAGCATCTTGTAGAGCACGAGCGCGAGCGAGTAGATGTCGCTCCGCCCGTCCAGCTTGTCGCCCGAGAGCTGCTCCGGGCTCATGTACTCGGGCGTGCCCACCACGAGGCCGGTCTTCGTCACCTTCTGCCCCGTCTCGTCCCCCGCCACCGCCTTCGCGATCCCGAAGTCCACGACCTTCGCGACGTCCGAGCCGTCCTTGGCCTGGACGATCATGATGTTGTCGGGCTTGATGTCGCGGTGCACGATGGTCTGGTCGTGCGCGACCTGGAGCGCGTCGGCTGACTGCCGCAGGATGCTGGCGGCGCGCCGTGGCGGCAGGGCGCCCTCGCGCTCGATGAGGTCGCTCAGGGAGCAGCCCTCGATGAACTCCATCGCGAGGTAGATGAGCCCGTCCGACGTCTCCCCGAAGTCGTAGATCTGGCAGATGTTCGGGTGCGAGAGACGGCTCGCGTTGGAGGCCTCGCGGTTGAACCGGCTGACCGCGTCGGGGTCGTTCGCCATCGACTGCGTCATCACCTTGATGGCGCTCTTCCGCCCCATCTTCACGTGCTCGCCGAGGTAGACGGTGCCCATGCCGCCCTCGCCGAGCTTCTTGATGATGTGGTAGCGGTCGGCGACGACCTGTCCGACGAGGTCCGCGAGGGGGCCCTTGGCCCGCAGCGTCTGCCCGTCGTTCGGGCAGAACTTGACGTTGTCGGGGAACTCCCGAGCGCACACGGGGCAGGTCTTCACGACATCTCGACCATGAGCAGTTTGTCACCCACGAGGATCTTGGAGCCCTTGGCCAGCGGGCAGTCGCCGCGTACCGCGACGGCCACGCCGTTGCGGCTCCCGGCGTCGCCGAGCACGAAGTCGGCGTCCTCGGACTTCACGGTGGCGTGCGACCCGCTCATCGACGGGTCGTAGGGGAACACCCAGTCGCCCTTGTCACGGCCGAGCGCCACGTCGCGCCCCGGCGACAGGTGGAACACGTCGCGCACGCTGCCGTCGGAGCGGAGCTGCGAGAGGCACGCGATGTCGGCGCTCGGGATGAGCGAGCCCATCCGCCGGGTCGCGTCGGCTTCCGGCGGGTGCGGGCCGGGATAGCCGAGCCGGCGGAAGCGGAGCAGCTGCGAGCCCATCAGGATGAGGTCGCCGTCCATTAGCTTGTGCGGCCCGGAGAGGAAGACCCACGTCCCGTTGCGCGAGCCGAGGTCGCGGACGGAGAGCTTCCCTTCCTTCCACAGCGCCAGAGTGTGCATCGGCGAGAGATAGGCGTCATCGGCGAAACAGATGTCGGCGCCGGCTCGGCCGATGGTGGTCTCTTCGCCGACCAACGGGTACCGGCTGCCCTTCGTCCCGTCCTCGGCTACGACCACGAGCTGGACCGGCGGCTGCGTCGCGCGCTTGGCGCTGAAGACGGCCGTCGCCTCGTGCGGCGCAGAGACCCGCTCGCCCTTGCCGAGCGGCGTGGCGCAGTTGGGGCAGAAGCGGAAGCTCGGGTCGCTGATCACGGTCCCGCACTTCGGGCACGGCGGGGTGGACGCGGCCATGGGGACCTCCATCTTGGCGCCGCAGAACGCACAGAACGGCAGCGAGGCGTCCACCTCGTGGCCGCAGGCGCTGCACTTGGGCGAAGCGTCGCCGGTCTTCTCTCCGCCGGACGGATAGACGCGCGTTGCCGGTATGCCCCCTGCTCCGGCCGGGGACTTCATGGCCATCGCGGAAGCGCTCAACGGCTTCCCGCAATCCATACAGAAGCGGGAATCGGGGTCGTTCATCCGACCGCAGTGGGCGCACTTCGTCACGACTGTGGGAGCCTCCGCGAAGGGGGCGTTGGCCGATGAGTTCCGCAATATACGGGTGGTTCGGAGGGGGGTCAATCGAGCTAAATTGACGGTGCGGCTTGAGTTGGTGTACGTTGCCGGTCAGATGAGAACCCCATCGATAGGGTCTGCCGGGACGCTCCTCGCGGCGCTCTTGGCCTTTGCTCCGGCCGCCTCCGGCCAGGTCAGACCCAGCCGCCATCCCGTTTCCATGCCCGCCATCCCGCGCGCTAGCGGGCCCCTCGTCATCAGGGTCGTCCATCCACCGGCGGGCTCCGCGGTCACGGCCCGGGACAGCACGTTCATCTTCGGCTCGGTCGGCACCGGCGGTGCGCGCCTGGCCATCGATGGCCACCCTGTGCCAGTCGCGCCGAACGGCGCCTTCCTGGCCTTCATCCCGCTCCCGGACGACACCGCTGCGGCCCTGCGGCTGGTGGCCTCTCGGGGCGGCGACTCGGTCGTCCTCGTGCACCGGGTGCGCCTCCCGGCCCGGCCGGTGGTTCCCGCCAGGCTCCTGTGGCTGGACGCCGGCTCGATCGAGCCGCGCGGGCACCGGTGGGCCGAGCCGGGGGAGCCGATCCGCGTGGCGGTGCGGGCCGCCGCCGGAGCGTCGGTGGCCATTCGCCTGCCGGATGGGCGGACGGTCCCGCTCGCGCCGGACACGCTCCGGGAGTCCTCTCCGGGCACGTTCGAGCGCCAGCCCCCGCGCGCGGTGGGGCCGCCCGCGCTCCGCTACCGCGGGGTCTTCACCGCCACGCCGCTCGGGGCGCCGCTCCCCCCGGTCACCGCGGCGGCGGTGCCCCCGGCCGGCCGCGACACGCTGAGCGCCACGATCGTCGCGGCGCTGGGCCGCGACACGGTGAGCGCGACTTTCCCCCTCAGGCTCACGTTGCTCGATCCGGGCCGCCGCACGGTCGTGATGCTGAGCGACGACACGACCGGTACCGCCGCCACCGACGGCGCGGTCGTCGGGGCGCCTTCGCCGGACGGGACCTACCACTGGTTCTTCCGGAACGGCACGCGCGCGGCGGTGAGCGGCCGCGTCGGCGAGGAGCTCCGGGTCCAACTCACCCGCTCCTCGTCGGCTTGGGTCGGTCTCGACGGAGTGGTGGCGACGCTGCCGCCGGGCACCCCGCCTCCGGCCGCCCGCCTGGGTCTGGTGCGGCTGTCGCCCGGCGAGGCGAGCGTGGCGGCGCGCCTCTCGCTCACGAGCAGGGTGCCGTTCCGCGTGGACGAAGACGAGCGCCGAATATCGGTGCGCTTCTACGGAGCGCAGTCCGATCTCGACTTCATCCAGTACGGTGGCACCGATCCGCTGGTGCCGCTGATCGCGTGGGCGCAGATATCCGACGACGAGTGCACCGTCACGTTCGAGCTGTCTGCCCCGCCCCTCGGGTGGCGCGCGCGCTGGGAGGGCGAGAGCCTCGTACTCGAGATCCGCCGCCCGCCCGCGGTGAACGTCATCCGCCCGCTGAGCGGACGCGTCATCGCCGTGGATCCCGGGCACCCGCCGGCCGGCGCGTCGGGTCCGACGGGCCTGCGCGAGGCGGAGGCCAACCTCGCGGTGGGGCTCGCGCTGCGGAGGATCCTGGAGCGGGAGGGTGCGCGGGTCCTCCTCATGCGCACCTCGGACACGGCGGTCGGTCTGTACGAGCGAACGACGCTGGCGGAGTCGGGCGGCGCCGAGCTGCTCGTCTCCATCCACAACAACGCCTTCCCCGACGGCGTGAACCCGTTCGTAAACAACGGCACGAGCACGTACTACTTCCACCCGCGGAGCGCCCCGCTCGCGTTCCTGGTGCAGGACGCGCTGGTCGCCGAGCTGGGGCTGCGCGATCTCGGTGTGGGGCGCGGCAACTTCGCGCTCGTCCGCCCCACGTGGATGCCGGCGATCCTCACCGAGGGCGCTTTC
>Ga0315287_10003514_pt1 | contig 15126 bp, 13 predicted proteins | sample YL17G11_0_MG_FD_205037 | JGI IMG/M metagenome (GOLD analysis project Ga0315287, IMG submission 205037) | Sediment microbial communities from Yellowstone Lake, YNP, Wyoming, USA - YL17G11_0 | ecosystem: Environmental > Aquatic > Freshwater > Lake > Sediment | place: USA: Wyoming | collected... | reverse complement strand
CCTCATCGCCGACCTGATGCTGTTCAAGCTCGACCCCAGGGTGACCGAATGAGCCAGGACCTGTCGCAGAGCCCGACGGCCATGAGTCCGGAGCCTCTTCGACCCAAGACCAAGCGTCGCGGGTTCCTCCGACAACTCATCCACGACCGACCGCAGGCGGCGGTCGGTCTCGCGATCGTCGGCGCGCTGGCCCTGATCGCGATCTTCGCCCCGCTGTTGACTAAGTACGACCCCTACGTTTCGACCCGCGAACTGCGACAGCCACCCAGCGCAGAGCACTGGCTCGGCACCGACGACGGCGGTTTCGACATGGTGACCCTGCTGATGTACGGCACGCGCACGTCGATGATCATCGGCCTTGCGGCATCGTTCGTGTCCATGTTCCTCGGAGGAGCGGCCGGCATCACCGCAGGCTACTTCGGGGGCAAGATCGACGGCGCGATCATGCGCACGGCCGACTTCTTCCTTGTCATCCCCGAGGTTCCGCTCATGGTCATCCTCGCCGCGATCTTCGGGCAGAGCCTGATCATCATCATTCTGGTCATCGGCGTCCTCCTGTGGGCGGGCACCGCGCGTGTCATCCGTGCGCAGGTCAAGAGCGTGCGCGAGCGCGTCTACGTCAAGCGCACCCGCTCCCTCGGGGCAGGTAACAATCGGATCATCTTCCGCCACATCCTTCCCCAGGTCGGCCCGCTCCTGGTCGCCAACACGGTGCTCGTCGTGGCCGTCGCCATCTTCGACGAGACGTTCATCTCCTTCTTGGGCCTGGGCGATCCGAGCAAGGTCTCTCTGGGCAAGCTCATCGAGAACGCTTTCCAGGCGGGGTCAGCATCCCGCGGAGAGTGGTGGATGCTGGTCCCGCCGGGTGTGGTCGTCACCCTGTTGATCCTGGGCTGCACCCTGTTCGGCCAGGCGCTCGAGGATGCCCTGAACCCAAGGCTGAAGGTCTCCTACCTGTCGGTGCGCTCGTTCACCATCCGACGGGGGATCTCCGAGAACAAGGACGAAGCGTGAGCGACGGTAGCCGCCTTCTCGACGTTCGTGACCTCAACGTGTGGTTCGACCTGGGCAACGACCGCACCCTTCACGCCGTGCAGAACGTCTCGTTCACGATGGACGCCGGCCGGCGCTTCGGCCTCGTCGGCGAATCCGGCTGCGGTAAGACCACCTCCATCCTCGCGGTCATGGGCCTGCTCCCGTCTTCCGCCTCGGTCTCCGGACAGATCATCCTGAACGGCGAGGACATCATGGCCGAGGGCGAGAAGACCATCCGCTCCCACCGATGGAACGACATCGCGATGGTCTTCCAGGGTGCGATGAACGCTCTGAATCCCGTCAAACGGGTCGGCCACCAGATAGTCGAGCCGATGGAGCTGCACGGCTACGCCGAGGGAGAGGCCGCGGAGAAACGCTCACGCGAGTTGCTCGATCTCGTGGGCATCCCTCCGGACCGCGCCGATAGGTTCCCGCACGAACTCTCCGGGGGGATGCGCCAACGCGCCGCCATCGCGATGTCACTGGCCTGCGAGCCGAAGATCCTGCTGGCCGACGAACCGACCACCGCTCTCGATGTCATGGTCCAGGCTCAGATCCTGCAGCTGCTGGTCAACCTGTCAGACGATCTTGGCCTTGCGCTCGTGCTCGTGACACACGACCTCCCCGCGGTCTCCGAGGTCTGCCAGGATGCGGCCGTCATGTATGCGGGAGAGATCGTCGAGACCGGCACGATGGACGAGCTATTCCATGACCCGAAGCACCCGTATACGAGGCTGCTCTTCGCCGCCACACCCGACCTATACGGGGATGAGCAGGTTCTTTCCATCGCGGGGTCGCCGCCGCGACTCGATGAGCCGCTCGTCGGCTGCCCCTTCTGCCCCCGCTGCGACAGTGACTTCGCGCGCTGCGTCCACGACCGACCGGTCTTGCGCGAACTCTCGTTCGGCCACCTGGCCGCCTGTCATCTCAACGACATCGCGGAGCAAGCATGAGCGCGCAGAGCCAACGACTGCTCGAGATCCAGGACCTATTCGTGCAATTCCCCGTTCCCCGCGGCATCGTGGGCGCGATGCGCAAGCGGCCGAGGCAGACCGTCAAAGCGGTGGACGGCGTCTCTCTGCACCTCGATCGAGGCGAGATGGTCGCGCTGGTCGGCGAGTCCGGCTGCGGAAAGACCACCACCGCCCACTCGATCCTGAGGATGGTCGAACCGACCTCCGGAAGCATCCTGCTCGACGATATCGATGTGACGCAGTACGCCCCTCGCAAGATGCGCCCGCTGCGCCGTCACATGCAGATGATCTACCAGGACCCATACGAGTCCCTCGACCCTCGTTTCCGTGTCCGCCAGACCATCGCCGAGCCGATGCAGATCCACCGCCTGCCCGGTGACCGCGAGACCGCCGTTACCGAAGCGCTGGAACGGGCCGGCCTCGTCCCGACCGACCTGTACTCCGAGCGGTTCCCTCACGAACTCTCGGGCGGCCAGCGCCAGCGCGTCGCGATCGCGGCCAGCCTGGTTCTCAACCCGAGCCTGCTCGTCGCCGACGAGCCGGTGTCGATGCTCGACGTCTCTGTGCGGGCAGGGATCCTCTCCCTGCTCGATGGCTTGCGCAAGGACGGTCTCGGCATCCTGATGATCACGCATGACCTCTCTACCGCCGCGCACTTCGCCGACCGCATAGCGGTGATGTACCTGGGCCGGATCGTGGAACAGGGGATCGCCAAGGAAGTCGTACGCGATCCGCAGCACCCCTACACGAAGGCGCTGCTGTCCGTCGTTCCGCCGCGCGATCCGCGCGACCGCAAGACGCCACAGATCCTTCAGGGCGAAACGCCCGACGCCGTGCGCATACCTGCCGGTTGCCGGTTCCACCCTCGCTGCCCGGTCGCCCAGGACAGGTGCAAACTCGAAGACCCTGCCCTGCACAAACCCGTTTCAGGTCAAACATCGGAGACCCATGAAGCTGCGTGCCTGCTCGTTTGACGGCACCCGAGGCAAGGCAAGGGGAGCCGCTATGAAGAGAGCAGCAAGGTCCGTGGCTTCGATATCCCTTTGTGCGGCGCTGGCCTGTCTCTGGCTGCCGAGCACAGCAACCGCCCAGACGCCGTCACCCGCGAACAAGATCGTGTTCACGGTAGGAGTCACCGAGCCGATGTCCTCCGCCAACCCCTTCAGCCCCGGCAGCTACGCGGATACCCTCTTCACCAACTACGACCTGCTCTACAACTTCAGCGTCGAGGATCTGTCGGCCACGGACGGGCTTGCCTACTTCCCACCCGAGCAGAGCGCCGATGGCAAGACCTGGACCTTCAAGATCAGGAGCGGCGTCAAGTGGTCCGACGGGGTGCCTCTCACCGCCCATGACATCGCGTTCACCTACAACTTCATCAACGAGAAGCACATCGGCATCTACACGTCCGAGATCGGCAAGCCGCTGGCCAAAGATTCCTGGGAAGCGCCCGACGACACCACGCTGATATGGCACATGGCAGTGCCGACCCTCACTCCTTTGAACCCCTCGTGGGTCTACATCCTGCCCGAGCACGTTTGGGGCAAGTTCTGGGACAAGGACATCACGACGATCAAGGAGTTCCGCAACGTACCTGCTGTCGGGTCGGGGCCATTCGTCCTGACCAGCTGGGACGACCAAACCTGGACCATGGACGCCAACCCGAACTACTGGGGTGACAAGCCCAGCGTCGACCAGATCGTATTCCGCGCGTACGACAACCCCGAAGCGATGAAGCTCGCCCTCATCAACGGGGAGATCGACGCCGCGAACGGGTTCCCCCCCACCATCCTCGATGGCCTCAAGGGGCAGCCGAACATCGTCACGCACGTGGCCACCTCGTCGTACTTCGACGAACTGGCCTTCAATTTCGGGGGCACCGCGGACCCTTCGCTCCAGAACCTCGATGTCCGTCAGGCGATCGCTTACTCGATCGACAAGCAGGCTCTCGTGGAACGTGTGGCGCTCGGCAACGCAACCGTCGCCTCTTCCGTCATCTTCCCGGACTACAAGCAGTGGTACTGGGAACCGACCGCCGACCAGATCATGGGCTTCGATCCGGCCCGCTCGAAAGAGCTCCTCGACCAGGCCGGCTACAAGGACAAGGATGGCGATGGCTTCCGCGAGACACCGAACGGCCAGCCGTGGTCTCTGCAACTGACCGCCACCTCCGACTGGACCTATTCGGTACCCGAGGCCAAGCTCATATCCGGCTGGATGAACGATGTCGGCATCAAGACATCCATCCAGACGGTCAGCGAGTCCAGGTTGCTGGACCTCTGGGGAGCGCAGGATTTCGACGCCTACGTTTGGGGATGGGGCGAGGCCCCCGATCCCGACTTCATCCTGTCCATCTTTACCACCGACCAATGCCTGAATTGGAGCGACGGCTGCTACTCGAACCCGCAGTTCGACAAGATGTACGCAGAACAGGGCTCGACCGCCGACATAGCCGAGCGCCAGGCGATCGTCGACGAGATGCAGCAGTTCCTATACGAACAGCAACCAGAGGTCATCTTGATCTACGAGGACCAACTGCAGGCCTACCGCAGCGACCGCTTCACGGGCTACGTTTCACAGCCCACCGACGGTGGCTCCCTCATCCAGCAGTTCGGATACGTTTCCTACGTTAACGTCCGCCCCGTCTCGGCGACCCAGGCGTCAGCGGCCGCTGGGAGCACCAAGGTGCCGACCTGGGTCTGGATACCGATCGCCGTCGTTGCCATAGCGGTCGTGACCGTCCTGGTCCGACGACGGGGCAGCGCCTCGGAAGACAAGGAGTAGATCGTGGCGACGCAAGGGTTCGACCCGAAGCGACCGCCGGACGCAGAGCTGGCGCCCGGTGTCGAGGACGGCTTCCGCCTGGCTGCCGTCGGTGACTGTATCACCTCCAGACCCCTTGCCCCGCAGCTCGAACGGCTACCCGGCTTCACATCCGTGATCGGCCTTCTGCGCGACGCCTCGGTGGCCTTCGGCAACCTGGAGACGTCGATATTCGATGTCCGCCGGTTCGCGGCGTACCCGCGCGTCGTCAACGACTGGGGACTCGTGTCCACCCCGGAGGTCGCTGATGACCTCGCAGCACTCGGGTTCTCGATCATGTCCCGCGCCAACAACCACGCGATGGACTGGGGCATAGAGGGGATGCGCGAAACCGGTCGGCGGATCGACGAAGCCAACATCGTTCACGCGGGGACGGGCGAAACGCTGTCCAGTGCATCGGCGCCGCGCTACCTCGAGACACCCCACGGACGAGTGGGACTCGTGTCGCTGTACACGACCCACGCATGGGACCAAGACTCCGCCCTCGATCAGTTCCGGGAGGTCCCCGGGAAGCCCGGCGTGAACACCCTTCGGGTCACGCGCGTCGTCGAGGCCCCGGAGAGCGTCGTAGAAGGACTCCGGGCGATCTACCGTGCGATGCTTCCCGACTCGATTCCACCCCCGCAGTTGGAGATGTTCGACACGCGCTTCATCGCGGGGACCGAGACCAAGGTCCACTACGAGCCCGACGCCGAAGACGTCGCGCGGAACCTTCGCAACATCAGACTGGGCAAGCAGCACTCGGACTTCCTCGTGGTGTCGGCCCACGTACACGAAGACGGCGCGGACCCCGACACGCCCCCGGATCACATCATCGCCTTCGCTCGAGCCGCCATCGATGCCGGGGCCGACGTGTTCGTCGGTCACGGGGTTCACCGCCTCTGGCCCGTAGAGATCTACCGGGGCCGGCCCATCCTCTACGGCCTCGGCAACTTCTTCTGGAGCGATATCCAGGAGGCGGTTCACGGAGCCCTGTACGCCAACGCCAGACCCCGCCTGAAAGAGGTATTCAGGGACCCCGATACAGTCACCGATGCCGATCTCAACCTGATGCTCAACGCCGACGATTTCGCCGGTGGCCGCTTCTTCGAGTCCGCCGTGGCCGAGATCACATCCGCGGGGGGTCGAACTGAGCTGCGTCTCCATCCGATAGACCTCGGCTACGGCGAACCGCTGACCCGAAGCGGCGTCCCGCGCTCGCCCGAAACCGGATTCGGAGAGGCCGTCCTGAAGCGCATCGCCGCGATGTCCGAGCTGTTCGGAACCACGATCTCGATCAAGGACGGTATCGGGCTGGTGGGAACGGGAACCTAGGGCTGGAAACAGGACTTGCTTATGACGGCGAAATCCGGATAATTCACGGACAGTACGCGAGTTCCACCGAATAGCTTGGGCGGTCTGAGGCTGAAGTCAGGGGATTCCTTCGGATGAGTGGATTGAGGGTCGTAAGGGCTGCGGGGGACCCTCACACACGTGGCGTGACCATCGGCCACGAGCTCCGCGACCTCATAGAGCGCTCCCTCGACTTCTACCACTCCTACTTCGCCCGGCGAGGGGTGACATCGCCCCAGCTCTCCGACCTACTTACGCCCTACATGGTCGCGGCCGAGAAGTCCACGCCCGATCTCATGGCGCTGATCACGGGCATGTCGGAAGGTGCGCTGGTGCCGTTCATGGAACTCTTCGCGGTGAACGCATTCGAGGAACTTGAAGCGCAGCTCGAACCGGTTGGCGACACGCGGCTGTTCCTCGACAAGAAGAGCGGCAAGACCGAACGGTGCACGAGCTTCGCGGTCACGGGCGACGGGTTCACCCTCCTCGGGCACAACGAACAATGGCTGACGGGCGACATGGGCAACGTCGCGATTGTCGTCGAGCTCCCGGGCGAGGGGCACACCGCGGTCGCCTCCCCTACCTACGCCTGCTGTATACCCGCCGTCGGGATCAACTCTCACGGCATCGCGATGGGTATCCAATCCCTGTCGGCTTCCGACGACGGGGTCGGGGTTCCCCGGGTTCTCGTCTCACGCCACACGTTGGCCTCACCGGACAAGACCGACGTCCTGCGGCGGTCGGCGCTCTCCGGTCGGGCCGGCGGATACGGCTACTCGGTCGCGATCCGGGGTGGCGACACCTTCACCGTGGAGACCAGCGCTACCCGGCAAACCGTGATCGAGGGGAACGGCAGCCACACCAACCACTACGTAACCGAGGAACTCGCACCCGTAGCGACGGAAGCTTCGCTGTACAGCCGCTCGCGCTACAACCGGGTAGTAGAACTCGTCGCGGCGAAACCGCCGAGCACCCCGGAGGAAGCCATGGCTATCCTCGCTGACCACAACTCCACCCCGGCTTCGATCTGCAACCACCCCGATCTCGCCGAGGGCGAGGAGGCCGAATCCGTCGTCTTCTCGATGGTCTGCGAGGTCGAGTCAGGCCGCATGTGGGTGGCCGACGGCCTGCCGTGCAGCGCACCGTTCGAAGAGATAGACCTGACTGACGTGATCAAGAACTAAGTTGACCAACCGAGTGAAAGGGAAACCGATGTCGAAGCGCCCACTGGTAGCAGTACTGCTCGTGTCTGCATTGATGGCCGGAGTGTCCGCCTCAGTCGCGGCGGCCCAATCCACCCCTGCGGCGAGTCCCTCGGGCGGCCCGATCACGCTGACCATAGGATCGACATACGATCTGGTGTCCCCGAACGTCTTCAAAGCATGTTGCGCCCTCGACTACGAGTTCCTGTTCGAGAGCTACGACCAGCTGCTGAACTTCGACAAGGACACACTCGAACCCACCGACGGTCTCGCGTACTACCCACCGGAAGAAAGCCCAGACGGGCTCACGTGGACGTTCAAGATCAGGACCGGCGTGAAATGGTCGGACGGCGTTCCGCTCACCGCCCACGATGTGGCTTTTACCTTCAACTTCATCAAGGACAACCACATGGGCGCGTTCCTCAGCTACCTCGGGGACGCCAAGAGCTTCACCGCGCCCGACGACACTACCTTCGTCTGGACGCTCAATTCACCCAGCACCGCGCCGATATCGCCACCCTGGGTTCCGATCGTCCCCGAGCACATATGGTCGAAGTTCGACGGCAAGGACGCGAAGACCATCAAGGAGTTCAAGAACGTCCCAGCCGTCGGCTCCGGTGCCTTCCATCTGACCGACTGGAAGCCGGGCCAATACATGAGCTCGGACGCGAATAGGGACTACTGGGGCGGAGCACCGCAGATCGACAGGCTCGTGTGGAGGGTCTACGACAATCCCGAGGCCCTGAAGCTGGCGCTCATCAACGGCGAGGTCGACGGCGCATACAACTTGCCGCCCGCCATCTTCAACCAGATCCAGGACGAACCCAACATCACGACCAACGTTTCGAACGCCAACTACTACGACGATCTGGCCTTCAACTTCCTAGGGGCCCCGGGCGCTGCGTACCCTGGATCCCCACCAGGGACCGCCGATCCTTCCCTGCAGAGCCTCGACGTTCGCAAGGCGATCGCGTACTCGATCGACAAGCAGGCGTTGGTCGATCGAGTGACCCTCGGGTATTCGGGCCTCGGCACCACTGTCATCTTGCCCACCTACACGCAATGGCACTGGCAGCCTGACGCCAGCGAGACGATGGGTTTCTCGCCGGAGACGGCCAATTCGCTGCTGGACAAGGCCGGCTACAAGGACAAGGACGGCGACGGGTTCCGGGAGACGCCGAACGGCCAGCCATGGTCGCTGGAGGTGCTGACCATCTCGGACCTCACATACTCGGTGGCCGAGGGCAAGCTCATAGTCGGCTGGATGAACGACGTCGGCATCAAGACCAGCATCAAGACGGTGAGCGAGTCGAAGGCGTACGACCTGTGGTACGCCGGCGACTTCGACATGTACGTCTGGGGCTGGGGAGGCGACCCCGACCCCGACTCCACGCTGCAACTCTTCGTCAAGTCCCAATGCGGATGGTGGAGCGACGGCTGCTACAGCGACCCCGCCTACGAGAAGATGTACACCGAGCAGCACACCACCGCCGATCTCGAGAAGCGCAAAGGGATCGTCACGCAGATGCAGCAGTTCCTGTACGACCAGGTTCCCCTGGTGATCCTCCTCTACGAGAAGGACCTGAGTGCCTACCGCAACGACCGGTTCACGGGGTTCACGACGCAACCTACGCCCGTGGGGTCGATCTTCTACGGGTTCGGCTCGGAGATCTACCTCGGTATCAAGCCCGTTTCCGCGAGCCAGGAGACGGCAAGCGGCAGCAGCACCGGTGTCCCTGTATGGGTGTGGATAGCGCTGCTCGTGGTTGTTGTTATCCTGGGCGGCGCGTTCTTTGCCAGACGCGGCAAGTCCTCGGCAGACACCGAGTAACGGCCGGTCCGACCGTGGAAGACGGGAGCAGGGGTGGGGTCACGTAGATACCTGCTGAAGAAGATCGTGCAGGCCTTCTTCACGATGTGGTTCGTGCTGACCATGAACTTCTTCCTGTTTCGGATCCTCCCGTCGAATCCGGTGGCGAACATGACGAAGGCCCAGAAGCTGACCCGCGCCGAGTCGGCCGCACTGGTCCATGAGTTCGGCTTGGACAAGCCCCTTTGGGAGCAGTACGTGGTCTACATCACCCATCCCTTCAGTTGGGGGTTGTCCTTCCAGTCCAGCCGCCCGGTCTCAGACGTGATCGGGGAGCGCATCTTGCCCACCGTGCTGCTCGTCGGCATCTCGACCGTCTTGTCCACGATCTTCGGCGTGTTGATCGGTATCTCCAGTGCGTGGCGAAGAGGCAGCCGGCTCGACGTGAACTGGCTGGTGTCCACGATGACCTTCTACTCGATGCCGGATTTCTGGTTCGGGATGATGCTGCTGCTGGTGTTCGCAGCCACCCTTCATTGGTTCCCGATCAGCGGATACATCGGCGACCCCACCGCGACCGGCTGGGCGCACATCGTGGACGTCGCACGCCATCTCGTCCTCCCTGTCACCACGCTTACCATCGGCTATCTGGGCGAGTACTCGTTGATCATGCGTTCCTCGCTGATCGACGTGATGAACGAGGACTTCGTGGGTGTCGCCCGCGCGAAGGGGCTGCCCGACCGCCTCGTCCGTCGGCGCCATGCGGTCCCGAATGCGCTGCTCCCGATCGTGACCATGGTCATCCTGTACTTCGGCTACGTGCTCGGAGGCTCGGTGGGGGTCGAAACCGTCTTCTCCTACCCGGGGCTGGGGAAGCTCACCTATGACGCGATCGACCAACAGGACTACCCGGTGATGCAGGCCATGTTCCTGCTCTTCTCCGCCGCGGTGATCATCGCGAACCTGATCGCGGACATCACCTATGGCTATCTGGACCCGAGGGTGCGTGAGGCCTGATGCCATTGGAACCGTTCGACCAACAGCCCGTCTTCCCAGAGCCCGCGATGCCTGATTCCGGGCCGCCGCTCGAAGAGAAGATACGAACGCCCCGTCAGATCACCCGGGCCCGTCGTCGTCGCGCCATGTCGCGCTTCTGGAAGCAGTTCCGCCAGAATCGCCTGGGGATGGTCGGCCTCGTCGTGCTCGTCTTCTTCATCGTGATAGCCGTCTGCGCACCACTCTTCGCGCCCAAGTCGGCGACCACCGAGACGGAGGCCGCCGCGAACGATCAGCCCATCCTCGTGCCTCCGGGCTGGCACTGCTCGCAGAAGTTGGTCACCGACCCCGAAACGGGCCTGGTGACGAGGGTCGAGGATTGCTCGGACTCGGCGAAGGTCTTCTATCCCCTGGGAACCGATGGCTCGGGTCGCTCCGTGTCCGCACTGATCGTGTGGGGCGCGAGGATCTCGCTCATAGTCGGCCTTGTTGCGACCATCATGACGATGCTGATCGGCGCCGGCATCGGTATAGCGGGGGGCTTCTACGGAGGCAAGACGGATTCCATCCTTGCTCGCTTGACCGACTGGTTCCTGGTCATCCCTTGGATCGCGCTCGCCATAGTGCTGGCTTCAGTGCTCGGTCAGTCATTGTTCAACATCATCCTCGTCATCGCCATCACATCGTGGGCAGTTACCGCACGCCTCGTTCGTGCACAGGCCCTCACCGTCGTCACGAGGCCCTACGTCGAGCGGGCTCGCGCACTCGGGGCCAGCAACTGGCACACCATCACGCGGCACGTGTTGCCCAACCTCTTCCCGATCATCTTCGCCAACACCATCTTGACCGTCGCGCTCAGCATCCTCGCCGAAGCAACCCTGTCCTTCCTCGGCCTGGGCGACCCTCTTTCCGTTTCGTGGGGAACGATCCTCGAGCAGGCGCAGGGCGCAGGGGCGACTACCGGTGGCCAATGGTGGTGGGTCATGCCGCCGGGCGTGGCCATCACCGTCGTCGTGCTCGCGTTTACGATGTGCGGATTCGCCGTTGAAGAGATAACCAACCCGAGGCTACGCAGACGATGAGCATCCTCGAGATCAAGGACCTCCGGATCGCGTACTCGACCCAAGCGGGTCCGGTTCCGGCCGTGCGCGGGGTGGACCTCGACGTCGCACGTGGAGAGGTGGTCGGACTCGCCGGCGAGTCGGGCTGCGGGAAGTCCACCATCGCGGGGGCGATCCTGCGCCTCCTGCCGAAGGAAACCAAGGTCGAGGGCCAGATACTCATCGAGGGCGAGAACATCCTGGACATGTCGTGGGGCGAACTTCGAACCGTACGCTGGGCGGAGGCCTCGATCATCTTCCAGGGCGCACTGCACGGCCTCAACCCGGTACGGCGCGTCGGCGACCAGATCGCGGAAGCGATACTCATCCACGACTCCAAGAAGAGCGAGAAGGAAGCGCTGTCACGAGCCAACGAGTTGATCGAGCAGGTGAAACTTCCAGCACGCCGCGCGAACGACTACCCCCATGAACTCTCGGGAGGCCAGAAGCAGCGCATCATGATCGCCATGGCCCTCGCGTGCGACCCCAAGATCGTCATCGCCGACGAGCCGACGACCGCCCTCGACGTGATGGTTCAGGCTCAGGTTCTGAACCTCCTCAAGGATTTGCAGCGCGACCTCGGACTCTCCCTGATCTTCATCACCCATGACCTGTCCGTTCTCGTAGATGTCTGCGACAAGATCGCCGTCATGTACGCGGGCAGGATCGTCGAGGAAGGGCCGGCGGAAGCGGTGTTCGAAACGCCCCGGCACCCCTACACCAAAGCGCTGGGTGCCGCGTTCCCGGAGATCGGCGACCTCACCTATCGGATGGCACCGACCGGTCTCGGTGGAGACCCTCCCGATCCGATGCTGATCCCATCGGGGTGCTCGTTCCACCCCCGGTGCCCGAGCGCCTTCGCGGATTGCCCCGGCAACGAGCCGTCGCTCTACCCAGCCGGGGACAACCGGCGTTCCGCATGCCTGCTCGTCGATCAAGAGAACAGGAAGGCAACGACGTGACCGACGACGCTTTTGCGAAGGCTCCTCTCGTCGAGGCGCGCGACATCGTGGTTTCCTTCGCCGGTAGGCAAGGTGCGCTGTCGGGCATGCTCGGGGCCAAAGCCGCGGAGGCTCGAGCCGTCGACGGAGTGAACCTCAGCATCGCTCCTGGCGAGATAGTGGCCCTCGCAGGCGAATCAGGGTGCGGCAAGACAACGCTCGCGCGCACCATCATGGGCCTGCAGGTTCCGCAGGAGGGGCAGATCCTGCTGGAGGGCAACCCGATCGGGATGAAGACGAAGGAACTGCGCACCTACCGCAAGCGGGTGCAGTTGATCTTCCAGGATCCGGCGGCCGCTCTCAACCCGCGCCAGACCATCTATGAATCCGTCGCCGAGGGTCTGCGCATCCACAAGGTTGAAGGTGACGAAGAAGAGCTCGTGGCCAACGCGCTCTCGAAGGCCGGCCTCCGTCCGCCGCAGCGCTTCTTCCTCCTCTACCCGCACGAAGTCTCCGGTGGGCAACGGCAGAGAGTGGTGATCGCCGGCGCGCTTGCCTTGGAGCCCGACCTGCTAGTCGCCGACGAGCCGGTTTCCGCTCTCGACGCCTCCGTGCGAGGGGAGATCCTCAAGCTGCTGCTGGGTCTGCGCGACGACCTGGGCCTCGCGATACTCGTGGTGACCCACGATCTCGGACTCGCGTGGATGATCGCCGACAGAGTGGCCGTCATGTACCTCGGCCGCATCGTCGAGATCGGGCCGGCGGAAGACATCCTCACCTCGCCGCAACACCCTTACACGCAGGCGCTGCTGTCGGTCGTTCCCGAAACGAAGAACGTAGAGCAGATCATCCTCACTGGTGAAGCGCCGGACCCCACCCGCATCCCCAAGGGCTGCCGATTCCACGAACGCTGCCAGTTGGTGGCAAGAGGCAAGGCAGCGGAACTCGGCATCGAAGAGCGTTGCCGAACCGAGGATCTGGGCCTGGAGCTGGCTGCAGCCGATCATCTCGCGGCATGCCACGCCGTCAAGAAGCTTCAGTAGCTACTTGCCGTGGCGTCTGCGGCGGCGCTGCTGCCCGCCCTTCTTCTTCCTGGGAGGACGCGGAGCGTTCTCTGGGTCGGGAAGCCCCACCTTCGCCTGAGCGACGGCATGAGCTATGTCACCGGACACACCCTGTTGTTCCGGGGGCGCCGTGAGCATCAGCTGGAACAGGACGGAACGCTCGAGTTCGTCGATGGTGTTCACGACCACCCGGCGGTCGTTCCCCGCCTTGGCCCTCCATTGGGCTTCGATGCGTCCGGAGGCGTGCACGGCGACGCGCAGGTGCGTTTCGCCAAGCTTGCCTTCCCATACGGACCTAGAACTCGGTTCCAATCTCACCCCAAGGGTTTTGGGACACGGGATGTGTCTCCTGAGGGAGCGTATCAGGTGGCGCTTCTCGTCAGGCAACAGAAAGAGTGACAAGAAACGCCCTGTCGGGTTGACCCTCCAGGCTCGAATCCCGTATATATCTCCTCGGAGCCGCTGGAACCTTCGGGTTTCGGCGGCTCCAACTTTTCTGTTGGCTTTTCTGTTGGCTTTTCTCTTGGCTCTTCCCGGCTTCTCCCATGGAAGGAGACACCTTGCCCGTCGGTGAACCCGCCGAAGGGCGGGACACGAAGCCCCCCCTTTCCGGGATACGGATCGCGGACTTCTCGAGGGTGTTGGCCGGTCCGCTCTGCACGATGATCCTCGCGGACCTCGGCGCCGACGTCATCAAGGTCGAACGACCGGGATCGGGGGACGACACGCGCGCCTGGGGGCCACCCTTCGTCGGCGAAGACGCCGCCTACTTCCTCTCGCTGAACCGGAACAAACGCTCCATCGCCTTGGACCTTCAGACACCGGAGGGTGTGGGGACCGCCCGCAGGCTCGCAGCGCGCTCGGACGTGATAGTCGAGAACTTCCGCCCCGGATTGATGCGGCGCTTCGGCCTCGACCACGAGTCGCTCGTCGCGGAGAATCCCCGACTCGTCTACTGCTCCATCGTCGCCTTCGGCGAGGACGAAGCCGAGTCCAAACCCGGCTACGACATCATCGTGCAAGCGATGTCGGGCCTGATGAGTATCACCGGCGAACGCGAAGGACCACCCGTGAAGGTCGGCGTCGCTCTGCTCGACGTGATCACCGGCCTGTACGCGGCGAACGGGATCCAGGCCGCACTGCTCGAGCGCGCGAACACCGGGCGTGGACAACGACTCTCCGTCTCGCTCTTCGGATCGAGCGTCGCCGCGATGGTCAATCAAGCGGCCAACTACCTTCTCGGGGGGATCGTTCCCGGCCCAATCGGAACCGAGCATCCCAATATCGTTCCCTACCAAGTGTTTCAAGCGCAGGACAAACCGTTCGTGTTGGCGGCCGGCAACGACCGGCTCTACCAACGGACGTGCGAAGCGATCGAACGCCCCGAGCTGGGCACCGATGAGAGATTCACCACCAACGAGAAGCGCGTGGAGAACCGGACGACCCTGGTGCCTATGCTTCAAGCCGCGTTCTCCGAGCGAACGGCGGCCGAGTGGCTTGGGCGCCTGGAAGAGCGAGCAGTGCCCTGCGCTCCGGTCAGTCGGATGGACGAAGTATTCGCCTCCCCCGAGGGAAGCGAGATGATCCAAAACGTCGCCGATCCGGTTCGAGGGCTGCTGAAACTGGTCGCCGATCCGATACGTCTTCACGGCCAGACGCTCGACGTGAGGATGCCACCGCCGAGGCTCGGCGAGCACACCGATGAGATCCTGGCCGAGCTAAAGGGGAGCTAGCTGTCCCGAGAGTCGGGACGGACCGACCGCATCTTGGCCCCGAGGGCCTGAGCGGCGCGCTTCGCGGTCTGCCTCGGGATCACATTGGCGCGTCGGGAGATGACCTTCACCGCGTC
>Ga0315287_10003513_pt1 | contig 15129 bp, 6 predicted proteins | sample YL17G11_0_MG_FD_205037 | JGI IMG/M metagenome (GOLD analysis project Ga0315287, IMG submission 205037) | Sediment microbial communities from Yellowstone Lake, YNP, Wyoming, USA - YL17G11_0 | ecosystem: Environmental > Aquatic > Freshwater > Lake > Sediment | place: USA: Wyoming | collected... | reverse complement strand
CACGCCCACCAACCACGCCGAGGTGTCGGTGGATCTCAAGACGTGGACGCCAGCCCGTCTGGTGCCGGATGGGCGCAACATCCGGATCGAATGCGACCCGACGCAGCCGTTTCGCTATCTGCGAACCGACCTCGTCCCCGACAAGCTGGTCGAGATTCGCGGCTTCTCGAAGGGGAAAGAACTCGACCGCGGCGGTTGGCGCGCATCCTGGTTGTTTCCCCGCTTCAAAGAAGTGCAGAAGGCTTGGTCACTGCCATTCTCCCGCAATCAGGTCGCCCCGGGGAGTTATCTCACCGTCGCCTGCAACGGCGTCCACGGCCGCGAAGGCGCCTGGGTCGCTCTCCGGTTGGACGGTCGCTGGGTCGGCGCCCCCCAGCGCGCCCCGTCTTATCCCGTGAACCCTTGGGAGTATCCGGTCAGTCAGACCGACCGCAACTACAGTTACTTCGTTCCCGTGACCCAGGACATGTTGGGCAAAGCCTGTGAAGTAGTCGTGCTGGCCTTTGATCCGAAGAACCTCGAGTTCACACCGGATGTCTGGCTGACCGCCTATCCCGTGCCCTATCAGGTAAAGACCCTGACCTTGTCGGAATGAAATCGCCCATCCACATTCAACTCCCGACGGTCGCGGGGAAGACCCGCGTCCGCGGCGCTACTCAGAGTTGGCAGTCACCTTCACTCGAGCAACCCTGCTAAGCAAGCAATGCACATGAAACAAACACTCCTCGCCCTGCTTCTCGCCCTGTCCGGAACAGTGGCGTCTGCGGCTGAACCGCCGGTAAAGCGGCTGAACATCCTGTTCTTCACCTCGGATGACATGAACTTCGATTCGAGCGGCGTCTGCGGCGGGCCGATCAAGGACCTGACGCCGAATCTCGACCGCCTCGCCGCGGAGGGACTCCGATTTCAGCATGCCTATTCGACGGTGGCCGTCTGCCAGCCGGTGCGCCAGATCATGCAGACCGGGCTCTATCCTCATCGCAACGGCGCGATGGGTTTCTTCCCGGTGAAGCCCGAGGTGCGCACCCTCAACCAGCAACTGCACGACGCCGGCTACCTGATCTCGATGTTCGGCAAGAACAACCACCACCAGCCGGCCGAGAAGTTCTGCGCCGATGTTGCGGAGGACAAGATCAGTCGCCATCCCTCACAACTAGCGGAGGCAACCCGGAAGTTCCTGAAGATGGCCCGCGACCAAGGCCGCCCGTTCTTCCACAACGTCAACTGCTACGACCCGCATCGCCCGTTCATCGGCATCAACGGCCCCAACGATCTCGCCGGAGGTGAACCGCCCAGCCGTTGGATCAAGCCGGACGAGATCACCCAAGTGCCCGGCTTCCTCGAGGACCTGCCGGAAATCCGCCGGGAATTGGCCGGCTACTACACCAACGTCCGGCGCCTCGACGACGCCCTCGGGGCGGTGCTCAAGGTGCTCAAGGAAGAAGGCTTCGCCGAGAACACGCTCGTCATGCTCTACGCCGGCGACCACGGTATGTCGTTTCCCTTCGCGAAATCCAACGACTACGAGAACAGCTCGCGCGGCGCGTTGATCATCTGCTGGCCCGGCGTGACCAAGCCCGGCGTCGTGGATACCAACCATCTCGTCTCGACGCTCGATTTCGCGCCCACGCTGCTTGAGGCCGCCGGCTTGCCGCCGCTTTCCGGCATAGACGGACGCTCGTTCCTGCCTGCGGTGAAGGGCGAGAAGATGCTCGGTTGGGACCGCGTGTTCACATTCTACAACGCCGCCTTCGGCAACAACTGGCTGCCGATGCGTTGCGTCCGCACCAAGGACCGCGCCTACATCTGGAACGCGTGGAGCGACGGCAAACGGGAATACCACACAGAGAACATGGCCGGCCTGACCTGGAAAGCCATGCTCACCGCCGCTGCGACCAACCCGGCCATCAAGGCCCGGACCGATTTCTATCTCCACCGCGTTCCCGAGGAGTTCTACGACCTGACCAACGACCGCTGCGAGCGCACGAATCTCATTGGCGACCCGTCGAGGCAGGCCGAGATCGAGGCGATGCGCAAGGAACTCCTCGCCCTCATGCGCCGCACCGGCGACCCCTTCACCGAGGCCTTCGCCCATCGCGACAACAAGAATCTGGTGCCTGAAGTCCTCAAGAAGCTGAACGAGGAATACGGTCGGAAACCAGCACCCCGGGGAAACACCACCGAGTGAGGAGCCCCACACAAAACTGAAAATCCCTATCCAGACGCCCGATGAAGTCCATGCCTGCTCCATCTCTCCTTGCCATCGCTTTGCTGCTTGCATTCTTGGTTGTGCGGCCCGCCTCAGGGATTGCTGCTGAACCACCAGTCGCGTGGTGGTCGTTTGATCATGATACCGGACGCCATGATGCAATTCTGGGCCACCATGCATTAGTCGAAGGCGTGCGGGGAAAAGCGTTGCGCTCGGATGAATTTGAAACCGCCATCCAATGCGCGCCCGAGTCAGCGCCCCGGCTGACGAGCGGCGCGTTTGCGATCGAGGCGTGGATCGCTCCGCGCGCGTTCCCCTGGAACTACTGCCCAATCATCACGCAGCGCGACGAGGCGAATGGTTTTTACTTCGGCATCAATTACCAGGGGCAGTTGCAACTGCACGCGTCGCTCGGCGGAAAGTGGATTCGCTGCGAAAGCCGCACGGCGTTGCCTGGGTTGAATGAGGGTGTGCGCTTTGCCAATGAAAACCGCAGCGGCGGCGGGAAGGTCGTGGACTTCGGCGCGGCCCGCCCGGATCCGTCCGTGCCGCTGCTCAAGTGGACGCACGTCGCAGGCTCGCTCGACACCAACGGCACGCTGCGCATCTTCATCAACGGCGAACCGTCCGGCGAGACGAAGGCCGACGGGGCGTTTGTCCAAGCCGCCAATACCAAACTCGTCCTGGCCCGCACGACCGAGTCGGTGTTGCCGCTGTTCCTCGCACGCCCGCCGGCCAATACACCTCGCTTCTGCTCGTTCGACGGCCTCCTTGATGAAATCAAACTCTTCGACCGGGCCTTGGACGTGGCGGAGGTGCGCGCCCATTTCCGGTCAGTGCGCCCGGCGAATCCACAACCGCTGCAATTCCGCCGCCTGCCAACGGCGCAGGATTCGCCCGGCGCGTTCGGCGCGTTCTACACGCGCTTCAAATACGACGAGGACTGGGATCGCACGCGGCGTTTCAGCAAGGATCAAGATGTGTTCGTCCGCTTTGAAAACAATCCCTGCACTTTCGTGTGCTGGAACGGCACGATGTATCCGATCTTCTATCCGGACGGTGGCAATGTTGGCCAGATGTTCGAAGCGTTCGAGACGTGGGACAAGGACGGCTGTCACGAGGCCATGATGGACCGGCAAAGCAAATACTCGACGTGGCGCATCATCGAAAATACTCCGGCGCGCGTCGTCCTGCACTGGCGGCACGCGCTGGTTTCCTTCAACGGCAAGCTTATCAACACGGAAACGAACACCGGCTGGTCGGACTGGGTGGATGATTATTACACGATCTACCCGGACACGGTTTGCGCGCGGCAGACGACCCTGTGGAGTTCCAGACCCGCGGATAACCACTCCTACGCGCAAGATAACTCGGTCTTCCAACCCGGTCTGATGCCGTGGGACGTTTACGAGGAGGAGCCGCTGTCGGTGGCAAACCTCGCCGGACAGGAAACCATCCAGACGATGGGCAAGGGCCATCATGGACCGAAGGACTCCGCGTTCCTGGGACCCGCGGTGATCCAGCGGCACAATTTCAAGACCCGCTGGAAGCCGTTCATGATCGCCCCGCCGCACGAGACCTTCAGCGGTGAATGGACGAACCAGCAACCCTGGCCGTGGTATCTGCCGTGCTGGCACCACTGGCCGACCGCGCAGTTGATAGATTCCGACGGCTCGGTCACCTTCGTCGAAAATGGCCGTCCGAAAAGTTGCTGCCTGACGATGGGCTGGGGCTATGGCAAGGCCAAGGGCGATGCCTTCGTCATCACGGATAACTCCCTCACGCGCTACTCGCTCATCGGCATGACCGACGGCTCCGCCGCCGCGCTCGCGCCCCTCGCTCGCTCGTGGCGACAACCGCCGCTGGCGACGACTACTTCGGCGGGTTTCCAGGGTGAAGGGTCTTCGCTCGGCGAAAAGGCTTTCCATTTCTCACGCACTGCAACCAACTCGATTAACGAACTGCGGGTCCAGATTGCCGCGAGCGACTCATCGCCGCTGGTGAATCCTGCCTTTGTCGTACGGAACTGGGGCACTGTCTCCGCAATGGTCAGTGTGAACGGCAAAACGCTTGCCGGTGAAGGCCAGTTGCGTATCGGCACGCGTCCGACAGCAACGGGCTCCGATTTGATTGTGTGGCTGAAATTGTCCGCCACCTCGCCTACCCGCATTGATTTCCAATAATGAAACAGAACCACATAACACGCAGGTCTTTTGTCCTATCATCCATCGCGAGCACCGCGTTCGCCCTATCGTCATGTGGCACCGTTTCGGCGAAGGAACAGCCAAGACCGAAGCCGGACGGCAAAGCGGCGGCGGAGAACAAAGTCGCCGCCGTCTGGCATCCCGTCCCCGTTCGGCTCGGAGATGGCCTCCTCTCCGAGAGGGTCAATCTGTGGCGGACCGGTCGCATGCCGTGGATGGTCCATGCCGAAGACGATTTCCTGCTAGCCGCTTTTGAAAAGAGACCCGGCAAGCATCCGTGGCAGGGCGAGCATTTCGGCAAGTGGCTCCATGCCGCGACCCTGGCCTGCGAGCAGACGCGTGATGAAGCACTGTTCAAACAGATGCGGGAGATGGTTGACCGTCTTTTGGCCACGCAGGATGCCAACGGATACCTGGGCACCTACACTCCCGGCAATACCTTCATGGCAATGCCTGAAAACAAAAGGTTGACGGATGTGGCCAATGCCATTGAGGCGGATTGGAAAAAGGGTGAAGCCCCGAGGCGGGGATGGGACACCTGGACGTTCCGCTACAATCTCTACGGCCTTTTGACCTATGAACATTTCCATCCGGATGCGCGGATTGTGAAGGCGTGTGAAGGGATGGCCGATCTGTTGATCGAGACCTACGGTGAAGGCAAGCACGACCTCACCAAATACGGCAATCACGCCGGGATTTCCGCCACCACGATTCTGGAATCAATCGTCATGCTCTATGAGCGGACGCGGAAGCAGAAGTATCTGGACTTCGCCGAGCACATTGTTGCGATGAGCGAGCACAACCCGGGGTTGCGCTTGATGGGTGTGGCGCTGGAAAATGGCAGCCTGACAAAGCCGGGCGAGGGCAAGGCCTATCAGTTGATGGCCAACCTGCTGGGATACCTTCGCCTCTACGCCTGCACCGGCACCCCGCGGTATCTCGCTGCGGTGAAAAACGCATGGGAAGACATCCACTCAATCCACACTTTCACCACCGGCGGACCCTGGGGCAGGAAAATGCCATATAACGGCAACGGGGAATGCTTCGCTTTGCCCCGGGACTTTTCGCCCGAGATTGCCAAGGTCGAAACCTGCTCCACCACCACCTGGATCCAGCTCAACCTGCATCTGTTCGAGCTGACCGGCGAGGCGAAGTTTGCCGCCGAAGCCGAGCGCGCGTTTTTCAACGGCCTGCTCGCGGCCCAGCACTACGAAGGGAACGACTGGTGCTACTTCACCAAGGCTAGCGAATCGAAACGCCCGCTCGAAGAGAAAATCACCTGCTGTGCGTCGAGCGGACCCCGGGCGCTGGAGATGTATGCGCACGATCTCGTCGGCGTGGCGGACGGCGCGGTCTCCCTGGCCAGCCTGGCACCCTGCCGCGTCACCTTGCCGGAAAAGTTCGGGAATGCCGTGATCGAAGTGGGCGGCAGCTACCCGGTCACTCCCTCCGCCGTGATTCGGTTCAGGAAGGCGAGTGGCAGCCCATTCCCCATTGAGTTCCGCGATCCGGCCGGCTCGCGCCTGGTCTCGGTGAAGATCAACGGAAAGCCCGCCGAGGCGGTGAAAAACGAGCGAGGATTCCACCGGATTCATCACCCGTGGAACGCCGGCGATGAGATCATGATCGAGTTCGACTACCAACTGCTGAGTCACATCGTGCGCCCCGGCGCCGACCAGCACTGGGTTGCCTTCACCTACGGCCCCTGGGTGCTCGCCCGGAAACAAGACCCGCAATCAGGCGCCGCCGAGCCATTCGTCGGCAAGCCGGTCCGCGAGGGCCCGGCCACGGAATGGCTCGAACCGCTTCCGGCGAAAGACGGAGCCCTACCCACCGTCCGCATTAAGGGAACCCAATTCGTGCTTCAACCTTACCATAGCACCGGCAGTCTCACGACCGGCCCGCAGACCTACTTCAAACTCCTTCTCGCCAAAAACTCCGCCGCCAACGCTCGCTAAGCCAATCCTCCTGTAGGCGTGAACAACAATCAAATCTCTATCGGGTGACCGCGAGCATCATGAGAATCAAAATGCACACCAATAGATGAAAACACACATGAACCGACTCACATCCTTTGTCTTCGCGGCTCTGCTGCTGGTGCCGCTGGCATCCCTGCACGCCGCCGACGTGGCGGACCTGCGCTGCGAATACCTGGAGAACCCGCTCGGCATTGATACGCCCTTGCCGCGTTTCAGTTGGAAACTGGTGGATTCGGCCCGGACGCGTGGGCAGAGGCAGACTGCCTGCCAAATTATCGTGGAAGCTGACGCTGCTGATGGCTCGCCGACCCGAACGGTGTTGTGGGATTCCGGGAAGGTCGCGTCGCCTGAATCCGTGAACAATGTGTATGCGGGATCGCCGCTGACTTCGGGGCAGAACTGCCACTGGAAGGTTCGGGTTTGGGACAAAGATGATCACGCCACGGAGTGGAGCCAGCCAGCCCGGTTCTCCTTGGGTCTGTTGAACTCCACTGATTGGGAAGGCGAGTGGATCCGTTTTCGGGAAGCCGACGAGACCAAGCACATTTGGTATCGGAAGAGTTTCCCCCTGAAAGCCGTGCTGGCTTCCGCTTTCGTTTATCTCGCTTCGATCGGTTACCACGAGTTGTATGTGAACGGGGAGCGGATCGGAACGCGCGTGTTGTCGCCCGAGGTCACGGACCTGGAGAAGCGCGTCATCTACGTCACCTATGATGTCACCAGCAAGCTGCGTCAGGGCGATAATGTCATCGCGGTCTGGACCGGGCCTGGCTGGGCGCGGTCGGATGGCTCCTTCGGCAAGGGCGTTTGGAAACAGGATTCGATCTTCAAATGCCAGGCGAATTTCTCCCACGGATTGAAGCTGCATTCGGACGCGAGTTGGAAATGCCGGATCAGTTCCAGCGAGAATCTCGGTTTATGGAAAGGCGGCGGCAAGGGAGAATACGGCGGGGAATTGATTGATGCCCGCCGGGAGGTTCCGGATTGGAACCAGCCCGCATACGATGACCGTGGCTGGACCAATGCGTCCGTCTATCAGAAAACCATCACCCTGTCCGCGACCATGCAGGAGCCTGACCGCAAGGTGGAAACGCTGCGGCCGGTGTCAGTGAAAGAAAAGGACGGACGATACACTTTCGACATGGGACGGAACTTCACGGGTTGGATTGAGCTCGACCTGCGTAACGGTAAGGCCGGGGAAGTGGTGAAAATCATGACGGCCAACCGCGTGGAGGCGACGCTCGAATTCAAACAGGAGAGCCAATACATTTTCGGCACCAGCGGGAAGGGAACCTTCTGTCACCGCTTCAACTACCAGGCCGGGCGCTGGATCACCATCGAGGGGTTGTCCTACAAGCCGGACCCGCAGGACATCCGGGGCTACATGGTCACCAACGACCGGAAGCGGATCGGAAGTTTCGACTGCTCGAACAAGCTCTTCAACGAGATTTACGAAGCCGACCTGCGGACCTATATCGCATGCACGGTCAACGGCGTAACCATGGATTGTCCGCATCGCGAGCGTTTCGGTTACGGCGAGATCGCGCTGGCCTGCGCCTGGGGCTGCGGCATGCCTAACTTTGAATCCGCGCCGTATTATCGGAAGGCCGCTCGCGACTGGTATGATGTGCAGCGGGAGGATGGTTTTGTGAACACCATCGCGCCGCAGGTTTACAAAGGGGCGGGCGGCACGCTTTGGAGCAGTGCTCCCGTCACCCTCAGTTGGGAGTTCTACAAGGCGTATGGCGACGGGCGATTTCTGGAGGCAGCGTATCAGCCCATGAAGCGGTGGCTGGATTATCTGAACCGGTTCATTTCCGCTGAAGGTGTGCTGACGAATTACGCCAGTGCTTCCCGGTTCCTCGGCGACTGGGCGACTCCGCACGGCAGCGAGTATGGCGACATCCCGGCGGCGAAGTTGTTCAACAACTGTGTGTATGCCTACTGTCTCGGAGTCCTGGTTCAATCGGCAGAAATTCTCGGGAAGCCCGAAGACGCAAAGACTTACTCGGCACGTTTGGCGGAACTGCGAAAGAATGCGCACCAGCACTTCTTCAACGAAGACACCAAGACCTACATTGACGGACGACAACTGGCGATGGCCTTCCCGCTTTACACCGGCCTCACCCCGGAGCAGGAACGGCCGGCAGTGCTCGCCCATTTCGTCGAGGAGATCAGCCAGCGCAAACCCTACCTCGACACGGGCAGTTCCGGGCTGCCGATTCTGTTGAAGTATATCGTGGAGGATGCCGAGCGGGCCGACCTGCTCTACCCTTGCCTGACCCGCACCGAGAGCCCCGGATACGGCTTCTTCCTCGCGTCTGGCGAGACCACCTGGCCCGAGTATTGGAAGATCACCGGCGAACCGAGCCGCATCCACACCTGTTACACCGGCATCGCCGGCTATTTCATCAAAGCGATCGGCGGCATCCGCCCCGATCCGTCCGCTTACGGGATGCAGAAGTTCATCCTCAAGCCGAACTTGGTGGGGGATCTGGCTTATGCCAAAACCAGCAGCGGCTCGTATTATGGAACCATGGTGTGCAACTGGGCCAGGTCCGGAACCATCGGAACCTTCGACATTGAGATTCCGCCGAACACCACGGCCAGGGTTTATATTCCGGCCGGGGACGTCAATGACGTCCGCGAGGGGGGAAACCCCGTTGCCCAGGCCAAGGGCGTAACCTATCTCGAAAAGCGCGGGAGTTATGTGGTGTTTGCCGTCGAATCCGGAGCCTATCAATTCCAGAGCCCATCGGTTCCCGCGGCCAAGTGAAAGTTGTTCCTAGTCCGAATCAAGCTATTCCAGCAAACTGAATTGTGAAGGCACACATGGTAAAGCACATGATTAACAGCCAACGATTTGTAGCGACCGCAGCCGCCGTGGGACTGTTCAGCGTTGTGCCCTGGCAAGCGTTCGGCGGCCACGGGCAGCCGCCCCCGGCGCAACTCGTGTCTCAAACTGCCGCTGTTAGGTCTGCTGACACAAGCATCGTCCGCGAAGGGGACTTGATCCGGATCAAGGCGGCCGTGTTGGAAAGGGTTATCCGCGTGTCCGCCGGCAATGTCGCCACTGAAAGTCTCACGGTATCCGGAACGCCATTACTCGGTGACCGAGCCGCTGAATTGTCGTTCCGAGTCTCCAGAGCGACACCCAACCGCAACCCGCTGGATCTTCTACCCCTGGACAGCGGCGGCGCCGCGGTGCGCGTTGCCGAAGCAAGCGCCAACGGAACGGATGCTCTGAAGGTCAGCGCCAACGAGAAACCGGAAGCAACAAATGGAGCTGGGCAGGAGGACTGGACTGATGCCCGCTCCTTCGCCGCCGGCTCCTGGGGCCAATGCTTCGACCTGGCCAATGTGACCGTCACCGCTCCGAAATCCGGCACGCAGCGGCTGGTGATCCGTGCCCGGTCACTCAAAGATCCGTTGCTGGCTGGTGTCAGCGTCAACCTCATCTACGAAGTCTATAAGGGTTTCCCGGTCGTCCGCAAATGGGTGGAAATCCACAACAGCAGCACGAACTGGCTGAAGCTGGACAACCTGCTGACGGATGATATCAAGCTTGGGAATTCTTTCGCCCAGGGCTTGCCGCTCACCCCCTCCGAGCGCGGTGCTACAGCTTCCATCATTGCCTTTTCGAGTGCCGACCAGAGCACGGGTGTCATCGTCGCCTCCGAAGTTCCCTCCGCGCTCCGGAGCATCTCCGAGCATGGCGCGTCGGGCTACAATCCCGAGTTTTTCGAGTGGGTGATCGGGCCTGCCGAGTCGTTCGCTTCCGAGCCGACTTTCCTTTACGGCTTCAGCGGCGAGGTCATCAAGACATCGTCCGCCGCGTCGCTGCCGCTGGACCGCGCGGTGGAAGGCCGGTTCAAGGATTTCCTGCGGGAACACTTGGGAATCCCCCAGAATCAAACGCAACTTCCCGCACCGCTGTGGTGTTCGTGGTCGAACTTCGGCCCGAAACTCACGGACGCGATCATTCGTGAGCAGGCGGATCTGGCCGCCCGCTGCGGATTTGTCGCCATGCTTTTGGACGACGGTTGGCAGCAGGGCCGGCTGGGCACCCAGCCGAACCCAAAAACCTGCCCGCAGTTCAGTGAGACATGCGAATACATCCGGTCGAAAGGGCTGCGCCTGGGTCTGTGGGTTTCCTGTTATCGCGACCCCGACGCAGCGGACTTCAAGGCGTTGCCTGCCGCCGCCGTCGTGCCCGAAGTGCGCCGATTGGGAGGCGTGGCCATGAGCTTCGCGAGTTCATGGAAGCAGTATTTCGCCAATGACCTGGTGTCGCTCCATGACCGCTATGCCGCCACCTACTTCAAACAGGATTTCAGCAACATCCAGTTCGGCGACCTCGCCGCCGGTCACCACAGCCGCACCCGGAAGGAGTCGTTCCTGCGGGGTCTGCGCGGGCTGCTCGAGTCCCAGTCGTTGCTGCGACACCTCGCGCCGGATGTCGCCAACAACATCTCGCACGAGATTTACTGGGGAACGCCCGGCACCCCGTGCGATCTGGCTGCGCTCAAGAGCGTATCGCACTTCCATATTCCGCCCAACGACTACAGCGGCTGCGGACATTTCAAGGAACGCCCCGGCTCCGGCTGGAGCAAATACGACCCGGACACCCTGCGCACGCAACTGGTCAAAGGCTGCATGAATGCCCGGACCCGGTTCTACGCCCATCGTGGCCTGCCATTGGAAAGCGTCGAATACTACGGTGCCGCCACGGTGAACTGGCAGGGCAGCCTCACGCCGCAAGTCCAGGACCGCCAGATATGCAGTTGGCTCATGGGCGCACCCTCGGTCTATGCCGGCGACCTCGCCTCTCTAACCGCTGAGAACATCGCCTGTTACCGCAGCCGCTTCGACATCCTCAATCGCCTCGAGGCGACTTACGGCATCTACCGCCGCTTCCAATTCAGCGGCGTTCCCGCGCCGACCGACACCGACTGGCATTGGTGGGGCAAGCTGGACGCGCGCGGCTGCGGCGCCGTCGTCGTCCTCCGCGGCAGCGGCGGTCCAGACAAGCAGGCCATCAACATCCCGTGGGTTGACCGGGACCAAACCTACAAGGTCACCGCCCTATTGCAGGCCAAGGAGTGGGGCACCTTCACTGGCGCGCAGTTGCAGGCCGGCGAACTTTCTCTTGCCCTCCCGCTCCTCGGCCAGGAAATCCTTGAGCTGTCGCGCGTGGTGGTGACCAGGTAGCTAACAGAGTTCCAATCATGCATACATCCATTCCCATGAAGACATCAAAGAATCCACTCATCTTGCTGGGGCGCTTTCTGGCGCTCTTCATTTTGGCTGCCGCAGGCCATTCCGCCGGGGCGAATGAGAACACGCTCCCGCTGGCCGGAGAGTGGAAGTTCAAACTCGACGCCGGGGATGTCGGGGTCAAGGCGAAGTGGTTCACCCAGACATTCGCTGACACCGTGCAACTGCCCGGCACCACCGACACCAATCACAATGGCGTTTTCAAGGACGAGCAGGCCATTGATCGCCTCTCCCGCGTCTGGTTCTGGAAAGGCCCGGCCTGGTATCAGCGCGAGGTGGTTATCCCCGACAAGTGGAAAGGCAAACGGATCACGCTCCTGCTGGAACGGAGCAAGAACACTCGTGTGTGGGTGGACGACCAAGATTGCGGCGCGGAGGACACCCTGAGTGCAATGCAGATTTTCGACCTGACCCGCGTGCTGTCGCCGGGGCGGCATACCATCACCGTGCTGGTGGATAACGCCAAGCTTCCGCCCGTCGGCCCTTCCCACGCGGTGGACGAACGGACGCAGTCCAACTGGAACGGCATCATCGGCAGACTGGAATTGCGCGCCACGGACCCGATCTGGATTGAAGACGTGCAGGCCTATCCCGACGCGGCCAAGAAGCAGGCGCGCGTCCGCGTGGTCGTGGGCAACATCACGGGTCAGCCGGCGACCGGCAAACTGACGGTGAATTGCCGGAGTTACAACGTCGCGAAGCCTGCGGATTTCGCCGTGCAATCAGTCGAGGTGCCGTCACCGTACGCGCGCAACGTGATCGAGTTCATCTATCAGCCGGGCGGGGCGGTGCCGCTGTGGGACGAGTTTCAGCCGGCCATGCTGCGGTTGGACTTGCAATTAGCAGCCAATGCGGGCGGACAATCCTTCGCCGACCGGCAGACGGTCAGCTTTGGGATGCGCGATTTCAAGCGGGAGGGACAACGCCTTACCATCAACGGCCGGATAGCCTTCCTGCGCGGCCGCACGGACTGCGCCAATTATCCGCTGACGGGTTATGCGCCCATGGACCAAGACGGATGGCGGCGGGTCTTGGGCATTCTCAAAGAGTGGGGGCTGAATCACGTCCGCTTTCATTCCTGGTGTCCGCCCGAGGCGGCGTTCGTGGCGGCGGATGAGCTGGGAATGTATCTTCAGCCCGAATTCCCGAACAAGCGCAGCGCTTTCAAAGCTCCTGAAAGCACGGAAGCCTCGAAGCACAACATTGATTACCTGGCCATCCCCGGCGCGGACCCCAACGCCTCGCTCTATGACTACGCGGTGCGCGAATGTGAATTGATTTTCCGGCAATTCGGCAATCATCCGTCGTTTGTCATGTTCACGCTCGGCAACGAACTGGGGCGCAGCCCGGCGATGTTCGAGTTGGTGGCTCGGTTCAGGCAGCGCGACCCGCGTCACCTTTACGCGCAAGGAGCCAATTGCCTGCACTGGGCGCCGAGTTATGCCGAAGGAGACGACTTTTGGGTGACGGGCAAGACCGGAAAGACCTTGCCCGTGCGCGGCGCGTTCTTCCCGGGTGATTATCCCGGTGGCGGCCACATCTACAGCGATCCGCCTACGACCTTGGTTGATTACTCCGGTTCGATCAAAGACGTGCCGGTGCCGGTCATCGGCCACGAAGTAGGGCAATACGAGGTGGCCCCTGACTTCCGCGAAATTCCCCATTACACCGGCGTGCTCAAGGCGCGCAACCTGGAGATTTTCCGCGACCGGCTCAAGGCCGCCAACATGCTGGATTTGTCCGGGGATTTCGTGCGCGCCTCCGGCGCGTTGTCGGCGATCTGCTACCGGGAGGACATTGAAGCGGCCCTCCGCACGCCGGGATTCGGCGGCTTTCAACTGCTGGACCTGCAGGATTTCCCCGGTCAGGGCACGGCGTTGGTGGGGATGCTGAATGTGTTCATGGAATCCAAGGGCGTCATCGAGCCTGCGGCGTGGCGGCGGTTTTGCAGCGAGACCGTGCCGCTGCTGCTGCTGAAGAAATACACCTGGACTGCGGATGAAACCGTCACCGCCGAAATCAAGATTGCGCATTACGGAGCGGCGGACCTCACGAACGCCCGCGTGACTTGGTCTGGTATTGCCGGAAAAACGGGGGCGATTGTTGGTGGCGGCACGTTCGGCCCGCTGACGATCAAACAGGGCGGGCTGGTTTCCATCGGGGAATTGCGGCTGCCTTTGGATAAAGTCATCACCCCGGCAAAACTCAGGATAGATTGCGCGATCGAGGGAACCAAGTATTCCAACACGTATGACATCTGGGTGTATCCGCCGAAGGTGGATACCCACACGCCCAAAGAAGTCCTGGTGACGAACCGCCTGGATGCGACGACGCTGAAGTTTCTGGCGGATGGCGGCAAGGTCTTGTTGTTTTCCCGCACCAACGATCCCAAGCGCACCGTGGGCGGAGCGTTCCCAACCGACTTCTGGTGCTGGGCGATGTTTGCCAAGGGTGCCATTGCGAAAGGAATCGAGCCGGTGCCCGGCACCCAGGGTTTCATCTGCGACCCGAAGCATCCGGCGTTGGCGGAGTTTCCCACGGAGTTCCACAGCAACTGGCAGTGGTGGCAGATCGTCAAAAACTCGCGGCCCATCATCCTCGACGAAACCCCGGCGGACTACCGCACCATCATTCATGTCATTGACAACTTCGCCCGCAATCACAAGCTCGGCCTGCTGTTCGAAACCAAAGTTGGCCAAGGCAAGTTACTGGTTTGCGCGAGCGACCTGCCGGCCCTTCAGGGCCATCCCGAGGCGCGTCAACTGATGCACAGCCTGTTGCGGTATCTTGACTCTGCCGCCTTCGCGCCCGGGGCAGAGTTGGATGGAGCACTGCTCAAAAAACTATTCCCAGGAAACACCCAATGAAGTTCAATCGACCGTGCTGCCGAAGTGCCAGCACCCCAAAACACGAACCTATTATGAGAAACCACGAGTTCCAAACTGAAGGCGACTGCGCTTGCGGCTGCAACCGGCGCGATTTCATTGCCCGCGTGAGCCTGGCAATGGGCGCGATGACATTCAACGCGTTGGCCGTCGATGCGGCCGACCCTACCCCGCTGCCCGTGCGTAAAAAGCAGGGCGCGGTGGTGAGGGCGGCCTTCCTCTACACGCCCTCGAAGCAGATGGCCGATGATCCCAATGGCTGGTGGAGTTGGCCGGGAACGGACTACGACGCGGAGGGGCATCAGAAAAAATACGCGGCGGCCATCGGCGAAATTGAAAAGAAGCTGGGGATGAAGATCCTCATCGAGCCAAAGCCGATCGGAGATGCCGACGGGGTTCAAGAATTTCTCAAGGCGGTTGACGCAGACCGGCCCGACGGTGTCCTGCTCGTGCTGCTGCACAACCCCACACTGTCGCACGCGGACAAGATACTTCAAGCGGTCGAGAAGGCGGGGATTCCGGCGGTGTTCTACATTGGCCTCGGCGTAAAGCATGGCCCGGTCGGCCAGTATCGC
>Ga0315287_10003509_pt1 | contig 15135 bp, 14 predicted proteins | sample YL17G11_0_MG_FD_205037 | JGI IMG/M metagenome (GOLD analysis project Ga0315287, IMG submission 205037) | Sediment microbial communities from Yellowstone Lake, YNP, Wyoming, USA - YL17G11_0 | ecosystem: Environmental > Aquatic > Freshwater > Lake > Sediment | place: USA: Wyoming | collected... | reverse complement strand
CGGGCCCACGCTGCAGCTCCAGGGCTGTGTGACAGACCTCATCGAGCTTGCCGAACTGGTCGAGGATGACGAAAGCTCCGATGCCGCCGATGTCCGCAAAGAGCTCGACGACATCGAGGCCGCCTATCGAATCCTGGAGCTTGAGACTCTGCTCTCGGGCGAGCACGACTCATCCAACGCCATTCTCGAGATCAACGCGGGCGCGGGCGGTACGGAGGCTTGTGACTGGGCGGACATGCTGCTTCGCATGTATCTGCGCTGGGCCGAGCGCCGCGGCTTCAAGTCGGAGGTTCTCAACAGCGTCCCCGGTGATGTGGCGGGCTCCAAGAGCGTGACGGTCCGGTTCGAGGGTACAAACGCCTATGGATATCTCAAGAATGAACGCGGAGTGCACCGGCTGGTGAGAATTTCCCCATTTGACGCCAACAAACGCCGGCACACATCGTTCGCGGCGGTTGACGTAATCCCGGAAATAGAGGATGATGTAGAAGTTAGCATTAACCCGGATGAGATTCGGGTAGATACATATAGATCGAGCGGGGCGGGCGGCCAGCACGTAAACAAGACCGATTCCGCCGTCAGAATCACGCATATTCCGACGGGAATAGTGGTAACCTGTCAGAATGAGCGTTCGCAGCACAAGAATCGCGACGTGGCCATGAAGGTCCTCGCGGCGAAACTCGGGGAAATACAGCGCGAGGAAAACGAACAGAGGGTGGCGGAACTGCGCGGAGATGTGCGAGCCATCGAGTGGGGCAACCAGATGCGCTCTTACGTTTTTCAGCCCTACACGATGGTCAAGGACCACCGCACAGGGCACGAGACCGGCGACGTAATGCGCGTCATGGACGGCGATATGGACGATTTCATGCAGTCAGCCCTCAAGTCATTAAGAAAAAATGGCCAAGATTAGCAAGAGAGGCGAACAATATGCCCTCTGACATGCGTCTAATAGTAATGGGGAAAGATGCGCAAGCGAGGTGCCGAGATGTCTGCTCACATTAATATCCGAAGATTGGTGGTTGCCCTGAGCGCGGCGGCGCTTGTGCTGGCATTCGCGTCTGTGAGTTTTGGGCAGGCCGTGACCACGCAGAGCGCCTCGGCGTTGGGCAATAAAGATATCGAGAAGGCCGAGACCGCCGTTGGAGACCTGGTCGCCGATGCCGTGAGGGCGTTCGCGAAGGCCGACATAGCGTTTATAGCCGCGAGCGAACTCAAGGCCAAGGATCAGCCCATCCCCGCCGGCAAAGTCAGCGCGTCGGATCTGGGTGACCTGGTTTCGTATACGGATGATCCGCTGGCTGTGCTCAAACTCTCCGGCGCGCAGATCAGGCAGGCCCTCGAGAAGGCCGTTTCGATCTACCCGCAGCCGAACCTCGGGTTCCTGCAGGTGTCGGGTATGAAATTCACGTTCCTCAAGGACGGCGCCGGCAGCCGCGTGACCTCGATCACTATCAACGGCAGCGCCATGGACGATTCGCGCACTTACACGGTCGCCCTCTCGAACTCGATGGCAAACGGCGCGCTGGGCTACTGGAAAGTGTGGTCCAAGGCCAACGTGCTGCGGCAGTATCCTGATGCGTCCCTGGTCAAGGCCATCTCGGACTACCTGGCAGCCAATCCGAAAATCGACTACAGCGCGCTCAACAGGATATCCGTCAAGTAGGAAGCTCAATGCCCCGTTTTGGAACCCTGATCCCCACGATGCTGAGTCTGTTGGCTCTCGCCGCCACGCCCGGCTGCTCGCCCGCGGCCGGTAAGTCGCCGGCATTCGACCAGAACCACGCGTTCGATCTGCTCAAGAAGCAGGTCCAGTTCGGCCCCAGATATCCCGGCGCGCCAGGACACGACATGATGGTCAAGTTCCTGAGCGACGAACTCAAGCCTTATGCCGACACGGTCGATGTGCAGAAATTCCAGAGAAACATCCGCGGCAAGCAGCTCACTCTCCACAACGTCGCCGCACGTTTCAACGCATCCGCGAAGAAATGGGTGCTGCTGGCCGCGCACTGGGACTCCAGGCCGACCGCCGATGAGGAGATTCTCGCATCCAAGCGAAAAATGCCCATCCCCGGCGCCAACGACGGCGCGTCGGGGGTGGCGGTCCTTTTGGAACTGGCGCGGGCATTCGCGAAGCAGAAGCCTGATGTGGGCGTGTATATGATCTTTTTCGACGGCGAAGACTACGGCCCCGGCGAAAACGATATGTATCTCGGCGCGAAGTACTTCGCCGCTAATATGAGCGCTCTCGCCAAGGCAAACGGCAAGCCGATCAAGTTCGACTACGGCATCCTGCTGGACATGATCGGCGACAAGAAATTGGACATCTACTACGAACAGCAGTCGCTCGCCGCCGCCCCCGAAGTCGCCAAAAAGGTCTGGAAAGCCGCCGCGGACCTGGGCTATGATGACGTGTTCATCCCGAAGGTCAAGTATGCCATCAGTGACGATCATATCCCACTGATCAGGGCCGGTGTGAAGTGCATAGACGTCATCGACTTCGATTACGGCCCCTGGCACACTCTCGATGACACCGCCGACAAGTGCTCGCCCGCTTCCCTCAAGATAGTGGGCGAAACCATCGCTCGGGTGATTTACCAGGAAAGTGGCTCTTAATCAGGAGTTGGAAAGCGTGACGAATAACCAGGCTGTGGAACGAATCCGTACGGCAGTGTGTTTCTGGGCGCTCATAGTGCTGTCCGCGTGCCTGCTGGGAGGCGCATTCGCGCTCAGCTTCAGGCTGTGGCGCGCGGAGATGCTGGACTACATCCGCCTGGTGCAGGCCACGTTCCTGGCTTACGGGCTCGGCATCGGCCTGTTCGGGTCGGCGATCGCGCTGTTCGCCCCGACAAGCCAGCGCAGGTTCGGCACGGCGACGACCATTCACGGCTTCGGGTTCGTGGTGCTGTCGTTTGTCGGCAGGCGGTGCCTGGAGCAGCGGATGTCGGGCTATGGCTTGCCAATTGCCCCGCTGTTGATCCCAGCCGCGATCATTGGGCTGTCACTTGTGATGTTCATCGCCGGATGGCTTGCGCGTCCGGTTCAGACCCCACCCACGGACGACACTAAGGCAGAGCCGCCACAACCTCGATCTCAACCTTAGCCCCTTTGGGGAGCCCCCCCACCTGCACGGTGGACCTGGCGGGCGGGTCCTCTTTGAAATAGGCGCCGTAGATTTCGTTGACGCGCGCGAAGTCGTCCAGGTTGGTCAGGAAGATAGTCGTCTTGACGACATCCGAAAACAGCAGCCCCTGCGAACTGAGCACTGCCTGGATGTTCTCCATCACCTGCCTGGTCTGCCCCACTACATCCACCGCCTCGATGCGGCCCGACTCGCGGTTCAAAGGAATCTGGCCGGAGAGGAACAGAAACCCGTTCGCCTTGATCCCTTGCGAATACGGACCGATAGCCTCCGGCGCACTGGTTGTTGAAACCACCGTCTTCATACCCCACCCTCCTTGTCATTCCGAACTCTCAGGCTATGTCATTCCGAACGAATGTGAGGAATCTGCTTTTTCCCTTCGGGTTGCTTCGGTTGCATGCAGCCGAAGCGTGCCCCGAAGGGGCACAAGAAACGTCTCGAATAGCAGGAGCGCACTCAGTCTGCGATGATTATAGCACGGCCCGCCGACACCGCCCCATCTTTTTATAGAATCTCATCCCAAAAAACGCTTCGGCTGCTTGCTACATGGGTATAGAACAGGTGCGACACCCTGAGTGGGCAGCCGTGAGCAAAAGAAGCGGCTGGTAGGGATCAGGAGGTCGCAATTGGTTTCCCCCAGCGATCCGTGCCGTGGTAACGTAAACCGATGCGCAAGCGGGCCGAGGGTAATTCCCGCCGCGGCACGGATCAGAAATCCTCCAGCCGAGAAGGAATCGGCCGATTGTATGATGGTCCGATGGCTCCGTTGACTTTCGCATGTGTCATTCTCGGCGGAGCTAAACGAAGCCTCCAAGTATGTCATTCCGAGCGGAGCTAGACGAAGCCTCCAAGTATGTCATTCCGAGCGAAGTCGAGGAATCTGCTTTTTCCCCTTTGCATGAGTTCCCGCAGCTGTGGCAAGTGTCATTCCGAGCGAAGTCGAGGAATCTGCTTTTTCCCCTTTGCATGAGTTCCCGCAGCTGCGGCAAGTGTCATTCCGAGCGAAGTCGAGGAATCTGCTTTTTCCCTTCCCCTTTCGCCCATCCTGAGCGCCGTCGAAGGGCTGGATTTCGCGATTAATCCCTTCCGGGACTTCCGCTTTCCGCCTTCAGCCTTCCACCCGCTCTCTACTCCGCCTGCCACCCGAACAGATAGACCGCTGAACTGTTCGCGGGCAGGTTGAGTGTGAAGCTGTGCTCGATGATGGCCCTCACTCCCGGCAGGGGTTTGCCGGACTGGTCCGCGGGAGTGAGCTTGACGCCCGGCACGCCGATATTGACCCGAGCGCTGCTGTAGTCACCTCGCGTGTTGTAGAACCGCACGAGGGGCGCGCCGGTCGGGGTCTCGGCGGGCAAGAAAACAGCGATGATCTTGTCGTGAGTATACGAAAACATCGAATACGTCCTCGGCAGATCGCCCTTGTGCCTGGTCGTGAACCTGGCGCCAAGCGGGTTCGCCACCTCCAGCGAGCGCTGGAACACGCGCCCCTCCGCCCAGTCGCCGGAATGCGTGAAGATGGAGTAATCGACTTCCCACGCGCGGCCAGAGGGCAGAGGATCACCCTGCTTGCGCAATGTCGCGCACATCGAGCCCTTAGTGGCGCTGATATCATACGCGCTGTCCGCCACGAGGCTCACCCCATACTTGCCGTCCGATAGGTCCAGCCACCGCAGGCTCGGGACAGCCGCGCCGTTTTCCGCCAGTTCGATTCCGCCCGACTCGGGTTTGAAGCTGTCGAAAACCGTGGGAATACACGCGCGGACCTGCGCCGGGGGCTGGCCCGAAACAGGCGACTGGACCCATTCGCTCGCAAGCTCGATGTCTACACGAGGTACCCCCTCGCGCAGGATCAGACGCTGCACGAACGGGCCCTTGTCGAGGCTGCTGTCCAGGACAAGCATCCCCCTGGCCGGGCCGCTGTCCATCATCACGGTCGTGCCCTTGCTGGCGGTCTGGAGCACATCGGACCCGCGCAGCAGTTGAGGCAGCGCCGCTTTCGCGCCCGTGGGCATCAACTGGCGGCGGTTGACCTTATCGTATATGCCCGTGATTGCCGCGTTCTTCCTATCGACCGTTACGCGGAAATACTGGTTCTCCAAGGCATCGGCGGCGCATTTGATGGCCGTTGGAACGGGCGCCCGCGCGCGGCTTGCCCAGAACACCCTGTAACCCAGCGCGGGAACGTCCCTGGCCGTGAAACACAGCGTCTCGCCAAGGGTCCGCGCGGGATAGACCCTGCCTGCGGAGTCCGTTATCTTCACATAGACGCTCTCCCCAGGGAACGGGGTGTCCACCTCCACTGCATCAGTTCGCTGCCAGGAAAGGGGGTTGAACACGATGATCGGCACGCCGGGGCCGTCGGTCGCGATCCGTTGGACAAACGAGTCCGAAAGCAGGCTCGCCGCCTGTGGTTCGCCTCCGCAGGCGCAGCTAAGCATTACCGATATTGTGATAAGAACAGCCCGCAAGAGCCGGTGGAGAATCAAGCGCAATAACCTCACCCAAGCAAAACGTTATCGATCAGCCGCGTGGCGCCTATCCGCACGGCCAGCAGCAGCACCGCCGGCCGCTCGATCGTCTCGATGAGCCCAAGCGTTTCGGCGTCCACGATGGCAACATAATCGATCTTAGCCAGCGGTTCGGCCCGGATCATGTTCTCGGCTGCCGACTGCAAAGTCCGCGCCCTCCGTTCGCCGGAATCGAATGCTCTTTGCGCGGCCTGAAGCGATCTGCTCAGCACAAGGGCGGCTTGACGTTCACTCGAACTGAGATAGACATTGCGGGAAGACATCGCCAGCCCATCGCTTTCACGCACCGTGTCCACGGGGACTATCATGATCGGCCCCTCGAGGTCCCGGACCAGTCTGCCGACGATCACCAACTGCTGGTAGTCTTTCCTGCCGAAGAACGTGGAATCCGGCCGGACTATGCCAAAAAACTTTGCGCATACCGTCGTCACCCCTCTGAAGTGGCCGGGGCGGCGCGCGCCTTCAAGGACATCCGTCGGGCCATCGACCTCCACCCACCTATCGAACCCCTCGGGGTACATCTCGGCAGCCGAAGGGGCGAACACGAGGTCCACGCCGGCATCCTCGCATTTCCTGAGGTCCGACTCCAGCGTGCGCGGGTACTTCGCCAGGTCTTCACGCGGGCCGAACTGGGTGGGGTTGACGAATATGCTCACCACGACGAAATCGCACTGCTCGCGCGCATTACGCACCAGGGTCATGTGCCCTTTGTGCAGCGCGCCCATGGTCGGCACGAAGCCGATCACGCGGCCGCTCGCCCGCGCCTTCGCGATCTCCTCGCGTGTCTCTTCTGCTGTGTGTGTTAGCTTCAAATGCGAACTCCTGAATGGAGGGTTTTCGCGCAATTCGTGGCTTTCGCGTCATTCGCGATTCAGAGAGGCCGAAAGCCTAACCCCTCCCCGGAAACTTGCCGCTTTTCACCTCACTATTATACGCTTTGAAGGCATCCAGCATCACCTGCCCAAGGTCCGCGTATTGCTTGGCGAAGGGCGGGGTGAACTTGTCGAAGAGGCCGATCACATCGTGCATCACCAGCACCTGCCCATCGCAGTCCGGGCCGGCCCCGATGCCGATGGTGGGAATGTCCAGGCTTTTGGTGATCTCACCGGCCAGCGCAGGAGGGATCTTTTCGAGCACTATACAGCAAACCCCTGCGTCCTGGAGCACGAGAGCGTCGCGCCTGATCCGGTCCGCCTGCCATTCGTCCTTACCCTGCTCCTTGAAGCCGCCGAACACGTTCACCGACTGCGGGGTCATTCCCAGGTGCCCGATGACGGGTATGCCGGCCTCCACTATCTTCGTTATGGCCTCGGCGGTCCTCTCGCCGCCTTCCAGCTTGACCGCCTGCGCTCCGGCTTCGACAACCAGCCGTCCGGCGTTGCGCAGAGCCTCCTCCGCGTTGATCTGATAGGATAGGAAAGGCATATCGGCCGCGATCAGGGCGCGCCTCACGCCCCTGCTGACCGCCGCCGTGTGGCGGACAATGTCCTCCATGGTCACCTGCAGGGTCGTCTCATAGCCGAGCACAACCATCCCCAGGCTGTCCCCGACCAGCACGACGTCCACCCCGGCCTCGTCGGCCAGGCGGCCGGACGGGTAATCATACGCCGTCAGCATCGATATCTTCTCGCCTCGGGCCTTCATGGCCGTCAACTCAGGAGCGGTTACTGATTTTGAAGTCATATCATTTCCCTCTACTATTCGAACTATCCTACGGGCTATCGGCGCACGTCACTCTGAACACACACGTCACCCTGAACACACACGTCACCCTGAACTCGTTTCAGGGTCCATCCCTTCGCGGAGTGGATGCTGAAACGAGTTCAGCATGACGTCCTTCCTCTACTATTCATTCATCGGCTGGAATGCCGCGCCCAGGTACCAACCGATAAGCATCGGGATGAACGACACGTTTCCCCCAAACAAGAGCACCTGCTTTACGGCAGGCTCACTGTACATAAGCGCCGCGATCAGCGCCACGGCGGTCACGCATGCGAACACGGTCATCACCGACCTCGACAGGGTCCCCTGCGCGAACCCCACTATTATGTAGAATGCCGCCGAGCCCAGGAAAAACAGCCCCGAGCCCAGAAGCAGCAACAGGCCCGTCGGGACCACCGCCCAACTCGAGCCGCCCTCGAAGACAAGCTCCTCGTCGGGGTTTGCCAACAGGCGGTTTATCGCCAGCGCGAAACCGACCACCACCGACGCCGAGGCGATCAACACCGCCAGGTTCACGCTCCAGCGATCCGCCGGCGGGAAATACTTCACCAGCCACGGTATCGGCTGGCCTGGGCTTATGTTGATAAGAAACAGCAGAAAGCCCGCCACGCTGAAAAGCGCGATGTTGACCGCAAGCATGCCCTTGGACTGCCTCTGGCCCGCGTGTGAATTGGCGCGCGCGGCCGCCTGCTTGCCAAGCAAATCCATGAGCTTCTTGTTGGACTCGCGGTCCGCCGGGTTGTACTGCATGGCGTAGCTGTAGCACTTCACCGCCTGGCCCCGCTTGCCCATCGCTCGATAGACATCGCCAAGCATCGCGTATGCGCTCCCGTTCGTCGGGTCCAGGGATATCGCGCGCCTGCACGCAGCGACGGCGTCCGTGAAACGTTTGTTAATGTAAGCGAACTGGGCATCGCTGAGGAGCTTCGATACGCTTTCGGTCCGCGCATCCCCGCGCTCGCGGGTGGCATGCGCGGCTCGGTACGTGGTCTTGGCGGCCGCGTTCTCGAGGTCCGCGTCATAGGCCCTGCGCCGCGTACTGTCGCTCAAGGCGTCATAAGCCTCGTTGATCTGAATGAACAACCTGGTCGCCATCTGCTTGTCCTTGGCGACATCGGGATGGTATTTACGCGCCAATTGCCGATAGCGCCGCTTGATCTGCGCGAGCGTGGCATCCCTGGGCAGGCCGAGGATTTCATAGTATGTGCGCATGGTTCTCATTGGCCCGCCGCCTTTTCGATGCCGCCGAAGTAACCAAGCATCTGCTTGAGCACGTCGCTGGCTATGAGCACACCCACGAACACAATCATCCCAACAAACAGCGCGATGGACAGCTTCTGAATGGTTGCGTCGGCTTCGTCGTCCATGTAGTCCGCCACCTTCTGGAGGACGGCATCGTAACTGCCAGTCTTGTCGCCGATAGCCATCATCTCCAGGACCACGGGCAGCACGGCCCCTGTTCTCTGCAGTGAATCGGTGAGCGGATGCCCCTGGTTGAGCGCGGGAATCGCGCGCTTGAGCATGTTTCCGATGGCGATGTTCGCGCTCGCCTCCGCGGCTATCGCGACCGCCCTGGTGACGGGTATGCCGGACGAATAGAGCAGCGCAAGGGCCTTGCAGAAGCGCGACATGGCGATCTTCCGCGCCACCGTCCCCAGTATCGGCGGCTGGATCTTTATCGCGTCCCACACCAGCCTGGCCGGCCTGAACTGCATCACCAGCTTCGCCAACACGATGAACGCAATCAGCGCGACGCCGTAGGTTTTGAGGGAGGCCGTAAGCACTGCCCACGCAGCGTCAGAAGTCTGGGTGAAGTACACAACCACCGCCGGCTTGATGATGAGCAAACCGATCAGCAGGAACGGGTAGAACGTCGCCATCGCGATCTTGCGCCTGATCGACATCTCGTATTCCAGATAACATGCGATCCTGCCGGCCATCGTCTCCAGCATCCCGCTTTCCTCGCCGGCTCTCACCAGCGATACCTGCAATTCGGCAAACACGCGCGGGTGGCGGGCCATCTCATCCGACAGCCTGCCCCCGGCCTGCACGCGCAATTGGGCACCGCGCACTATCCTGCCCATCGAGCCCTGCGAACGGCCCGCGATGCTTCGCAGAGCCTCCGATAGCGACATTCCGGCGGACAGCAGCGTCTCCAACTGCCTGAAAAAGAACATCAGGTGGCGGATGTTCACCCCCGTCCAAAGCGGGTGGATGAGATAGCGGACGAATGCGTTCCCGGCAAGCGCGGTCGACAGCCCCGGCCTGGCCCCACGCGCCGGGCGAATCTCCATCGGCAGCCCGCCCGCTTCCCGGATCATAGCAGCGGCGGCGCGTTCGCTCTCGGCCTCCAACTGGCCCGTGCGAGTGTTGCCGGCTCTGTCTTTTACTTTGTAGTCAAACAGAGGCAACCCCTCACCCTCTCACATTTCGCCCGCTGCATTGAGAAGCGGCAGCAGGTAATCTCGATATGTCGACGCCATCAGATAGACGGCCAGAACCGTCAGCACGCCCTGAAACACCATGATGAGCATTACCGCCGTCGACCTGCCGATTACCCTCTGGCTTACGGACCTGGCGGCGTATGACTTGTGGATGCTGTCCATGACCTCGGGAAGTGAGCCGCTTCTTTCCCCGGCAGCCACGGTCCCAACGTCGTCCATCTCAAACACGCCTGCCCGTTCCAGCAGAGCAACCACGCCCATGTCGGACGGCGACGAGGAGCGCGCAAGCCTCAGCCGTCCGGCTACCGCGCTGTTTCTGGGCGTGAGACTGGCTGCCTCCCAAGCCGTCGAAGGATATATCCCCGCCGACATCAGGGAGTCCATCACGTGGAAGAACCGGGCCATTGCCGCGAACCTGTGCACTTTGCCCCACACTGGGACTTTGAGCAGCATCACGTCCAGAGTGTGCCGCACGATGGGAATGCGCTTGATATGGCCCCAGACCTCCCACCAGACCAGCAGGACAATCGCGAGTGGCAGCGCGACCAGCAGACTGTGCCAGAAATACTTGCCGACAGCGCCCAGACCCTGGCCGGCCACGCTCGCAAGCAGCCTGTTGAAGTCGAGGAGCGGCCACATGAAAACGAACAGGACGATCGTGATCTTGGTCAGGCCCCATCCGATCCTGGCGTACATGGTGTCCTTGGCTTCCTGCTCCAGATCCGTCGCGATTTCATCCAGCGCAATGTCCAGCTTTCCCGCAAGCTCGCCGCACCATACAGATGCTACCGCATGCACGGGGAACACCCCTGGAAACTCCGCCATCCCGCTCGAAAGCTTCTGCCCGGCTTGGATCCTCTCCTGCATGACAGGTAAAGCCGCCATGATCTTGCGATTGCCCACCCTGATCTGCATCAATGACCCATGCAGTGGCTGGCCGGACCTCACAAGCACTGCCAACTGCCGGAAGAACCGAGCCAGAGCCGACGCCGAGACGCACGACTTAATGGACACCGGGACCCCATTCGGCAGCGTGACCCGAGCGATCCCGCCGCTCGCTCGCGAAGGGCCTGGCCGCGCCGCCATCACCGGCCCCGCGGTCTTGCTCGATTGTGCCTGCTGGGAGCCGCCTGCGGTGTATACGGCTCGGGCGCTGTAGCCCATATTCTGCAGCTTCTGGGTGACCTGCTGCTCGCCGCCGGCGTCCATCACCCCGTGCACCACTTTACCCGTCTTGTCAACTGCTTCGTATCTGAACAAACTCATTATCGGCTCCAGGACTCATCTTGCACTCGCCGCACTCCGCTCCGATCGATGCCCCCCGCGGCGTCGGCGGCGCTGATCCCCCCGACAAGCTCGACATCCGGCGCGATCTCGGCCAGCGGCGCCAACACGAACGCGCGCTCCATCATTCGCGGATGCGGGATCGTCAGGCTCTCGTTATTGCATGCCACATTATCATAGATCAGGATATCTATATCTATGACTCTCGGTCCCCACCTGATTGTTCGCTCGCGGCCCATATCGTTTTCGATTGATGCACACAAATCGAGCAAATCTCCCGGAGACAGAGCCGTCTCGACTCGAATGACCGCGTTCATGAACTCCGGCTGGTCCTCGATCCCCACGGGGCTTGAGGCGTAAAGCGATGAGACAGCCGTCACCGCGCACGAGCCGCTGCCATCCAATCTCCTCACAGCCTCTCTCAAGTTCGCGGCCCTGTCGCCCAGGTTCGCCCCCAGGCCCAAATATGCGCAATGGTCGTAAGTCATAGGTCATAAGTCCCGAGTCGTGAGTGACTATCCCTCCAGGTATCCCTACCTGGAGGGGACAAGGTCGTAATCGAGAGTTCCGATGTTTCGGCATTTCAATGCCGACACCGCCGTAATTCCGCACAATCTACTCCCTCGCCCTGGACAGGGAGAAGGCTAGGGTGAGGGTGGAAAGGCTGTAATCCAGAAAAGCAGATTCCTCACATTCGTTCGGAATGACACATGCGTGGCCTTCTGCCTTCTGCTTTCCGCCTTCTGCCTTCTGCTCCCCAAGTAATATGACGCCCCAATCCCGCCCAATTATACTTCTCAGCCGCGATCATTGCAAAACGGCGGGTAAACTGATAAAGATTGCAGTGGCTCGATGGAGTAACAAAATGAATACACGAATGGTCAGGTTGATCTTGATATCAGCAGGGGCGCTCGTGATGTGCGCGAGCGCGGGCTTTGCGCAGTCGCCGTGTCAGCCGTGCCCGGTGGGAGGCTACGCGGCGCCGGCGTGCCCGATCATAACCGACCAGGTGATCGCCACAAACGTCACCTCTCGGATCGTCGGGGCGGTTTCGACCCCCGATATGCCGATTACCGTGACCGTGCAAAACGGTGTCGTGACGATGATCGGCCCGGTGGCCGATGACAGACGCAAGGAACTGGCCGCGTTTCTCGCACAGAGCGTGCGCGGGGTGGTGGCCGTGAGGAATCTGCTCGTCTTGAGCGGGTCGACCGCGACCGATGTCCAACTGGCCGGTGACGTGCGAAACGCGCTCAGCCGGCTGCCTTATGACCTAAGCCAGGTGCGGATATTCGTGAATAGCGGCGTGGTGGACCTGCGAGGCGAGGTCAAGAGCGAGATGGCGTTCACCGTGATCGGCCAGTGGGCCGAATGGGTACCCGGCGTCACCGCGGTCCACAACAATCTCATCGTGAGCGACGTGTCGGGGGAACCGATGTTCTAATGAGTGCCGGTCCCTGAGTTAGCGAACGCACGCCGGACACGGTCACCCGACCCTTAATACCGGGTCATCCCGAGCGAAGTCGAGGGATCTGCTTGTTCAACGCGACAGATAAGGCGGATTCCTCGTCCTCCCGGGTTGCTTCGGTCGCATGCAGCCGAAGTGTTGATGTTTCGGCATTGAAATGCCGAAAAGCCCTGTCATCCCTGATTTGAAATGTTATCCAGCAAAGCGTGCGCGCAAGCATCCGCAAACTCAGGGTCGTTGATATTGCAGTCCATCTCCGCTATCGGTATGTCGGTTCGCAGGTTTGCCCTGAGCGCGGTGTAGAGTGCCGCGTCTGCTTCCGGCCACCAGAAGGGGCCTCCGGGCGCGTTTATCATGCTCAGGCCCTTCATCGGAAGGATCACGGTGACCGGAGCGGTGCTCATGTTCAACTTCTCAGCGATGATCTCGCCCAGCCGGCGGTTTTCCTCCACGTTAGTGCGCATCAGCGTGACGTTGGGATTGTGCTGGTAGAACTTGCGTCCCTCGAACTGGCCCGGCACTGTCTCCGGCGCCCAGAAGTTGGCCATGTCGAGGCAGCCTGGAGTGACGATCGCCGGAACTCCTTTTCTGGCAGCGGCCTCCAACCTGGTCGGGCCGGCGGAGAAGACGCCGCCCACCAGTTCATCAGCCCACTCAGTGGTGGTGATGTCCAAGACTCCGGATATGAGTCCCGCGTCTATCAGGCTCTCCATTGTTCTGCCGCCTGTTCCGGTGCAATGGAAGACCAGCACTTCGTAGCCCGCGTCCTCGAGTTTCGCTTTGGCGCGTTCCACCACGGGTGTGGTATTGCCGAACATGGATGCGACGATAAGCGGTTTGTCCTCGCCCCTGGGTACCTGGGCGTCAACCATGCCGACGATGGCGCCCGCGGCACGGGCGAAGACCTCGCGGCTGATCTTGTTGATTCCCGAGACATCCACTATGCTGGGAATCATGACGATGTCCGAGACTCCCACATAACCTGAAACATCGCTTCCGGCCACTGTCGATACCATGACCTTCGGGACGCCCAGAGGAAGAGCGCGCATGGCATTGCACGCGACCGAGGTGCCGCCGGTCCCTCCGAGAGCGATGACACCGTCGAACTCTCCTTTCGCAAATAGCTGGCCCAGGGTGATCGCCGCGCCTCTGCTCATCGCGGCGACCGCGGCGCCTCGATCCCTCTTTGCTGCCAGATCGGCAATGCTTGCTCCGCCGTTCTCTGCAACCTGGGATCTGGTCACATCGGGCGTCAAGGCGGGTTCACCCAGGATGCCTGTGTCTATTAGCAGCGTCTTCATGCCACGTGATCTGATGCACGCCTTTACGAATCCGTACTCGGCGCCTTTGGTATCGAGTGAACCCAGCAGTGCAATCGTCTTGCTCATCTCAGTTTCCTCCTGGGGATCTGGTTATCGAAGTGAATCTCTCGGTCTGCTCCTTGATGGCGCGCTCTGTGGGGAGACGTTCCATGGAACTTGCGCCGTAGAAGCCGTCGATGCCTTTACAGCGGCTGATGATGTATTCGGCTTGCTCGGGCTCGGCGATCGGACCACCGTGGCAGAGCACCATGACATCGTTTCGAATGCTCTTCGCCCTATCGGCTATCTTGTCTATCTCGGTCACACACTGATCCAGAGTCCTTGCCGTGTGTGCGCCAATGGATCCGGCCGTGGTAAGCCCCATGTGCGCCACCAGGATGTCCGCGCCGGCCTCCGTCATCTTGCGCGCGTCTTGGGCATCGAAGACATACGGGGTTGTCAGCAGATCGAGATCGTGGGCCATTCGGATCATCTCCACCTCTTTGGAGTAGCCCATGTTGGTTTCCTCCAGATTGGCGCGAAAGGTTCCGTCAATCAGCCCCACGGTGGGGAAGTTCTGAGCGCCAGAAAAACCGACGGCCTTGACCTGTTCCAGGAACTTGCCCATCATGCGCATGGGGTCCGTGCCGCACACCCCGGCGAGGACGGGAGTCTTCTTGACTACCGGAAGCACCTCGTTCGCCATCTCCATCACGATCGCGTTGGCGTCCCCGAACGGCATGAGGCCCGCCAACGAACCGTGGCCCGCCATTCTGAACCGCCCGGAGTTGTAGATGACAATCAGGTCGATACCTCCGGCCTCCTCGAACTTGGCGCTGATGCCCGTCCCCGCGCCCCCGCCTACAATGATCTTACCTTCCAGAATCTTTTGTCGAAATCTTCTCAAGATATCGCTGCGTGTCTCCATATCGTGCGTCAACTCCTCTCTATGGATATTGGTTGCCATGCTGAGGGAAAGGCTGTCTATACGCCACCACTATACCACGCACGCGGGGGGCAAGGGAAGAGCGCTCGCGGGGCGCGGGGTTTGAGGGATGTTTCGGCATTTCAATGCCGAAACCCTGGAATCACTTCGCCAATATCGAAACATCGAACGGAGCCGAACGGAACCCCCAAGTATGTCATTCCGAACGAATGTGAGGAATCTGCCTTCCCCTTCCGGGTTGCTTCGGTTGCAGGCAGCCGAAGTGTGCCCCGGAGGGGCACGAAAAACGCCCGGAATAGC
>Ga0315287_10003508_pt1 | contig 15135 bp, 17 predicted proteins | sample YL17G11_0_MG_FD_205037 | JGI IMG/M metagenome (GOLD analysis project Ga0315287, IMG submission 205037) | Sediment microbial communities from Yellowstone Lake, YNP, Wyoming, USA - YL17G11_0 | ecosystem: Environmental > Aquatic > Freshwater > Lake > Sediment | place: USA: Wyoming | collected... | reverse complement strand
CCCCGGCTTTATTGTTGTCGCCCCCCGGGGGGTGCGCACTGGGGTGTGTTGGCTTCCGGGTGGGGTTTGGCGCCACCGGGTGTGTCCCGACTACATTACTAACCCCTTTTCCGCTGCGGCCGAAGCCGCGGAGGTCGGGGGCGATCACCCGACCGTGCGCCGGCAATTCATCCAACTGTCCCGCCCACATTGTGTGGTCCAAGGGAAAGCCATGCACCAGCAGCAGCGGCGCGCCGGCGCCGCGCTCGAGATACCAGAGTTCGGTCCCGTTTGCCCGCAGCAACTTCACGGCTTTTTCTTCTCTTCGAGCTTCTTGCGGAACTGTTCCAGTTGCCGCTGCATGAGGCCGGAGTGCGGCTCCATCTCGATGGCCTTGGTCTGATACTTGACGGCGTTTTCCAGTTCCCCCTTGGCGTAGCAGACCCGGGCGAGCGTGTCGTAGTAGCCGCCGTTGTCGGGGCTCAGTTCCAGCGACTTGCGCGAAAACTTCAGCGCTTCGTCGAAATCCCCCTCGGTGTTGCCGATCAGCCAGGCGATCTGGTTGTAGGTGATGGGGCTTTCCGGGTTCTCGGCGATCTGTTCGCGCAGGCCGGCCGCCGTTTTCTTGATCAACTCGACGATCTTCGCGTGGTATTCGGCCGGCTGGCCGGCGAGGCGGTAGCAGGCGATCAACACATCGACGTCGGTGGCGTCGGCCTCCAGGGCCTTGTCGAGGTATTCGCGTCGCTTCACCCGATCGTCCTTCTTCTCCCAATGGCAGGCGTGGAAGAAGTTCATCCGGGCGCGGAGTTCGTTGACGGTGCGGCCGGTGATGTCGGCCTCCTGTGCCTTGCGGGCGTCAAGGCTCTTCACCATTTTCTCCAGTGTGGCGGCGGCGTCGAGTTCCTCGCCCTGGTCGTGCAGCATCTCGGAGAAACCGAGCAGCGCGGCGATGGTCAACATGTCGCCGGCCGTGCCCTGCGCGACGACGTGCTCGAACTCCCGCCGCGCCCAGGCGAACAGTCCGCGCCTGCGGAGATTTTCGGCGGCGATGAGGTGGTGGCTCAAGGGTTCCTGCTGCTTGCCGGGGTAGAGGCGCAGCGCCCTGCCGGCCGTCTCTTCGGCCCGATCTTTCTGGCCCTGCTCGGCGTAGGATTGGGCCAGCGCATAGAGCAGGCCCGGCTCGGTGGCGAATCGCGGCGCGAACCGCTGCGCCAACTCGTCGACGGCCTTCCACGCCTTCTGCTCGATCAGCCACTGGAGCAATTCGCCCAGCGAGTCCGGATCGCCGCGCTCCATGTCCACCAGCCGGCGAACGGCGATCATCGTTTCGTCGGGCTTGCCAAGCTTCTTCAGCCGCGCGATCTGGAACCGAATCAGGCCGGCGACGATTTCGGGGCGGCTGTCGTTGGGCGCACGGCGCAGCGCGTCCTGCTCGGCGTCGATCAGCCGGCTCCAATCGCCGATCGCCGTCTCGGGATTGGCGGCCAGCCGCGTCCAGGCGATCAGCCACGCGGCCGACGGCCGCATGCAACCGCTGAGCACCTTCCGCACGGCGTCGATCACCGCCGGCTTGGGCGGATCGCCGGCCACCTGGCTCCGCAACAACTCCACCGCCGCCAGCTTCGACAGCAGCAACGACTTCTCGAACCGCACGAGCCGGCACAACGGGGCGATTCCCCGGCCGTCGGGCAACTCGGCCAAGGCGTGCATTCGCGCCTGCCGCTCCTCGGCGTTGTGCAACTCATAGTCGCGCAACAGCTTCTGCACCTCCGGCGGGTCGCTCTTCACCGTCCATTCCACGCGCATCAGACGCAGCAAGTACTTCGCCCGGGCGGAAATCTCCAGATCCTCGTGCGTGGTGGCGGTGCTGAGGGCGTCGAATGCCTCGAAGCCCAAGCGGGCCAACTCGTCCTGCGCCCGCTGGCGGACGTAATAATCCTTGTCGCCAAGTTGCCCGATGAGCTTGTCGATTTGCTCGGCGGACACGGTCGCCTTCGGCGCGGTCGCCGGCGGGGGCGTCTCCTTCTTGGGCTCATCCGTGGCGGCCGAAGCGCCGCCGGCAGCAAGGGCCGCAGCCGCCAACAACCATCCAATCATCCGCTTACGGGTTGTGGTCATGTTTATCATCATAACAGAGGAGTGCAGGCTATTTCAATGCCGCCTCCACCGCCCGTTGCACTTCCTTCGGATCGATCAGACCGCCGCTGCTGGCGAAACTCGCAAGCAGCCGTCCATCGCGGCCATAGAGTTTCAGGTGCGGCAGTGCGCCGTCGTCGATGCCGAAGGCCGCAAAGGCTTCCGGTCCGACGCCGTAACGCCCCAGGAAATTCTCCATGTAAGCTTCGTTCCGGCCGAGGAATCGGCCAACTGCCGGCTCGTTGTCCGGGTCATCCAGACTGACCGTAATTACCGTCAGCTCGTCTTGCCGATGGCGGCGATGCAGTTCGATCGTATGTGGGAAAAGTTCCCGGCACGGCCCGCACCACGTAGCCCAAAAATCGACCAGCACCACCTCTCCGTGGCGCCTTTCCAACAGCCGCGCCAACCCGGGAGCGTCGATGGTCGGCAGTGCAGCCTCTGGGGGCGGTTTCGGCCGTGCTTCTCTCCCGCATCCCGCGGCGAAAACCGCGCCGGCCAACAGCGTCGCCGCGACGCGACGGGTTGGAAACATGGACAGTGCCCTTCCGTAGCACGAGGGGGACAGTCCCATTTTCGCGGCGAACAAGTCATTAGCGGGGGCGCCATCGATGGCGCCGCGAAAATCGGGACAGTCCCCGTGGACGTTCATTCGTACTTGATGCCGCAGCCGAACTGCTTTGTCACTTCCTGCGGCGGCCTCTTGCCGGCCAACAGGGCGTCGAGTGCATTACGGAGGTAAGGGCTCTTAACCTTGTCGGGCTGCATGTTGTCGTCGACCGCGCCAACATAGGCAATCTTGCGCTCCGTGTCGAGCACGAACACGTGCGGCGTGACGGTCGCCCCGTAGTCGCGGCCGATCTTCTGCGTGGCGTCGTAGAGGTAGGGGAAATTGAAGCCCTTCTTCGCGGCCCGCTCCTTCATCTTGTCAAGCCGATCCGCCGCAATGGTGTTCACGTTGACCGCCACCAGTTGCACGCCTTTCGCCTGGTAGTCCTTCTGCAATGCCACCAGCCGGTCTTCGTAGGCCGCGGCTACCGGGCAGTGGTTGCAGGTGAAGACGACCACCGCGAGCTTCGCGCCCCGGTAGTCGGCCAGGCCGTGTTCCTTGTCGTCGATGCCGATGATGCCGGCGAAGTTCGGAGCGGCGTCGCCGATCTTCAATTCGGCGGCGTTCCCCCGGGCGGCAATCGCCGCGACCATCAGCGCGAGCCAGCCAAGCCATGCCTTGCGTGTCATGTCGAGTTCCTCCTGGAAAGGTGATTCAGACGAAAAACCACAATCTATTTTGGACGGTTAGGGTGCGGCGGGCAAGCCCTGCAAGCCACACCCCCCGTTAGGGTTGGCTTGCCGCTGTGGATCGAGGAACCGCACGGTGGCATTCCTACCCGAATTGTGGCATACTTCACGGAAAGCAGTGCAACCCGTTTTCCGGCTGCGGAGATACTTTCATGGCTAAAAAAAAACGCCCCTACGGCAATGAAGGCTGGTCGCGTGGAGAGAACGACCGCTTAGCTGACCCTGGTGCGGAGGAGGAAAACGAGGAGTGGGAGGAGTTGCCTGTAGAGCGGGCGTCCACTGGGCTGGCCGGGGTGATCGAGAAGTTGAAAGAGAATCCCTGGGTCAAGAAGAACCCGCAGTTTGCTGCCGGGGCGGCGGGCGGCGTGGCGCTGTTGCTGGTGGCGCTGCTCGTCGGCTGGCAGTTCGGTTGGTTCAGCAGCGGCAAGGGCAACAAAAGGCAGTCGCCGGCAGTGGCAGCGCAGCCGGCCCCGCCGCCCCCCGCACAAACGCCTCCGCCCGGTCCACCCACCCCCGGAGAGCAGCCCAAGCCGCCTCAGCCGAATCCCAAGGAAGAACCCAAGACGGAGGAACCGAAGAAGCCCGAAAAGCTGCCGCTGCCCGATGACGTGGCGAAATGGAAGAAGGCCGACTATCTCCGCGCCCGGGCGGAGAATGACCCGAGGCTGTTGAACGCCGTCGAGTACTTGGGTGAGAAGTTCGCCGGCAGCGAGCCGGCTGCCCAAGGATTGGCCGATCTGCTGAAGCCGCTGAAGGTTGATCCGGCCCCTGCCGGCCAGCCGCCGGGCGCCGTGCGTCCGCGGGACCCGGCCGAGAGCACGAGGCTGGTCGAGACGATCATCATTGCCCTGGGCAGCAATGGCTCGGCCGCCGCCAAGAGCACCCTCGAGCAAATCCTCTCCGGCGCGTTGCCCACCGAGGACGACAAGACGGCCGTCGAGGCGGCGCTCAAAACACTAGTCGCAAATCCCAGCCCGGAGGGCGACGCCCTGCTGCTGCGCGCGTTGACGGCGGCGGATGCGTTGCGTCCGGCCGAGCGGCAAGGCCCCTGGCCGGCCAAGGAACTGCGCGCCAAGGCGATGGAACTGGTGAAGGCATCGGCATCGGAGGGCCTGCGGCTAAAACTGGCCGAGGCGTTTGCCGAGCGATTTGCCAAGCTCGACGCCCAGGACCCGATGCGCGAACTGCTTAGCGCAACCGATCCGTTGAATTGCCGCGCGCAGATCGTGCTTTACGAGCGGGCAACGTCCAAGGACGTGAAGCTCAAGCTGGAGCAGCAGTTGCTCGGCTACGCCTCGACGGCGATGGCCAGGATGCTGGGAATCCCCGAAGGCGCGGAGGAGGGAGCTGCCGTCGCCGTGAGCCCGGCGGCGGCCGGAAGCAAGCCGGCCCCCGAGTTGGGTTCGCGGCTGGCTGCTCCGCTCTGGTCGGACAAGCTCCTGGGCCTTGTCGAGCCGCAACTTGCCGACCTGCGATCGTTCGACAAGCAGTCGCAATTGGTGTTGCTGGCGGGCACGATCCCCCTGGAGCCGATGCGCGCCGCCCTGGCAAAACAACTGCGCAAACACTCCAGCGACGGCCCGAAGGCATTGGAGACCGCCGGCCTGATCGACAAGGTGGTCGGCGACCCCGGTCTGTTGGTGCTGGTGAAGATGCTGCCGCGGAAGGAGCCGAAGGTGGCCAGGACGCCCACGGACACGCCGCTACGGCCGGGCAAGTCGGGGCGAACGCCCGTCATACCTCCGGCCGGCAAGACGGGCGCGACGGGCAAGGTGGCAGAGGCTCAGAAGAAACAACAGGCCGAACTGGACTGGATGACCTGTTCCTCGAAGTTGGTCGCCCTTTGGTGCAAGCGGTTCTGCACCGTGGCCCAGACGCGGGAGAAGGCGGCGATCGAATCGGGCAAACCGGCGCCCGACCTCGCGGCGCCGAAGCTGCCGAGCGAGTTCGGGTTGGACCCCGACGCCAAGGTGACTGCCGCGTATCATCTCGTCTGGCCCGACGACGCCCCTGCCGCCTTGGGCAATGCGAAGCCTGGTTCGTTGGAGATTCACTACCTCCGCATCGAGGAAACGAGCAAGCCCAAGAGGCTGATCAGCTTCTACAAGTCCCAGGCAAAAGCGACCGACGTGCGGACAATCGACAAGAGCGTCTGGATCGACAGCCAGCGGCTGAGTTCGCAGAAGGACCGCCGCCGCTCGCTCGACGTGCTGATTTCCCGCGCGCCGGGCGAGCAGGGCGGCGACTTGGCCAAGGACGACGAAGACGCGGACCTGGTGGTCGAAATTCTCGCGGTCGAGATCAAGGACCCCGGGAAGGAGTAGGCTCTTCCATGCCGTCGATATAGCGGCGGAGCCGCTCCAACTCGTCGGTCACGTGGCGCAGCTTCAGCATGTTCTCCACGCGTTTCAACAACTCCAGCTTGTTGACCGGCTTGCTGAGGAAGTCGTCGCATCCGGCGGACACCGCCCGCTCGATGTCGCCCTGCTCGTTCAGCGCAGTGACCATGAGGATCATGATTTGGCGGGTGTTGGGGTCGCGTTTGAGCGCCTTGCAGACCTCGAAGCCGCTGAGTTTCGGCATCATGATGTCGAGCAAGATCAGGTCGGGCTGGAACTCGGCCACCTTGGCCAGCGTGTCGCGGCCGTCGACGGCCACGGCCATCTCACAGTCCATGTCGGCCAGATAGGCTTCCAGCAGTTCGACGTTGGTCAGGTTGTCGTCGGCGATAAGGATTTTGCTTTGGGGCATGATGATTGTGATCCCTCCGAGACCACGGTTCGCTATTTCTTACTCGCCGCGCGCTGACCGACAAGAAGTTCTCTCTCACCCAAACGTGGCGGAGCGATTCGCCGCCCCTCTTGCGGTCTACTGCCCGACACTTGGATTGCCGAGTTCACGACCTTTTGGAAGTCACCCGCTCGCCGACGCATTCTTGAACTATGGAGAGAACGTATTCTCTTTGCCACCTCTTCCGCCGAATACATGCCATCACGTCCGAGCAACAAGAGGTCCAGATAATGTCGATAGTAGTGTTCGGCATCTTTCTTTTTGCCGAGACTTTGTAGGCAACAGCCCAGTCGGTAAAGGCAGTTGGTCTTCAGAGCGTCGGTCCACTTCTGGCTCTCCCAACAGGGGTCATCTTCGGGCGACCTTTCGGTCTGCAAGAGCCAAGTGTAAATCTTTGCAGCGGCCCTGTGGTTTTCCAACGAGTCTAGCGCGCCGGCGAGATTCCAGAGCGTTAGCGGGCAGTCGTCTACAATCGCCAGCGACGCTCGAAACAATTGCAGGGCCTGGCTGTATTTCTTCTGTTCGTAAAACGTGACGCCCAGTTGCGTCAGTACCCAATGGTTGTTTGGCTCCTTTTCCCGCTCGTTTTCGAGCAATTGGCGAGCTTTCTCCCACTCGCATCCGCGGAAGAGGTCGTTAATCTTGTCGCTGAACTTGGCCATAGGAATCAGCCTCTTTCTTCCTGTTGTGGGCGGCTTCGCCTGCGGTGTTGCCTCTTGAAACGCTTGCGCTGCTCCTTCTTCTCCCCGCTGGCGTCCTTCTGCTTCCGGGCTTCCCCTTCTTCGTGCTTCTCGCGGTTGGACGGGCAGGCATTCGTGCGATGTTCTTCGGACATGCTTGCGACCGTCCTTGGGGCCATATAGCGGGCCATCCTTCATGCAGCCAATTATACCCGAATTACCGTTTGGCACATAGGTCATCCATCAATGACTGCCAACGCGTCTGGCGAAAGTTGGCTCCTATAACCCCCGGTCCTTCTTCGCATCGCGGAGAGGGACGGTGGGCTCACTAGCTTCCTCGGCCCTCGCGGCGCGCAGGTCTTTGAGGTCCTGATACTCATCCAGTTCCTCCTCGATCATCACGAACTCTTCGTAAGGAAGGACGACGAAAGCCTTCTTGCCGTCGCGTTCCAGGATGTTGGGATGAATTGTAACGATTTTCGCTCTCCTCGTGGGGCGAAAAACGGTCATTACTCGCGCATGTGCGTGAAGTCTCCCCTGTTACCCCATCACGGGAGTGGCGTCAGCCTATTCCGTGAAAGTAATTCTTGTGCGATTTGATAGTCCGGATGTTGTTCAAGATTGTCAGACACGTATTCGGACAGTTGCCCTCGGTTGAATGCCTCAATGACGATGAGTTTCCCGTCGCGATCCCACTCAAATCTCCGCCCATGGTGTTCTCCGTCTTCAAAATGTCCATACAATAACCTTGTGCCATCTGGCCACCATCGTTCCCAAACCCCATGGCGGATGAAATGTCCCAAAGGATCAAGATAGCCATGTATTCGGTCCATGGCATGACCGTTTGGAAAGAACATGGTTCGGGTAACCTGAGATCCATTTGTCTCAACCAGGGGCATTTGGAGTTTCGGCAAAGCCTTCAAGATATTCTGACGCTTGCTTTCCTCCATTAGGTCGTGAAGACCGTTGATATAGTCATCGGCTAGAGGATAACTGCCGCTGTGTTGCCATAGGGCAAGAACATGAAGTGCTGTCTTCTGCTTCAGATCGTCAGTTAGTCCGTATTGTTTTGAAATCTCCCATATACCACCCAACGTACGAATCTGACCCATAGCACCGTGGAAGATGTAGTGCGGTGAATGATGAACCCCGGGTGAGAAGGTGTTCACCCTTTGCCAGTCTGGTTTGGCTGTGGCGACCATGTCCGGAGGAAGAGCCTTGCTGAGGGGAGAGTCTTCAATTCTCTCAGAAACCTTGCAAAAAAGCAGGTATTGTGTGAAGCGGAGTCTTCCAGTCATGATATCAACGTCCTGATAGCGACAGTTGATGGGCGACCACGGGAAAAACAAGGGAACGACGAATAAGAGCGCGGCCAGAACGGCGATAGCAATTGTGGTCCAGATGACGAGGTGCCGAATCATACTGTTCTTTCTTCGCACGACTTTGTCTATGCTGACCCGCATATCATGTCAGATACCGTTACGAGTGGGGGCGAAAAGCGGACCTCACGGATTACTGGGCGTCAAGTTCGCCAACATGAGTATGTCTCATTTTTCACCTCTGCGACCTTTTCACCTCCCCAGCACAAGTGCCGGGACTAATGACTCAGAAAAACACTGTCGCAATAGCCCAGAGCTAACAGTTTCCGGAGCATTTTGAATTGGTAACGCTCATTCGGTACTCCTCACCTCTCTTGTCCCGTCGCTCAGTAAATGCATGCGTCCAGCAGCGAAAATACTTCCTCCATAACGGTCGGGGAAGCGCGAGCGATCCTGCGCGCTTTACGAGTGCGAAAATCAATCGACTTCACCTGCTCCACCATGATAAATCCCGTTAGCGTCGCGTCGTCGCCGACCGCAACATGAAAGGGGAAATCGCGTCGTGCATTCGTGATCGGGCACACCATGGCGAGCCCGGTGTGCTTGTTGAACAGGTCGTTGCTCACCACCAGCGCCGGACGGCGTCCCTTCTGCTCGTGCCCCGACTGGGGATCGAACGTGACCGCGATGTAATCGCCCTTGCTGGGAATGTAGGCGGGCATCTACCAGACCTCCCGCCCAACAGGCGCTCCCCAGTCGGCTTCTTCCGGCTTGTAGTTCTTGGGAATTTGTGCGACGAGTTTCGCAAGGCTCACTTTTCCCCGCGTCCGCTTGACGGGCGTGACAACAATGACGCCGTCGCGGACCGCAACGTCCACGTCATCTCCCACCGACACATGCGCATCGGCCAAAACCTGTTTGCTCAGTCGGAGGCCTTGGCTATTGCCCCAGCTCTGCACCTTGGTCACCATCACTGACCTCCATCGGATATACTATGTATAGCCGCTGGGAAGAGAGAAGTCAAGTGTCAAATTCGTCACTTTCCGTTACATTTCGCAATAGCCGGGAGCTAACAGCTCCCGGAGCGTTGCGAGTTGGTAACGCACATTCCGGGAGCTTGTTAGCTCCCGGCTATTCTCACCCCGCGCGCTCCATTTCTCCCGGCACGGGGAAATGGCCGCAGAGGTCCAGCACTTCGCCGCGGACTCGCTTGCCCAGCGGCTCGTCGTCCGGCGCTTTGAGGACTTCGAGAATCCAGCCGCCGATGCGGCGCATTTCGTCGCAGCCCATGCCCCGGGTGGTCAGGGCCGGCGTGCCGATGCGGATGCCCGACGGGTCCATCGGCTTCCGCTGGTCGAAGGGGATCATGTTCTTGTTGACGGTGATGCCGCAGCGATCGAGGGCCTTTTCCGCCTGGCGGCCGGTGGCGCCCAGCGGGGTCACGTCGGCCAGAATCAGGTGGTTGTCGGTCCCGCCGCTGACGAGCTTCACGCCGCCGGAGAGCAGCGTTTCGGCCAGGGCCTTGGCGTTGTCGATGACTTGCCGGGCGTACTGCTTATACTCGGGCTGGAGGATTTCGCCGAAGCAGGCGGCCTTGCCGGCGATGACGTGCATCAGCGGCCCGCCCTGGATGCCTGGAAACACGGCCCGATCCACGTCCTTCGCCAGCGCCGCCTTGCAGAGGATCATGCCGCCGCGCGGGCCGCGCAGGGTTTTGTGCGTGGTGGTGCTGACGAAGTCGGCCACCGGCACGGGGTCGTCGTGCAGCTTGGCCGCCACCAGGCCCGCGTAGTGCGCCATGTCGACAAACAGCAGCGCGCCGCACTCCCGGGCGATCTGGGCGAAGCGGCCGTGCTGCATCTCGCGCGGATAGGCGCTTGCCCCGGCCACAATCATCTTCGGCTTGTGTTCGCGGGCCAAGGCCGCCACCTGGTCGAAGTCGATGCGGTGCGTGTCGGGCCGAACGCCGTAGCTGAAGAAATGGTACAGCTTGCCCGATATGTTCAGCTTCATGCCGTGCGTCAGGTGTCCGCCGTGGGCCAGGTCGAGCCCCAGCACGGCGTCGCCCGGCTGCAACACCGAGAAGTACACGGCCGTATTGGCCTGGGCGCCGGAGTGGGGTTGGACGTTGACGTGCTCGGCGCCGAAGATTTGCCTAGCCCGATTGCGGGCGAGGTCTTCGGCCACGTCGACGAACTCGCACCCGCCGTAGTAGCGGGCGCCCGGATAGCCCTCGGCGTACTTGTTGGTCAACACGCTGCCCATTGCCTGCATGACGGCCGGGCTGGTGTAGTTTTCCGAGGCGATCATCTCGAGGCCGTTGCGTTGCCGGTCGATCTCGCCGGCAATGGCGGCCCACAATTGGGGGTCTTGTCGTTCGATCCAGTTCATGGGAGCCATCCTATTGAAGGAAACGCACCGCCCACCGGGAAAAAATGGGGACAGGCGCCGTGCCCGACGCCGATTTCGCGGTATTGGTCGCCCGCAACTCGGAGCCAGTCCCCATTTTTTCCCGCCGCCGAAGTCGGCGTGGGCAAACTCCCATTGTTGGCGACGGGGGGCGATTCGTCAATTGGAGGACTTCACCCCAGCTTCACGATCATGCACTGTGTGGACGGCAGTTCGATGGGCTTCTCGGGCTTGTCGTCGAGGAATTGGTCGACCGCCTTGCGGACGCCCGCCAGAATCGAGTAGTCGTGCGAAAGCATGACGCCGCCGGACAACATGCGGGGATAGAAGAACGTAAGGCACGCCAGGGTGCTCTCGTACAGGTCCACGTCGAAATGCACGAAGGAGAACCGTTTGTTCTCGATCGGCCCGGCCAGGTCGGGAAATAGTCCCTTGTAGAAATGCACGTTTGGGTAGCCCTGTAGGTAGGACTGCACCGATTCCAGGCTGCACGTGTACTGGTTCTCAGCGTGTACGGCGCCGTCGGACTTCGAGGCCTTCGGCAAGCCCTCGAACGTGTCGAACAGGTGCAGCGTGGCGTTGCCCTTTGCCTCGCAGATCAACTTGGCCGACGCGCCCTGGAAAACGCCGACCTCGGCCAGTTCGCCGGGCAGGTGATGATAGGCTCTCGTGAGCGAATGGACCATGTAGGCTTCGTAGGCGGTCAGCAGCGAGGTCCTGTCGCGGCGGGCTTGCCGGATCAGCCGGACCACGTTGCGATCCTTGTGCCGGTTCAACAAGAACACCTGGGCGCCGGAAATGGCGTTCAGCCACATCCGTTCCAAGAAGCCACCGCCGACGAGTTTCTGAAGCCGCTGGTTGTGTGCGAGCATTGGTCGATTCCCGTTGTGGCAATGCGGAAACAGTAGATTCTAGTCAGTCATCGAACTGCGTTTGGGGACAACTTGACGCCAATCCAAAACACCCCCACTGACGGCGATTCCTGCAACGCCCGTCAATGGGTTCATAATTCTGGAAACACAATCCCCTTGTGTCCTATTCGCGTTGCACTGTTGGAAAGGTGAGCCATTCCCCAGCCGGTCTTGCAGGTGCAGGACGCCACGTTCACTGAGGGCACGGCCGGTTTAGGCACTCTCTGGGGCACCGGGCTCTTCACCGACGTGGAGATGCTCATCCCCAACGCGGCCTCGCTGGTGTCCGATAACCGGGATGCCGCGGCGGCCAAATCAAAACCCGCCCTCGCCTTTGCAAACGACCGGCCGCCTCCCGCCAAGGCGCCCGGTGCGGTGCAACCGAAGAGTAATCAGTGGGGCAATCCATGACGCATGACGTGACCCTGGTTACCGGCGATGGGGTATATCTATGGCAAGGGCGTTTCGCTTCGTTCGTGATGGACGAGCCGTATTTGCTGGCAGCCGCGCGCTACGTGGAATTGAATCCGGTGCGGGCCGGTTTGGTGCCCGATGCCGCGGATTGGCCTTGGGGCAGTGCACCCATAATCGGTTCGTGTCCCCCGAATTGGCCCCCAAGAGTTCACTGCCGGTCACGGGATGGCTCCGGGCCGTGTCCGCTTCGGGACCTGTAACTCGATGGCAATCGTCAAGTCGTTCTTTCCCGCGGAAACCGTGACATCCTGCGGCGGGATGGCCGGGGAGTGGCGGTTGCTCTCGTCGAAGGGCGGGACGATGATCACGCGATGCTGACCCGGCACCGCTCCCGGCGCGCGGGCGCCGGACATGAAACTGCTCAACTCGAACGACCCGTCCGGCGCGATGACGCTCGACGCCATGACGTCCGGCCGCTCCTGTGACTGGAACTGGATCATGCCGCCGGTCAGCGGCGCGCCGCCGCGAAAAACCACCTTGCCGCGCACCGGCACGGTGTCGGGAAGCCGGGCTTGCGACTTGCAGCCGGCGGCCGCCACCACAAGACACAGCACCGCCAACACACGGCCGATCAGTTTTTGACTCAAATTGAAGCGCGACGACATCAACATCACCAGTCTCCCGTGACGGCTGCCCCATCGCGTGGGTCGCACAGATTGGCCCACAGATCGGGGTTGATCGAGCCGTTGACGGCGCGTACGCTGCCGTCGCCGAGGCCCACGCGAATGGTGGTCGGGTGCGGCGAGGAGGCCCGCCAGGGATCGCATTGCGAGACCCAGTCGGGCGAAACCTGGAAGGGCAGGCACTTCTGGTAAGGCTGGCTCGGCGGAGTCGGCCCGTTCATACAGAACGTCGGCCGGAAGTACGAATTCGAGTCGCACCAGGGATAGCAATAGGCAGCATTGACCTGCCCCGTGTTGCCGCAGACTCCGTAGTGTTCGGTCAAGAAGATCGTGTTGCTCAGCCCGTCTCGGATGTGGGCCGAGGACGTCTGCCCTTCAATGCTTTTCTTCGACGGGCAGCCAAAGACCAGGAAATTGCCGCCATAGTTGCCGTAGGCCCAGGTGCTGCAATTCGCCAACTGCGAGACGGACAAGCCGTTGGGTGTGGCCACCGGCTCGTCGGGGCAAACGTAAGTGGAAATCGGGTATTCGTAGACCGTCTTGCCGCCGATCACGGTGTTGACGTTGCCGTTCGACTGCCTGTAGAGGGGCTCTTGCTCAATATAGGGGAGGAGAAACGTAAAAAGGGTGAAGCCCACCGCCCCTTGGTATGGCCCGGAAACGCTGATCGCCGTACCCATCCCCGCTCCCCAGCCGTCGGCATTGACGGCCATGGGCGGGTAATAGCCCTGGGCCCCCTCCGCGCTGGTAACAGCCAAGGCAATCTGTTTGACCTTGTTGGCGCATTGCGTCTGCCGCGACGACTCCCGCGCCGCCTGCACGGCCGGCAACAACAGGGCAACCAAGATGCCGATGATGGTGATCACCACCAGCAACTCGACCAATGTAAATCCCTGGCCACGGCTTCTAGTCAATGCGTTCGTGCTCCATCGGTGGTTTCTAGTCAATGCGTTCGTGCTCCATCGGTGGTTGGACCAACATCCATTCTACCAGCCCCGCCTTTGCACTATCGCGCAAAAACTTTGCACCGGCAAGCTCAGCTCTTCGGCCGCAGCCGGATCGCCTTGCGGAACTCGCCGGGCGTCTGGCCAAGGTGCTTGCGGAAGAGGTTCGTCAGGTGTTGCACGTGGGCGAAGCCGGCCTCGGTCGCCACCTGCTTCAGCGGCAACTCGTCGGCCAGGATCAACTGCTGCGCCCGGCCGATCATCACCGACTGGACCTCCTCGTGGATCGTCTTGCGCAGGATCTTGCGGAAGCGGGCGCCCAGCGTGGACCGCGATACGCCCACCGCCTGCACGAGATCTTCCATGCGCACGCGTTGCCCGGCGTGCTCGCGGATGAAGCGGACGGCGGCCGCCACGTCGGCGTCCTCGATGGCCAGCGTGTCGGTCGATCGCCGCACAACGACCCGTTCCGGCAAGACATAATTGGCGATCTGCGGGGCCTTCCTGCCCGCCATCAGCCGATCGAGCAGTTCCGCCGCCCGATAGCCGACCGTCCTCGCACCTTGCTCGACGCTCGTCAGCGGCGGATCGGTCAGTTCGCACATCAGCTCATCGTTGTCCACGCCGATCACGGCCACATCGTCGGGCACGCGGGCGCCAATGGCACGGCAGGCCTCCAGCACGTGGCGGGCCCTCGCGTCGTTGGCCGCCATCACCCCAACCGGCTTCTCCAACGAGCGCAGCCATTGGGCCAGGCTCCGCTGCAACTCGTGCCAATTGCGCGTGGAGAGGTGCTTGGCGGCGTAGAGCGAGCAGGGCAAACCGGCTTCTTTGGCCCGCTGCTGGAACGCTTTGGCCCGAATATCCGACCATACCGTGAAACGGTTCCGCGGCACGCCGCAATAGGCCAGCCGCTGAAATCCCTGGCCGATGAGGTGGTCTGCCGCCATGCGGGCCACCGCGGCGTTGTCAGTGGCATAATACGGAATGCGGTCCTTGGGGTCGTACCAGCCGTAGCCCCCTTCGACGGCGACTGTCGGAAGGCCTCCCGCGCGCACCGCCCGGGCGACCTTCTGGTCGGCGATGAAGGCGATGATGCCGTGCCCCTGCCAGGCGCGGAAATCCGGGAGCTTCTCCAGCGGGTCCTCTTCGGCGTACAGGCTCCAATTGCCGGCTTGGCGCGCATAGGCCACCACCCCCCGGACGATCTTCCGGTGGTACGGCATGTTGGTGTCCAGGATCAGGGTTACCCGCCGGGATTTCGGCATGGCGGTCTCCAACCGGGTGTTGCGGACGCGCTGGGTACCATGCCCACGCTTGCCGTGGGCATGTTGAAAACGCGAGAAAACCACCACATGCCCACGGCAAGCGTGGGCATGGCGCCCGTTTCAACGACCTTCCGCGACAGATAACTCACCCGCTGTCAGAATTGAATCGCAACCTTATGGAAAGATAGAAAACTGGTATAGGTGAAAACATCGCGGGGACGTTTGAATGGGCGTTTTTGAGGAAGGTCCATTCAAAAAGGAGTCCCCGCGATGGCAGGTCATCTTACCTTGGAAGAACGT
>Ga0315287_10003507_pt1 | contig 15138 bp, 12 predicted proteins | sample YL17G11_0_MG_FD_205037 | JGI IMG/M metagenome (GOLD analysis project Ga0315287, IMG submission 205037) | Sediment microbial communities from Yellowstone Lake, YNP, Wyoming, USA - YL17G11_0 | ecosystem: Environmental > Aquatic > Freshwater > Lake > Sediment | place: USA: Wyoming | collected... | reverse complement strand
GCCCAGTGTAGAAGTGGAAGGAGCAAACCGCAAGGAGGGGGATACTGGCGGTCTATCAACCTAGCTAGGATGTTACGGGGTTAGTCGGCCCAGGAAGACGAACAGGAGGGATAAAGCACCATTACTGACCACTGAGACAGAGAGTGGATCGGAACGACTTTGGAACCGCCTTCTGCCTCTCTACGCGGCATTCTTGATGTGCATCTGCGTGTGGCTGGTCAAACCTGATCAGCCACGATAGTTCTGCCACAGGCATCTTGATTAGACCTGACTTTTGAATGCCCATAGTTGGTACAGGTCTTTATGTCTTGGGTCGGTTAAGTCTTCCAGGATCATATTTTCCAGTAAGCCAAACTGCTCGGCGAAGGGCTTGAATTTCTCGTTCCCGAAGGTGCTTAGACAGTTGTAGAAAAGTAAGTTTAGTTCAGGCCCTGATAACTGGGCTCTTAATATATTGATGTAAAGTTGCTTTGGTTCGATGTCGCTATGAAGGGATGCAGGTCGGATCAGGAGAGAGTCACGCTAGCGTTGCCGAACAGCCTGCCGAGCCGGTGGCGTGACCGCCCATTTGCAAGGATAGGGTCGCGCCAAGAAGTCGCGCAGATGTGCGACACGTACCGCCAAGGGCAACGGTATCAATGACGCTAAGTTCACGAAGTGGGGGTAGTTGGGGAAGATCCTGATTCCAAAATACTATGCTCAAATGTTTCCATGTCACGTGTTCGATGCGCCGTATTTTTTCCTGAACAGTGTTCCCAAAGCGGAAGAGTAATATCAGAACTACGAGCGGCCACGAATTGAGAACCGCAGGGAGGACAATGGATAAGAAGGTGAGGAAATCCATGGGCGGCACTATATCATAGAAGGCCGGTTGGCTCAAGAACAGCAGGGGATGACACAGGCTGTCCCCCGCGAAGACGGCTAGGCCTCTATCAGTTCCTCTAGCTTGTTCAACGCAATTCGAATCTGCAACTGTGGCTGTCCCTCAACGTGACCTGACAGTTCAAAGGCTCTATCGTTTGTAATTATAAGGCCGCTGAGTATAAGCCGAAAAGGGGTCAGAGGACCAAAGATCGAATGCTGAAGGTTTGAGTACTTGACGACATCTATCGTTCCTGAAATCTGGTTGTTCTCATCGAACCTGTATTTACCTCGGTAATAGTGTGAAGCGTCCCCACCGTGTATCGTGTTGTCTGCGAAAATGGCGACACCGCAGCCTCCTATTTGCAGGTTTGAGGTAAACGCCGCTGAGAAGATTCCTGAAGTCATAGTGCGCCCTCCCTTGAAGGTCACGCTACGCCAGGAGGTTATGACCTGTCAAATTGCGGGGAACGTCACGGCAAGAACCGAGGGGCTATGGCGTGTGCTGTTCCCTGGCCGGACTGAATGAGTGTCCATTGGCTCCAAAGAAGTAGCCGCTATAACCTCGTAGCCTTAGGAGGTCTCGAAGCTCGGTCCTTCTGAAATGTTCGGCAGCCTTGATTGACTCATAACATATTGGGCACCGAACCCTAATTGTGAACAGCATCGCAAAGATGCTGTATCGACTATCCTTGGAACATGCAGGGCAGGTAATTTTATAAACGGGCTCAGAGAGGGCAAGAGACATGTCATTTCCTCCGTTCATGGAAGGACAATTCCAACCACTTAACATTATACCACGAACGGTAGTTAGCCCTTCTCCAGCGCCTTCACGATTCCCACCATGCCCGGAAGCCTTGGCTTGCTCGATGACCGTGCACTTTAGCTTGGAGCAGTCCTCACTCGCAGAATAATCTCCGAAGGTTCTTGAACCAACTTCTTCACATAATGCTGCAAACGAGCATGAGTGTGAGGCTCGATCACCAGATTCTCCACGGCAAACTCCTGCCCCCGTGACCACCGCACCACCGCTTCAGGCACTTCGATCTGTTGCTCATTCGGGAGCGTGACGGTCAATGAGAGGCGTTCCCCTGGGCGCATCGGCAGATCACCGGAGAGACGCCAGCCAGTACAGGAAAGATTCCAGATCGTGCCTTGTCCTTGGAATGGCCCAGCGTTGTACGTGACAAAACATCGCACGGGGAATCGACGGTAGGGGCGAATCGAGAAGGGCATAGGAACCTCGCAGGGTGGCCCAGTGTAGAAGGGGAAGGAGCAAACCGCAAGGCGGGGGGTAACGGTTGATCCGAGGTAAAACCGACGAATCGGAAGAACTATCTTCTTAATGGATCGGGATGGCTTGGCCTGTTTCGGTGGCAGACTATGGACTATCGGACGCCGGTAACCAGGCAATTCTGAAAATCGCTTTCCAATCGTTAATGATTGTGGGCGCAACTCTGACAAGTCCCATCTGGTTTAAGAGAAGAGCATAAGTTTTCGTTAACTGTTCTAATTGGTCGAGAGCCGTATTGAGATCGTCAAAGGTAGGCAGCTTTCTCATTCGGAATCGTCCTATGTGGGCAACGTGGGTGTTCACAAATATCCGTAATTTCTTCTGGCTCTTGATGAGAGCTTGTCGATGCTGACGAATAATCGAACGATCTATCATGCTCGCCCCAGGTTTAGCGAACTTCTCAAAGTCCTTGTGCCCAAATCTCTTCATGAAAGACTTGTATACGCTTACAAATCGTCTGCGGGTTATGACTTCCGGATGGTCTTCAATTTCCTGGAGCAACTTGACAAAAGAAACGGTTCGTTTGTCCCAATCCACCATCTTTCTAATTCCGATGGCCATGTCAGTAACATATGCTTCTTGCATCCAGTCGTAGAATTGGCTGGATTTGTGGATTTTTTTATTCGCTGCGATCATTGACCGTACTTCCTCGTAGATCTGTCTTTTTGAAGCGAGGTGGGTAATGGAATGCCTGATAATCTCAAAGGACCGTTTCCATCTAAGAAAAGTGTTTCGTCGAGCTTGGGCAGAGAGAATCGGTATAGATCGAGACTGTGCCTTCCTTCGATGATTCATATGTCGCCCATGAATTCACGACTCTGCGCTAAAGCAAAGGCGGTATTGTCTTCGCTTGGTTATGGAATCTCAACCGGCGGTCTATGAAACCGCCAATTATCGCATTGCAACTATCAATCGACTCTATGTGGTTTTTATTCCTTTTGGGCCAATGAGATCACTTAGAAATGCCTCTCGCTGTTTCTTCGGTAGTGCATGGTCAAATACTTCAGGGTGTAGAAGATAATCTTCTCCAAATTGATATTCAAATACTCGAAAACATTCGGAAGGCCACTTCCCCAGTATTGGCTCTAGGGCATGAAGAATGTCTTCTCGACTATTCTCTAGACCCTTCCCGTACACTTTTTTTGAGTAGTAAAACCCAGCCAAATGGTCAGGGAGGAGAAGCAACGGCTCATCCTGCTCTGTGCTAATAGAAGGGCTGAATGTGGTGCGAATGCCTGTCGCTTCTTCAGTTTTCGGCAACTCGTTTACGCCGCCCATAACACGCCTGAAAATTTCTTGATTTTTCTCGCCCTGAATATCGGAGTCGAATATTCCTTTGACCGTGACGGAACGTAGGTTATTTGATTTCGGCGTAAGACGATATTTGTTCTGATGCAAAATGTGTCCATATAAGTCAGCGAGGACGATGCCGAAAAGGTGCAGCTTTAACGTAGCCATTGGCTTTGCATACGGCATCGCTTCTTGAGCATTCTTGACACCTTTGTCGTAAATGGCTTGGCCATCTTGGTGGTAGCGATCCCATTTCTCTGTATCTTTCCAGATGATATGAACTATTCCATAAAGTTGTCTTTTGGCGATAAGTCGGAATGCTGCCTTTACATGCTCAGCATCGTCTCCTGAATCTGACCATTTCCGGGGTTCAGACTTCATGGCAGTTAAAAGGCTTTCACGAACTTCATCTACGGATGAGGACCACATTCCGACAGCGGCAAAAACAAGTGGAGCCTCTTTGCTGTGTGAATACCGGCCAGAAGCGTCCAGGAAACAGGTTATGTCAGGGAACTTGGTCTTCATAAGGAATCTGCTGCGTATATAACTCTGAGATTTCTGAAACCGCCGGATAGTGTTTGTGATGCCAGCCCTCAATGATTAAATGGGCCAGGGGCGATTCGAGTTCTCTCCAATGTCACGAAATCGATCAGGTAGGAGCACGAGATTGCCGAGGCTACGGGCGTAGCCGTCAATGCCAGGGAAGAGCGTGGCGGGAGTCAAGTTACGATCATAGAGATATTTAATACACTCGCTGATTATTTCTTCGCTGCAAGGAATGACAAACTTAATCAGATGCCGAGAGATCATTTGCTGACCCTCTGAACAAAGTTGGAGATTTTCCATGAAAGTTTTAGTTACGTCGAGAGGAACTACAAATACAGCTTGTTGGGCGATAACCCTTTCATTTAAGCGATAGGCGTTCAATGGCCAGATGCCTGATTGAACATCTGGCTGGGCTTGCCTATTGAGGATGAAATTGATTTCTTGCTCCAGATTGGAGCCCTCCTTTAGCATCGCTTTCAGAATTGGAATTCTTTCTTCCGCACATTTGCGCCACCAATCGATTTGAAGCGCCCACACTGCACAGGACTCATTATTCTTGATTTTGGCCTTTTCCACGGCGAATAGAACAGAGGTCCAGAAGGAGTAGGTCCAGTCATGTAGTCTGGTTGGCGCACCATAATGTTGCATGAGTGCGAGCCATTCCATATGGTCGGTGTCACTCGGCGGGTTAGTAACAAGCCCTCGTGCCTTGCGGATGAACTCCCGACTGAGGCGGCGCTCCCATATCCAGGCTTTCGATAGGTCTTTCCCAAATCGTTCACATAGCGTCCGTTCAAGCGTCGTTGAGAGGCACCACTGTTCGCACTCGTGCCCCCTGAAGATCCAGCGACTCCATTTCTCATCATCTGGAGCGTTATGATTGTGACATTCAGAATAATTCTTCAATTCCTCCCAGCACGTGACGTTCACTTCTTCATAGAGACTTTTGTAGCAATCAGCCATGCGAATCTCCTATTTCCTTACACCATATCCGCATGGATGGTATACCGATGCCTGGAGACCTGACAACACTTGGCCTTTCTCAGGGCAGTCGATGCCACTGAGGCGGATGCGTTTGGCGTGGTTGTCGCGTAGAACCTCGATGGTATCGCCGTCATGGACATTCACGGAGCCCAGGAAGCCAAGCAGATCAATGGCTTGTCTGGACTCATCAGCCTGCCGATAAGCTCGATCCACTTGATTGCCAGGTGAAAATGCGATCATTGTCCCTTCACAAAGCCGGGGTGCTTTCTCGCGGGGAAAGGGGTATTCTTCTGCGCGAATAGTTGAGATGAGCACTGGCCAATCTTAGGCGGTCACAGTTGGAATAAGTAGGGAAGTCTGCGATCTCTGGATGAATGTATGATCGGAAGACCCCGTTGTGTTGTATCGAACCGGGACTGAAAGAGACGATTTGCCCTAACTGGATATGGAAGTAATCGACAACATAAATCACCTGCTTGGGGACAATCTGAAGCAGACTATTACGCCCGGTTCGAAGCTAAAGATCGCGGCATCATGTTTTTCGATTTATGCTTTCGAGGAGTTGAAGCAGGAACTCGAAAACATTGAGTCGTTGGAGTTCATTTTTACTTCCCCGACCTTCGTGCCCGACGAAGTCACGGACAAGCTCAAAAAGGAGCACCGGCAGTTCCATATCCCCAAGGTTGAACGTGAACGCAGCTTTTACGGCAGTGAGTTTGAAATCCAACTCAAAAACAAGCTGACCCAGCGGGCTATTGCCAAAGAATGCGCTGACTGGGTGCGTCGCAAAGCCACCTTCCGTTCTAATCGTGGCACAGCCCACATGCAACAATTCGCCGGTGTCCAAGCATCGGGAGCTGCGACTATTTACCTGCCTCTTCATGGGTTTACGGCTGTCGATCTTGGCTATCAGCAAGGCGATGCCGTCTCAAACATCGTCAACAAATTTGACGAGCCAGCCAATACCGGGATTTTCCTGAACCTCTTTGATCAAATATGGAACGATCAGGAAAAACTCGAAGATGTCACGTCACGCATTTGTGACCACATCGCCTCGGTGTATCAGGAGAACGCCCCGGAACGCATCTACTTCCTGATGCTCTACAATATTTTCAGCGAATTTCTTGAAGACCTGAATGAGGATGACTTACCCAATGATCGAACGGGCTATCAGGACAGCCTGATTTGGCAGAAGCTATTCAACTTCCAGAAGGACGCGGCCACCGGCATCATCAACAAGCTGGAAACATACAACGGTTGTATTTTGGCCGACAGTGTTGGCCTCGGAAAAACTTTCACAGCCCTTGCAGTAATGAAATATTACGAGTTACGCAATCGTTCGGTTCTGGTTCTTTGCCCCAAGAAACTCGCAGACAATTGGTTGAACTACAACCGCAATCTCACAACCAACATTTTCGCCAAAGATCGGTTTAACTATGACGTGCTTTGCCATACGGACTTACAACGCACAAGCGGTGAGTCATTCGGCACACCACTTAACCGGATTAACTGGGGGAACTACGATCTTGTCGTCATCGACGAATCGCATAACTTCCGTAACAACGATGCCTTCAAAGACCGCGAGACACGTTATCAAAAGCTAATGAATGCCGTTATCAAGGAAGGTGTAAAAACCAAAGTCTTGATGATCTCGGCCACTCCCGTCAACAACCGCTTCAATGACCTGCGTAATCAGCTTGCTCTTGCCTATGAGGGCGATTCAGGCAATCTCAACAAAAGGCTGCGTACACAGAAGGATATTGATGAGATTTTCCGACGGGCGCAGAGAGTCTTCAATAACTGGTCGAACCTGCCACCTGAAGAGCGAACCGCCAATGCCATTCTAAGTGCGCTGGACTTTGACTTTTTCGAGTTGCTCGATAGCGTAACCATTGCTCGTTCTCGCAAGCATATCGAAACCTTTTACGACACCAAAGATATTGGCAAATTCCCCGAGCGTCTCAAGCCTCTATCATTTCATTGTCAGCTAACCCATCGCCCTGACGTTATGGGCTTCAACGACATCTTCAATCAACTCTCTTTGCTGAAATTGTCCGTGTATGCGCCTGTCAGCTACATCTTGTCGAGCCGATTGGCGAAATACGAAGCACTCTATGACACCCAAGTTGAAGGTGGGAGAGGCAAGTTAAAGCAGGCAGACCGTGAGCGTAGTCTGCAAGCGTTAATGACGATCAATTTGCTTAAACGCCTTGAGAGCTCCGTCCAATCTTTCCGGCTTACCCTGAAAAGACTGCAGGACAATCATTTGAATACGCTTGAGAAAATCAAGGTATTCGAGCAAACCGGCAGAGACGTCACCTTTGCCGATGCCGCTGTCGCATTTGAAAATGCCGAACCTGATGACGACGAACTTCCTGACATTGACGACGCTAAAATCGGTAGCAAGGTGCAGATTAGTTTGTCTGACATGGACTTGCCTTCGTGGAAGCACGACTTACAAGCGGACCTCCTTGTGATCGACGCACTGCTTACCGAGATGTTCAAGATCACACCGGCTGATGATGCCAAACTTCAGCACCTCAAAACGCAGATCAATAGCAAGTTGGCTTCGCCGATCAATCCGGGCAACAAGAAGATATTGATCTTCACAGCCTTCGCAGACACGGCAAGTTATCTCTACGAACACCTTGCGGATAAGATGTGGCAATCCCACCAAATCCACACCGCCAAAGTCACTGGCAGCGATGGCCCAATATCCACGCTCAAGTCTAATGCCAAGCAGGGCTATGATTTCCAATCGCTGCTGACGCTCTTTTCGCCACGGTCTAAAGAGAAGGCGCTCATTCTTCCCAATGAACCGAGAGAAATCGACATTCTCATTGGCACCGACTGTATTTCAGAAGGTCAAAACCTTCAAGATTGTGATTACCTTATTAACTATGACATTCACTGGAATCCGGTTCGAATCATCCAACGCTTTGGGCGGATAGATCGTATTGGTTCACAAAACACCTATATTCAGTTGGTGAATTATTGGCCTGACATTACCCTCGACGAATACATCAACCTGAAAGAACGTGTCGAAAACCGCATGGTCATTGCCGACGTGACAGCGACCGCTGACGACAACATGCTCAACACGCAATCCAACGACGTGTCTTATCGCAAGGAACAGCTGCGTCGCCTACAGGAAGAAGTGATTGAAATGGAAGACCTCAAAACCGGCGTCTCCATTACGGACCTTGGCCTCAATGACTTCCGCATGGATTTATTGAATTACATCAAAACCAACGGCGATCTAGCTAACGTGCCAACTGGCATGAATGCCGTGGTGTCAGCTGATCCTGGACGGGGCTTGCCACCGGGTGTCATGTTCACGCTACGAAACCGCAATAATAGCGTCAACGTCAATCAGCTCAATCGCTTACACCCGTACTACCTGATCTATATTGGCCAAAATGGCGAGGTCATCGCCGATCACACCGAAGTCAAACGCTTGCTCGACCTGGTGCGTAGTGCCTGTAAAGGCCAAAGCCAGCCACAGCCGGAAGTTTGCCGCTTGTTCAACGAGGCCACCGACGACGGACGTAAGATGTATGTGTATTCCAGCCTGCTCGACCAAGCCATCCGCTCCATGGTGAACTTGAAGGAAGACAAGGACATCGACAGCCTCTTTAGCGGTGGTCGCACCACGGCACTGGTCAACACCATCGCGGGGCTTGATGATTTTGAGCTGATCGCCTTTCTGGTTATTCAGGCATCAGAATGAGTCAGCCACTCTTTGCCTACCCTAAGCAGGCAGAGTTCAACCGTGTGCTACCCAAGAGCAAGATATATGAACATGGCAAACCCAGCCGTGCCGTGCGTGACTGCTTCGCCACGCAAATCAATCAAATCGTCTGGCAATACAAGCTCGCACCTGAAACTATCAATTTGCCGTCGCGTCCCAGTGTGCCGGAAATCGAAATCTTTTCGATTGAGCTGAAAACCGCAGATGTCAGCGAAGACGTGCTGCGCTGTATTGATAAAGCAATCCCTCTGCCAATCTTTTACAATCTCAGCTTCGAAGGCCGTATCAAAACCGTGGCCGCCTACAAGCGTCCCAGTGATGCCGATGCCAGCCAGTGGGTTGTGGATGCCTATTTCGAAAGTCCGTGGCTGCCTGCTCTTGGCGAACGCACCACACTCCCTGTTGCGCTGGACATGGCAGGGTTGTATGAACAGATGCTGCGTCGTCTCATGCCGTTCCCAGCCCGCTCAGGTGAAACGTTAAAAGATCATGTTGAGCGACTAACGCAACTCCGGGGTAAGCAGAGCGAATACGCCAAGCTGGAAGTACGCTTGCGAAGAGAGAACCAATTCAATCGAAAGGTTGAAGTAAATACCAAACTGCGAACCCTGAAAACTGAAATAGAAACATTAGCGCATTAAATGTTTTAACCACGAGAAATAACCATGGAAAAACTCAAGCTACACAGCCCGGATTTCACGCAAGAAAATATCGCCAAGTTGGCCGAGTTGTTCCCCAACTGTGTAACTGAATCGAGAGCCGAAGACGGAAAGCTAAAACGCGCCATAGACTTCGATCAATTGCGTCAGGAACTGTCCAACTCCATTGTTGAAGGCCCCCAAGAACGCTATCAGATCAATTGGCCTGGCAAGCGCGAGGCGCTGCTTACTGCCAATGCGCCCATCGCCAAAACCCTGCGCCCTTGCCGTGAGGAGAGCGTGGACTTTGATACGACGCAGAACCTGTTTATCGAGGGAGACAATCTTGATGCACTCAAGCTCCTTCGGGAAACCTACCTTAACAAAGTAAAGGTGATTTACATCGATCCGCCCTATAACACGGGGAGCGATTTTATCTATGCGGACGATTTCGCAGAAGACAGCGAAGCCTACTTCAAACGTTCTAATCAGATCGATGAAACTGGAAACAAGCTTGTTGCTAACACGGAGGCTAATGGACGATTTCATTCCGATTGGCTTAGCCTCTTATATTCCAGGCTAAAGTTGGCAAGAAATCTTTTGCGAGATGATGGAGTCTTATTTATTTCAGCAGACGATAATGAGATATCGAATTTGATGAAGCTTTGTGATGAGATATTCGGTGAAGACAATTTTGTAGCTAATTTCATTTGGGAGAAGCGGACTAATAGAGAAAACAGAAAGGTCGTATCCTCCCGACATGATTACATAGTTTGTTACTGCAGGAATCAAGTTCCTAGCAGGAGAGCATTAAAGCAGCTTCCCATGACAGAAAAAGCGTTAGCGAACTACAGGAACCTTGATAATGACCCAAGAGGCGCTTGGAAGTCAGACCCGGCAACCGCACAGGCAGGACATGGTACAAAGTCGCAGTTTTATGTGCTCATAGCACCTAATGGAAAAGAACATCATTTGGAAAGTGGTAGGTGCTGGCTTTACACGTCAGATGTTATGCAAAGGGAAATCAAAGATGGGAAAATATGGTTTGGGAAAGATGGCAATGGGGTTCCTCGTATAAAAACTTATCTTGAGGCGAAAGATAGGGGGCTAACACCGGAAACAATAATGTTTGCTGCCGATGTTGCAACGAATGAAATCGCTAAAAATTGTTTGAAAGACCTTTTTGATGGGGCTTCTGTTTTCGAAACACCTAAGCCAGTTGATTTGATAAAAATATTGATTCAATTGAGTTGCGATGATGGGATTGTTCTCGATTTCTTTGCAGGCTCCGCTACAACGGCTGAAGCCATGTTGTCGTTAAATTCTGCTGACGGAAGAAAAAGAAGATTTATATTGGTTCAACTTCCTGAGGAATCTCCAAATGGAAGTGAAGCAATCAAGGCGGGCTATAAGACGATTGCCGAAATTGGCAAGGAACGCATCCGACGTGCAGGTAAAAAGATTAAAGAGGACAACACTGGCAAAGATGGCATTGAACAACTCGACATTGGTTTCCGTGTGCTAAAAACCGACAGCTCCAATATGAAGGACGTGTACTACGCACCCGATGCGGTGAAGCAAGGCGACCTTCTGGGACAAGTAAATAACATTCGGGAAGATCGCACTCCCGAGGATTTGCTGTTCCAGGTCTTGCTCGATTGGGGGGTGGATTTGGCGTTGCCCATTACCCAAGAGACCATCGCCGGTAAAAATGTATTCTTTGTGGACGGGAATGCGCTGGCTGCTTGCTTTGAAACGGACATTAACGAGGAATTCGTAAAAACTCTTGCTGCTCGTCACCCTCTTCGTGCGGTCTTCCGCGATGCCGGTTTCGGTAGCGATAGCGTGAAGATCAATGTCGAGCAAATCTTCAAGCTCATTTCACCCACCTCTGATGTGAAATCCATTTAAGTGGCGGCGACCATGAAGCTGAAATTTAAAAAACAGCAATACCAAACCAACGCTGTGGATTCCGTGGTGGATTGCTTTGCCGGTCAACCGAACGACAGCGGCATTCAGTATCGGATTGATCCAGGTCGAGTGGAGGCTGGGGCGTCACAACAGCGTGATTGGCTTGATGGAGCAGGCTACAAGAACCAGGATATCGCGCTTTCGCAAGTAGCGTTGCTGGAAAATATTCACACAATTCAGCGGCGTCAAAATTTACCGCTTTCCGCTGTGCTGGTCAGCACCAAGGTTTGTCCGGTCAATCTTGATGTAGAGATGGAAACCGGTACTGGTAAGACCTATTGCTACATCAAAACCATGTTCGAGCTAAACCTGCGGTATGGTTGGAGCAAGTTCATCGTGGTGGTGCCCAGCATTGCTATCCGTGAAGGCGTATATAAATCCTTCAAAATTACCGCCGAGCATTTCCTCCAAGATTACGGCAAACAAATTCGCTTCTTTATTTACAACTCCAAAGAGCCGCACAATCTGGAAAGTTTTTCTTCCGATTCGGGCATCAATGTCATGGTGATCAACGTCCAAGCTTTTGCATCGCGGGGGGCTGAAAATCGACGCATTTATGAAGAGCTTGACGATTTTCAGTCACGTAAGCCTATTGATGTCATCAAGGCAAACAGGCCGATATTGATCCTGGATGAACCGCAAAAAATGGAGGGGCCCCAAACCTTAAAGTCGCTTGAAGAATTCAATGCGTTAATGGTTCTACGTTATTCGGCTACTCACAAGACCACCCACAATAAGATTCACCGTCTGGATGCTCTCGACGCATACAACCAGAAACTGGTGAAGAAAATTGCTGTGCGTGGCATTTCCGTCAAGGGGTTGAGTGGCACGAATGCTTATCTCTACGTGGAGTCCATTGAGATTTCCACCAGCAAACCGCCGCTTGCCCGTATCGAACTGGAAATCAAGCAAAACAACGGCATCAAGCGCATGGCGCGTAAACTGGGCAGAAACGATAATCTCTTCGATAAATCCGAAGGACTTGACCAGTATAAGGGCTTTGTCATTGCCGACATCAATGCTCACACGAATACCGTTCACTTCACCAACGGTCTGGAGCTGCAAGCGGGGGAAGCCACTGGCGATGTGAATGAGGCGGCATTGCGGCGCATCCAGATTCGTGAGGCCGTAAGAGCCCACTTCGAAAAAGAACAAGTGCTCTACAGCCAAGGCATTAAGGTGTTGTCACTGTTCTTTATCGATGAGGTTGCTAAGTATCGACGCTATGATGACAGTGGTGAAGTCCCTGGTGAGTACGCCCAGATATTTGAAGAGGAATACAACCAGCAGCTCAATGAAGTGCTAACGCTGGAAGATATGCCTTACAACCATTACCTAAATGGGATTGAAGCGAGCACAACTCACAACGGCTATTTTTCCATCGACAAGAAGAGCAAGCGCCTCATCGATCCAGAGACTGGTAAGAAGTCCACTGAGACGGATGATGTGGACGCCTACGACCTGATTTTGAAAGACAAAGAACGCTTGTTGTCGCTATCCGAGCCAGTGCGTTTCATCTTCTCTCACTCCGCACTGCGCGAAGGATGGGACAACCCCAATGTATTTGTCATCTGTGCGCTCAAACACAGCGACAATACTATTTCTCGCCGCCAAGAAGTTGGTCGTGGGTTACGCATATCGGTTAACCAAGACGGCGACCGCATGGATAATCCGGCGACGGTACACCAGATCAATGTACTGACGGTTGTTGCCAGCGAAAGCTACAAAGACTTCGTCACCGCATTACAACGCGATATTAGTGATTCGCTGTCTGCCCGTCCACGCATTGCCGACGAAGCGTACTTCACTGGGAAAGTGCTCAAAACGCCCAGTGGCGATGTGGTCGTGACACCACAAATAGCAAAGCAGATTTACAAGTATCTGCTGAAAAACGACTACACCGACGATACAGATAAAATCACTCAGCCTTATCACGACGCCAAAACGGGAGGACAACTTGCTGAGTTGCCTGTTGAGTTGCGGCCTTACACCGAGCAAGTGTTTCAACTCATCGACAGTGTCTTCAGTGATGCACAACTGCCCGACATCGGGGATGATCGCAAGGCCAAAACGAATCCGCTTAGTGCGAACTTTGAAAAGAAAGAATTCAAGGAGCTTTGGAATCGCATCAACCACAAGGCTGCGTATACCGTACACTTCGAAACGCCGGAGCTCATTAAGAAGTGCGAAGCAGCATTGGACAAGGAACTCAGAGTCAGCCCGCTCCAATACACCATTGTCGCTGGCGAGCAGATCGACACAGCAACAACCGATGACTTGAAGCAGGGAGAATCATTTAAGATCACGAAGACAAAAACTGATTCTCATACGCACTCCATTCATTCCGCCGTAAAATATGACCTAATTGGGAAGCTGGCAGAAGAAACACAACTGACCCGAAGCACCATCGCCAGCATTCTTCAAGGAATCAATGTGGCTGTCTTCAGCCAATACAGAACCAACCCCGAGGACTTTATTGCCAAAGCAGCGCGACTGATCAATGAGCAGAAGGCGACTGTTATCATAGAGAAGCTAACTTATGATTCAGTGGGTGAGATTTACGATATAGACATCTTCACTCAAGAAAAGCGGCAGGAAGATTTCAGCAAGGCTATCAAGACCGACCACCATATCTACGACTATGTCTTCACCGACTCAAAGAACGAGAGCACCTTCGTCAAGGAACTAGATACCAGTGCAGAAGTTGTCGTCTATGCAAAGCTGCCAAGAGGGTTTTTCATTCCGACACCCGTTGGCAACTACAACCCGGACTGGGCAATCGCCTTCCATGAAGGCGCTGTTAAGCACATATACTTTATCGCCGAAACCAAAGGTTCCATGTCTTCCCTGGAGCTGCGGGAAATCGAGAAATGTAAAATTGACTGTGCTCGAAAGTTCTTTACCAAAATCACCTCCGACCAAGTCAAATACGACGTAGTAGATAGTTACGGCAAGCTGATGGAGTTGGTGAAGTAGGCGCTATCAAGCACTTGGGTCAGGAATGCAGTGGGGCCATTGGTTGCCCTCGCACCTTGCAATCGGACACTTCACTGAGGGTGGGAAAGACGTTTTCAGAAACCATTTCTGACCCGCTTGCGCTGATCGCCAGGCGGGGCGTAGGCTGAGTCCACTGGTTGTTCCGCTTTTCGGAGGCTCGCCATGTGGGTTGTATTCCTCCTCCTGCTGCTGCCTCTCTCCGTTACACCGGCGCTGGCCGATCCTGGCTTCGACGAAAAGTACGAGCGTGATTACAACATCTTCAATCCAATCAACCAATACCGTCCAGACAATCCCTTGAATCCGATCAACTCCGTTGATCCCAAGAATCCATTTAACCCAATCAACAGCGTCGATCCCGGCAATCCTGCGAATCCCATCAATCGCATCAACCCGAACAACCCCTTTAATCCTATCAATGAAGTCAATCCGAACAATCCACGCAACCCGATCAATCGCTACAATCCCAACACACCATTTAAGCCGTTACGCTAATTCTCAAATTCGTGCTAATTAAAACTCTCTGAACCTGCCGTTTTGCTTTCTTCCTAAGTATTTGATTTACCACGCAACCATCCTCGGCCACGATTGACGACAGCCTGGCCCTGCTTCATGCATTTAATATTTCCCCGAGGTGATTGCACGAAAGCGAGGTTCTCGGAAGAAATGTCTTGACATTATTAACAATTATGTTTATAATGTTAACTATAGATAACAGCACTCTTCAGGGGGGAAACATGTATCTGTCACGATGGGTGGAGAATAACCGGGAGTCCTATCAAGCTCATAGTGAGTTAACTCACCGT
>Ga0315287_10003506_pt1 | contig 15140 bp, 11 predicted proteins | sample YL17G11_0_MG_FD_205037 | JGI IMG/M metagenome (GOLD analysis project Ga0315287, IMG submission 205037) | Sediment microbial communities from Yellowstone Lake, YNP, Wyoming, USA - YL17G11_0 | ecosystem: Environmental > Aquatic > Freshwater > Lake > Sediment | place: USA: Wyoming | collected... | reverse complement strand
GTACCACTGGCGACAGCACCAGCACGACGATGTCGAGTGCCTCCTGCACGACGGCGCGCCCCTGCGGCGAGCGCTCGTCGAAGCGCGCCAGTGCGTTCATCAGTTCCATCACGGCGGCGATGGCCGTATTGAACGTACGGCGCCGGCCGATGTCGTTCGTGACTTTCACAAGCGTCTCGTGGACCTGCCGGCGCATGTCGCGCTCGGCATCGGTCAACGAGCCCTTGTCCACCCCGGGCGCCGCGCCGACGCGCACGTGCTGGTGCACCGCCTTCCACAGGCGCTTCATGAAGCGGAATGCGCCGTCGACGCCTTCATCTGACCATTCGAGCGACTGCTCCGGAGGAGCTGCGAACATCATGAACAGCCGGGCCGTGTCGGCGCCGTATTGCTCGACCAGCGACTGCGGATCGACGCCGTTGCCCTTCGATTTCGACATCGTGCCGATGCCGCCGCTCTCGACCGGCTCGCCGTCGGAGCGCAGCACGGCACCGAGACGCGCGCCCTTGTCGTCGACCTGCACGTCCACGTCGGCCGGATTGTAGTAGACGATGCGACCGGAAGCGGGCTTGCGGAAGAAGATCTCGTTCAACACCATGCCCTGCGTCAGCAGGTTGGCGAACGGCTCCGCGACGGTCGTGAGCCCGAGATCGCGCATGACGCGCGTCCAGAAGCGCGAATACAGCAGGTGCAGGATCGCGTGCTCGATGCCGCCGATGTACTGGTCCACCGGCATCCAGTAACGCGCGCGCTCGTCCACCATCGAGCGGTCATTCCCGGCGCTGGCGTAGCGGAAGAAATACCACGACGAATCGACGAAGGTGTCCATCGTGTCGGTCTCGCGCCGCGCCACCTTGCCGCACTTCGGACACGCACACTCCAGGAACTGCGCGCTCCTGGCCAGCGGGTTGCCGCTGCCGTCGGGGACGAGCTGCTCGGGCAATACGACCGGCAACTGGTCGTCCGGCACGGGTTGCACGCCGCAGTCCCCGCAATGGATCAACGGGATGGGACAACCCCAGTAGCGCTGCCGCGAGATGCCCCAGTCGCGCAGGCGATAGTTGACGCGCCGCTTGCCCCTGCCCTGCGCCTCGAAGAGCTTCGCGAATGCGTCGAACGCCTCGTCGAAGTTCAAGCCATCGAATTGGCCCGAATTGATCAGCAGGCCGTGCTCCGTGAAGGCGGACTCGTCGATCCTTGCGAGCGAGCCGTCGGCCGGCTGGATCACCGGGTGGATGCGCAGCCCATAGCGACGCGCGAATTCCCAGTCGCGCTGGTCGTGCGCAGGCACCGCCATCACCGCGCCGGTGCCGTATCCCATCAGCACGAAGTTGGCCACCCAGATGGGGATCGGCTGGCCGCTGAGCGGGTGGATCGCGTTGATGCCGAGCGGCATGCCGCGCTTTTCCATCGTCTCGAGCACGGCTTCGGTGACGCCCGTCCGCTGGCACTCGGCAAGGAAGGCCTGCAGGTCCGCATTGCCCTGCGCCGCACGCTGGGCGAGCGGGTGCTCCGCGGCAACCGCCATGTACGTGACGCCGAGCAGCGTGTCGGGCCGCGTCGTGTAGATCCCGAGCGAGCCGCCCCCCTCGACCTCGAACTCCATCTCGAGGCCCTCGGAGCGGCCGATCCAGTTCTCCTGCATCAGCTTCACGCGCTCGGGCCAGCCGGCCAGGCCCTCGAGCGCGCCGAGCAGGTCCTCGGCGTATTTGGTGATGCCGAGGTAATACATCGGGATTTCGCGCTTCTCGATCAGCGCACCCGTGCGCCAGCCGCGTCCGTCGATCACCTGCTCGTTCGCGAGCACGGTCTGGTCCACCGGATCCCAGTTGACGATGCCCGTGGTGCGATACGCGATGCCTTTCTCGAGCATGCGCAGGAACAGCCACTGGTTCCACTTGTAGTAGTCGGGTCGGCAGGTGGCCAGTTCGCGCCGCCAGTCGATGCCGAAGCCGAGCGACTTCAGCTGTCGCTTCATGTGGTCGATGTTGTCGTAGGTCCACTTCGCCGGCGGCACGCCGTTCGCCATCGCCGCGTTCTCGGCGGGCAGGCCGAATGCATCCCAGCCCATCGGCTGCAGCACGTTGTAGCCCTGCATGCGCATGTAGCGCGTCAGCACGTCGCCGATCGTGTAGTTGCGCACGTGCCCCATGTGGAGGCGCCCGCTCGGGTACGGAAACATGCACAGGCAGTAGTACTTGGGCCGCGCAGGGTCCTCGGTGACCGCGAAGGTCCCCTGCTGGTCCCAGTGGGCCTGGGCTTGCGGCTCGATGGCCGCCGGATCGTAGCGTTCCTGCATGATGCTCAGGAAACCTTCCCCTTGAACAGGGCCATCGCCGTGCCGATGAGCGCCGACACCTCGGTCATGTTGCCGGGTACGATCATCGTGTTGTTCTTCTGCGCCAGTTGTGCGTAAGCCTCGACGGCCTTCTCGGCGACTTTCAGCTGCACCGCCTGTTCTCCGCCCGGCGCGCGGATGGCGTCCGCGACCTTGCGGATCGCCTCGGCCGTGGCTTCGGCCACGGCCACGATCGCCGAAGCCTGGCCCTGCGCCGTGTTGATCTGCGCCTGGCGCTCGCCCTCGGAGCGGGCGATCGACGCCTCGCGCTCGCCGGTGGCGATGTTGATCTGCTCCTGCTTGCGGCCTTCGGAGGCGGCGATCAGCGCGCGCTTCTCGCGCTCGGCCGTGATCTGCGCCTGCATGGAGCGCAGGATCTCGGCCGGCGGCGTCAGGTCCTTGATCTCGTAGCGCAACACCTTCACGCCCCAGTTCATGGCGGCTTCGTCCAGCGCGTTGACGACCGACGCGTTGATCGCGTCGCGCTCCTCGAAGGTCTTGTCGAGCTCCATCTTGCCGATCACCGAGCGCAGCAGCGTCTGCGCCAGCTGAGTGATCGCGAACACGTAGTTGCTGGAGCCGTAGCTCGCACGCATCGGATCGGTGATCTGGAAATAGATGATGCCGTCGACCTGCAGCTGGGTGTTGTCCCGGGTGATGCAGACCTGGCTCGGCACGTCGAGCGGCACTTCCTTGAGCGAGTGCTTGTAGGCCACGCGCTCCATGAAGGGCACGACGAAGCTCAAGCCCGGCGTGAGTGTGCGGTCGAACTTGCCGAGGCGCTCGACGACCCAGGCATGCTGCTGCGGCACGATCTTGATGGTCTGGACGATGAAGATGATCGCGACGATCGCGAGGATGAGTGCGATTTGCATGCTGTGAGTCCTGGTGGATAGCCGTTAGTTCGGATCAGTGCTGCGCCGCGGGCGCGAGCACCAGCCAGTTGCCTTCGACCGCAGCGATGACGTGCCTGCCCGGGGCAGCCGCTACGCCCGGCGCAAGCCGCGCCGCCCAGACCGAGCCGCGGTGCTGCACTCGCGTGGTGCGATCAGTCGACCATTGCTCGACCTGCACGTGGTCGCCGATATCGAGGTTGACGTCGCGGTTCCCGGCGGCCGGCACCGAGACGGGCTGGCGGGCACGGCGTAGGCGCCAGAACGCCGTCGCTCCACCACCGACCAGGGCGGCGCCGACCACCTGCCCGGTGCCGGACAAGCCCAGGTGCGCGGCAATGGCCCCGGCAGCGAAGCCCAGCGCCAGCATCAGCAGGTAGAACGTTCCGGTCGCCAGTTCGACCGCCACCGCGATTCCCGCGGCGACCCACCAGAATGTCCAGGGCGATATATCCATGGGAGAGACCTCAGGGCCGCGAAAATCGTACCACTCCGCCGGCGTCGACGCTGCGCGTCAGTTCCCCGCCGTGCCACAGGTAATGCAGGTGAGCGACCGTCTCGCCCATCGCAAGAAACCGGTGAAAACCGCGCAGAGGGCGGCCGAACATCACGGGCAGGAGTTCGAACGCCGTGCTCGGCACGCGGCAGGCCTCGCGCAACTCGCCGAGCTGGTGCAGGTGATGGGCGCGGACGGATTCGATGCGGCGGTGCAGGCCACGGAAGGGTCGTCCGTGCGACGGCAGCACCAGTGTGTCCGGCGCGCATTGGCACAGCCGCTCGAGCGAGTCGAGGAAATCGCGCAGCGGATCGTCCTCGGGGCGGCTCGAAATCACGCTGACGTTCGGCGAGATCGTGGGCAGCACCTGGTCGCCGCTGATCAGCACCGCGCCCTGCGCGTCGTGCAGGCAGAGGTGGCCGCGGCAATGCCCGCCAGTCTCGATGAGCCGCCAGGTCCGGCCCGCGAGGGTAAGTTCGTCCCCGTCGGCGCACGCGCGTGCGAGCGACGGCACTCCGCCGAACCAGCGATCGTCACGGCCTTGCGGATTCTGCCGTGAGCCGCCCAGCGCGATCTGCATCCCGTGCGCGTGCATGAACTGGTAGACGCGCTCGCGCAGGCTCTCCGACGGCGTCGCCAGGTATTCCTCGACGGAGCGGTGCGCGAACGCCGACATCCAGACCTCGGCACCATGCGCCTGCGCCAGCCAGGGCGACAGTCCCATGTGATCCGGGTGATCGTGCGTGATGAAGATCCGCCGCAACGGGCGGCCGCCGAGGTGCTCCGACTGCAACGTAGCCCACGCCGCGCGGCAGACATCCTCTGCCATCCCGGTGTCGACCAGCGTCCAGCCGTCGAGGTCGTCCATCAGCCAGACGTTGATGTGGGCCAGCTCCATCGGCAACGGGATGCGGGCCCACCACAAGCGCTCGCCGATCTGGCGTGCGTGACCGGATTCGGGCGGGTCGCCCTCGAGGTAGTCCAGCACGTGGCGCGGCGACGGATAGAGTTCGCCTTCGTGGGTGATCGCGCCGCGGTGCTCGCTCATCGCGCCCTGCCCGCGTGGATCGCGACCGGCCGGGCGATGCCGAGCAGCAGCAACAGGAGCAGAGGCACGTTGCCGAAGCGCATGTAGGGCGTCAGACCGTCGCGCGGTTGCACCGTGCCCGAGAGCACGGCCTGGCGGAACTGCGGGAGGCGGGCGATCACCGACCCATCGTAACCGATCAGCGCCGTGACGCCGTCATTCGTCGCCCGCAGCATCGGGCGCCCGGTCTCGAGCGAGCGCATGCGGCTGATGTCGACATGCTGGTGCGGGGCCGTGGAATCGCCGAACCACGCATCGTTGGTGACGTTGACGAGCAGCGTGGAGCGGCTCGCCAGGCCGAGTTGCTCGGCCGCGTAGGCATCCTCGTAGCAAACCGTGGGCGCGAGGGTCTGTCCCGCCGCCACCAGGGGCGACTGGCGATCCGGGCCCGCGGCAAAGTCGGAATACGGCAGGTTCATCAAGCGCATCCACTCGCGCACCGAGGACGGCACCGGGAAGAATTCGCCGAACGGCACCAGGCGGCGCTTGTAATACCACTGCTCCGCCGGCGACCAGGCCGCGATCGCGTTGTAGTAATCGCCGGTGAGCGGGTCGCGCCGCACCAGCCCCATGACCATCGACGAACCATGTGCCGCGCCGGCGGCGCGGACCGCATCGAGGTAGCCACGAATGTCGCTCTCGAGCGCCGGGATCGCCGACTCGGGCCAGACGATGATCTCAGTCCCGAGGTGGGGCTCGGTCAGATCGCGGTAGAGCTGCATCGTCCGCTCGAGTTCGCCCGCCCGCCACTTCATCGCCTGCGGCACGGCGCCCTGCACCAGCGCGACTGACACTGCGGGGCCCACCGGCCGCGTCCAGGTCACCTGCGACAGCAACGCCGCGGCGGCCCACACGACCACGCCCACCGCGACCGCGACGAGCCGCTCGCGTCGTCCGCCATGCAGCAACATCACCAGGGCACCGGCGGTCACGGCCACGGCCAGGCTGACGCCGTACACACCGAGTACGGGAGCGAAGCCCTGCAACGGCGTGCCGAGCTGGCTGTAGCCGAGTGCAAGCCACGGGAACCCGCTCAGGAACCAGCCGCGCACCCACTCCGCCAGCACCCACGCCGCGGGCAGCGCCGCAAGCCAGCGCCACGCGCCGCGAGCCGGCACCCAGCGGGCGAGTCCGTAGCCGATCAGGGCTGAATAGGACCCCATGATCGAGACGAGGCCGAGCATGAGCACGAGTGCGATCCACACCGGCGCCTGGCCGACCAGGTGAATGCTGTGATAGAGCCAGTACGTCCCCGCGAGAAACGTGCCGCACGTGAACAGGAAGCCGCGCCCGGCCGCCTCGCGGGGGGCCGTGCCCTGCCAGAGCACGAACAGCGCCGCGGGGCAGGCGATGCCGAGCACGCTCCATCCGAGGGGCGCGAATGCCGCAGCCAGCGTCGCCCCGAGTGGCAGCGCAAGCCAGCGGCCCCAGCGCGCCGCGAATTCCGCTGCGTTGATCATCGGGGTCAGCGGCCTTCGGCGGGGTGCAATTCGAGATCGCGCGGAGTGGTGACGCGCAGGCTCTCGATCCGGCGGCGGTCGGAGCGCGTGACCTTGAGTTCCAGCCCGCCGATCTCGATCGCCTCGCCGCGCCGGGGCATGCGACCAAGCTCGTGCAGGATCAGGCCGCCGATGGTGTCAGCCTCGTCGTCGGAGAAGCGGGTGCCGAACGTCGCGTTGAAGTCCTCGATGCGCGTCAGCGCGGGCACGCTGAAGGTGCGTTCGGCTTCCTTGCGGATGCCCTCGGCATCGTCGATGTCGTATTCGTCGCCGATGTCGCCGACGATCTGCTCGAGCACGTCCTCGATCGTCAGCAGGCCGGAGACGCCGCCGTACTCGTCGACCACGATCGCCATGTGGTTGTGGCTGACCCGGAACTCCTTCAGCAGCACGTTGAGGCGCTTGCTCTCGGGGATGAACACTGCCGGGCGCAGGCACTCGCGGATGTCGAAGTTGGCCTCGCCGCCCTCGGAGAAGTATCTCAGCAGGTCCTTCGCCAGCAGGATGCCGGCGACGTCGTCGCGGTCCTCGCCGACGACCGGGAATCGCGAGTGCCCGGATTCGATGACGGCCGGCAGGATCTTCTCCGGCGGGTCATCGCGGCTCACGACGACCATCTGCGAACGAGGCACCATGACGTCGCGCACCTGTATCTCGGAGACCTGCAGTACGCCCTCGAGCATCGCGAGCACGTCGGCGTCGATGAGCCCGCGGTCGCGGGCATCCGTCAGCATCTCGCCGAGTTGCTCGAGGTCGCGAGGCTCTCCCGACAGCGACTCGATGAGGCGTCGTAACCAGTTCGCGGCTTGGCCAGGTCGATCGGCGCTCATGCAGTGGGACGGGTGACCGGTAGGTACGGATCGTGATACCCGAATCCGCGCAGGATTTCCACTTCAAGCCGCTCCATCACCCGTGCCTGCCGCGGGCCGACATGGTCGTAGCCGAGCAGGTGCAGCGTGCCGTGCGTCACCATGTGCGCCCAGTGCGCGGCCAGCGGCTTGCCCTGCTCGCGCGCCTCGCTGGCGACCACCGGCGCGCAGATGACGAGGTCGCCGAGCGCGCCATCACCGGCCCGCTCCACCGGCGAGGACGGGAACGACAGCACGTTGGTCGGCTGGTCCTTGCCGCGATAGTCTCGATCGAGCCTGCGACTCTCCGCCGCGCCGACGATGCGAATGCAGACAGCCGCGCGCACGGCCGGCAACGCGTAACGCACCCGTTGCGCCCGCAACGCGCGTCCGGCCAGATGAGCCGCCCGGGCCCACTTGCGCAGCGACGGTTCTCCCGGCACCCACGGGCGACGTGTCGCGAACTGCAATGCGACCCGCAACGGAACCGCGACCGGGGAGCGCGCGTTCACTGCTGCGCGCCCCCGTCGTCGCCGGATTCGCGCTCGTACGCCTGCACGATGCGCTGCACCAGCGGATGGCGCACGACGTCGAGCGCGTTGAAGAACGTGAACGCGACACCCTGCACGCCGCGCAGGACTTCGATGGCGTGACGCAACCCGGACCGCTGCTGGCGCGGCAGGTCGATCTGCGTGATGTCGCCCGTCACGACTGCCTTCGAGCCGAAGCCGAGCCGGGTCAGGAACATCTTCATCTGTTCGGTCGTGGTGTTCTGCGCTTCATCCAGGATGATGAACGAGTCGTTCAGTGAGCGACCGCGCATGAAGGCCAGCGGCGCCACCTCGATCACCTGCCGCTCGAGGCTGCGGGCGACCCGGTCGAAACCCATCATCTCGTAGAGCGCGTCGTACATCGGCCGCAGGTAGGGATCGACTTTCTGGGCGAGATCCCCCGGGAGGAAGCCGAGCCGCTCGCCGGCCTCGACGGCCGGCCTGACCAGCACGATGCGGCGCACGCTGCCGGACTGCAGGGCCTCGACCGCGCTCGCCACCGCAAGATAGGTCTTGCCGGTACCGGCCGGGCCGATGCCAAACGTCAGGTCGTGGACGCGGATATTGTCGAGGTATTGCCGCTGGTTGGCGCCGCGTCCGCGCACACCGCCGCGCTGGGTATGCACGACCACCTCATCGCTGCCGCCGTTGGCGACCGCGGCACCCGATTGGGGAAAGCCGAACTCCTGGACGCAGAGGTGCACGCGCTCGGGCGACAGGGTCTCGGAGGCCGACAGCTCGAACATGCGCCGCAGCACCCTCTCGGCGTGTCGCGCCGTTTCCGACGGGCCGAACACCTGCAACTGGTGGCCGCGGCGGCGCACCTCGACGCCGAGGCGCTCCTCGACGTGGCGCAGGTTCTGTTCCATCGGCCCCGAAAAATTCGCGAGCCGGACGTTGTCCGCTTCCGCCAGCGAGATCTCGCGAACCGCGACGGGGTCGCTCAAGCGATGCTCCGCTCACGCTCGGCGAGCCGGCCGCGCAGCGAATTGGGCATCGCCTCGGTGACGACGACGTCGACGAAGCGGTTGGTCAGGCTCGTCGGTCCGTCGAAATTGACCCAGCGATTGTTCTCGGTGCGCCCGGACAGCTGCCGGACATCGCGCTTCGCCGGCCGTTCGACGAGCACGCGCTGCCGGCTTCCCACCATCGAGCGGTTGATCGCGAGCGCCTGGGAATCGAGGAGTGCCTGCAACCTCTCGAGCCGCCGCTGCTTCTCGTCGCGGCTCACGTCGTCGGGCAGAGCCGCCGCCGGCGTCCCGGGTCGGCGGCTGTAGATGAAGCTGAAGCTCTGGTCGAAGCCCACGTCCGCGACGAGGTCCAGGGTCGCCGCGAAATCGCGCTCGGTCTCGCCCGGGAAGCCGACGATGAGGTCGGTCGACACCGTCAGCGCCGGGCGCACTTCGCGCAGCCGGCGGATCTTCTGCTTGTACTCGAGCACCGTGTGGCCGCGCTTCATCAACGCGAGGATGCGGTCCGATCCGCTCTGCACCGGAAGATGCAGGAAGCCCGCGAGCTTCGGCACCTCGCGGTACGCCTCGATGAGGCTGTCGCGGAACTCGAGCGGGTGCGAGGTCGTGAAGCGGATGCGCTCGATGCCGGGCACCTCCGCGACAAAATAGATGAGCGCGGCGAGATCGGCATGACCGCCCGCGCGCAGCGCGCCGCGATAGGCGTTGACGTTCTGGCCGAGAAGGGTCAACTCGCTCACGCCCTGCGCCGCGAGTCCGCGCACTTCGGTCATGACCTGCTCGACCGGGCGGCTGACCTCCTCGCCCCGCGTGTACGGCACGACGCAGAAGGTGCAGTACTTGCTGCAGCCCTCGATGATCGAGACGTAAGCCGTCGCGCCGGTCGCGCTCGGCGCCGGCAGCCGGTCGAATTTCTCGATCTCCGGGAAGCTCACGTCGACGACCGGGCGGCCGCCGGATTGCAGCCGCGCGAGCATCTCCGGCAGGCGGTGGATGGTCTGCGGGCCGAACACGAGGTCCACGAATGGCGCGCGTGCCGTGATGCCCTCGCCTTCCTGGCTCGCGACGCAACCGCCCACGCCGATGATCAACTGCGGCCGTTCGAGCTTCATGTCGCGCCAGCGGCCGAGCAGCGAGAACACCTTTTCCTGCGCCTTCTCCCGCACGGAACAGGTATTGAGCAGCAGCAGGTCGGCCTGTGCGGGATCGTCCGTCGCCTCGTAGCCGCCCGCCTCCCGCAGCACGTCCGCCATCCGGGCGGAGTCGTACTCGTTCATCTGGCAGCCGAACGTGCGGAGGTGGACGCGAGGCATGGACGTCCCGCTCAGAACGGAATGTCGTCGTCGAAGCTGCCCTCGTCCGCCGTGCGAGCCGGTGCGGCAGCCGGGCGCTCGCCACCGCCCGTGGCCGTGCGCGGCTCACCGCGCGATTCGGTGCCCGCGCCTGCGCCGCCCCGGCCGCCGAGCATCTGCATCTCGTTGGCGTTGATCTCGGTCGTGTAGCGGTCGCGGCCTTCCTTGTCCTGCCACTTGCGTGTGCGGAGCTTCCCCTCGACGTAGACCTGCGAGCCCTTCTTCAGGTACTCCGCAGCAATCTCCGCGAGGCGGTCGAACATGACGATGTTGTGCCACTCGGTCTGTTCTTTTTGCTCACCCGTCTGCTTGTCCTTCCAGCTCTCGGAGGTGGCGATGCTGAAGTTGGTGACCGCCTTGCCGTTCGGCATATAGCGGGTCTCGGGATCCTTGCCGAGGTTGCCGACGAGAATGACTTTGTTGATGCCGCGTGCCATGGGACCTGTCCGTTGGGGTAAGTGGGAGGACGTGGATTTTACGGTACCGGGGCGTTCCCGCGGAAACCGTGAATGGGGCGCTTACGCCCTAATTTGCCGTGCGTGCGCCGAGGCCCCGGGCCAGCAACGACCAGCCGAGTGCGACGGTCGCGCTGCCCCAGAAGACGCCCGACAGGCCGAACCGGCCGAGCAGCAGGCCGCCGATGGCACCGCCCAGGAACGCACCCAGGAACTGGGCGGTGGCGAACACTCCCAACGCCGCACCCCGGTCGGTCGCCGGGGCGGCCTGGGTCAGCAGGGCCGGCAGTCGCGCCTCCAGGTAGTTGAAGACCGCGAAAAACAGCGTCAGTGCGGCCAGCACGCGCCAGAGGTGCGCGTGATCGAGGCCCAGCAGGGCCTGGGCGGCGGCCAGCAGCAGGACGGCCACGACGAACAACCGCCCGCCACCGCCGCCACGCTCAGTGCCGAGCACCAGCGGAACCGTGCCGGCAATCGAGCAGACGAAGACGCCGAGGTAAACCATCCAGTGGTCGCCCGTCGCGATCCGCAGGTCGCCCGCCAGCACCTGCGGCACCGAGAGAAACGTCGCCGTCATGATGAAATGCAGCGAAAAGACCCCGAGATACATCGGCCGCAACGCCGGTCGGCCGAGGATCTCGATCATCCCGGACAGGCGCCGCGCCTCCGCCCCGCCACTGCGCACCGGTTCCGCCGGAACCGCCAGGTGCAGCAGCGCGATTCCCGCCAGCGCCATCGCCAGCATGATCAGGAAGATGCCGGGGACACCGATCGCCGCATCGAGGACCGGCGCCACGATCAGCGCCACAACGAACGATAGCCCGATGCTGATGCCGATGAACGCCATGGCGCGGGTGCGCACTTCGGTGCGGGTCAGGTCGGCGACCAGCGCGGTGACCGAAGCAGACACCGCGCCGGACCCCTGCACTACCCGAGCCAGCGTCAGCAGCGCCAGGCTGTGAGCCATCGAGCCGAGCACCGACCCAAGGGCGAACAGCCCCAGCCCCAGGGTAATCAGCGGCTTGCGCCCGTAACGGTCGGACCAGCGGCCGAACGGGATCTGCATGACGGCCTGTGCGAGCCCGTACGCGCCCATCGCCAGCCCGAGCAATTGCGGCGAATAATCGGGCAACTCCTGTGCGTAGAGCGCCAGCACGGGCAGCAGCAGGAACAGCCCCAGCATGCGGGTCGCGTAGATCGCGGCCAGCGCGCCGACTGAGCGGCGTTCCTCGGGGGACAACGCCGGCCTGGGGGTCGAATCAGGGGATTGGATAGCTTTTGCCTCGAAGCTGCAGCGCCGCCTATATTAGCAGGCTGCCCTCCCCGCAGCCGCCAGCCCGATTCCGAAGATGGATTTCATACGTATCCGCGGTGCCCGCACCCACAACCTGCAAGGCATCGACCTCGACCTGCCGCGCGACCGGCTGATCGTCATCACCGGGCTGTCCGGGTCGGGCAAGTCCTCCCTCGCGTTCGACACGATCTACGCGGAGGGCCAGCGGCGGTACGTCGAATCGTTGTCCGCGTACGCGCGCCAGTTCCTGTCGGTGATGGAGAAGCCCGACGTCGATCACATCGAAGGCCTCTCGCCCGCGATCGCGATCGAGCAGAAGGCGACTTCGCACAACCCGCGCTCGACGGTCGGCACGGTCACCGAAATTTACGATTACCTGCGCGTGCTCTATGCGCGCGCCGGCGTGCCGCGCTGCCCCGAGCACGGGCAGGAGCTGGCAGCGCAGTCCGTCAGCCAGATGGTGGACCAGGTGCTCGCGCTGCCCGAGGGCACGGCGATCCTGCTGCTGGCGCCGATCGTGCAGGACCGCAAGGGAGAGCATGCGGAAGCACTCGATCACCTGCGCAGCCAGGGTTTCGTGCGGGCCCTCATCGACGAACGGCTGACCGAACTGGAGGAACGCCCGAAGCTCGATCCGCGCCGCCGCCACTCGATCGACGCCGTCGTCGATCGGCTCAAGGTGCGCGCGGACGCCGCGCAACGACTCGCGGAATCGTTCGAGACCGCGCTGGCCCTGGCACAGGGCGTCGCCCGGGTCGCGCTGCACGAGCAGCCGGAGCGCCCGGCGCTCGTCTTCTCGAACCGCTATGCGTGCACCGAATGCGGCTACAGCCTCGTCGAGCTCGAGCCGCGGCTCTTTTCATTCAACAATCCGAGCGGCGCCTGCGGCACCTGCGGCGGACTGGGCGCGCAGGAGTTCTTCGATCCGGCGCGCGTCGTGATGAACCCCAGCCTGTCGCTGGCCGGGGGAGCGATCCGCGGCTGGGACCGCCGCAACGCCTACTACTTCCAGCTCATCCAGTCGCTGGCCCGGCACTTCCGCTTCGACATCGAGGCGCCGTGGAACGACCTGCCCGAAGCCGTGCGGCACCTGCTGCTGTGGGGCAGCGGCGAGGAACGCATCGAGTTCCGGTATTTCGCTGCTCGCGGGGCGGCGACCCGGCGCACGCATGCGTGGGAAGGCATCCTGCCGAACCTGGAGCGACGCTTCCGCGAAACGGAGTCTGCGACGGTGCGCGAGGAACTCGCCAAGTACCGCGGCACGCGCCCCTGCGTCGACTGCAGCGGTAGCCGCCTGAACCTCGCGGCCCGCAACGTTTTCGTCGCCGGCCGGCCACTGCCCGAAATCGCGGCGCTGTCGATCGCGGACGCGCGCCGCTACTTCGCCGACTTGCGGCTCGAAGGCTGGCGCGGCGAGATCGCGAGCCGCCTGGTCCGCGAAGTCGCCGACCGCCTCACGTTCCTGAGCGACGTCGGGCTCGACTATCTCTCGCTCGATCGCAGCGCTGGGACGCTGTCCGGGGGCGAGGCGCAGCGCATCCGCCTCGCGAGCCAGATCGGTTCGGGCCTGGTCGGCGTCATGTACATCCTGGACGAGCCGTCGATCGGCCTGCACCAGCGCGACAACCAGCGCCTGCTGGACACGCTGACGCGGCTGCGCAACCTGGGTAACACGGTGCTGGTCGTCGAACACGACGAGGATGCGATCCGGCAGGCGGATCACGTGGTCGATCTCGGCCCGGGTGCCGGCATCCATGGCGGCCGGATCGTCGCCCAGGGCACGCCGGAAGAGGTGTGCGCGAATACGGCGTCGCTGACCGGCGATTACCTGAGCGGACGCCGCACGATTGCCATCCCGCCGCAGCGCGTGCCCGCGCAACCGGGCCGCAGCCTGCGCATCGTGCAGGCGAGCGGCAACAACCTGCGCGACGTGACCGTCGAAATTCCACTGGGCCTGATGACGTGCGTCACGGGCGTGTCGGGCTCGGGCAAGTCGACGCTGGTCGTGGATACGCTCTACCGGCACGCCGCGGCGTCGGTCCAGGAATCGGACGGCGACGCCGCGCCGTGCAAGGCAGTCGAGGGACTCGAGCACATCGATCGCGTCATCGACATCGACCAGAGCCCGATCGGTCGCACGCCGCGCTCGAACCCCGCCACCTACACCGGCATCTTCGGGCCGGTCCGCGAGCTTTTTGCCGAGGTGCCCGAGGCGCGCGCGCGCGGCTACGACCCGGGGCGCTTCAGCTTCAACGTACGCGGGGGCCGCTGCGAAGCCTGCGAAGGCGACGGGTTGATCCGGGTCGAGATGCATTTCCTCCCCGACGCCTACGTCACCTGCGACGCCTGTCGCGGCATGCGCTACAACCGCGAGACGCTCGAGATCCGCTACAAGGGGCGCAACATCCACGAGATCCTCGACATGACGATCGAGGATGCCGCGGTCTTCTTCCGCAGCGTACCGGCGCTGCAGGCCCGGCTGCAGACGCTGCTCGATGTCGGCCTGTCCTACGTGCGCCTCGGCCAGAACGCAACCACCCTCTCCGGCGGCGAGGCGCAGCGCATCAAGCTCGCGCGCGAACTCGCGAAGCGCGCGACCGGGCGGACCTTGTATCTCCTCGACGAGCCGACCACCGGCCTGCATTTCCAGGATATCGAGCAGCTGCTGGGCGTGCTCTCGCGGCTGCGGGACGAGGGCAACACGATCGTCGTCATCGAGCACAACCTGGACGTGATCAAGACCGCGGACTGGGTGATCGACATGGGGCCGGAAGGTGGCGCCGGCGGCGGCTCGCTGGTCGCGGCCGGGACCCCGGAACAGGTGGCGCTGGCGGCTGGCTCCTACACGGGCCAGTACCTGGCGCGCGTGCTTCAGGCCCGGCCGGCGGGCGGGCGCGACTCGATCCGGAACCGGTGACGGACCTCGCCGGCTGAACGGGTCTCGGCGAAGCGTCCCGCGGTGAGGCGAGTGATCACGCGCCGCCAGAACAACAGGGCTGGCCGGTTGTACTCGTCCTCGACCACTTCCCATTCGCCGGCGAACCGGTGGAACAGCAACTCGGCGGCACCCGCGCCCACACCACGGCGTCGCGCACGGTCGATGATGAAGAATTCGGACATGCGGAAATCCGCGCCGGGGCGAGGAGTCCTGCCGGGGCGCGAAACGAGCGCAAATCCGACGCGCTCAGCGGCATCCAGGATCACGAATGGGTAGGCGCCGGAATCGGCGAACCAGCCGGCGAGGAACTCGCTCTCGCGAGCGCTCCATTCACCGAGCGCCGGGAAGAGTCCGGACTTGGACGCGGACAGTTCCGACAGATAGTCCCGGTAGACCGCGCGAATCCAGTCGCGATCAT
>Ga0315287_10003504_pt1 | contig 15142 bp, 12 predicted proteins | sample YL17G11_0_MG_FD_205037 | JGI IMG/M metagenome (GOLD analysis project Ga0315287, IMG submission 205037) | Sediment microbial communities from Yellowstone Lake, YNP, Wyoming, USA - YL17G11_0 | ecosystem: Environmental > Aquatic > Freshwater > Lake > Sediment | place: USA: Wyoming | collected... | reverse complement strand
CCACCTGGCCGAAATAGCCGTGTTTTCAGCCACGATTGAGCGGGTCTGGTAATCTGCGCAGCGTGCTTCTCCTTCGCCACGCCGACGTCTACGCACCGCGCCCGCTGGGCCTGCAGTCCCTCCTGATCGGGGCGGTACCGTGCTCTGGATGGGTCCCGGCGAGGACCTCCCCGCACGGTCAATCCGGCCCGCCTGCTGCGACTCGCCGGGAAAGGCCGTGTCAAAGCGGGTGCCGATGCCGATCTCGTTGCATTGGACGCGACAGGCGGCGCACATGCGGTCATTATTCGTGGGGAAATCCACGTCCGGGACGGGCAGTCCGTCCGGCGGGGAACGTTCGAGAATAGCCAGGAGCAGCACGTTGCCGAGCATCGTCCCGGAAGGCGCCACCCGCGGCTGGATCATCCCGATCGGCGGCGCCGAGAACAAAGAGAACGACCGCCACATCCTCGAGCGGTTCGTCAACGTGTCGGGCGGCCGTGATGCCGACATCGTCGTCATCCCGACGGCAAGCCGGCTCACCGAGACCGGGCCACGTTACGAGAAGCTGTTCCGCGACATCGGCGCCGCTCGCGTCACATCGATGGATTTCGACACGCGCCGCGATTGCCAGGAGCCTGGCCGCCTGCAGCGTCTCGGCGAAGCGTCCGGCATCTTCTTCACGGGCGGCAACCAGCTGCGCATTTCGACGCTGCTCGGCGGCACCCTGGTCGCGAAGCTCATTCGCGTCCGCAACGCGCACGGCGTGACCGTCGGCGGCACCAGCGCAGGCGCCAGCATCCTGAGCGAGCACATGATCGCCTTCGGTGACGAAGGCTCGTCGGTGATCTCGGGCAGCGTGCGACTGGCGCCGGGCCTGGGCCTCACCAACCGCTTTATCATCGACCAGCACTTCCGCCAGCGCGACCGGCTCGGCCGCCTGCTCACGGCGCTGGCGTACAACCCGTTCGCGATCGGCATCGGCCTCGACGAGGATACGGCTGCGTTCATCGGCCCCGACGAGACCGTCGAGGTCGAAGGCAGCGGCGGCGTGATGATCGTCGACGCGAGCGACGTCTCGTTCTCGTCGATGGACGCCGTGAGCGAAGGCCAGCCTGTGTGCCTGCTCGGACTGAAGCTGCACATGCTGGTCGCCGGCGCGACCTTCAACCTGCACACGCGGCTGGCGCAGGCTGGATCGCTCGCCGTTCGGAAAGAATAGGACTTCACTGACAGGGAGGAAGCCGGGAATGCGCATCCTGGACCGGTCCGTATACGTCGGGCCTTCGCTTTACGCACATTTCCCGGTCATCCGGCTCGAACTCGACCTGGGCGAACTCGAGCACTGGCCCACGGGCCGGCTCGGCAACGCGTTCGTCGACGGGCTGGCAGCCGCCCTCCCCGGTCTCGCCGAACACGGTTGCTCGTACCGCGAGCCGGGCGGCTTCTTTCGCCGCATGCGCGAAGACGAAGGCACCTGGCTCGGTCACGTGCTCGAGCACGTCGCGATCGAACTGCAGAACATCGCGGGTGAGAACGTCACCTTCGGCAAGACGCGCAGCGCCAGTGCGCCGGGCGTCTACACGGTCGTTTATGAATACGCGCAGCGCGACGAGGGCATCGCGGCCGGCGAACTCGCGCTCCGGCTGCTGTGCTCGCTGTTGCCCGATGCGATCCGCCCCGCCGACAGCGTGCCCGAAGGCTGGAACTGGCCTGAAGCGCGCGACGAGTTCATCCGCTTCGCGCAGCGCCGGGCGCTGGGCCCGTCGACGGCGTCCCTGGTGCGCGCCGCGGAAGCCCGCGGCATTCCCTGGCTGCGCCTCAATGACCAGTCGCTGGTGCAGCTCGGTCATGGCCGCTACCAGCAGCGCATCCAGGCCACCGTCACCGGCCGCACATCGCACATCGCGGTCGAACTCGCGAGCGACAAGGAAGAAACCAACAAGATCCTGGCGACGCTGGGCCTGCCCGTGCCGCAGCAGGAACTGGTGCAGACCGAGGGCCAGGCGGCCCGCGCAGCGCGGCGCATCGGCTACCCGGTGGTCACCAAGCCGTACAACGGCAATCACGGCCGCGGCATTTCGATCAAGCTCACGACCGAAGATGAAGTCGTGCAGGGTTTCCGGGTCGCAAAGGAACATTCGCGGTCGGTGATCGTGGAGACCTACCTCGAAGGCGACGACCACCGCCTGCTGGTCGTGAACGGCGAACTCGTCGCGGCCACGCGCCGCACGCCGGGTCACGTCGTCGGCGACGGCGTGAAGAACATCGTCGACCTGATCGAGGTCGTGAACCAGGATCCGCGCCGCGGCGTCGGCCACGAGAAGGTGCTGACGCGCCTCGAGCTCGATGGCCAGGCGCAGAAGATGCTGGAGAAGGCGGGCCTCACCGCAGAGTCGATCCCGGCACCGGGCGCAATCGTCTACCTGCGCTCCACCGCAAATCTGTCGACCGGCGGCACCGCGACCGACGTCACCGACGTCATCCATCCGGACAATCGCGAAATGGCCGTCCGCGCCGTGCAGGCCGTGGGCCTCGACGTCGGCGGCGTCGACTTCCTGTCGACCGACATCACCGAGAGCTACCGCAAGATCGGCGGCGGCATCTGCGAAGTGAATGCAGCACCGGGCTTCCGCATGCACGTGGCGCCGAGCGAAGGCACGCCGCGCGACGTCGCGGGCCCGGTCATCGACATGCTGTTCCCGACCGGATCGCCCACGCGCGTGCCCATCGCGGCACTGACCGGCACCAACGGCAAGACGACGACGGCGCGCATGCTCTCGCACATCACCAAGATGGCGGGTTACACGCCAGGCCTCACCACCACCGATGGCGTCTACATCGACGGCCAGCGCACGGTGCAGGGCGACATGACGGGCCCGGTCTCCGCGCGCATGGTCCTTGCCGATCCGCAGATCGACATCGCCATTCTCGAGACCGCGCGTGGCGGCCTGCTGCGCGCCGGCATGGGTGTGCCCGAGGTCAACGTGGGTGCCGTGCTCAACGTGCAGTCGGACCACCTTGGCCTCAAGGGCATCGACACGCTCGAGCAGCTCGCCGAAGTGAAGCGGGTCGTGATCGAGGTGGCGAAGGATTGCGCGGTGCTGAACGCCGACGATCCGCTCGTGCTCAAGATGTCGGGCTACACCGAAGCCAGGAGCATCTGCTACGTCACGATGAACCCGCAGCACGGGCTGGTGCGCGAGCACATTCGCGCGGGTGGCCGCGCCTGCGCACTCGAAGCCGGCGTCAACGGCCAGATGATCACGCTGTACGACCGCAGCAGCCACATTCCGCTGGTGTGGACGCACCTGATTCCCGCAACGCTCGAAGGCCGCGCGATGCACAACGTGCAGAACGCGATGTTCGCGGCGGCGATGGCGTATTCGCTCGGCATCAAGCTCGACGCGATCCGCCACGGCCTGCGCACGTTCGACTCGACGTTCTTCCAGGCGCCGGGCCGCATGAATGTGTTCAACGAACATCCGTTCAAGGTGCTGTTCGACTACGGCCACAACGCGCACGCGGTCGCCGCGATGGCGGATCTCGCGCAACGCCTGGACGTCACGGGACGCCGCATCGTCGTGCTGGCCGGTCCCGGCGACCGTCGCGACGAGGACCTGCGCGCGATCGCGGACGCGGTCGCTGGCCGCTTCGATCACTACATCTGCCGGCGCGACGACAGCCTGCGCGAGCGTGGTCCCGACGAAGTGCCGAAACTGCAGGCGGCGCAACTGCAATCGCGTGGCGTGCCCGCTGCGGCGATCTCGATCATTCCGGAGGAAGAGGAAGCGATCGATGCCGCGCTCCAGATGGGGCAGCCGGGCGACCTGCTGCTGGTCTTTGCGGATGCGCTGATCCGGTCGTGGAAGCAGATCACCAAGTTCAAGTCTGCCACCTCGCCCGCTTCCGGCACGCCTGCAGTCGGCGAGGGTGCACGAAATGCGGGCGAAAGCTCCGCCGCACCGGCCTCCGGCATCGGCGGCTTCATGGCCGGCGACCCCGCTCCTGCTTCGGCTACCGTGGTCGCAGTGGCACGGAAGCCGCCTCCACCGCTCGCTCCCGCTGACATGGGCGAGATCGTCGGTTCGCACGAAGCCGGGGAACTGACCGAACAACTCATGCCCGGGGTCATTCGTGACGAACGCGGCGTCTGGATCGCGCCGGAGTCGGAAGACTGAACGCCGAGCACACCCTGCCGCTCGACGACTCGCGTCGCCTGATGGGCGGCAACCTGTTCTTCGCTGGCACCGGCGCGGTGCTGGAAACTGTCGGCGTCGAAATCGACGACGCGCTGTTGTCCGGCTGGCGCGCGCGGGTCGAGCGAGCGCGTCGTCATTTGGACTGGGACAAGGCTGCACCCGGCTCGCCGCTCGCCCCCGCCATCGTTGCGCGGCGGCACGCTGCGGGCGCCTCCCTCGCGCTGCAGGCGCCCATCGACCAGCTCTTCACCGCGACGGAACTCAACGAGTGGGCTCTCTGCGCGACAGTGTTCGAGCGTGACTCCGTCCGCTGGGAGAACGTCGTCGCGGACCTGCTGGCGGACTACCTCGAGGACGCCAGCGATCCGTCCGACGTGATCCCGCCGGTGCTCGAGGAAAGCGCCGCACTGGCCAGGCTCACGGAGCGTGCAGCAAGTGAGCGGCGTCCCGACGTCGTTACCCTGATCGAAGCCGCCACGGCGCGCGGCGTCGGTCATCTCCTTGATGAAACGACGCTGACGCTTGGCGCAGGCACAGGCAGCCAGAGCTGGGCGCTGGATGCGTTACCCGCGATGGACACGGTGCCGTGGGCGTCGCTACACGCCATTCCGATTGCGGCCATCACCGGCTCGAACGGCAAGACCACGACCGTGCGGCTCGTCGCCGCCTGCGCGCGCGCCAACGGCTGGCGCGACGGCTTCAACTGCACGGACGGCGTCTTCATCAACCGCGAGCCGGTAGCTGTGGGCGATTATTCGGGTCCGGCAGGAACTCGCCTCGTACTGCGCAACGCGAGCGTGGAAGCGGCTGTCCTTGAGACAGCCCGGGGCGGCATCCTGCGCCGTGGCCTGGCAGCCGATCGTGCCGACGTGGCCATCGTCACCAACATCAGTCCCGATCACTTCGGCGAGTACGGCATCGACGACCTCGACGGCCTTGCGGACGTGAAGCTCAGCATCACCCACCTGCTCGACCGCGATGGACTGCTGGTGCTGAATGCCGATGACGCCCTGCTCTGCGCGAAGAGCAGCGTGCTGCGGCAGCGGCTGGGCTGGCAGCCGACCCTCGCCTGGTTCGCGCGCAATTACGACCATCCGGCTCTCGCGCAACACCGTGCCCTGCACCGCGCCACGTCCGGCGTGCGCGCCGGCCGGCTGCGGCTCTCCCTGGGCGCCACTGAATACGACCTCGGCGCCATCAACGACATGCCGCTCACGATCGAAGGCACAGCGACCTACAACGTCGAGAACCTGGCGGGCGCAGCGCTCGTCGCGACGCAGCTCGGCGTGCCGCCGGCGACCGTCGCGCAGGTGTTTGCGTCTTTCGGTCGCGACCTCGCCGACAACAACGGGCGACTCATGCGGTTCGACATCGACGGCGTGAAGATCATCGTCGACTACGCGCACAACCCGGACGGATTACGCGGCGTGATGCACGTGGCACGACAGCTGCGCGCGCCGGACGGACGCATCGGCATGCTGCTCGGCCACGCCGGCAACCGGCTCAATGCCGACATCGAGGAGCTCGCCCTCGTGGCGACCGAGTTCGGTCCCGACCTGATCGTGGTGAAGGAAGACGAAGGCCACCTGCGCGGACGGCAGCCTGGCGAGGTGCCCGCGATCATCCAGAACGCGCTGCTGCAGGCGGGCATGGCGGAAGCCGCGGTGCCGATCTGTCCGTCGGAAGTCGATGCGGCGCTGATGGCGCTCGAGTGGGCGCGGCCTGGCGACGCGCTGGTGCTGCTCATTCACTCGAGCAGCGCGCGAACCCGGATGCTCGAAATCCTCAAGTCACGTCGCGATAGCCAGCCGTAGCGCGGCCCGGCCGGCCGCGACCTCAGGACGCGGGGTGGCTCGCCTTCCAGTCCATGGCGCGACGCACTCGACGCTCGACCGAGGGGTGCGTGTAGAACAGCGTTTCCTCGAGTTCGCTGGGCCGCGGATTCCGATATTCGGCGGTCTTCACCAGCGCGGTCGCCAGTGCGTCCGGCAGGTTCACCGTCTCGAGTGAATACTGATCTGCCTCGTTTTCGCCCTTGCGGATCTGGCCGTTGACGACCGGCTGCACCAGCAGCAGGAAGAACGAGACCATGAAGAACAGCACCGGCAGGCCCGTCGGATCGCTGATCGACGCCGAACTGCCGAAAGCGCGCGCGACCCGCGGGAACAGCCGGTCCGCAAGGAAGAAGAACACGATCGCGAGCGCGGACAGCAGGATCACGCTTCGCCAGACGTGACCGAGCACGTAGTGACCCATCTCGTGGCCCGTCACCGCCTTCACTTCGTCGAGCGATGCGCCCTTGAACGCGATGTCGGAGATCGCGATGCGCGCCGAACCCGCGATGCCCGAGACGTTGGCCGTGAAATTGTTCGACTGGCGCGAACCGTCGTAGACGAAGATGCGGTCTTCGGGCACGCCGGCCTGCTTCGCCATCACGACCAGCGCATCGCGCACTTGGCCCGCAGGCACGGGCTTGTAGTCGTTGAACAGCGGCTCGATGAACACCGGGCCCGCGAGCAGGACCAGCGACAGCGCAAACGCCGTCAGGGCGCCCGACCATATCCACCAGAATTTCCCGGCCCGGCGCATCAGTGCGTAGACGCCCACGAAGAACAGCGCAACGAACACGGCCGCGATCACGAGCGACAGTACGCCCTGTCCGAGGTAATCGACGAGCGGCTGGCTGGTACGGCCGTAACCGCGTTCGCGCCACCAGTCGGTGTAGATCGTCCAGGGCAGTGAGATCAGGCCGGACACGACGATGTATGCGGCGGCGACGACCCAGGCTTTCAGGTTGGGCCCGCGCCTGGCCAGTTTCGCATTGATGCGATCGAGCAGGCCGGTGCGCACGATTACCCACGTGATGACAGCCGTCACTAGCAGGTTGCAGAGCAGCAGCCAGTGACCGCCCGTGGTGTATGCCGCCGCTTTCGCCAGCGCATCTGCGCCGAGTGAGTCGATGTACGCGGCTGTCGCGGCTTGCGGGTCGAAGGACATGGTGTTTCCTGTAATTGGATTGTCTGGCAGGCCGCTTCGGAGCGGGCTCAGGGTGTGGGCGCCGCCGCGAAGGCCTTGAGCAACATCGCAGTCAGCTCGTGCATGCCGCCGAGTGGCTTGCGCGGCGGCTCCAGCCCGGGGGCGAAGCCTTGCGCGGTAAAGCGTGCCAGCAGCTCCGGATCGGAGGCGATGATGTGTACCGGGACGTCCCAGGACGCGCCCTCGCCACTGACGTTGCCGGTCGGCTGGTGATCACCCAGCAGTATGTACACCGTGTCGCGCGCTGGCGGCAGGCGCAGGAAGCCGCCGATCCAGCGGTAGGTGTACTCGACCAACCGCACGTAGGCCGGCAGCATGTCGAGCCAGTTGATGGGTACGGCCAGCGCACGCGCCGTGTCGGCCTCATCGAACGGCCGCTCGCCCAGCAGGCGTTGCCAGTCCGGCTGGTAGGTTGGCACGTGGCCGAACGGCACGTGCGTACTGATCGTTGCTGCGAACAGGAATCGCGGCGGCGCCGATGGTGGACGGGGATACAGTTGCTCGAAGCGGGCGAAGGTGAACTGGTCCGGGATCTTCCACCAGTTGCCGAGTGTCGGCCCGCGGTAGTCGAGGGTGCGCCCCTCGACGTAGACGTCATAACCGTACCAGGCACGCTCCGGCCAGTCCCAGGACACCGCCGGGTACAGGCCGAAAGTCTGGTAGCCGTGCGAACGAAAGACGCTGATCAGCGACGGACGCGTCGTGGTCAGCAGCAGGTCGTGACGTCGAGGGTCCGAGAGGTCGATGCCGGCGAGCAACGACACGTGCGCGAGATCCGATCCGCCGCCGATCGTGGGCGAGCGCACGAAGGCAGACACCACCTGCAAGCCGGCAGCCGCAATGTCCTCGGCCAGTCGCTGGCGGGCCGGCCCCAGCACGCTGACAGCACGCGCATTGTCGTAGACGACAGCGCCGACGGACTCTAGAAATACGAGGTACACATCGCGCCCGTGCAATGCCTCGAGCGCGCGGCTGTTTGCGCTCGCCAGCGCGCCGTCCACGACCGTGGTCGCCGGCAGCACCAGGGCCATCCGCTGCGCCGAAGCGGCCGTAGCCAGCAGGTCGAGCTGTTGCCAGTAGGTCGGGAGTACCGGCTTCGCCACCAGCGGCCAGGTGGCGCGCACGCCGGCGTAGTTGGCCAGCACCAGCGCGAGCGCGGCGGCTGTCGCCAGCCAGGTCCAGCGCGCGCGCAACGCATAGGGCACCGCCTCGTGCGCCACAACCGCGATCGATACGCGCAACAGGCGGTGGAGTCCCCACCCGAGCAGCGCCAATACCGTCAGCGCCACGCCTGTCTGCCACCACGCACCTCCTTTCAGCGCGACCCAGATGAAACGCGGGATCTGCGGCACGTCCCAGTACAGATTGAGAGCGCGGCCAAACAGCGCCGGCACGGTCACGTCCGCGTAACGCAGCAGGACGAGCAGCAGGTACACGCCAGCCAACAAACCCGCCGCGCGCCGTGGCAATGCACCGCGCCAGGCGACCACGAGCAACAGTAGCAACCACAACCAGACGAAGCCTGGCGCCAGCCGTGCATCGGGCAGGATGCCTGGCGTGGGCCACCAGTTGCGAAAACTCAGCATGAAATTGAGGAACAGCAGCGCAAGCAGCGCCGTCGCAATCCGGCGCTGGACCATCATGGTCCGGCGTCCGCATCCGGCGCTGCCGCGCCGTGTTCCGCTACCCGCCCGACGCCGATGTAACCCATGCCGAACTGCACCGGTGTGATCTGCCAGTCCTGCAGCCGCGACACAATCCGGTCCCACGGCGTGCGCAGCTCGCCCGGCGCCCCGTTGTAACCGCGATTCTTGAGGTAGACCCAGGGATTGAGCGGGGCGAGCCACCACGGGAAGTACTTGATGCCGGCGATCGCTACCGCGGCACCCGGACGCGCACAAGCCAGCACGGCGCTCACCGCGGACGCCGAGCGCAGGATGTCGTGCGTGTAGTGGAAGAACAGCGCATCGACCGGTTCCGGCAGGCGCAGCCCCTGCGCGGGTGTCTCGAACAGCAGCACGTTGCTCCACCCCGCCGTAGCGACCCGCGCGCGCGCGCGCTCCTGCATCTCGGGACTCTGGTCGAAGCCGAAGACCAATCCGGTCTCGCCGACCGCATCGCGCAACAGGGCCAGGCTGAGGCCGGTGCCGCAACCGACATCGAGTACGCGCTGTCCGGGCTGCAGCTGCAGCGCGGCCACCGTACGCTCGCGGATCGGCCAGGTCGGTCCGCAGGTCGCGTCATAGCCTGCGGCCCGGTTCCGGTACCTCAGCACCGAGCGAGCGCGGACCTCCGCGTCGGGCAGGGCCGCAGGATCCTGTCGTGCAGGCGCCTCGCTCATACTGCGGACGCCTCGGCCGACGACGCGTCGAGCGAGGAGAAGCATGGCGACGCGGCGTGCGCACGCACAGGCAGCGGGCCGTGGTCAAGGTAGGGCGCCGGCCAGCCGAGCAGCGCGCTGGCGTCCTCGCAGCGCTGGCGCAGGTGCTCGCGGTCGCGCCCGCCCAGGTGCACGATCCCGTAGCGGTGGCTGCCGGTCCAGCGGAAGTCGCGGGCGAGCGAGCGCCCCCGCTTGGCAAAACTGAATAACAGGGCATCGGGAAATCCGCGGGCCAGGGCCTCGCGCTGCGGCGCGGCAGGTGCCGGCGGCACGACACCACGCTCATCAAAGGCTCGGTACACAAGGCTGGCGGCGGCGCCGGCGGTGGGCCGGCGCAGCGGCAGCGACTGCGGATCCGCGCCAAGCGCAAGCGCAAGCGCCATGGCGTGGGCGTCCACGCCGTGCACGCGCTCGTACAGGTCGGAAAACTGCGAAGCCAGCCGGGGATTGCACTCGATCACGCGGAGGCAGTCGTCGCGATCGTCGTAGAAGAATTCCAGGTTGAAGAACCCGTGCGCGTAGCCGATGGCGCCCAGAAAGCGCTGCGCCACCTTGAGTGCGCGCCGCTGCACCGCCGCAGCGAGCCGGCTCGGGTGTTCCCAGCGCATGAAGGCCTGGGTGCCGGGATACATGATGGCGTCCACGACGCCCAGCGCATGCACGCGGCCGCCTTGCACCCAGCCGTCGAGGTTGAACTGCGCGGTCTGCGGCGCCACCGGCTCCTCGAGCAACATCTGGTAAGCGCTGCCCGCCTGCGGCAGCCGGGTACGGCAAACGCGCTCGAAGGGCTCAGTCAGCTGGCGGATGAGCCAGTGCTCGGGCCAGCCGAAACGAGTATGTGCGAGCAATTGCTCAGGCTCGTCGATGCGACGCGCCAGCACCGAGAACGCGCCTTTGACCGGCTTTGCAAACACGGGGTAGTCGAGGTCGCCGGCAACGGGCGCGTCATCGCCCGCCGCGAGGCTGGTGAAGCGCAGGTTGGCATTTGGCGCAACCTGCGCCAGCACGTGTCGCGCATGCAGCTTGTGCTGCGCGGCAAGGATGCTTGCCGGTGTCGCGCCAGGCAGCCCGAGCCGCTCGGCCACCAGCGCCGCGGCGAGGGTGCCGAATTGCTCGTGATGGGACAGCACAGCCTGCCAGCCGCGCCGCCGCCCGCGCGCCGCCTGCCGCGCCGCGAAGCGTTCGAGGTCGAACGCGGGCAACTGCAGATTGCTCGGGAACGAGAACAGGTCGAAGCCAGCATGGTCGCAGCGTACCGGGCCACCGGGCGCGCCAAGGCGTCGCATCGCCCCTCGATCCCAGTCGTAGGCGAAAAGCCAACCGATGCGGGGCGAGGAACTCATCGGAAGCGGGCAGTCATCGCGTCATTCGTCCTGCGGCTCGCCGCTGCATTCAATCCTCATTGCCGCGCGCAGCTTCACGGAAAATCGTGGTGGGCCCGCTGGGATTCGAACCCAGGACCAAGGGATTCACGTGACCCCGAAGTTTCCTTCGGGCGTGGACTATCTCTTCACCCTCGGCCTCGTGCCGGTCGGGTGCGGGAAGCTGAACCTGTCATTAAGGGCACTGCAGCCCTCAGGTAGTCTCTGCACCTTCCGGCGGTGTACCGCCGGCTTGGCTCAGGGTTGCCATCGGCGCCTTCGCCATTAGGTTTCCCTGAATTCATCCCGTCCACTCCGTGGATTACTCCGCGGAGGCACCTTTCGATGAGTCCCCTGCACTAACCGCTGTGCTACAGGCCCCCGCGCGAATACTACAGGTCGCGCGACGAAGCCGCAGCCCGTCGCGAAACGGGCTGCGTCAGAGGTGCCTTCCGCTCAGACCTTGGAGGCGGCCGCGTCCCGGGCCGCTTCCTTCGCCTTGAAGGCCTCGACCTCGTGCTTGCCTTCGATGAAATAGTAGATCAGGAAGGCCAGGCCGATCCCCGTCGGAATCAGGCCGAAGAACCGCACGTCCTCGCCCGCCACGGCGCCGAGCGTCAGGAACAGTGCAATGCCGATGAAGAACCAGATCATGCCGGTCAGCAGGTGGCGCGGCCGCTTGTTGCGGTCCAGCGGGCCGTAGAACGCCTCGGGCAGCGCTGGCAGTTCCATGCCGCGCTCGATGGCCGCCATGCGTTCCTTGTGGTGCGCCTCGACGACGTCGCGGCGACGGCGGTAATCGAGGATCTGGTAGACGATGGGGATCCCCAGCGACATGACAATCGCGACGATCGGGATGAATACGGCAACGACGTCTTCGTTCATGGGTGCGTGCCTCCTGGGCTGTTGACGTTTGTATGCGCCAGCCGGGCGAAAGGTTGCATCGGCCCGGCTTGCAACCTTCTGCCCCGCCGGGGCATATAAAGCCCCATGGACTCGGCAATTGAAGGTCACCTGGCGGCAGGCCGTCACGCCCGCGCGTTCGACCTGATCGTGCCCGAATTCCGTGACCGGGTGTTCCGGCTCGCCTTTTCCATGCTCAGGGACCGCGCCGCGGCCGAGGACGCGGCCCAGGAAACCCTGGTGCGCGTCTGGAAAGCCCTGCCGGGCTTCGACGGCCGGGCGGCGCTCGGCACCTGGATCTACGCCATCACGCGCAACACGTGCCTGATGGAACTGCGCAAGCGCCGGCCCACCGTCTCGTTCGACGATCCGGATTCACTGGAAGCCCAGCACGCCGCTGCCAGCATCGCCACGGGTCCGGCCGGCGACCCCGAGCGCGACAACCTGCTCCGCCTGCTGGAGACGCTGCCGGCGAACCAGCAGCAGGCCGTCCGGCTGTTTTATCTCGAAGACCGTTCCTACGAAGCAGTAGCCGAGGCGCTCGGCATGCCATTGGGGACGGTCAAGAATCTTCTGTTCCGGGCCCGCAAGCGCTTGATGGAGCTTGCCCAGCCCGAGGAGGTCAAGGCCGCATGAACAGCAACGAAATCGCCCTTGCGCTCGGCCCCTGCGCCGACTACGAGTTCGACCTGGTCGAAATGAGCGAGGGCTCGCTGGAACCCGGCCGGGCCGGCACCGTGCGGCACCACGTGGCGCAATGTGCCCGCTGCCGCGCCTACGCTACGACGCTGGACGAACTCGATACGGCGCTTGCCGCTGCCCTGCCCCGCCCCGCGCTGTCACCGGACTTCGACGCGCGCCTGCGGGAGCAGATCGCGGAACTCACGCAAGTGCCGAATCGGACCGCAGCGCTCGCCGCAGCGGAGCGTGAGCACGAGTGGATGCTGCAGAACCTGGGTCGCGGACTCAGCTGGCGCACATTGCTGAATGCGGCAGCACTGGGATCCGTCGTCGGCGGCCTGATCGTCGGTCTCGACTCCGTTGCGCCGGGATTGCAGCAGTCGTTCGGCCTCGTCGGTCCGGGCATGAGCGCGGCGCTGACGTTCTCGCTCGCTCTCGGTGCGGTATTTGCAGTGTGTGGCGTGGTGTTCGCGCGGCGACCGGCGGGCGGTTCGCTGCTGCTCGCGGACTGAACGCCGCGCGCTACCGACGAGCTCGGCGGGCGCGTCGCTTACGCGTTGTGGTCCTCGATGATCGAGTTGCCGCCGTCGGCGACGATCAGTTGCCCGACGACGTAAGACGCTGCGGGCGATGCAAGAAACTCAATCAACGCGGCGATCTCCTCGGGCGAACCCGAGCGCCTGAGCGGCGTGCGCAGTCCCGCCGCGGCTTCCCGCTCCGTCTGCGAACCGGTTGCAATCCAGCCGGGCGCGATCGCATTCACCGTGACGCCGTAAGGCGCCGCCTCGAGCGCAATGGCACGCGTGAATCCGACCATGCCCGCCTTGGCGGCGGCATAGGCGGTATCGCCTGCCACCGCGGACACGGCTCCGGTGGTCGATGAAACGTTCACGATGCGGCCATAGCCACGCGCCTTCATGCCGAGCAGGAACGCACGGGTCACCAGGAATGCAGTGGTCAGGTTGCGTTCGAGCGAGCGCTGCCAGTCGCCGAGGTCGATCCGCTCGAGGTCGCCGGGTGCATCCATCTCGCCGAGGACTGCCATGCCGGCGTTGTTGACGAGCACGCTCACCTCGCCGAGCGCTTCCGCATGCTCATGCAGTCGCTCGACGTCAGGCTCACTGGTGAGGTCGGCGACGATCGCGTGGGCCTCGTGCCCTGCGGCGCGGAGTTCGGCCGCGCGGTCCTTGATCCGGTCGGTGGTCGCAACGATGAGGATGCAGTGCCCGGCACGAGCGAGCGCCCACGCCGTGGCAAAGCCGATGCCGGTCGGACTGCCTGCTCCCGTGACGACGGCGACGGTGCGCGCAGCCACGGGGTGAGCCTCAGACCTTGCGAGTCCAGCCGAACGTGTCGGGCGCGGTGCCGTTCTGGATGGCCACGAGCGCGGCACGCAGTTTATGCGTCACCGGACCAACGTCGCCGGAGCCGACGCGTACGTCGATGCCGTCGCTGCGCACCAGCGTACCCACGCCGGCGAGCACGGCCGCCGTGCCGGACAGCGCAGCCTCACCGGTCTTGACCCACTCCATCATCTCGGCCACGTCGAACACACGCTCTTCGACCTTGAATCCCATCTGCCGCGCCATCGTCAGCAGTGAATCGCGCGTGACTCCATGCAGGAAAGACGAGTCGAGACTGCGCGTCAGGATGTGCCCTTCGCGGATGAGCAGGAAGTTCGCGGCGCCGGTTTCCTGCACGGACCCTTCCGGGCAGAACAGCACCTGGTCGATCTTGTACTTTTCCTTCGCGGCAAGCGTCGGGCCCATGGCCGCGGCGTAGTTGCCGCCGGTCTTGACCATGCCGAGGTGCTCCGCCGTGCGGTGCTTCTGGTCCTCGACATAGATGCGCAAAGGCTTCATGCCGCCCGCAAAGTAATCCCACACCGGGCTCGCCAGCACGATCAGCGTGGCTTCGTTCGAAGGCTGCGACGCCGCGCCGATGTTGGGCATCGTGCCGAACAGCACCGGCCGCATATACAGCGCGCCCGGGGGCTCCGGCACCTGCGCACGGTTGCGATCGATCGTCTGCAGGATCATGCGCTCGAGCTGCGCCTCGTCCGGCACCGGCAGCAGCAGCAGCTTCGCGCTCTGGCGCAGGCGTGCCATGTGCCGGTCCATGCGGAAGACGTGGATGCTGTCGTCAGCGTAGCGATACGCCTTGAAGCCTTCGAAGCACGTGCTGGCGTAGTGCAGCACGTGCGCGGACGGGTGCATCGGGATCGGCGCGACCGGCACGACCTTGTCCGCGCCCCACGCACTGTTGGCGTAAGTGGCGATGCTCATCTGGTCGGCCAGGACGGTGCCGAAGGCGGGACGTGCTGGGGGAGTCGTGGTCATTGCGTTGTTCTCGGGACAGGTCGGCGCTGTGAAGGCGCCAGTTTAACCGGGGATGAAGATCGTCGCCGGGTGCTCGAGCAGGTCCTTGAGCGCCAGGATCATGGCCGCAGCGTCGTAGCCATCGACGAAGCGATGATCGAACGATGACGAAAGATTCATGATGCGACGAATGGCGATGGCGCCGTCCAGCACGACCGGACGGTCGATCGCCTTGTTGACGCCAATGATTCCCATCTCGGGCGCGTTGATGATCGGCGTCGA
>Ga0315287_10003503_pt1 | contig 15145 bp, 16 predicted proteins | sample YL17G11_0_MG_FD_205037 | JGI IMG/M metagenome (GOLD analysis project Ga0315287, IMG submission 205037) | Sediment microbial communities from Yellowstone Lake, YNP, Wyoming, USA - YL17G11_0 | ecosystem: Environmental > Aquatic > Freshwater > Lake > Sediment | place: USA: Wyoming | collected... | reverse complement strand
GTTCCTTTGCCACGTGGCTGCTTTCCATCGCCGCACATTATTGCATCGACTGCCTGCGTCGCAGGCGATTCACCACCCTGTCGATAGATGACGATGATGATGAGCATCCCATGGAATTGCCTGACCAGTTTGCGCTCAATCCGGAAACGGAAGCAGTGCGCCAGGAGGAGCAGGAACAAATGCAAAAAGTCCTTCGTACTCTGAACGCCACCGATCGCGCTGCGATCATCCTGCGCTACTGGTACGATTTCTCGGAGGTTGAAATTGCCGAGAATCTGTCGCTAACGGTCAGCGCGGTCAAGAGCCGGCTGCATCGCGCGCGGCGCGAACTGGCAAAACACTGGCAGCAGGAACAGCCTCGCACCCGGATAGAAAGGAGATCTCATGAATCACCGGCCTTTTGAAGATTGGCTGCTCGCTGAAGAACCTCTCACCACTGACCAGAAGGCAGACTTACAGGAGCATCTCAACTCTTGCACAACCTGTACAGCCCTGGCCGAAGTCAACCTTGCGCTGCGGACAAGGAAGATCGCTGCCCCCGCACCTGGATTCAGCACACGGTTCCAGTCGAGGCTGGCAGTCCGCCGGGCTGCGCAGCGACGCCGTAATTTCTGGGGTATCCTGGTCCTTGTGGGCAGTGCAGTGGGGTTATTCATCTGGATGATTTTTCCTTATGTACAATGGGTCCTTGCCTCGCCCATGGACGTGTTCGTAACCTGGATTTCGACACTCAGCCTCGTCTTTTCGTCGCTCCTGGCATTTGGCAGGGCTGGTTCAGTCATGCTCCGCGTCGCCTCGGGTTTTATCCCGGTTCATGTCTGGGTGGCTGTATTTTCCCTGACAGGCCTCGCGAGTCTCCTATGGGTCGCTTCAATTCGCAAGTTCGCACCCAATTTTGAAGGAGTAATAAAATGAAAAAAATAACCACTGTTGTTACGTTACTGGTCCTGGCAGCCCTGCTCGTTTTGCCGAGCGGTTCTGTACTCGCCAAGGGTCTCGAAGACGGCAAAGTCGTCTTTGGAGATAGTTATACACTTGAAAGCGGAGACACTCTCACCGGTGACCTTGTGGTCGTTGGTGGGGCCGTTGAAATCCAAACGGAGGCCACCGTGGAAGGCAGCGTTGTGGTCATGGGCGGCAGCATCCAGGTGGATGGAACCGTGGAAAAAGATGTCGTCATGATCGGTGGCTCCATCTCCCTCGGCTCCAGTGCGGTCATCCAGGGTGACGTGGTCATGGTCGGCGGATCCCTTCAGCAGGTCGAAGGGGCTGTGATAAAAGGCGAGATCATCAATACCTCTGCTCCATCGGTTAATATTGGAAGCGGCGAATTGGTCCTGCCGTTGATCGCTACCCCTGCCGCGCCGCAACCCCCGCGCTTTGATTTCGATTTCAACCCGATTAGGTCTGCTCTGAATGTATTTGGACAGGCATTCCTGCTGGCACTGCTTGCAGCGCTTGTGGTCGCTTTCATCCCCGTGCCTACACAGAGAGTCGGGCAGGCTGTCTCATCCCAGCCTATGGTTGCCGGTGGATTAGGCTGCCTGACAGCCCTGGTTGCTCCTGTCGCGCTGATATTCCTGGGGCTGCTCACATTCACGGTGATTCTTGCGCCTTTGACAATCTCCCTGATCGGGTTAGGCACTATTATGTTGGTGGCGGCCTTGATATTTGGCGAAATGGCCATCGGCTTGGAAGTAGGTCAGCGGTTGGTGAAGTCCTTCCGTTCTGAATGGCCGCTTCCGTTGAGCGCTGCCATGGGTACATTCCTGGTTGTCTTAGTCGTTCAAGCGATAGGAAGTTTCTTATGGTGCTTTGGCTGGTGGGCTCCGATGCTCCTTGCGGTACTTTCAGTGGGTGGTGTGATCATGACCCGCTTCGGGACCCGCATGGCTCTTCCGCCAACGGCTCCGGTGTCCGGAATTCCGGTCAATCCACCAGACGCCCCTCTGCCTCCCGCCAATTAAACAAAGGAAAAGTAAATCCACTCACCCCTCTCCTGACCAGGAGAGGGGTTTTGTTAGGGGTTTGATATAATCAACATAGCGCTCCCCCTACCGAGAGGCGTATAGAATTATTTATGAACAAGTCAAACATCCCGACACCAAAAATCCCTCTTCACCCAAACCCGCCTCCGCTGATCAAGGTATCGGGTTCGCACCGTGACATCGGGCGACAGATCGGGCAGGCTGTCCCAAACCAGATCCGCCACAGCATCGACAATGCTCACAAGCTCCTGGCGGATGCCTATGAGACGCTTGGGCTGACGTGGGATGGCGCCCAGATCCAGGCACGCAAATACCTTCCTTTCGCGCAGGAGCGGTATCCGCAGTATGTGGACGAGATCATGGGAATGGCCGAAGGGGCGAGCGTATCCTTCGAGGACCTTATGGTCCTTAACGCGATGGAAGCAGTAACGACGGATGCGCTGCACCTGACTCGCTGCACGTCCTTTGCTGTTAACGGCATCCGCACAGCAGATGGGCATGTGTTGATTGGGCACAACGAAGACTGGGTGCCGGAAGATGAGGATGATGTATATGTCATCCATGCCGTACCGGACGACGAGCCGCCATTCCTGGCGATGAATTACGGCGGGTTGCTGCCCAATATCGGATTCAATTCCATGGGAATTGCCCAATTCTGCGACTCGGTTTACCCCAACGATTCCCGTATCGGGATTCCGCGCGTCGTAGTTTCACGGGCAGTGCTGGCGGCTGTAACTCCTGCGGATGCCATTCGCTTCATGCTTGCTCCGCACCGTGCAGCCGGGTACAACCATCTGCTGGCACATGAAAGCGGGGAATTGTATAACGTCGAAGTATCAGCAAGACGGTTCGCGATCATCTATGGCATTGAAGGCTCAGTGGTGCACACGAATCATTATCTTTCAGAGAACATGCAGGAAGTGGAAGATTCTCCTGACGAGCTGATTTCCTCCCGTGTCCGCTATTTTCGGGCCAAAAGACTGTTGAAGCAGGTGCCCAAGCATTCGATCAAGACGCTTCAGTCCATTCTGAAGGACCATGTTAATTTCTCCAATTCGATCTGCAATCACGCCATCGAAATGGATGACCCGCTCGACCGGGAAAAGACGATCAATTCACTGGTGCTCGACCTGACCGCGCGCGAGCTGCATATTGCATGGGGCAATCCATGCGAAAATCCATATCACACTTACCATCTTGACGCATAAGAACCGAAACAGTAAGAGCGCGGAGATCATCCCGCGCTCTTACTGTTTATTTGCTCAATGAATTTAATTCGCAGTGGCTGGCATGGTGCCCGATTCCTGCTCGTGAAGGAATAAGGTAGCCAGCGATGCTGCCAGCGTCAACAGGGCGGTGAATGCAAAAACAGCCGAGATTCCTCGTGCATCTGCCAGAGGGCCACACAGCAGTGTGCCAATAGCACCAACCGAGAACATGAATCCCAGGGTCAGGCCGGAGGCTGTTGCCATGCCGGTGGGCAAGGCGCGCTGGGCAAAAACCACCACGATGCTATGCACGGCGCCGGTCAAGGCTCCCGCGAGTGGTACAAGGATGTACAGCCACGGCGACCAGCCGATTAGCGAAATGGCGAAAATTGGGAAGGTTGCCAGGAGCAGCACTATCATGGCCACACGTTGTTTTCCAAGCCGGTCAGCCAGATTTCCTCCGATCACGTTCCCAACCGCCGACCCTCCGCTGAACAACCCGACGAACAATCCGTAAACAGCAGCGGATGCCCCCATGTCACTAAGGTATTTTGGGATGAAGGTGGACATGTTGGATTGTGCCCAGGCTTGCAGGCCGCCAACGACAGCCAGTGCGACAATGAAACGGGTGCTCCCGGCCAGGTGAAATTTTTGTCCGCTGTAACTGGCTTTGGAGTGCGGTAGAAAGTCGCGCAGCTGCCAGGCTGCATTTAAACCTATCGGGACAGCGGCTATGGGTAGGATGATCAAGCCGACCGGCCCGTAAAGATCAAGAAGCGGACCACCGATGATGGGGCCAAAGAAGTATCCGCTTTGCCCGAAAAGGAAAAACCAGGAAGCGGCCGTCGTTTCGCGGTGGGATAGTTTCGTGCGCCCACGCAGGGTGGCATGCATTGTCCCAGAGGGGTGAAAGGCGGCTGACCCCAGGCTGGCGAGGATCAGGCAGGGAATGGCAAGATGAACAGGGAGAAATAAGGCCATGCTGAAAAATATTGCCATCCAAATAATTCCGCCTGCAGCCAGCAATCGCGAACGGCCATACCGGTCACTGATCCAGCCAAAAATCGGTTGGGAGAGTGATGCCACAATAACATAAATTGTCGTAATCGCAGCGTAGGTGGTATTGGTCAACCCCAATTCTACGCTCCAATAAGTGAGTAGAATTGAGCGTTGGCCATTCATCATATCCACGATCAGGTGGCCAAGTGAAACAGAAGAGAACAGAGCGTCCAATAGTAAAGACATAATTTATCGTTGGAGGTACAACCCAGTTTTTAAAATATATTCGTATACCAAAGGCGTGAGATAATGCCTGAAAACGCGACTTTCAGAAATTCGTTTGCGAATATCACGTGATGAGATTTCAAGCAGGGGAGCGTTGATGAATTGTACCTTGTCGGATAAACCCGGCAGGATCTCTTCAAGTGATTTTAGGTCAATCGTGTCGTTGGGACGGCGCATCACACCCAAACCCTGACATGCAGACACAAGTTCGGCAGGGCGGTGCCAGGATGGCAAATCCTGCAGGGAATCGCCACCCACCAGTAAAAATGGATTTACATCAGGGGACCGGGTTTTGATCACCCGGATCGTTTCGAGCATATAATGCGGACCTGGGCGGTCGATCTCTGCACGGGATAATTCGAACTGCGGGTAATCGTCGAGCATGAGCTGTGTCATAACAAGGCGGTGTTCCAGAGGGGTGATCGTTTGTTCCAGTTTGTGTGGTGGAATGGGTGTAAGCACCCACAACACCTTTGACAACCCAAGCTGGTCCAAAGCTTCGGCTGCCAGGATCAGGTGCCCTAGATGAGGTGGATCGTAAGTCCCGCCAAAGATACCGATATTATCTTGCATGGATGAAGTATAACCGTGAGTATATCTTTACAAAAGGTTCACATTTCTTTCATCTACTATTTATCATGAAGAGATAAGATTAGATCAGCAAATGATACGTGATAAGGAGAAATTATGAAAAAAGTCTGGAAATGGATTATTGGGATAGTTCTGGTTGTGCTGGTCCTCGGGGCGATTTTTGCAGTTCCATTTGCGATGCACACATTCTTCGCACCTGCATTCGCTGTCAGAGTGAGTGAAGGTGCTTTTGTCCCCGGTAATATGATGAGACAAGAGCAGTTCGAGATGTTTGGACCAGGTGCTTATCCTCATGGCGGGATGATGGGACGTGGCCATTTTAATTCTTATGGCCCCGGTGCTTATCCCCAAGGTGGTATGATGGGCCGCTATGAAAACGGCGGATCAGGTTGCCCTGCTTACAATCAAGGAGCATATCCCCGTGGTGGGATGATGGGATACTCGAATTCCTACCCATCCCCGATGATGGGATTCGGCTTCTCTCCATTTGGGATATTCCGCTGGATAATCCCGCTAGCCGTGATTGGTCTGGCTGTCTATGGAGTAATTGCTCTCATCAGGCGCCGTCCAGCAGCTACGGTCCCAGCGGAAACTGCCCCGGTGGTTTCATCCCGCTCTTGCGGCAGCTGTGGGAAACCCGCCATGGATGAATGGAAGAATTGTCCATACTGCGGAAATTCGTTGTAAAGTGAGAAGGGTATTCTAAATAAAGACATCCTCATTTTAGGATGTCTTTATGATTCCTGCCATCAAGAATGCTTAGGTAAATAAATGCGCGAACCCTTCCGGTTTTATGACAGAAGGGTCCGCTTTGGGAGGGGAGGAGGGTAGATGATTGCCAGGTTGCTTATTTCCATAATAAGGGATGACCGGGTGCCAGTCAATGGCATCCCGGTCGTTGTAAAGAAACTGCAAAGTTTCAGGATTTCAGATTGAAATTACCTAGGCTTTCATTTCCTGCCTGACCGCATGATACAGGCTTTCGGCTTTTAACTCGCCCAGTGCATAACAGGGCGCCTTGAGATGATTCGCCAACTGCTGGGCCAGGCCTTGATCGAATGCCGCATGTTCCATGTTGATCACCACCGATTTTATTTCCTCACCGGCGATCAATTCCGCGAAGTGCTGGGCTTCATCCTGAGGGGGGAGCGGGCCGATGGAGACATTCCCTGCGCCATCTGTCAGGACGATCAACAACGGTTCCACATCCGGATGCAAATATTTCTCATGCCGCAGGATATCGGTAGCCATAAGCAACCCCGCCGAGAGGGGGGTCTTTCCACCCACCGGGATTTCAGCCAGCGCCCGCTGCGCGAGTTGAATTGAATTGGTCGGTGAAAGCACCAGGGTAGCCCGGTCTTTCTGGAAGACGATCAAACCGACCCGGTCGCGCCGCTGGTAGGCGTCTGTCAAAAGGGAGAGGATTGCGCCCTTGGTGGCGTTCATCCGCTCAGCCACTGCCATGGACCACGAGGCATCCACCAGGAAGAGTACTAGGTTGGCCGTTTTCTTGACGCGGATTTTCCGCTGCAGGTCGCTCCGCTCTATGGCAAACGCCATTTTCTTGCGTTTTTCAACCCGGCGTTTCTGGTAAGGTGCAGCAGCACGGATGGTTGCATCGAAGGCGATGTCGGTGGTCTTTCCGTTGGCGGGCCGTGCCTTGATATACCGTCCGCGTTTGCGTTCGGTGTGGGTGCGCGATCGACGGCCGGCATTTTTTCGTGAAAGTTTGTCGAGCGGGGTATCAAGCCTGCGGGGCATAAATGTCTCGCCCGTTCGGACTTTCTGCCCGCCGTCCCACCAGTTTGCATTGTGGGAAGCGAACACATCCTGCCGGGAGGGGTCAGGCGTGCCTTGGGGCTGCTCGGGGCTTTCTTCAGCCTTTTCGTCTAGGATCGATTTTTTTTTTCAGCGGAATCTTCGGGCGTAGGCTGTTCTTCCGGCGTACCCTCGGTGGATTGCCCCACCAGCTGTTCTATTCGCTCCTGTAGCTGCTCGGCATTCACTTCCGCCTGGTGGAAGGGACCGCGCTTGATGCGGTGCGGAAGGGTTAGCTCAGCAGCCAGGGCAATGTCGTGATCTGTGATGGACGTGCGTCCGTCAAAGGCGGCTTGGGCGCGGGCGGCTTTCAGGATGACCAGGTCAGCGCGGTGGCCGTCCACGTTCAGTGAAGAGGTCAGCGCTGCGATTGAAAGTAAGTCGCGGCGGGTGTAATTAACTTTTCCAACCAGTTTTCTTCCCTGTTCGATCTGGTGTGAGAGATCCTGTTCCTGGACCAGCCATTCCTTTCGGAAGGCTTCCTGGTCGGTTTCATAGGCGATATTTCGCTCCATTATGAGCACACGGTCCCGGGCATCCCGGATGCCGGTGATATCCACCGAAAGCGCAAATCGGTCGAGCAGCTGCGGGCGCAGATCGCCTTCTTCCGGGTTCATGGTCCCGACGAGGATAAAGCGGGCAGGGTGGGAAAACGAGATTCCCTCGCGTTCGACGATGTTCATGCCCATCGCCGCGGAATCCAGCAATAGGTCCACGACATGGTCATCCAGCAGGTTGACCTCGTCGATGTACAGCAAACCCCTATTGGCGGAGGCCAGCACGCCCGGTTCGAAGTGTCGCTCACCCTTCTGAATCGCCTGCTCGATATCCAGCGTCCCGACGACCCGGTCTTCCGTCGCTGAGACGGGCAGGTTGACGAAAGGTGTCTGTCGCAGGTCAAAGGGAAGGTTCCCTTTGCTTTCGAGAGCCCGTTCACGGCACTCGGTGCACCAGGTGTTCGGCTGGTCAGGGTCGCACCCGAAGCGGCAGTCTCTCACTACATGGACCTGGGGCAGGAGGGCGGCCAGCGCCCGGGCAGCCGTAGATTTGGCGGTACCCCGTTCCCCTCGGATGAGAACGCCGCCGATGCGTGGATCCACGGCGTTTAAGATCAAGGCCCGGCGCATACGCTCCTGGCCGACGATGGCGGTAAATGGGTAAATGGAGGGCATAGAGTATTCATTATAATCTGTAAACTTGTTTATGTGAAAAATAATTCTTCTGGTAGTTAATTTCAAGCCTGAAAACTAGGTGGTTTTATGCAGGGTTGCCAAGTTGTTGATTAGCCTTTATAATCCTTCCACTAAATCAAATTGGAGCTGATCATACACATGACGGAGCAAAACAACACCCTGGTTGGGCAGGAAAACCTGCACAATGAAGGCAACAATGAATCGATGGAATCCTTGATGAAAGGTCAGGATTCCGGGCTGGAATTTCCCAGCCAGGGTGAGATCCGCAAAGGCGTCATCGCCGGCATTTCATCCACTCAAATCCTGGTTAGTGTGGGAGCCAAGTCGGAAGGCATCATTACCGGCCGCGAACTCGAGCAGATTCCCGCCGCAGACCGCGAAGTCTTGAAGGTCGGGCAGGAAATCCCCGTTTATGTCGTCAACCCCGAAGACCAGAATGGGAACGTCGTCCTTTCGTTCGTCCGCGCCCAGGAGTTCATCGGGTGGGACGTGGTCGAGAAGATGGTCGAGACCGGCGTGGAATTCGATGGAAAAATCGAAGGCTACAACAAAGGCGGGGTGATCGTCCCGGTGCACGGCCTGCGCGGATTTGTCCCTGCATCACAGATCAGCATGAATCGCCGCAACGCTACTCCGGGGGATACACCCGATGCCCGCTGGGCAAAGATGATTGGACAGGCGATCACCATCCGCGTCATCGAAGTGGACCGACAGCGGCGGCGCCTGATCCTCTCTGAGCGGGCAGCCAACCCCGAATCACGGCAATCCCTTAAGGAACGCATCATCGAAGAACTTAAAGAGGGTGAGATTCGGACCGGGCGCGTAACCAGCCTGGCTGATTTCGGTGCGTTCGTCAACATCAACGGCGCAGACGGGCTTGTCCATCTCTCCGAAATCTCCTGGGAGCGCATTCAACATCCCAGCGAAGCTCTCGAAGTGGGGCAGGAAGTCAAAGTCAAGATCATCAGCATTGATCGCGAAAAAAAGCGCATCGGTCTTTCCATCCGCGCACTCCTGGATGATCCCTGGCAGGACAAGGTTAATAAATTCAAGGTTGGCATGTTGGTGGAGGGTACCATTACCCGCCTCACCAAGTTTGGCGCGTTTGCCCGTCTTGAAGGAGATGTCGAAGGCCTGATCCATATCTCGGAGATAAGCGAGAATCGCATCGAACACCCCAAGGAAGCCCTGCATGAAGGCGATGTGGTCAACCTGCGGGTAATTCGCATCGACCCCGAGCAGCGCCGGATCGGATTGAGCCTGCGTAAGGTCGACTCGGCTCAGTTTGCCGACCTGGACATGAAATCCCTCACGGCTGACCTCGACAAGCCTGAAGACTAATTGTTGCCGGAGACCCTGGAGAGCGCACCGGAAGGTGCGCTCTCTTTATGACCATGAAACGTCTATTGGTTGATGCCCACCAGGATTTGGCATGGAATATCCTCACCTTCGGAAGAGATTACACTCTCTCCGCGGAAAAAACACGCCAGCGTGAAGCCGGCGGTCTTGCACCGCAGGTCAACGGGGATACATTACTTGGATATCCCGATTATATCCGGGGTAATATCGCCATCGTTTTTGCGACCTTGTTTGCAGCCCCTCTTCGCGCCAAAGGAGGGGATTGGGATAAACAGGCTTACGCGGATTCGAATCAGGCCAAAAAGTTATACAGTGATCAATTGGATGTCTATTACCGGCTGATGGACCAAGCTCCAGATAAGTTTCGACTCGTTCGTTCCGCCCTTGAGTTGGATTCTGTTCTCAAAGCCTGGTCTGCATCTGATGAACAACAAACCAATCCACCTGTTGGTCTGGTTCCTTTGATGGAGGGTGGGGACGCCATCCGCAGCTTCGACGAACTGCCTGAGTGGTGGGAGCGCGGCGTTCGAATCCTTGGTCCAGCGTGGATGTCCACCAGGTTTTGCGGCGGCACACGCGAGCCGGGTCCGTTGACGAAGGAAGGCCATTCTTTGCTTGAAGCCATGTCTGAGATCGGCTTCACCCTCGATTTGAGCCACATGGACCGGGAATCTGCCCAAAAAGCCCTCGACATCTACAATGGACCGATCATTGCATCCCACTCCAATGCCCTGCGACAAGTCAAGGACGGGGACAGCAATCGATTCTTGGATGACGACATCATTGAAAGTATTGTCGAGCATGATGGGGTGATTGGCGTCGTTCCGTATAACCGCTTCCTTATTCAAACCTGGAAGAATTCTGATCCGCGCGAAGCCTGCCCTCTGGATATGGTGATTGCACAGATTGATTACATCTGCCAAAAAGCGGGAGATGCGCGGCATGTCGGTTTTGGCACCGATTTCGACGGCGGTTTTGGACTTCAGCAAGTTCCGAACGGTATAGACTCGATTGCCGACCTTGAGAAACTCGTCCCCATGTTGGCTACACAAGGATATAATGAGGGAGACATAAACGCAATTTATGGTGGGAATTGGATTAATTTACTAAGGAAAAGTCTGCCCTCAACATGAGTGAAATCGCTTCTACGAAAAGCCCTGGACAGAACGGGGTCTCTCCGCAGGAGATCCGCAAAAGCACCCGGGTGCGCCTGGCCTTGATTTTGACCGTGGTGGGATTTGTCGTTTTTATCATAGGGACAAAACCGGAGTGGTTCAAGCTGGATCGCAGCCCGGTGGTGGGTTTTGTTCAGATTGCGGTTTTCCTGATTGGACTCGCGATTATCTCCATTGGAGGGTACCTGGGCTTAAATGCACTCTGGGGGTCTAATGAAAGGACGATCCTCGCGGACATTGGTCAGCGTTTGATCGCCACCGGTTATGTGATCGTTGTCTTTTCAGGCATGGCGGATGTGTTCGGTATGGGCAGTCAGCCACGCCCTGATGTCCCATATTTTGGGCCCATTCAAGCAGCAGGCGTGGCAATAGGGGAGTTCGTTATCGCAGTGGGTTTCCTCATGCTGGTTCCATTTCACAAGCATACGCCTTGATGGAAGGCATCCTGAACTTTGGAGAATTGTTGTAAATCTGTTAGTCGCTGATATTCGTATTGCTCCCGGAATATTATGATTCAAGAAGACTTAACTCTCAAAAAAAGAATTGCCCTGGTCTCCATTCCCATTCTTTTACAAATTCTTTATCTCCCAACCAGCCGTTACCTGACGGGAGGCATTGAACCAAAAATTGCCCTGGATATCATTCCCATCTGGCCAATTTGGGTCGTGCCGTACATGCTGGTCTGGCCGATTTGGATCGCTGCCTATGCCTGGGCAGCGTTTAAAATGCAGGGACGCCTCTTCAGGGTGGCAGTGGTCTCCGCGACTTTCACCATCGGTGTAGGTATGACCATATTTATGCTTTACCCTACCTATGTCACACGACCCGTAATAACCGGTGACGATTTTTTCACGCAGTTCTTGCGATATGTTTATGCCAACGACGGGCGTTATGATGCCGCACCCAGCGGTCATGTCTACATGACCACCTTGCTGGCGTTGTTCTACTCTCTCTGGTATCCCCGTTATAAATGGATCTGGATGGGCATTTTGGCCATCGTGTGCCTGTCCACGCTTTTCACCGGCCAGCATTACATCCTGGATGTGGTGACGGGGCTGGCCCTTGGTATTGTTGGGTATTATTCTGGTTTTTGGCTGGTGGATAAATGGGATAAGAAACCGGTCAAAAAGAAACCAATCGACGAACCAGACTCCACAATTTCAACTACTGATTAAATCCATTGCTGATAATCGGAAATTCTCTTTAAGTCCGGTGGATTTTAATCACCCGGTAGATCCCTCCTGCCAGGCTTGGCTCATCGCTTATCAGGATAAATGGAAGACCTTGAGAAATCCTGCCAAATTTGCGGGTGATGTCCGTACCCAATAATGAGCTGAAAAAATTGACCAACCGGCGGATAAGGGTGAGTTTTTGGTCGTCGGGCTGAAATTTGTCGAAGATGACCACCCTGCCTCCCGGCTTGAGTGCCCGGAGGGATTCGCTCAAACAAGACGTCCCATCTGGTACGACACTGAGAATCAGATTTAAAAGAGCAGCGTCGAATTGGTTATCCGTAAGACAGAGCGCCTGCGCATCCCCTTGAATTAGTTGAATCTTGGCCTGGCAATGCGGGAGTTTCTGTTTCGCCTTTTTCAGCATCTCGCTGCTGAGATCCAAGCCTATCCCCTTGGCTCCTTCCGGCAGCAGAGGTAAATCCGCTCCGGTCCCTGCGCCTACGATGAGCAATGACTCGCCAGACTGAAGGGCAAGAACGTCCAATGCTCGTTGACGCCCAGGCTTGAAAAAGTGTTCGATTGTGGAATCATAGATGGGTGCCCACAAACGGTAGATCAATTGATTCCACCGGTTGGACATTTTCATAATACATCCCCCCACCGGTAGTGGTAGATCCCCGAGGATTTCGCCAAACGCGGAATCAAGCGCACCCAACGAAACGCTTTCAAAGGGGAATCATCATCCTCATAATAATTCCACTCATCCAATAGGTGGATGCCGGCACTCCACTTTTCCAGATCCCTGCCATCCTTGATGCTCCAGTGAAGCCGCGCCTTTACCTTGGCATGAGCCAGGTGCAGATTATCCACCCAGACGACAAAGGAAGTATGCGCGTCACAAACGAACTCGGATCCAGGGAAGCGTTCGCGAAGCTTGCAGACTAATGATTTCACCTGAGCTTCTTCAAAATATGGAAGTACGCCTTCGGCAAGGAACAAAATGGGGCGTTGATTATATTTATCGATTTCATCCAGCCAGCCAACATCGAATACCGATGTGGCAAGGGTGTGATACCGTCTGCTCTCACCAACAAGTAGTTTTTGCCTAAGTTCAATCACCTCGGGCACGTCAAGGTCAAACCACTGAACCTGTCCGTTGTCTACCCGGTCAAACCGAGTGTCCAACCCGCAGCCAATATGGACCACCACGGCCTCTGGATTTCGCAGCAGAAAGTTCCGTACATGGCTGTCAAATTTGTTCATTCGCATGATCACAGCGACTTCATCGTGCCTCTGCATCCTGAGCCGGGAAAAGTCGCAATCCAGCTTGTTCACCATGATTACAGCTTTGTCATCCTTGATCATGGGGTTCGGATGTTGTGATTCGCGCGCCCGGACATTTAGTGTCATCAATAGAGTTTTGGGGACACCTTCAAGGTTGGGATGGATTTTGTTTGTCATGGAATTGCTCTTTCTAATTTTAGTGCTCCCTTTTTCAAATCCGTGGAAAAAAAGTCGGGACGCGTCTGCAATACTCCGTCCATTTTTCGCCAAACTCCGCGGCGAGCGCCTGCTCTTCACGCCGGGCGCGCATCATGAGAAACGGGGCAAAAATAGCGAAATAGACCGTTGTCCAGGTGGCATAGATCAGCAAAGCGCCCCAGGCGGCAAACATCAGTCCAGCATACATCGGATGGCGCACAATGGCGTAAGGGCCGATCGTGATGAGTTGATGTTCCTTGAACAACTGCGCTCCGAAGCCTGTCGAGACGAAGTAATTTTTACCCAGTACCAGCCTTCCCCATATAATCAAACACATGCCGGGGAAAAATAACAATGATCCGAGCGCCAACATCCAGCAACGGGCAGTTGGTGTGATTGTCCAGGGTAAGGGAACCCATCCCAAATAGGCTATCCCAAAGAACAGTGCGGACGAAGCGAGATAAAACCATGCGGAGCGCAACCAACCACACGCGAGTCCGGCTGCGCGCCCTGATTGGCGGCGGGTCCCGCGCCAAACCCCATAGAGAACGATTCCCAGTGCAGTGTAAGCCAGCAACCCACCCAGCCATTGGATGGTACCTTCAAGGGTCATGGTTACGCCTCGATCTTTCCGGCTTTGGCACGTTTGATAACCGGCTCAAGAAATACTTTATAGGTCAACCAATCCAGGAAACCTGGAGCAGCTACTTTCAGCCAGACTGCCAACCTGCCCGGCCCCATCAATACTTCCCGCCGGCGTCTGAGAGCTGCATTCAATGTGATTTGTGCACATTGATCTGCAGACATTGTCTTTTTAGTGTATATCGCGCGACCCCGCTGGCCGCGAGGCGTGCCATTCTTGTCCATTTGAGCTTCGTGAAATTCGGTCATCACCCACCAGGGGCAGATGACTGTAACGCTGACTCCGTGCTGATAAAGTTCCATACGCAGCGAATCGCTGAACCCATGCAGACCGTATTTACTCGCGCAGTAGGGGGTGTTGTAAGGGATGGCAGTTTTACCTCCCAAGCTGGAAATCATGACGATCCGCCCATGGGTCTGCTTCAGATATGGCACTGCGAAGTAGGTGCAATAAACAGATCCGAGCAGGTTGACGTCCAGAGTATGGCGGAACAGACTCAGGTCGGGAAATTCGTCGAACATGGCAGACGCTGCCAGCCCTGCGTTGTTTATCAGCATGTCCAGCCTGCCATACTCTGCAACAGTTTTCTCTATAAGCTGTTTGCATTGGGATTCATTGCTCACATCCGTTGGGATCGCCAGAACTTCGCCTCCGCGCGAGCGGCACTCAGCAGCCACCTGCTCCAACCGGTCGGCTCGCCGGGCTGCAATCGCTATTTTCGCACCCTGATCCGCCAGTAACAGCGCCAGCGATTTGCCAATTCCCGATGATGCACCTGTGACGATTACCACCTGATTGCGAAAAGTGTCCGCCTTCATGTCACCTCCTAAGGTTTTCGGAACTCGAGGCAATACATCCAGCCTTTCCAAACTTCAAAGACACGAGTCTCAAGCATATCCCTGGGGATCAGGTCAACAGGCGGTTCAATCGACTCACGCACGGAACCAAAAGCTCCCTTGAAGCCAGGGATGTACTTCTCGTAGCCCTGCGCGCCTTTCTCGGTTTCGTCGGCAACAAGGATTCGACTCCCCGGTTTGGCAACGCGGATCATTTCATGGATGGCAGCTCCCTTATTGTTGAAGAAGTTGATACCGCCTACATGGAAAACGCCTTCGAATGAATCGTTCCTGAACGGCAGTTGTTCGCCGTTTCCGAGAAACAGATCCACGTTCCAGCTTTTCCTGCGGATGTAACTCTGGCAGCGTTGAATCTGCCCGTGTGAAATATCG
>Ga0315287_10003501_pt1 | contig 15145 bp, 11 predicted proteins | sample YL17G11_0_MG_FD_205037 | JGI IMG/M metagenome (GOLD analysis project Ga0315287, IMG submission 205037) | Sediment microbial communities from Yellowstone Lake, YNP, Wyoming, USA - YL17G11_0 | ecosystem: Environmental > Aquatic > Freshwater > Lake > Sediment | place: USA: Wyoming | collected... | reverse complement strand
CGGTTCCACAGCCGGCCGAGAATCCCCGACGCAAACACGACGAATGCGTGCGAATAGTTGGCCGCGACTTCGTACGCGTAGACGCGCGCGACCTTCAGCGCGTCCCGGCGCGAGATCTTCTTGTCGCGGACGTCCTGGCGCACTGCATCGCGCACGGCCTGCGTGCGCAGCACCTCGGTCACGATGGTGCGTCGATGCGAGAGATCGGGGCCGATGGTCGCCGCGCGCTGGTGGCGGAACTGGACGCGCAGTTGACGCCACATCCGACGCGGTCCGCGCGGCATGCCACGCGTCTCCGACATCGCGGCCTGCACCGGCATGGCCTCGCCGAACAGCACGAGCAGGTTGCGGCCGTTGATCAGCAGCGAGAGGAACTTGCGGAAGCGTCCGCCGATGTCCCAGTCCTCGGCGAGCAGCAGGCGAAACCACGTGCGCTCGCGGTCCGGGGCGCGGCCCCAGAACAGGCTGACCGGAATCAGTTCGGGCTCGAACGTGATGTCCTCGCCCACTGCGACGGTGAGCGCGCGCAATGCTTCGGGCATGCGGCGATCGATGCGCTGCCCGAAAAACCCGGTGCGGCGCTCGAGGAAGATGAGGGAGTCGCGCAGCACCGGCTTGGTGCCGACCGGGAGGTGTGGATCCGGCAGACCACGCTGACGACAGACGTACTCGAGCACCGCGAGGTCGATCACGCTGCGCTTCTCGAGCGCGTAGACCGGAACACGGCCAGCCCCGAACCGCGCCTTGGCTTCGTCCGGCAGCACCGACGGACGCACCCACAGTGCGACCAGGCCGCGGACGATCGGCAGGGCGAGCCGCTCGAAGGCGGAGAATTCACTCATCGCCGCGGCAGTCGGCCCGTGACGAGCAGATGCCGGTCGGAGACCGTCCTGACGCTCAATCCGTCGAGACCGTGCGCCCTCACCTGCGCGCGAATTTCGTCCGGCTCGAAGGCGGCGCAGAGTGATGCGAAGAAATCGACGCGCAGCACTTCGGGCTCGTTCGCGGCGTACTGGTCGACGATGGCCCGTGCCGCCGCCGCAGATGCGGGCCGGAACAGGTCCATCACCAGCACCGCTGCGCCGGGCACGCCCGCCTCGCGCACCGCACGCCAGAACACGCCCGGATCGTGCAGATGATGCAGCAGGCTGTTGCTGACGACCGCGTCATAGCCCGGCAGGGGCAGCGTGGCACCCGGCAGCCGCCCCTCGATGAATTGGACGCGGCCGCCAAGCTCCGGGGATTCGTGCAGGCTTTCGCTGGCGAACTGCAACATCGCTGCAGAACCATCGATCCCGTGCACGGTGAGGCCGGTGCGACGAGTGGCGAGCCGCATCACGATGTCGCCCGGGCCGCAGCCAAGGTCGAGTACCGAACCTGTTTGCAGGTCGGGAAACTCCGCCTCGAAATATCCCACGAAGCGTGCGTTGGGCTCGGCGAAGTCGGCCATCGCGTAGGCGCGCGCCTGCTCGGCCTCGTCCATGAGTTCGGGTTCGGGAATTCGCTGCATGGTCTCGCTCCGCCGTGATCGCGGCGCGAAGCTATTTGTCGTCCGACTCGCTGCTCGCGCCGCCCGTCTGGGCGTCGACCGCCTCGTCGAGGTTGCGCTTGGCATCCATGGTCACGCCCTCCACGGCACGTGCCCTGTCCTGAGTCTGGATCATGTCGTCCAGCACCGTCTTGTCCGTATCCCGGCCCAGTTCCCGGGCTTGCGCCTCGTCGGCGGCAGCGTCCTTCGGTTCAGGCGCGGGCGACCCGCACGCTACGAGCATCAGCGTCGCGACGGCGACGAGAAAAAATCTGGTGGCAGCAAGCATGTTGGTTCCCCGGGGCGGGCGCCCGGCCGGGATTCTAGCGCAAGGGGGAGGAAGGGGAGGAAGGCCCGGAAGGCCCGGAAGGCCAGGAAGGACAGGAAGGCCAGGAAGGGGATAGTCGGAAACACGCTGCGCGCGCAGAAGGCCACTGTTGCGCCGATGGCGATTCCTTATCCTTCCGGGCCTTCCGGGCCTTCCGGGCCTTCCTGTCCTTCCGGGCCTTCCCTCAGAGGAACTCATCTATCTGAAAGAGGAAGTACGCGAAGAAGTGGTTGATCGCGCGAATCTGGTCGAGCAACTGATGATCCGAGTCGACGACGTGCAACGTCGCCTTCTGTTCTTTCGCGAAGCGGATGCTGTTGTCGACCGGGATCACTTCGTCGCGCCAGCCATGCACGATCGTCGTCGGGCAGTGCGCTGGCCGCGGGCTGAACTTCTCATAGCCGGGCATGTAAAGCGCGGGCGCCAGCAGGAACATGCCGCGCGCCTGCAGCAGCGACGAGCCTGCCACCGACACGTAACCGCCCATGCTCGAACCGACCAGCACCAGCGATCCACGCAGGTCCTTGCAGAACGCGAGCAGCCGCGTCACACGCGCCTGCGGATCCTCGATGCCGCGATAATCGACGGATTCGACGTGGAACCCCTCCTCGCGCGCAATTTCGGCCATCGCGGCGATCTTGCTGCCCCACGGTTCGCTGTCCTTGCCATGGGAAAAAACGACGTAGCGCTCGGTCATCCGGGGAATGCTCCAGTCCGCATGCCACGGATGATAAGGCTTTCGTGCTCTGCGTAACGCGGCGTGGGTCTCATTCGCCGGACCACAGCAACTGGTCCAGATCGCCCACCGGCGCACCCCAGCCGTGCCGGACCAGGTCTACGCGTCCGCGCGCGGCGTCGACCCCTTCGGCACGCAACCGGGAAACCTGCCGTTCGCGCGCGGGCGAGCCTTCCGGGAAGGCGATGCGCCCGCCGGCGGCCACTACCCGCTGCCATGGCAGCCCGCTGTTCGGCGGCAGTCCCGCAAGCACCTTGCCAACGAGCCGGGCCTGACGCGGGAGTCCGGCGCGTGCCGCGACGGACCCGTAGGTCGTCACCCGGCCACGGGGAATCCTACGCACGACCGCGACGATCGCCGCGACGCGCCGCTCGCGTTCAGCGACGTCGGCGGGGACGCGCGCTGGCCGGACAGGACGTGCAGGCTTCGACATGGTAGGTCGCATCATGCCATGCGCCACGTGCCGATCCGCCCGGGGAGAGGCAGCGACGGACCAAGAATTCGATGGGCGTCACCAGAGCGGGTGGTTGGTCTGACAAAATGTGGTCTGCCTGCATGGGAGTCGGTTTCGATTGCCGAATACTGAACAAAACGAAGCGGTCGGCTGGGCGTTCGCCGTGGATCGAGGCGGCACGTTTACCGACGTGGTCGGCACGGCGGCGGATGGTTCGCTGCATACCTGCAAGGTCCTGTCGCGGGACCCGCATCGACCCGCTGACCCGGCGCTGCGGGGCATCGGCCTGCTGCTCGACCAGCACGGCGCCACCTGCGGTCGCCGCGTCGCCTCGGTGCGACTCGGCACGACCGTAGCCACCAACGCGCTGCTCGAACGTGCTGGCGCACCGACGCTGCTGGTCACCTCGCAGGGCATGCGCGACGCGCTGGTGATCGGTTACCAGGAACGACCCGACATCTTCGCGCGCGCCATCCGTCGCCCGTCCCCGCTGTACCGGCACGTCGTGGAAATTCCTGAGCGCGTCGATGCCGACGGACAGGTCCTGACTCCCCTGGACGAAGACGCGCTCGGCCGCGCACTCGCAACGGCGCGGGCAGCGGGTATCGAGGCCGTCGCCATTGCGTTCCTGCACGGGTTCCGCCATCCGGCACACGAGATTCGCGCTGCTGCCATCGCACGCGCAGCGGGATTCGACGAAGTGATTGCATCGCACGCCGCCGCGCCGCTCCTCGGCTTCGTGGCTCGCGGCGACACCACGGTCGCCGATGCCTACCTCTCTCCCATCCTCTTGCGCTACACGCAGGACTTCCGCGCGAGCCTGCGCGCAACGCACGGCGACGCGACCGTCGCGTTCATGCAGAGCAACGGCGGGCTCGTCGACGCTGAAGGGTTCCGCGGCGTGAACGGCGTTCTGTCGGGCCCGGCGGGAGGCGTGGTCGGCATGATTGCCGCCGGCACCTCGGCCGGCCCGCGTCGACTGATCGGCTTCGACATGGGAGGCACGTCGACGGACGTCAGCCTGTCGACCGGGGAAATCCCGCGCCGGTTCGCCGCGGAGATCGACGGAGTTCGATTGCAGACACCGCTGGTCGACATCACCACGATCGCCGCAGGCGGCGGTTCGGTGCTGCGATTCGCCGACGGCCGCCTGCAGGTGGGTCCAGCCTCGGCCGGCGCCGATCCGGGACCCGCGTGTTACCGCCGCCACGGGCCGGCGACGATCACCGACTGCAACGTGGTGCTGGGACGGATTCCGCCGGATCGCTTTCCCCACGTCTTCGGGCCGGCAGGCGATGAGCCGATCGATCCGACCGCTGCGCGAGCGCGACTCGCCGAACTGGCCGCCGCCGCACGCAGCGAAGCGGGACTCGACTACAGCGTGGAGGCGCTGGCCGAGGCGTTCCTGCAGGTTGCCTGCGCGCGCATGGCCAACGCGATCCGCGAGCTTGCGCTGCACCATGGCGAAGACCCTGCACGCTTCGGCCTGCTCTGCTTCGGCGGCGCTGCGGGGCAGCATGCCTGCGCGGTTGCAGAGCTGCTCGGCGCCGACGAAGTCCTGCTGCATCCACTGGCGGGCGTGCTGTCCGCGTACGGCATCGGGCTGACCAGTCGCCGCGCGATCCGCCGGCGCACGGTCGAAGCTGCGCTCGATGCCGCGGGACACCAGGCCGGCCTGCAGGCGCTGGGCACGCTCGATACCGATGCACGTGATGACCTGTTGCGACAGGGCGTCGACGCATCGCGCATCGAGATGCGAGCCACCGCGCACGTGCGGCTCGCGGGGTCGGACACCACGATCGAAATTCCGTGGCAGCCAGCGGCTGCCCTGCGCACCGCATTTTTCGCGGCGCACCGGCAGCTCTACGGCTTTGCCGACGAAGCCGCAGCACTGGTCATCGGCTCGGTCATGGCCGAAGCGATCGAGCGTTTGGCCACGGCGACTCCGAATGTCGTCACCGGCGCGCCGCCGTTGCATGCGGTGGCGGCGGTGCCACCCTCCTCCAGTGCCGCAGTATGGATCGACGGCACCGCGCGCGCGGTGCCCGTCGTCGCGCGCCGTGATCTCGCACCGGGCACCCGGCTGCAAGGACCTTTGCTGCTCTGCGAAGAAGGCGCGACGAGCTGGATCACTCCCGGCTGGGCGGGGCACGTGGCACCCGGCGGGTTACTGATCCTGAATCGGCAGGGAGCCGCTCGCCGCACGACGCGCGCAGACGCGGCGGATGCGGCGGATGCGGCGCCGGACCCGATGCGCCTCGAAGTGTTCAACGCGCTGTTCATGCACGTCGCGGAGCAGATGGGCGCGGTGCTGCGGCACACGGCCAGCTCGGTCAACATCAAGGAACGGCTCGATTTCTCCTGCGCGATCTTCGACGCCCAAGCCAACCTCGTCGCAAACGCGCCGCACATGCCGGTGCACCTGGGATCGATGGGCGCGAGCGTGTCGGCCGTGCTCGAGGCGTTCCGCGACGACATGCTTCCCGGGGACGCATACCTCGTGAATTCGCCGTACGCCGGCGGCACGCACCTGCCGGACATGACGGTCGTTTCACCGGTCTTCGACGAGAGCGGCGCACGCGTCGAATTCTTTACGGCCTCGCGTGCACATCACGCCGACGTGGGTGGCATCACGCCGGGTTCCATGCCGCCGGACAGTCGCACCATCGACGACGAAGGCGCATTGATCGCGCCGACACGGATCATGCGCGATGGGGTGCTCGATGAAGCGCAGCTGCGGCAGCTCTTCTGCGGTAACCGCTGGCCCGCCCGGAATTTTCCGCAGAACCTGGCGGATCTGCGGGCACAGCTGGCGGCGAATTCCCGGGGTGAACGCGAACTGCGGCGCGCCGCGGCCGACCATGGACGCGCCACGCTGCTTGCGTACATGGGTCACGTGCAGGACAACGCCGAACGCTGCGTGCGCCGCGCAATCCGCCGGCTGCGCGCCGGCAGCTTCCGCTACGAAATGGACAATGGCCAGGCGATCGTCGTGCGCATCGCCGTCGACACCGCGGCAGGCACGGCCACTGTCGATTTCACGGGCACCTCATTGCAGCAGGCCAACAACTTCAACGCGCCCCGCGCCGTCACGACGGCGGCTGTGCTGTACGTTTTCCGCACGCTGATCGACGAGCCGATACCGCTCAACGAGGGCTGCCTGCGACCGTTGACCATCGTCGTGCCGCATGGATCGATGCTCGACCCGATCGCGCCCGCGGCAGTGGTCGCGGGCAACGTCGAAACCTCGCAGTGCATCGTCGATGCGCTGTATGGCGCGCTGGGGCTGCAGGCCGCGTCGCAGGGCACGATGAACAACTTCACGTTCGGCAACGAGCGTTACCAGTACTACGAAACCATCGCGGGCGGAGCGGGCGCTGGCCCGGATTTCGACGGCGCGAGCGGCGTGCAGACGCACATGACCAACTCGCGGCTCACCGATCCCGAAGTGCTCGAAACGCGATTCCCGGTGCTGCTGCGCGAGTTCTCGATTCGTCGCGGCTCGGGCGGTGCGGGCCGGCATCGCGGCGGCGATGGTCTCGTGCGGCGCGTGGAGTTCCGGGAGACGATGACGGCCAACGTGCTCGCCAATCATCGGCGGATTGCGCCGTTCGGTCTCGCGGGAGGCGCACCCGGCTTGCCCGGGCGCAATACGGTCAGGCGGCGCGGCCGCCCAGACTCAGAAACGGTCGCCGCGACGTTCGGGCTCGCCGTAGAGCCGGGCGATGAAATTCAGATCGAGACGCCGGGCGGCGGCGGCTTCGGGACGCAGGATGTCTGAGGGCGCGGCGGGCCGCTGATCGGGGGTCGGCGCGAACAATTCCTGCGCCAGCGTCCGGCGCGGCGCGGTGTCCTCGAGCGAATTGTCTGCCACGGGAATCGGGCGCTCGCGCACGGTAAAGCGCATGCCCGGTGGCAATTCCCGCGACTTTACGGCACGCACGGTGCTGCCCTCGAGTCGATGGGTGAGCATGAACGAGCGGTACTCGCCGATGCGCGGCGTGGGCAGCGCGACCAGGCAATGCACCACGCCGTTCCTGACGTCGTCCACCGTGTTGACGCGCTCGTCGCAGACGACATCGCAAGGCTGCAGGTCGGCGCCCTTGCCGAAGGCGCCGCTCGCGGCCAGCCCGAGCAGGAACGTCTGCACCTGCCGCGCGAGGCGCGACCATGTGTTGCGGTCGCGCCCTTCGAAGCGCGCCCAGCGCGTGCCGCTCTCGATGCTGTTGAGCGTGAGCAACTGGCGCCGCCGGAACGTGAGCAGCGAACTCTCGGGACCCGCACCCGTTCCACGCGCCAGCGTCTTGAGCGGCGCGGTGCTGGCGACGCTCGCTCGCACGGAATGCAGGGGATTGATGCCTTGCGCCGTAAGCCTCTGGCAGTCGGCGTCGGTCAGCAGTTGCACGGGTCGCGTGCCGGGACGGAGCAGGATCTGCTCATCGGGCAGGCCGTCCCACGGCGAACGGTGCGAATCCATGCGCGCGAGCGCGCCAGCGACCGAGCCGCTGTTGGCGAAAGGCTCGTAGCGGCCGCGCAATCGGTCGAACGCCTGCACGCGCGGGAAACAGATGAACGCCGAATCGCTCTGGAACGCGAGTTCGCGCAGGCCCTGCAACGCATCCTCGCTCGTCTGCCACGCAGCGGGCGGATCGACGAGGAGCAGCGCGCGGTGGTCGCGGCAGAATTGCGCCGCGACGAGCAGCACGCCCGGCCCGATGTCGCGATCGCGCGCGGGCGGCGGCACGCAGACGAAGTGCAGGTCTTCGACATCGCGCAGCGCGAACAGGCCGGTGCCGCGTTCAGCCGAGCCGATCAGGTCGTAATCGGTCAGCGGCGAGCCATCGTCACCGTCGGGATTCGAATCGACATAGCCGATCGGATGACGCGCGCCCGCACGGAACGTGCGATCCGGTCGCACGTGCGGCACGGTGCCGCGCACCCTGACCAGCAGGGATTCCTGCAGCGCCGCGACGACGAATCGTGTCGTGCCCGGTTCGGTCGAAAGCCGCCGGAAAATTTCCTGGTCTTCGATGTGTTCCGAGCCAAGCGCGCGCACGCGCTGCACGACGAGATTGAAGCGGTCTTCCTCGTTGGGTGCGATGTTGTCGTAGTCGACGGAGGCGCGCAGCACTTCGCGCGAGCCGGGGCTCAATGCTTCGAGCACCAGCTTTTCTGCGCCGCACGGCAGGCTGATGGTGGCCGGGGCTCCACCGTTCACGACGCGCACGACGACAGCTTCGCGACCGCCGTTCTCGAAGTATTGCTCGACGGCATACGACAGCATGCTCGGCTGCCAGAGCCCGCCGAATACCTGCTGGTACTCGGCGTAGGTGCGCACGCGCACCGGACGGTTCACGGGGCCGCGCAACGCACGACCGACGAACCCCGTCGTCGCCGTCGCCAAGCGCACGATCGGCTGGTCTGCGCCAACCGCTTCGGTCACCGTGATGCCGCCGTGGGCAATATCGCGCAAAGCCGCGTCCCGCCTGAAAAATTTTCCTTAAAATACCACAACTTATTGGGCCCGGAAGCGGTCCCCACCCCAACAGGTGGTGGTCGGGTCAGTTCGAGGCTGCGGCAGGACTGGGCGGCTTGCGGCGAGTGCCGCCGCGCAGCGTGAGCTTGCCGGACTTCGCTGCGGGTACCGACAGGTGGCCGCGACAGCAGTCGGCAAACCAGCGTAGCCCGGCTTCGCCCGCTGCGATCGGGCCCGTTTCACCGGCATCCAACCCCGCAAGGCCCTGCTGCACGCGCTCGAGGACGCGCGTGTCCACCGCGAGTGCCTGGCGTCGTACACGCTGGTGCGTGTAACGCAGCAGCCGCATCGCGCGGCTCGAATCAGGAGCCGCGTAGCGCAGCTCACGCAAGGTGCTGTGACCGGTGGCGCCCGGCAATACCTGCAGGATGGAAAGACCGTCGGGCGCGAGCTGCAGCAACAGGTTCGGCCAGAGGTAGACGTATTCGGCACGCGCCGAGGTGCGCTGCTGGTCGAGGAGCACACGGCGGTACATGCGGGACGACCAGGTGTCGCCGACCGCGCCAGTAGCGACCTCGGCCGTCGCACACCGTGCTTCACTTCCACCCAGCTCGAAAGCCGGCGGCCCGAACAGGCGCGGCTTGACGACGGGTCGCGCAATGTCGCAGTGCGCGGTGTCGAGCAAGTGCTCGCAGGCGAGCTTCCAGTCGGCCGCGCAGGGCGTGGTGCGAGGTTCGATCACTCGACGCATCGATGTCAGGTCGGGCCAGGCGCCGGCCACGGAGTCGAGCACCTGCTCGACCGGGAACCGCGGCGCCTCGAAGGCCACGAAGACGAGGCCGCGCCACTTGGCGACGTGCAGCGGATGCAGAGAGTGTGCCGCGGGGTCGAAGGCATCGAACTGCTGCCCTGCGGGAATGCTGGCAAGCGCGCCCGACTCGTCGTACGTCCAGCCGTGGTACGGACAGCGGAAGCGTCCGTCGATGCAGAAGGCCAGCCCGGTGTGCGCGTCGCCTTCAACGAGGCGAGCGCCCCGATGTCGGCAGACGTTGCGAAATGCGTGCAGGCCGCCCGCCTTCGTCCGCAACACCACGGCAGAGCGGCCACCACAGTCGAAGCGCACCGCGGTGCCGGACGCGGGCAGGTCCGCGGCGTGGCAGACGAACTGCCAGCTCGGCGCGAAGATGGCCGAATATTCGAGTGGTGCGCGTGCGGCGTCGAGGTAGAAGCTGGCGGGAAGTCCGCGCACGGTCGCCTAGCGTCCACCGCTCGCGACGACCGGTGCGGCGGACGTTGCCGCATCATGGATCGGCACGGGCCGGTCGCTGCCGTCCCACGTCGCGCCCGCCGGAATGCGGTTTTCGACGAGCCGCGCCGACGCCAGGAACTGGTCAAGACCGACGGCCGGCTGCGAAACAGGCACGGCCACGCCTTTCGCTGCGTTCACCACCTGTTCCGCGAGCGTCCAGTCGACCGTGACGGTCGCCGGCTTTGCGCGCTGCTCAATTTTTTCCTGCACGTTCTTGTTGAAGCGCTGGCCCTTGGCCGCCGCCTTCGCTTCCGGATGCTCCTCGTGCGGCGGGAACGACTGCACGTAGAGCTGGCCGTCCTGCACCTTGTAGAGCAGCGGCTGGTTGACGACCGTCACCTTCGTGCCGACCGGCAACTGCGGGAACAGCGTCGCAATGTCTTCCGGATACAGCCGGATGCAACCGTGGCTCGCGCGCATGCCAACGCCCGCAGGCTTGTTGGTGCCGTGCATGAGGTAGCTCGGCCAGCCGAGATTCATCGCGAACGCACCGAGCGGATTGTCGGGGCCGGCCGGCACGCGCGCGGGCAGGATGTCGCCGTCGGCCGCGTGTTCCTTGCGCACGGAATCCGGCGGGGTCCACACCGGGTCCTTGCGCTTCGACACGATCTTCGTCGCGCCTTCGGGCGTCGCCCAGCCGACCATGCCGATGCCGATCGGCACCGTCACCACGACGCGCTGCTCGCCCTTGGCGGGTTGCGGGAAGTAATACATGCGCAGCGCCGCGAGGTTGACAACGACGCCCTCATGCGGCGCATCGGGCAGTACGAACTGCGTGGGCAGCACGATTCGCGTGCCCGCCCTGGGCAGCCACGGATCGACGCCCGGGTTGGCATTGACGACTTCGTCGTAGCCGAGGTTGAAGCGGCGCGCAATGTCGGGAAGGGTGTCTTCCTCAGTCGCGATCGTCGCCTGCAGCGTGCCGACGACCGCAGTGACCTTCGGGTCGTAAGGGAAAGTATGCGTCGCGAGCGGTGCCGCGTACTGCGGCTTGGGCGGCTCGGCCGGAGGCAGCGGCTCCTGCTTCGGGGTGAAGATGCTGCAGCCCGCGAGCGTCGTCAGTGCGATGACGAGCGCAACGCGCCGCGCATCATGCAGACCGGAAAAAATTCGAGTTTCGTCCACGTTCCACCCTTGGTCAGTAGCGAACGGCCCGTGGCCGTTCAAAGCACGGCCGGGCGGTTCGGCAGTTCGTCTTCGTCGCGGCCGCCGGGTAACGGCGGGTAGTGCCGGGCCAGCAGCAAGCCAGCCTCGTGCACCCCTTCCACCGCGCCCCGCTCATATTGCCCGGCGCGGAACTTCGCTTCCATCGTGTTGCAGACGGCGGACCACTCCTCCGCGCTGACACGACCGTTGAATCCCCTGTCCGCCACGATCTCGACGTCGCGGTCGGCCAGCAGCACATAGATCAGGATGCCGTTGTTCGCTTCGGTATCCCAGACCCCCAGGGCGGCAAAGACCTGCAGCGCCCGGTCGCGCGGCGTCTTGCCCGCCCAGATCTCGTGCGGCTCGAGCGCAGCTTCGATCGCGACGCGGATTTCGCCGCTGTGAGCGAGTTCGGACTCCGTGACCACGCGCTCGATCGCCTCGAGTGCTTGGACCGGGAACAGGCGCGCAAGTTTACGGCGCGTCGAAAACAGGTGACGAAACAGCCGCTTCCAGTCCATGTTCATCACCAGCCGCCGGAGGCGCCGCCGCCCCCGAACCCGCCGCCTCCGCCGCCGAAACCGCCCCCGCCGAAGCCACCGCCGCCACCCAATCCGCCACCGAAGCCCCCGCCATGGCCCCAGCCGCGGCCGTGACGACGGCTGGCCCAGCCATCGCCACCACCGGGGCCGCCACCCATGCCGCCCATGAGCGCAAAGATGAAAGCGATGATGCCGGCAAAGACCGAGATGCCGAGGATGCTGATGAGCATCCAGGTCAGGAAACCGATCAGGCCACCGGTGGCCAGCGCGCCACCCACGCGACCGAAGAGACGCCGGAAGATGGAGCCGCCGACCAGCGCGAAGATGAACAGGAACGGCAGCAAATGGACCAGCCCGGGGATGCCGGCCGCAGGCGGGCTGAACTCGGGTTCCGGCAGGGGCTCGCCCTCGATCACGCGCATGATGCGATCGACACCGGTATTGATGCCGTCGTAGTAATCGCCGCGCTTGAACGCAGGCGCGATGTCCTGCTGGATGATGCGGTTCGACGTAGCGTCGGGCAACGCGCCTTCGAGCCCGTAGCCGACTTCGATCCGCACCTTGCGGTCGTTCAGCGCGATGAGCAGCAGCACACCGTCGTCGACCTTGCCGCGGCCGAGCTTCCACTGCTCGACGACACGGATCGAATACTGGTCGATGACCTCGGGCTGCGTGGTCGGCACGATCAGGACCGCGACCTGGCTGCCCTTCGCCTGCTCGAACGCCGCAAGCTTGGCTTCGAGCGCGGACGACTGGTCGGCGGTCAACGTGCCGGTGAGGTCGGTCACCCGCGCGGTGAGTTGAGGAACGGCGACGAGGCCCTGCTGCGCGAATGCCGGAACAAAGACTGCAGCCGGGAGCCACAGCCAGGCAGCGAGCAGCAGACCTCGCAGCAGCGGACGGTATTCGAGCGGGAACGATGCGGCGACCATGGGATCACCCCGCGTCGCGCCCCGTGGGGGACGCGACGCGAGGAGTGCCTCAGTTGGTCGCAGGTGCAGGCGTCGGCGCGGGGGCCGGAGTGGCCGGCGGCGCGCTGAAGTCCACGGTCGGCGGCTTCGCGATCGCGGCTTCGTTCTCGACCGTGAAGTTCGGCTTCACCTTGTAGCCGAAGATCATGGCCGTGAGGTTGGTCGGGAACCTGCGGATCGTGACGTTGTAGTCCTGCACCGCCTGGATGTAGCGATTGCGCGCCACGGTGATCCGATTCTCGGTGCCTTCGAGCTGCGCCTGCAGGTCAAGGAAGTTCTGGTCCGACTTGAGCTCGGGGTACTTCTCGACCACGACCATCAGCCGCGAGAGCGCGCTCGACAGCTCGCCCTGCGCAGCCTGGAACTGCTGCAGCGAAGCGGGGTCGTCGGCCTTCACCTGCACTTGCGTCGCCCTGGCGCGGGCCTCGGTGACGCCGATGAGCACGGCCTGCTCCTGCGCGGCGAAGCCCTTGACCGTGTTGACGAGGTTCGGGATCAGGTCGGCACGACGCTGGTACTGGTTGACGACTTCGGACCACGCCGCCTTCGTCGTCTCGTCCTGCACCTGGATCGTGTTGTAACCGCAGCCGGACAGCAGCATGGCCGCCGCCACCAGCAAGAGCGCTTGCAAGGCTCGCATCGGAACGTTCTCCTTGATTACCGATCGACCCACCCCGGAATCGAACGCGACATTACCAGATTCGCTCACCAGATACGGACGGCCTGGTCGGGCGACAGGTACATCTTGTCGCCTTCCTTCACGTCGAACGCCTTGGCGAACGCGGACATGTTGCGCAGGATGCCGTTGGCGCGGTACTCGCTCGGGCTGTGCGGGTCGGTCTTCAGGCGCTTGCGCAGTTCGTCTTCGCGGTACTTGCGCGCCCAGACCTGGCCCCAACCGAAGTAGAAGCGCTGCTCGCCCGTGTAGCCGTCCAGCACCGGCGCGTCCTTGCCGTTCAGCGCGATCTGGTAGGCCTTGTGGGCCACGGCCAGGCCAGAGAGATCGCCGATGTTTTCACCGAGCGTGAGCTGGCCGCTGACGTTCATTCCGGCAATCGGGCTGAACGCGTCGTACTGCTGCACGAGTGCGTTCGCACGCGCCATGAACAGTTCGTTGTCCTTGGCGGTCCACCAGTCGCGCAGCACGCCTTTGCCGTCGAACTTGCGGCCCTCGTCGTCGAAGCCATGGCTGATCTCGTGGCCGATCACGGCGCCGATGCCGCCGTAGTTCACGGCATCGTCCGCCTTCATGTCGAAGAACGGCGGCTGCAGGATCGCCGCGGGGAACACGATCTCGTTGGCGAGCGGGTTGTAGTACGCGTTGACCGTCTGCGGCGTCATGCCCCACTCGGTCTTGTCGACCGGCTGCCCGACTTTCTTCAGCTCGCGCTGCACGTTCACTTCGCGTGCGCGCAGGACGTTGCCGAGCAGGTCGTCCTTGTGCGTGACCAGGCCGGTGTAGTCCTTCCACTTGGTCGGGTAGCCGATCTTCACCGTGAAGTTGGCGACCTTGTCGTGCGCGGCTTTCTTCGTCTCCGGACCCATCCAGGCGAGCTCGTCGATCGAAACGTCGAATGCCTTGAGCAGGTTGTCGACCAGCTGGTCCATGCGCTGCTTCGCTTCCGGCGGGAAGTGACGCTTGACGTATTCCTTGCCGAGCAGGTCGCCGGTCGAGCCTTCGAGCTCGCCGAGGGCGCGCTTCCAGCGCGGCTTGATCTGCGGCGTGCCGGAGAGCGTGCGCTGGTAGAAGTCGAAGTTCTCGTCGACGAACGCCTTGCTGAGGTACGGCGAAAACGCGTCGATCGTGCGCAGCGTGAGGTAGTCCTTCCAGATGGCGAGCGGGACGTCCTGGATGACCTTGCCGACTTCCTGGAAGTAGTCCTTCTGCGCCAGCACCATCTGGCCGGCGCCCGGCAGCTTCATCTCCGTGAGCCAGGTGGACCAGTCGAGACCCGGCGTCGCCTTCCCGGCGCCTGCTACCGAAATCGGATTATAGAGCGCCTCGATGTCGCGCATCTTCACTGCCGGCCACGAGGCCTGGGCGAGACGCATCTCGAACGCCATGAGTTCCTTCGCGACCGCAGCGGAATCCTTGCGGCCGGCGAGCTTGAACACGTTTTCGATGTGCTTCTCGTACGCGCCGCGGATTTCCGTGAAGCGCTGGTCCGTCGAGAAGTAGTAGTCGCGTTCCGGCAGGCCGAGGCCCGACTGCGTCACCCACAGGGTGTTCAGCTCCGGGTTCTTGGCGTCGGCGAAGATCTGCGCGCCGATCGGGTTGTCGATCATGAGCAGCTGCGCACGCGACAGGTACGCGAGCAGTTGCTTGCGGTCCTTGATGGCGGCGATCCGGTCGAGCTCGGGCTGCAACGGCGTAAGGCCGAGTTGCTCCGCCTTCGCCTCGTCCATGAAGCTCGAGTAGAAATCGCCGATCAGTTGCTGGTCGGAGCCCGCTGCGGCATTGGCCGTGGCGGCTTCCTCGACGATCACGCGCAGGTTCTTCTCGGCCTCGTCGGCGAGCAGCGTGAAAGCGCCGTAGTTCGACTTGTCGGCCGGGATTTCCGTGTTCTTCAGCCAGGTGCCGTTGACGAACCGGTAGAAATCGTCCTGCGGCCGCACGGAGCGGTCGAAATTCTGCAGCAACAGGCCGGACGTCAG
>Ga0315287_10003500_pt1 | contig 15148 bp, 15 predicted proteins | sample YL17G11_0_MG_FD_205037 | JGI IMG/M metagenome (GOLD analysis project Ga0315287, IMG submission 205037) | Sediment microbial communities from Yellowstone Lake, YNP, Wyoming, USA - YL17G11_0 | ecosystem: Environmental > Aquatic > Freshwater > Lake > Sediment | place: USA: Wyoming | collected... | reverse complement strand
ACGCCGGGCGGTCGTGCTCGGCGAGTTCGGCGGCCTGGGACTGCCGTTCAAGGGACATCTGTGGAAGGAGGAAGGCGCGTGGGGCTATCGCTCATTTGATGACATCGAGGCCTTTAGCCGGAAGTACACCGATATGATCGTGGAGTTGTACGGCCTGGTGAGAAGGGGGCTCTCTGCCGCCGTGTATACCCAGACCACCGACTGCGAGGTCGAGATCAACGGCCTGATGACCTATGACCGCCAGGTGTGCAAGCTCGATCCCAAGGCCTTCTCCGGTCTCAACCGCGGGGCTCTGCCGCCCTTGCTGGAGGGAGATCGAGAGGGATTCATGGGCCGGATGAAGGTCGAGATGATCACGATGGACCCCTACGTCAAGACCCGCTACACCCTGGACGGCTCCGAGCCGAGCCGCAGGTCGCCGGTCTATTCCAGTCCCATCACAATCGACCGGGACGTCACGCTCAAGGCCTGCAATATCTGGCCCGATGGAACGGCCAGCGTCACCGTGACCCGCAAGTTCAAAAAGGCCGGTGCCGCTATGCCGTCGGTCGAGCCCAACGCCGTGCATCCGGGCCTGAACTTCGAGTACTTTGAGGGCCTGTGGTCGATGCTTCCCGACTTCTCGAAGCTCCCGGTCGTCAAGAGCGGCGTGGCCCAAAAGCCGAACCTAGACTGCGTCGCAGACGCCAGGAGCCACTTCGGCCTGCGGCTCACCGGTTACCTCCGAGTGCCCAGGACCGACGTGTATGCCTTCTACGTCTCTTCCGACGACGGGTCCAGGCTCCGCATCAACGACTATGACGTCGTCACCCACGACGGCGTCCACGGCATGATAGAGGCCAGGGGTGAGATTGCCCTCGATGCCGGCTGGCATCCGATCGAGTTGGTATATTTCCAGGGCGAAGGAGGCCTGGGACTGCAGATCAGCTACGAAGGCCCGGAGATTGCCAAACGCCCGATACCAGCAGAATCGCTGGGGCACTGACCATCCCACCAAGGAGACACTTGAAGACCATGGAAAAGAAGCGACCTATTGCAGAACATCCAAAACTGAAGAAGGATGACCTGATAGTCATCACGGGCGCGGGCGGGTTCATCGCAGGCAATCTGGTCAAGTACCTTGTTGGCAAGGGCTTTACCCGCATCCGCGCGGCTGACAAAAAGCCGTTGTATGAATGGTACCAGCGTATACCTGGTGTCAAGTCCCTCTGCCTCGACGTCAGCGACGAGCATAACTGCAGGCGGGTCTGCGAGGGCGCAGTCGAGGTCTACAACCTGGCGGCCGACATGGGCGGCATGGGCTTTATCGAACGGTTCCGCGTCGAGTGCCTGCGGAGCATTCTGATCAACACCCACATGATCGAGGCGGCCTACCGTGCCGGTGCTCGCCGTTACTTCTTCTCCTCCTCGGCCTGCGCCTACAATGTCCTGCTCCAGCAGGATCCCAAGGTGCGAGCCCTCAAGGAGTCCGACGCCTATCCGGCCATGGCCGAGCGAGGCTACGGCTGGGAGAAACTGATGAGCGAGATGTTCTGCCAGGAATACTGGGCCGAGCGGGGCATGAAGACCGCCATTGCACGCTTCCATAATGTCTACGGTCCTTATGGCACATGGGACGGCGGACGCGAAAAGGCCCCAGCCGCACTCTGCCGCAAGGTCATCGAGGCCATCGATACCGGCAACAAGGACATCACGATCTGGGGCGACGGACACCAGACCCGCAGCTTCATGTATATCGAAGACTGTGTGAAGGGCATCGACAAGATCATGCACTGCGACGACCTGATCGCCACGCCGATCAACCTCGGCTCCAGCGAACTGGTCTCCATCAACGACCTGCTCTCCAAGGTCGAGCGGATCGCAGGCGTGAAGCTCAAGCGGCGATACGACCTGAATGCCCCACGGGGCGTGGCGGGCCGTAACAGCGACAATACCTTCATCCGGAATGTCCTCAAGTGGGAGCCGAACACTTCGCTCGATGTAGGCCTCAAGGCCACGTACCAGTGGATCGAGAAACAGTATAATGCCCGGAAGAAGGGCCGGCGTGTCGTTGAGTAGGCGTGGCGTCTGTCGTCACCTGGATCCAACCTGTCTACGTGCGGCACGCACAGGCAGAGGGAGGGCCGGATTCATCACCGGCCGTCCCATTGTTCCGCGTCGAGAGATCGCCCCGTTCGACGACGCAGGCAGCAATGAGGTGACCAACCGATGAGAAAGGCACCGTCAAAAAAACACCCTCTGCAGATCACGGACGTGGTCGGGAAAATGCCGTACCGTCTGGCCCTGGCGGGCGGATGGATCGACCAGCCGTTCGTCTCCACGCTCGATCCCAAGCCGCCCGGTTCGATGGTGGTGGTCGGCATCGAACCGACCTTCTTCTTCATGGAACGTAGCGGCATCGCCACTGGGACTCGCAAGATCGCGCTGCGGCGATGGGGCAGCGAGCTACCGGACCGTCCGGCTGCCGATTTGACGCGAGAGCTCTATGAAGCAGAGAACAAGGGTAAGGCAGAACCCTCCGGCTCGCAGGACATGATCGGGCTGATCTACCCGGGTATCAACCGGCTGGACTACGACTACCAGGTCAACGGCGGGGTCTTTCCGTCGCATATCGAAACGCTCGCCGGCGTCCGCGCCGCTCGCTGGCTGGAGAAGGTCATCCACCTGCTCCCGGTTGCGCCGCGGCCCGAGGGATACAATCCGCTCGGCGTCAAAAGGCTCACTCCCACGTGGGTCCGGCGGCTCGGCCGCAGCGGCAGGGATTGCTTCGAGGCCATCCGTCAGATGGACCTCAAGGGCCTTGGGGCGTCCATGAACGACTGTATGGAGGCATGGGAGGCCCTCCTGCCCCAAACGGTCCGGCATCCGCTGGTGACGACCGACCTCAAGGGACTGCTGCGGGTCTACCAGTCGCGATATCCAGGCGCAATGTATTCCGGCTGTGGTGGCGGCTACCTGTTCATCGTGTCGGATGAACCTGTACCAGGCACCCTCCAAGTCACCATCCGCCTAACAGCATGAACACATCGCCCAGACACGTTGTTGTTGCCGGCGGGTTCGAGGACATCCGCTCCAGGCAGATCCGCCTCCTTGAAGAGGCCTCCAAGTTGGGTGACCTGACGGTGTTGTTGTGGTCCGACGCCTCGCTGCAGCGCAGGACCGGCAAGGCCCCGATGTATCCAGATGTCGAACGGCTGTATTTCCTAGAGCGGATACGTTACGTCGGGCGAGTGAAACAGGTAGAGGCCCCGGCGGATCTCAACACCCTGCCGCAGATAGAGGGTCTCAAGCCCCATGTCTGGGTAGTGGACTCGGACCAGGACCAGCCTGCCAAAAAGGCCTTCTGCGCCTCCCATGGGCTTGGCTACCGCGTATTCAGCGACAAGGACCTGCGCGGCTTCCCTGTGCAGCCGCCTACTCCGTCGATCCCTCCTCGCAGGAAGGTGGTTGTCACCGGCTGTTACGACTGGTTCCACACCGGACACGTGCGGTTCTTCGAGGAAGTCAGCGAGTACGGCGACCTTTATGTGATCGTGGGCCACGATGCTAACATCCGCTCCCTTAAAGGGGACGGCCATCCGTTGTTCCCCCAGGACGAACGGCGATACGTCGTCGGTTCCATCCGTTATGTCACGCAGGCGTTGATCTCCAGCGGCGAGGGCTGGCTGGACGCCGATCCGGAGATCAGGAGCCTCAAACCGGACCTCTACGCCGTGAATGAAGACGGCGACAAGGGTGGAAAACGCGAGTACTGCGAGAAGCTCGGCATCGGCTACATCGTGCTCCTGCGCACCCCAGCCCCCGGCCTTCCCAGACGCACAAGCACGGACCTGAGGGGATTCTAGCCCTCACTCCATGCCATAAAAATCGGCTAAAAATGGCCATTTTCTGTTTGACATGGCCCCAGCGTTTCGGCATAGTAATGGCTTGTGTTTGTCTAACGGTATGACAAAGGATATCAAGAGATGTTGAAGGGACTAGTCAATCATCATAGATTTGCCGGCCAAACGGCGATGTACATCGTGCTGGACGCTAAGCGCACGACTGCCGTGGTGGTGGATACCACGATCTGGAGGCCGCCTCCATCCTGAGAAGCCCTATCCAAATGAGTACTAGAGGCCTTTCAGGGCAGAACTCCTGAAAGGCCTTTTTTGTTTGAGGAATAACGTGAGTGGAATGAACATATTGTGGGCGATCCTCGTGGCCCTGATCTGGGGACTGAACTTCGTGGTCATCCAGATCGGTCTGGGAGAGCTTCCGCCCTTGCTGTTCTCGGCCCTGCGATTCGCCCTGGCAGGTCTGCCGGCCCTGGGTCTGGTCCGGCGCAACGGCATCCCGTGGCGGTGGATCGTGATCCTTGGCCTGGTCATGGGGGTGGCCTCCAATGCCCTGCTCTTCGTGGGCATGACGTGCGGGATATCGGCGGGCCTGTCGAGCCTGGTCATGCAGACCCACGTGATCTTCACCCTGGGCCTGTCGTGGATGCTGTTCAGGGAGCACCTCTCCTGGCGACAGAAGCTGGGTGTAGCCCTGGCCTTTGGCGGAATCGTTGTGCTGGCCGGCCACCACCAGTCGGGCATGACCTTCCTGGGCTTTGCCCTGGCCCTTGGTGCGGCCTTTGCCTGGGCGGTCTTTACGATTTTGCTGAAACGCATCGGAGAGGTGGAGATGCGGCGACTGATCGTCTGGATCAGTGTGGTACCGCCATTGCCCTTGCTGGGGCTGTCGCTGATCCTCGAACATGGACAATGGCAGGCGATAACCCAGATCCACTGGGGTGGGCTGGGGGCCCTGCTCTATACCAGCGTGATCTCCACGATCCTGGCCTGCACGATCTGGGGCAAGCTCGTCAAGAGCTACACCCCCAGCACAGTTGCGCCCTTTGCCCTTCTGGTGCCCGTGTTCGGTATGGTCTCTGCCAGGATCGCCCTGGGCGAGCACTATGACGCGGCCAAGTGGGCGGCCTCCTTGTTGGTCATGGCCGGGCTGGCCGTGGTGGTGTTCGATCAATACAGGGCCGCTGCGACGATGGTCGCCTGGGTCCGCACCCTTAGGAATAGATAGGTCGGGACTCCAATGGGAGTATTCGATATGAGGAATCTGATGGCCACACGAATGCAAAACGTCAAATCCTCCTTTATCCGGGAGATCTTGAAGGTCACGCAAGACCCCACGGTAATCTCGTTTGCCGGTGGACTGCCCAGTCCGGATCTCTTTGCAGTGGAGGCGATGTCCAGGGCCACGGCCAAGGTCTTGCGCCAGGACGGACGGGCCGCCCTGCAATACAGCACGACCCCCGGTCACCCGCCTTTGCGGGAGTGGATCGCCGCCTACACCTCGCGGCGCTACGGTCTTCAGGTGGACACGGACCAGATCTTGATCACCAGCGGCTCGCAGCAGGGCTTGGACCTGATCGGCAAGGTCTTTGTGAATCCCTATGACCCGGTGGTCATCGAGGAGCCCGGCTACCTGGGCGCGATCCAGGCCCTGGGCATGCAGGAGGCCAGGATCTACTCCGTCCCGCTCCTCGATGAAGGCCCGGACCTGGCATTCCTCAAGACCGTGCTGGATGGGGACAAGATCAAGTTGGTCTACACAATCCCCAATTTCCAGAATCCGTCCGGCCTGACCTATAGTCTGGCGAACCGGCAGGCCCTGGCCGAGGTTGTCGCCGCCCGGCAGCTCGTGCTCGTGGAAGATGATCCGTATGGACTGCTGCGGTATGAAGGCGAAGACCTGCCTTCGCTGGCGTCGCTCCTGCCCGGAAAGGTCCTCCTGCTGGGATCGTTCTCCAAGGTCGTTGCGCCCGGATTGCGCCTGGGCTGGATCTGCGGCCCCAGTGACGTCATCAAGGAGCTCGTCACGGCCAAACAGGCGGCAGATCTGCACACCGGCACGTTCGTACAGCGGGTGCTTGCCCAATACCTGGCCGACAACGACCTGGATGCCCACGTCGGGATTCTTTGTCAGGTCTACAGACAACGGCGAGACACCATGATCTCCGCCATGGAGAGGTCCATGCCTGCTGAGGTGACGTTCACCCGCCCGGCAGGTGGGATGTTCCTGTGGGTCAGTCTGCCTGCCGGCGTGTCGTCCCTGAGGCTGTTCGACCTGGCCCTCCAGCAGAAGGTGGCCTTTGTCCCAGGAACACCTTTTTACGTTGACGGTGGCGGTGAAGGCAACTTGAGGCTAAACTTCTCCAACGCCGGCGAGCATGAGATCGAGACCGGCATCGCCCGCCTGGGCGCAGCGATGCGGGGACTTCTTGAAAGTTAGGACCTATTTCGGAGAAGGCCAGGTTGATATAAATGTCGAACAAGGTTATGAAGGGGAACTTGTTTGAACCAATAACGAATTGCTGACAGCCGACCGCTGACAGCCGACAGCCAATAATTAAGAACAAAGGAGCAGAGTCATGAATCGAATCAAAGTAGGTGTGCTGGGAGCAACCGGTATGGTCGGTCAGAACTACATCCGATTGCTCAACAACCATCCGTGGTTTGAGGTGACCTATGTGGCGGCCTCGCCCCGTTCGGCAGGTAAGAGATACACAGAGGCCGTACAGGGCCGATGGCTAATGACCGATCCCATGCCAGAGGCGGTCAAGGGCCTGGTCGTAGGCGACGCCAACCTGGTGGACGCGGCCAAGGGCCAGTGCGACCTGGTCTTCTCGGCAATCGAGGAGGACAAGGACGTGGTCCGTAAGCTCGAAGAGGCCTATGCAGCGGCCGACTTCCCGGTTATATCCAACAACTCCGCGCACCGGTCCACCCCGGACGTGCCCATGATGGTCCCTGAGGTGAACTGGGGCCACGCGGAGATCATCAAGGTCCAGCGCAAGCAGCGGGGCTGGAAGAAAGGCTGCATCGCGGTCAAGCCCAATTGCAGCCTCCAAAGCTACGTTACGCCCGTCCACGCCCTTCGAGAGGCGGGGTTCCCGATCTCCACGATGTTTGTGACCACTATGCAGGCAGTGTCCGGCGCAGGCTTTCCCGGTCCCTCCTCCTATACCATGATCGACGGCGTGGTTCCTTTCATCAAGGGAGAGGAGGAGAAGTCCGAGCAGGAGCCCCTGCGGATACTGGGCAGGCTCGCCAACGGCAAGGTTGAGAACGAGTCATCGCTCAAGATCGCCGCGCACTGTAACCGCGTGCCGGTGATCGACGGCCACACGGCCTGCGTGAGCCTGAAGTTTGCGGACAAGAAGCCCTCGCTCGACCAGATCCTGCGGATCTGGAAGGACTTCTCCAGCGAGCCGCAGAGGCTCAGGCTCCCGTCTGCGCCCATACCGGCTATGATCTATCGCGACGAGCCGGACCGGCCCCAGCCCCGCATGGACCGGGACGCAGGGCGCGGCATGGCCGTGACCCTGGGAAGGCTGAGGCCCTGCCCCGTGTTTGACGTTCGCTTCGTGGGTCTCTCGCACAATACTGTGCGAGGCGCAGCAGGTGGAGCCATCCTCATGGCCGAGTTGCTCAAGGCGCAGAACTACTTCTAGTTCTGTAGGCCGCCTGTGTCAGGCGGCAATGCCTGGCAACAATGGACGGCGTTTGGCACAAACGCCCTACAGCGATCTGAAAGGAGAACGCACATGAGCCAGAGATCGAACGAGGCATTGGAACGTTTCAAGAGCGGCTACTTCTGTTCGCAGGCGGTGTTGTCTGTGTTTTGCGAGGAACTCGGAATGGACCTTCTCACGGCCCTCAAGGTCGCCAGCGGGTTCGGCGGCGGTATGGGACGCATGGGCGAGGTCTGCGGGGCCGTGACAGGGGCCTTCATAGCCCTTGGCCTGCACGACTGGATGGCCAATCCACCGACCCCAGATGATAAGAACAAGATCAGCGAGCGGATTCGGGCCTTCACCAAGGAATTCAAGAAGCAGCACGGCTCCATCGTGTGCAAGGACCTGATCAACTGCGACCTCAGCACGCCCCAGGGCTACAAGGAGGCCACGGACAAGGGGGTATTCGTGTCCGTGTGCCGTCCCGTGGTGGAAGACGCCGTGCAGATCCTGGAGCAGATGCTCGATCGTGAGTGATCAGTGATCGGCGATCGGTAGTCGGCAGCCACATACCCAACAAGGAGAATGCAATGTCTTCACACCCTAAGGCGATTCTGGTTCTGATCTGTGCATCCATAGTTATTGCCAGCCAAGGCAAACCCCGGTCATTGTCCGTGGAGGATCAGCAGACCATAGAGAAGGCCGTGCTGGAGGCCAATACCCAGATGATGGAGGCCGCCAACAGTCTGGATGCGGATAGGTTCTTCTCGTACATCCTCGACACGGACAAGGGGTCCATTATCCAAGACGGCAGGCTCTTCAAGACCCGGGCTGAGGCTCTGGAGGTCGTCAGTAGGGGATTCCAAGGAATCGACAAGATGAATCGCAGGTATGACCAAACCCACGTGACGGTCATCTCCCCGGAGGTCGCGCTGCTGACCGTAGAGGGCTCCTCGACGGCAACCCTATCGGATGGGCGAATCCTGAGCAGCCGTTTTGCCGTGTCCCTGGTGTTTGTCCTCAGGGACGGCCAGTGGAAGGTCCTGCATGGCCATTACTCGACTCCGAAGCAATCATAGCTCGAAGTTCCACGCCGTTTGAAGCAGGAAGTCATTGAGAGGGAAAGAGACCTCGAACATATCCTTGGGGCTTACACAGCAGGAAAGACCAGGTCCGTGGGTCTTGGTTGAGGCACGGGCAGGGGGGAGTGACAGGCATGGCAGTCAGGGCGCAGGAGTCCCCTGCGTCTGCCGCAGGCTGAGCAACGGATTACGGGTGTGTGGTTCATGGCCAGATAGGTCAGCAGACCGGCCAGGTTAAAGGCCAGCACAAGTATGACCCAGAAAACAAACCAGCCCCAGCCGGTCCTCCTAGGCCAGGCGTGGAGGAAGGCCAGGGACACCAATACAAAAGTTATAACCAGGTTACTGGGGCCGTGGATCTCCAGGAGAAAAAGGGGCTTCACCAGGTGCCGTAGATACTTGCTGGACTGAGTCTGATACATGTCCTCGCCCCATATCGAGGCATACTTGAACGGCAGGGGAGAGACTACGGCGAATGCATGGTTGATCCACCGGGGCAATTGCTCCCATGCGACGGTAGAAGTGGCAACTTGGCCAGGCTGGGTCCATTCGAAGGAAGAGATCAGCCTGAGGTCTCCGTCGTCTTGGACCTTCATAAGCTGGCTGATGTGTTGTTTGGGCCGATACCGGTTTTGAAGCAACCATTGAGAGACCGCCCTGTGGTCGTGAGACTGCGGATAGCCTACGATCCTGTGCCTGCTCAGATACACCCCCGACTGAGTGGCGGCAACCGCCCAATACCACTCAGGAGGAACGTGGATCTGGATGAATCGCTCGGGGTCCGGAATATAGATGGTCCCTCGACCTCTCTCTGTGGATATGGCCAGGATAGGCAGATAAAGGCCCGTATTGGGGTCATCCCAATGGCTGATCTGTACGAAACGCATGCGATCGTCATCTGAGTGGAAGACCTGCCTGACCTTGATGGCCTCAAAGTCAATCAGATACGCGGAGTGGGCGCTAATCCACACGGCCGTCAGATTGACGGCACCGGCCTTCTTGGCGCGGCGGAGGCCCAGGCCTTTCTCAAAGGGTTGGATCTCCTGCTTCCGGAGGCACAGGCCCTGGGCGCCAAGATAACCTGTGACACGTCCGTCCAGGTTGTACCCTACAAAGGCCCCAAGGGCCAGATCGTAAACCCAGGTCCCAGACCATCGTAGATCTGGACCAAGAGTGCGGACACACAGCATCCGAGAGAAATCCGCGTTCCCTCCATAATAGCCCTCCACCTCTGTCAAAGAGGTTGCGGTCTCAAAATAGCGAGGACCTTCGTCTGACCAGGAAATGAAGGAATAGGGATTCTTGTCTGACCCCTCATAAAGCGTGTGGTTATTCGCATCTGCCACTCGAATAGTCTTGGCTCGTGTCAAGAGATCCGGCTCCATGGTATCTGTGACGAGGAGGACCGTGCCGTCCGGGAGGAACTCCTTGCGAGAGTCACTGATCTCTTTCATGGCCCGGTCCGCCTCAGAGACCACGGGATTCTGGGGTTGGCTCTCCAGGAAGGTCCTGCGAGTATATTCCCAGGTGAATTGGAAGACGATCAACTGGCAGATAGTCACCAGGACTACACATATGGCTAAGATCATTAAGATCTGAGCCGGTCTCGCCCATCTCTGGATTGTCTTTGTTGCCGTCATGGTCAGGCCCTTGAATGGATTAGAATTCCTTGGATTGCATCAGGGCATACACCTGGATTCCCAGAACAACCAGCCCTATAGCCGTGAGTACCAGTGGAGCGGGAAACGGTGACTCGGCCATGGCCAGGAAGATGATCCCTGCCGCGAAGGCCAGGCCACAGACCTTGGTGGTGTACCAGCGGGCCTGGCACAGGCTGGAGACGGCTGTGCCCAGGTACAGGATGAATCCCAGGCCAACCATGAGCCAGCCCTCCCAGAAGACCTTGGGCAGGACCGGGTCCATGAATCGGCCAGGGATTGCTGCGTACAGGAACATCCCTGTCCATGGCAGGCCCACGGAGAGGGTCAGCCCCAGTATCGCGACGAAGAGCTTGGCGTGAACAGCCGTGATGAGCCTGATCGGCCTGTGCAAGGTGAAGGCCCAGGTCTTGTCGAAGGCAGGGACATAGAACTGGCGGATCGCCATTACCAGCCCGAGGCCAAGGGCCGTCAGGAGAAGGAGAGGGCCTATATCACTGATAGGGCTTGTGCACCAGGGCACTACCTGCTCTTCTCTCCATATCTCCTTGCGACGCCCCTCTTCATAAAGTACCTTGCCCCGCAACAACAATGCCCCAAAACCGGTGAATATGATGAAGGCCAGGCACATCCACGGCAGGCACTCCCGGAATTCCTTCTTGACCAGGGCAAGGAACTTCATGGTCTTTCCTCCCATTCAAAGAGCCGCCTGTTGCCGGAGGGCGTGGTGAATTCGATGAACTGGTCCTCCATGTTCATGGCTACGCACGAGAAGCCCTTGACCGGGGCTTGGCTAAAGGCCTGCTCCAGTTGTTCATCCGTGGTGCCGACCACGATCCACTCGGTGACCGAGTCATCCTGTCGGCAATGCAAGGTCCCGGGCAGATCGAATCCGGCAGGCAGGGAACCGGTCCGCTCCGCACGGACCTTGCGGATGCTTGTCCTGAACTGCTCCAGGGTACAGTCTGCACGCAAGACACCTTTGTCGATCACGGCCACCCGGTCCGCCACCCGCTCGACATCGCTCAGTATGTGACTGGAGAAGAGCACGGTCTTTCCCTTCTGCTGGATCAGGTGGATCATCCCCTGGAGAAACTGCCTGCGGATCACCACGTCCAGGCCCAAGGTGGGGTCGTCCATGACCAGCAGGTCCGGGCTTGTGGCCATGGCCAGGGCCAGTGAGACCTGTGCACGCTGGCCGTTGGACAGGGACCTGATCCGCTGTTTACGGCTGAGGGTGAAGTAATCGAGCATCTCGTCGAAGAGATGCTTGTCCCAGCGGTCCGGATAGAAGGCCTTTTGAAAATTCTCAAGGGTGCCGATGGGCATCCATTTGTACAGCGGGTGTCCCTCGCACACGTACCCGACCCTGCCTCGGATCTCCGGCGTCAGGTCGCTGGAGTCGCAGCCCAGGACCTCGCTGGACCCACAGGTGGGCCTCAAGAATCCCAGGAGCAGCTTGATGGCCGTGGTCTTGCCTGAGCCGTTGCGTCCGAGCAGACCATAGACGGTCCCTTTCGGGATCTTGAGGTTCAGGTGGTCCAGGGCCAGGTGTCGGCCGTAGTATTTGGTCAGGTCCCATGTCTGGAGCACGATCTCACCCATGGCGATCTCCCTCTTTGGGTCCCTTGAACTTGTTCAGGCGGTCTTCAAGGAGCCTTCGGATGGCAGGGCCATCCAGCCCCATGTGGATGCACTGGCCGATGAGATAGTCGATCCGGTCGCTCACTGTCTTCATCGCGTTCTGGTCCGCCTGGCGGAGGCCAGGCTCAGCGACAAACGTGCCAGAGCCAATCCGGGTGTTCACCAGACCCCGTTGTTCAAGCTGCTGGATGGCCTTGGCCACGGTGTTGGGATTGACCACCAGCTCCTCGGCCAGTTTGCGTACTGGAGGCAGCTTCTCTCCTGCCCGCAGGCTGCCCTTGGCAATGGCCTGGCTGACCTGGTCTACGATCTGTGTATAGATCGGCGTGTCCGAGCCCGGTGATATCTCTATCGAGATAGGCATAACCCATATCCGTCAACTCTTAAAGTGTACTAGTAATAGTAATACATATTGTACTAGTACAATATCAAGAACTTTTTCCATAATTTTCCGATTTTTTACTGCTCCGATTGGCGAGGTGGTTCCTTCCGGACAAATCCCTCAGCCCTTGGCCGCAGCCAAATAGGAATGCAATGACGCCCATCGGGGGTCCCCTACACCCCCGAAAAGATCTCCGAATCGGTGGTAGAAGTTACCGGGGAAGACTCTAGCCCTTTTTATGGCTTAGCGGATTATGACTTAGAGGACGGAGGATCTGCTTGAATAATTACCAATTGAAGACGTGACCCCACGGGTCACAATCGGATGGGCCTGCCCTCTCTGGAGGACTTATATATCGCCAGGACCACCTCCACGGCCTTGCGGGCCTCTGCTCCGCTGACCCATGTTGAGTCGTCCCCTTCCAGGGCCTTCAGAAAGGCCGCTATATTGCGGGTGTGGTTCTCGTATGGAATCGCCGCCGGGTCGGACACCCCACCGCCGCCTCGAATCTGACCGAATCGCTGGCGGATTCCCTCATCCTCAGGATGCTCGTCTGCAAACTGCCACGTGGCAATGCTGTCTTCCAGCGTGGCTATGGTGCCTTTTGTGCCTGTGATCTCGAAACGGCGAAACCGGCCCGGATACGAGGCCGTGGTGCCGTAGATCATGCCCAGGGCGCAATCGGCGTAGCGGAGGACCGCGCATGCCGTGTCCTCAGCCTCGATCTGGGGATGCCCCAGGGCAGCAGTGAAGGCCTGCACCGATTCGATCGGCGGCATCAGATGACAGAGCATGTCCACCATGTGGATCGACTGGTTCATCAAGGCCCCGCCTCCGTCCAATGCCCAGGTACCGTGCCAGGAGTCGGTGTAATATGCATCGGATCGCCACCATGGCACGAACACGGATGCACAGGTGATCCGGCCCAGGCGGCCCGCCTGGATCGTCTGGCGGATCGGGACCATCATGTCGATATAGCGCAAGGGGAAGATCCCGCCCAAACGCGTGCCTGCCCGGTCGTGGGCTGATATCATGGCGTCGATCCTCTCCAGGGTGATATCCAGGGGTTTCTCGCAGAGGACATTCTTGCCAGATGCTGCGGCCGCCACAGTGGGCTCCATATGAAATCCACTGGGCGTACAGATAGTCACCACGTCCACGGCCTCATCGGCCAGCACATGGTCATACGACGCGTAGACGCGACAGCAGTGCTTGGCAGCAAAGGCCCGGGCCTTATCATAGGTGCGACTGCAACAGGCAACCAGTTTCGCGTTGGGCAGGTCTCCAATGGCCCGTGCATGAAAATCCGCGATTACGCCCGTGCCGATAATGCCGAAGTTCCAGGTCTTCATGATTCAATCCCATTCATGTCTTGCCATTGAGTCAGACGATAATCTGCGGCTCCAGGTCGGCGATCCGCACCACCTTGCCGCCTCTGTGTGCATAGCGGTGTACCGAATCGCCCATTGCCTCCACCGTCCCCCCGGGGTCGACGCACAGGCCGGTCCCTGAGGGGATGCCGTAACCCAGCGTACCTTCCGCAGTCAGGCGAAGCAGGGCATGCAATTCCTCCCACCCCTCAGCCTCGCCGTGGGTGTCGCAGAGCAGCGGCGCAAGACCCATGCAGGGAAATAAGCTAGCCGTGGCGTCATCGTCGGGATCATCCCAGCAGACCCACTGCTGCGAGAGCATGATACTGCCGGCTGAGAGACCGAAAAAGGGCTTGCCTCCCCCATGAAGCCGGCGAAGAAAGGGCAGGATCTCCCGCTCCTCCAAGACCTCCATCCCGGCCTCTACGTCGCCGCCGCTGATAAAGACCATGTCCGCCGACTCCAGGATCGCCTTGGTCTTCTCGATCTTGGCCCGCTCGCCGACCAAAGGGGCGAGGGTGACCTGGCCCGCACCAGAGCCGCTCATATGGTTCGCGAGCATCGAGAAGAACCCCTGGTCGTCGTCGCTGGCAGCGCCGACATAGGCGACCGACGGCTGTGGCACCCCGCAGCTCGCCAAGACCTGCGTCAATAGGAGATCACCCTTCTTGCGGCTTGATCCCGCTCCACCTGCCAGCAGATAAATGGGCGATGGTTTAGCAGTCTCCGCCATAGGCAGCCATCCTCAGTACATCCTGGGTGCGAACCGGTCATCGAGCAGTGCGTCGGCATTGACAGGCGCCAGCGACTTGGCCAGGCGGTACTTGCCTGGTGGATCGGGCGCAATCGCCTCTAAGGCCGCAGCCGTGATCACAGCCGCCGGCCCATACACGGCCTGCATCACCTCGCATGCCTCCCCTGCCACGAGGCGAGGCGAGGCCCCCTCTGCCACGAAACGCAGATTGTAGGCAGTAGGACCAGTCTGGAGGAGCTGGTACTCTACCAGCCCCGTGACGTCACCCAGGGCGAGATCCACCGCACCCTGCGTCACAGCCCGACCCTCCGGCGTGAGCGTGAGGTTTGCAGTGCGGCCCTCCACAGACGTCAGGGTCAGCCCTGCATGGCGGCCGCAGGGGCAAGGCTTCCGACCATCCAGACGCACTACGTCGCCGGTATCGAAGCGGACCAGCGACCGCCAGGGATTATCAAAGGTGGTGACCAGTATCCGTCCCACCTCCGGCCCACCATGCTCTGGGGCAAAGGGCAAGAAATCCACGTGGCAGGCCTCAGTAACCTGGTGCATCCACCCGGCCTGACACTCCATGAACACATATCCAGCCTCCGTAGAGCCGTAGGAACTGGCTACGGGCGACTCGAACGCCCGACGGATCTGGCGCAAGTGAAGGACCGAGGGGTTCTCGTAGGTCAGGATGATCAGGGCCGGCGAGTACACCGGCAACTGGCGATGGACTATATGGCGGGAGAGCCTGGCCAGAAACGAGGGATTCGCC
>Ga0315287_10003497_pt1 | contig 15156 bp, 10 predicted proteins | sample YL17G11_0_MG_FD_205037 | JGI IMG/M metagenome (GOLD analysis project Ga0315287, IMG submission 205037) | Sediment microbial communities from Yellowstone Lake, YNP, Wyoming, USA - YL17G11_0 | ecosystem: Environmental > Aquatic > Freshwater > Lake > Sediment | place: USA: Wyoming | collected... | reverse complement strand
AACCTACCTGTGCGGGTTCGCCCCTGTACAGAAGGGTACGCCCTTCAAAAGGTCAGCTAGGCACGTCCAAGGCGTCTCCTGTGGATGCACGAGGACGTGGCACGAAGGAGCCGGGCATACCTGTCTCGGGCAGATTCACTTCGGTCTTGGGCGTGTGCGAAGGTCCAGTCGCTCCGTAGCACTGGGGAGTATTGAAACCGCTCTCTGTCGGCACCATGGGCGATTAGGTGCCGGTGACGCTCAGGATGTTGCGTGGGTTTACCGGGAACAATGGACGATGGGTTTGACCGACGCGAATTCACGTCGTTCCTCGCATGATCTGGCGGGGATAATCGTGGCTATAAGGAAACCGAAATGCCACGGTGACGCGGCGGTGCGCTCGGGACGGAGTTTCCCCGTCCTTGCGCTTTGGCGATCCATTGTTTCATCCCAGTTCGCACGGTTTCATTCGAAGGCGGAGTTGTCACACGGCTATGCGTGAAGTTCGGAGAAACTTCGAATCCGGACTGCGCTGGGTCGTGAAGATTGACATTAAGGGGTTCTTTGACAACATTCCGCACGAAATCATCATGGGTTTGGTGGAGCGGGAGATTTCAGATGGTAAGATGATCAGACTTGTCAAGAAATTCCTACGTGCAGGAGTCATGGAAGAAGGCAAGCTCAAGCCAACCGTCAAGGGGACGCCACAAGGAGGGGTCATCTCTCTCACCGGCGCACAGATTCAGGACTACCTGGCTGCCTGCGCCACACTGTCGCGGTTGATGGGCTCGCAGGAATTCTCCTGCACAAACAGATGCGCACGCTTCCAGGCAGCGGCCGCGGCATTCGGGGTGGCGGCGGACAGTCACTTCGGTCCCTCGCCCGCACTCCATGGAAAGGCCAGCTCCCCCAAGCGCCATCCGTGATCCCTCTTCTTCCGTGTGCCTATGGCCCGCGAATTGCCTCTGGTCGAATCACCCCGATTGACCTCCCACGCATATCACGGTACACTTTCATCGTCACGACGTATGCCTCCACGGAGACCCCATGAGCACGGACCTCGGCGCAACGCCCGATCGCACATGCGACCTGGAGCACTGCAAGCTTCTTGCTGCGGCACGGGCAGTGCTGGCATTCCCCGACTTTGCCTCCGCTGCCCGGGTTATCTTTGACAACTGCAAAGATCTCACCGGTGCACAGGCCGGGTATGTGGCACTGCTCAAGGCCGACGGCAGCGAGAACGAAGTGCTCTTCCTCGATGCCGGTGGCATGCCGTGCACCGTTGACCCGAATCTGCCCATGCCCATTCGCGGTTTGCGCGCCGAGGCATACCGCACACGCCGTGCAGTGTACGAGAACGGCTTCTCCGCAAGCCCCTGGATGAAGTTCATGCCTCCCGGGCACGCGCGGCTCGACAATGTACTCTTCGCACCTCTGGTGATTGACGGGACAGCAGTGGGTCTGCTGGGCTTGGCTAACAAGCCCGGTGGCTTCACCGACGCAGACGCGCGGCTTGCCGACTCGTTCGGGGAGATCGCGGCAATTGCTCTGCACAAGAGCAGGCTGTGGGATGCGATCAACCGGAGCAACGAGCGGTACCGCGCGCTCTTCGAAAACATCACCAGTGCCGTGTTTGTGCACGCTGCCGGCAGCGGGTCGCACCGCTCGCCATTCACCGAAGTCAACGAGACCGCCTGCCTGCTGCTCGGCTACACGCACGAAGAGCTGACCTGCCTGGCTCCTCCGGACCTTCACCCCACCGGACGAGCAGCCGACCTCGCAGCGGTGACGCAGGAGCTGCGGCAGACAGGCCTGGCCCGGTTTGACGGGACAATCGACGCGAAGGATGGCCGACGGATCCCCGTCGAGGGCTACTCACGGCTCTTCGGCACGGGCGCCGAGCAGTCGGTTATGACAGTGCTGATCGAGGTCACCGAGCGCAAATCGGCGCAGGCGTCGCTTGAGTGGGAGCTTGAGGTGAGTTCGGTGCTGGCCGAGCTTGGCGCGGTGCTGGCCGGATCCGATCGCTCGCTGCAGGAGATCGCCGAGGTTGTTCTGGCGCGAGCGCAGTCTCTCACCCTCAGTACACACGGATTCGTCACATCCATCGATCCGGCCACGCGGGCCAACGTGGCTCACACTCTCAGTCGCATGATGCCAAGCTGCACCGTTGTTGGCGAACAGAAGCGCATCGAATTCCCCATAGGCCTGGACGGAAGGTACCGGTCTCTCTGGGGCCATGCGCTCAACACGGGTGAGGCGTTCTTCACCAATCAGCCGGCATCCCACCCCGCGTCCACAGGCGCTCCGATGGGACATGTGCAGGTCGAGGCGTTTCTGGCGGCTCCCGCAGTTATGGGCGGCGAGGTGCTGGGACTCATTGCTCTGGCGAATCCTCTTGACACGTACACACAGCGCGCCCTGGATGCGGTCAGGCGCATGGCCGACCTCTTCGCCCTGGCCGTGCAGCGACACCGCGACCAGGAGGGCCTGCGACTCCACCAGCAGCACCTGGAGCAGATGGTTTCTCAGCGCACCGAGGAATTGACACGAAGCGAAGAGAGCCTGCGTCGCGCACAGTCGGTCGCGCATGTGGGGAGCTGGTATCTCGACATCTTCCGCAACACGCTGTCGTGGTCGGAGGAGACGTACCTGATCTTCGGCATGGCGCCTGGCTCAACCCTCACCTACGAGATATTCCTGGCTCACGTGCATCCCGACGACCGTCCCAAGGTTGATGCTGCCTGGGGAGCCGCACTCCGGGGTCACGGATACGACATTGAGCACCGCGTGCTTGTTGACGGGAAGGTACGCTGGGTGCGCGAACGGGCGGAGCTTGAGCATGGGCTTGACGGCCGCCCGTTCAACGCAATCGGCACTGTGCAGGACATAACCGAGCGCAAAGCAGCAGAACAGGATGTCATCGATCTCGCGCTGCAATGGCAGGCGAGCTTTGACGCGCTCAGCGACATGGTGTGGCTGTTGGGGCCCGATTGTCGCATTCTGCGCTGCAACGCCGCCTCGTCGACCCTGCTGGGACGTGGGCCCGGCGAGATTCTCGGCATGCACTGCTATGAGCTCATGCACGGCACAAAGACCAACATCCCCGACTGCCCGGTCGTGTGCATGCGTACGAGCAAGCACCGTGAGACCATGGAGCTGCAGATCAGCGATCGATGGTTTGCAGTGACGGTGGATCCGATCTTCGATTCAGCAGGCGTTGTTTCGGGCGCGGTCCACATTGTGAGTGATATCACCGAACGCGTGCTGGCCGAACACGCCCTGCGCGAGAGCGAGGAGCGATTCAAGCAGCTTGCCGAGAACGTCGACGAGGTCTTCTGGATGGCCGAGCCCGACATGAGCCGGATGCACTACATCAACCGGGCATACTCCGCGATCTGGGGGCAATCGACCGAAAGTCTCTACACCAGCGGACGGTCGTGGACTGAGTCCATCCACCCCGACGATCGGGTGCAGGTGATGAGTCTGATCGACACCGACTTCTCCAGCGTCAATATCGAGTTTCGCATCACGCGACCCGACCTCAGCATCCGGTGGGTCAGGCTGCGGTCATTCCCGGTGAAGAACCAGCAGGGACAGGTGATCCGCGTGGTAGGCATTGCCGCCGACGTGACCGACTTCAAAAAGGCTTCAGAGCAAGCCGCCCTGCGCCAGAAGCAGCTCATGCAGGCCGACAAGATGGCCAGCCTTGGCATACTGGTATCGGGTGTTGCGCACGAGATCAACAATCCAAACAACCTGATCATGCTCAATGCCGACGTGCTTGGCAACATGTGCAAGGAACTCATGCCCGTGCTCGACGAGCACGCGGGGCACCACCCCGACTTCACCCTCGGAGGACTGCCCTATGCCGATATGCGCGCCGAGTTCGAGCCGCTTCTCAAGGGCATTTCGGAGGGTTCCAACCGCATCCGCACTATTGTGCAGAACCTGAAGGACTTCGTACGCGTGGACCTGGGAGACCTGAATCAGATCGTGCATGTCAACGATGTGATCGGCTCAACAATCTTCATTATCGGAAACTTGATCAAGAAGTCGACCAAGCACTTCGATCTCCGCCTCGGAGAAAGACTCCCGCACATCCGAGCCAACGGCCAGCAACTCGAACAGGTGGTGATCAATCTGCTCAGCAACGCGTGTCAGTCACTACCCGATCCATCGCATGGCATCTGGGTGTCGACCAGTGCGGCTGCCGACGGTCGTACCGTACAGATCGTAGTTGGCGATGAGGGTTCGGGCATCCCACCGGAAGACCTGCCCAAGGTGATAGATCCGTTCTTCACCACCAAGCGCGACACGGGAGGCACGGGCCTGGGCTTGTCGGTGTCGTATGGTATCGTACAGGCGCACAATGGTACAATTACATTCCAGTCCAAGCCCGGTGCAGGCACCACGGTGACAGTCACTCTACCGGTATCGAAGTAACCTGACATGACTGAGGCAAGAGCAGCAACTGACCCACCCTCGACGCTATGAACACGACCACCCCGACCCATCCGCCCACGCCACTGCTGATCGTCGACGACGAAGAGCGGTTTCTGCGCACTGTCCGTCTGGTGCTGGCTTCGGCCGGCATCAACAACGTGGAAACTACGTCTGACAGTCGCACGGTTGCCGGGTTGCTGCGGGAGAAAGCGTACGGCGTTGCGGTGCTTGACATCACCATGCCGCACACCACGGGCATCGAACTGCTGAAACTCATCTCCAGCGAGCATCCACACATCCGAACCGTGATGATCACGGGCATCAGCGAGGTTGCCACTGCCGTTGAGTGCATGAAACTCGGTGCGTTCGACTACGTGGTGAAGCCGGTCAACCAGGAGGGTCTGGTCGCGTGCGTACGCCGAGCGCTTGCCCAGCGCGCTATGGACCAGGAAAACGCTGCTCTCAAGCACCGACTACTCCACGACGTGCTGGAGCATCCGGAGGCGTTTGCCGACATCGTGACCAACAACTCGAGCATGCATCACATCTTCCAGTATGTGGAGGCCATCGCACCGACCGATCTGCCGATCCTTATCGTGGGAGAGACCGGCACCGGCAAGGAACTCATGGCTCGTGCGATTCACCGACTGAGCGGGCGTACGGGCGCTTTCGTGGCTGTCAATGCGGCGGGGCTCGACGACGCCATGTTCTCCGACACGCTCTTCGGGCACCAGCGCGGCGCATTCACCGGGGCGGACCGCGACCGACGTGGCCTCATTGAGGAGGCGGCATCAGGCACCCTGTTTCTTGACGAGATCGGTGAACTGAGGCCGGAATCCCAGGTCAAGCTGCTTCGTTTGCTTCAAGAAGGCCACTACTATCCGTTGGGTCAGGACGCGGTCAAACGCTCTGATGCGCGCATTGTGGCTGCCACGAATGCGGCGCCCCAGGGCAACCCCGGATTCCGGCGCGATCTCTACTATCGGCTGCAGGCGCACCAGATTGCGCTGCCGCCACTGCGTGAACGGCGCGAGGACATTCCACTGCTGGTGCGAACGTTCCTTGCGCAGGCGGCACCAAGGCTCGGCAAGGAGCTCCACACACCTCCTCAAAGCCTCTTCTCGACGCTGGCAGCCGGTGTCTACCCTGGAAACATCCGAGAGCTGCAGGGACTTGTCTTTGACGCGGCCAGCCGATGCAGGCAGGGCGAGTGGCCAATCGAATACCTCCGGACGCGACTGTCGCTGCGGCGCGATGCCGAATCGCCGGTGTCAACCCAGGCCGGACTGACGTTCCCGGCATCGCTACCCACCCTGGAAGAGGCAACCAACGCGCTTGTCAAAGAGGCACTGCGCAGAACCTCGGGCAACAAGACGGTTGCTGCCCAGATGATCGGTGTGACCCGCCAGACACTGGGCAACCGGTTGAAGGAGCGGCCACCGGGTGCGCGCGTAGACTGCGCGACGCCCGCGAATCCGTGACCGGTTACTCCGTCGGAGCCTCACGACACCCCGGAGCGCTCCTTCGAGGCAGGCCAGCCCCCGCAATTCCCCGGTGTCAAAAAAATCGGCAGTGTCCAATCTCCGCACACCCGCAACGCGTTGATTATCCCTGCACTCCACCAGCCCCGCGATGTCACTGTCAAGGAATCGCACGTTGCACCATCCCTGCGTCACGCAGCTCGTCTCCGATGCCAACACACTGTCTCAACACACGTTGCGTCAAGCCTCAAGCTGTGGCAAGCCAATTGCGTTAAGAGCACGCACACCCGAGCACTCACGCCATGGACACGGAACTCCACATTCTTATTGCCGAAGACGAAGAGGGTCTGGCTCGCACCATGACCGTGGTTCTTCGTTCTGCCGGCTACCTGGTGACCACTGCTGCCAACGGGTCGCTGGCGCTCGAGGCGCTGCTTCGCGCGCTGGACTCCCCCACCCCGGTTGACATGCTGATTACCGACATCCAGATGCCTGCTATGACAGGCATGGAACTCATCGACGAGATCAATCGCCGTGGGCTGGAGATTCCGGTGCTTGCCGTCACAGGCTTCGGCGAGAAGAAGCTTGTTATAGAGCTGATGCGCAAGGGCTGCGACGAGTATATCGACAAGCCATTCACCAGTCTGGAACTGCGCGCCCGCGTGGAGGCCCTGGCCAGGAGGCGCGCACAGGTCAAGCACGCAGCAGAGCTGCGCCGGCGTGAGCGTGAAGAGCGCAACGCAGAGCTGGAGCGCGAGGCTGAGCGGTATCGCACTCGATTCGACGACTTGCGCACGCGCATAAACGAGGCTGCCTCGGAGTATCGTCGTCTCACCACCGTTGCCCCCAGCTTCCAGAATCTGGGCGTTGCCATTGAGTCGCGCAGTCTCGATGATATGGGCGGCGACATCGTGGACATCAGAGCGATGCCCTTCGGGTTCGGTATTCTCCTGGCCGATGTGGCAGGCCACGACATCGGCGCGTCGTACCACACCATGCTGCTCAAGGCGTTCTTCGACCAGCACTGCGTTGAGGGCGGGAGCGGCGAGAACTTCTTTGCAATTGTCAACAAGGCGCTTATCAAGAACCGTACGGAACGGATGGTGGCGGCCGTGATGGTGCGGCTGCGCTACGACACCATGCACGTCGAAGTGACCGCTGCCGCGCATCTTCCGCCCACATTCGTACGCGCGGGGGAGGCCATTGAGCCGATCCAGCCGGGCGGATATCTGCTTGGCGCCTTTGAGGACGGCGAATTCGAGACAAAGAGCATGCCCATACATCCACACGACCGCATTGTGCTGTACACCGACGGCATGCAGCAGCTCGGCCTCACAGACGCACGCACCGGCCGCACGACTCGTTTGGGCGTGACGGGGCTGGACATGCTTATCGAGCGACACCGCGACAGGAGCCTGAAAGACATGATCCACGCAGTGTGGACCGACGCACTCGCCTACGCCTCGAACAGGACGGATGACGATCTCATGCTGATTGGACTTGAGATACCAGAGGCGCCCCATGTTCGCGGTTAAGGACCTTGACACCAGCCTGGAGCTGGACTTCTCTTCACAGCTTGACCTGGTCGACCGCGCAAGCGCGGCGTGCGTCGAGTTCGCCGCAGCGCATGACTCCGGTTGCGAGACCGGCAGACTGGCGCAAGTGCTGCGCGAATTGCTTCTCAATGCAGTGGAACACGGTAACCGGGGAGATCCGTCAAAGCGCGTGACATGCACACTCAAGAGGATTGGCAACGGGCGCTACGCCCTTGCCGTTGGCGACGAGGGGCCGGGTATCGACCCGTGCCGTCTTGCACCGGCCCGACCCGACGACGCGTCGTCGGAGCGCTCGCGCGGCATGGGCATTGTGCACACGTACTCCGATGCGGTCGAGTTGACACCTGACAGCACGCGCATCACTGCAACTGTGACACTCACCCGACCCACCACTTTTGCCACGGTAGACCAGGATGACGCAACCGTGATGACCCCCAGTGGCGACATTACCGCTGTGGTTGCCGAGGAGTTCCGGCGTGCGCTGCTTCTGTGGGTGGAGAAGTCGCAGACGCACCTGACGCTGGACCTGCGCAATGTCAACAACATCGACTCGGTGAGTCTGAGTGTGCTGGTTGTTCTGGGCCGCATGGTGAAGTCCAAGGAGCTGACGCGACGCGTACGCGTTGTGAATGCCGGCAGGGATGTGACGAACCTGTTCCTGCTTACGCGGATGAACCGTCTGTTCGAGGTCGTGCAATTGACCCGCGAGCAGACCGGCGGCGTGACTGCTTACGGGAGCCTGTACCCATGACCAACGACACATCTCTTCTCAACGAGTTCATCAACGAGTCCAAAGAGCACCTCTCCACCGTCGAGGCGGACTTCCTCGCACTTGAGAAGCAGGGCGACTCGCCCGACCGTGAGTTGGTCAACCGCATCTTTCGCGCGGTGCACACCATTAAGGGCAGTGCGGGCTTCTTCGGACTCAGAAAGATCAGCGACCTGTCTCACCGCATGGAAACGATTCTCGCCATGGTGCGCGAGGGCAAGCTCCGTCCACAGCGCGCACACACCGACCTGCTGCTCGAGGGAGTTGATCGTCTCAACGCGCTCATCGACGATGTGGAGGGCAGCAACAGTGCCGAGATCACCGAGCTTCTCGCGCGTCTCTCAGCTCTCATTGAGGGCACAGCGGCGCCTGCTGCGCTCAAAGACATGAAGACAGTGCACACCATTGCGCAGACACCGCAAGAGCCCGGATTCGAGGTCACCGAGTTTGACCTTGGCCTGCTTCCCAAGGAGCAGCGCTACATCTATGCACTCACGTACCAGCTTGACGGCTTTGAGAAACGGCACGGCAAGACGCCTGTGCAGCTCATCAGCCAGTTGCTCAAGACCGGCACCATTCTCGACGGCCTGTTGACTGGCGGGGCCGCGGATCTGCACACGACGGTTGCTCAGTCGGGCGTACGGTACATGCTGCTCTACGCCACCATGGTTGACTCGTCGCTCATCGAGGCGGCCTCTGAGCTGGGCTCCGAGAACATCTGCAGCATCGATCGGAACTCGATCTCCGCGCGGCCTGCAGCCCCTGCGCCAGGAGCTGTGACCGCACCAGCAACGCCGATTGCTGCGGTACCAGTGCCTGCGCAGACCCCGAGCCCGGAACCGATACCAGAGGCAAAGAGGGAAGAGCAGCACGCCGCAGTGCAGGATTCGGTGCGCATCCGCCTTGACATTCTCGACCGTCTGATGATGCTTGCCGGAGAGCTGGTGCTGGTGCGCAACCAGCAGCTCATGAACGTAGATCGGGCCGATCCTGCCTCCCGGTCAATCGCCCAGCGCCTTGACATTGTGACGTCCGATCTGCAGGAAACCATCATGCGCACCAGGATGCAGCCCATTGGAACGATCTTCGGCAAGTTCTCCCGCATTGTGCGTGACCTGGGCGCCCAGCTCTCCAAGAAGATCGAGATCGAAATGACGGGCAATGAGGTGGAGCTTGACAAGACCATCCTTGAAGCGCTCACCGACCCGCTCGTGCACATCATCCGCAATTGCTGCGACCACGGCATCGAGTCGCCAGACGTGCGTACAGCCGCAGGAAAGCCCGCAGCGGGCCACATCTCGGTGCGAGCATTCCACGAGGGCGGCCAGACGATTGTGGAGATCTGCGACGACGGCAAGGGTTTCAACGTCGACGCACTCAAGCGCAAGGCCGTTGAGCAGGGCGTCAAGACTCAGGAGGAGCTGAACCGCATGGGGCGCTCCGAGGTGCTCTCTCTGGCATTTCTCCCAGGCGTTTCGACCGCAGCCCAGGTGACAGACGTATCGGGCCGCGGCGTGGGCATGGATGTGGTCAAAACATCGGTCGAAAGAATGGGCGGGGTGATCGACCTCAAGACAGACACAGGCAAAGGCACGACGCTCACACTGCGACTTCCACTCACACTGGCGATCATTCCGTCGCTGATTGTCAAGACTGACGGGTACCGGTACGCGATACCCCAGATCAATCTCGAAGAACTTGTCTGCCTCTACGACGAAGACGTGTATAGCAAGATCGAGGTCGCCGGCAATCGCGAAGTGTATCGGCTGCGCGACCTCCTGTTGCCCATGGTGCGACTCAGTGATGTACTGCAGCGTACCGAGCCCTTTGACGGGGCGGCCAAGTCCGCATTCACCGAGCAGGCCCGCGACGAGCGGGAGAAGCAGCGCCTTGCCTGGGAGACTGCGCGGAGTGCGGGAACATCGCACAACTGGTCAACCACGTTCGCGGTTCTCAAGGTGGGAGCAACGCGCTTCGGACTCATCATCGACTCGGTGTTGGGCACCGAGGAGATCGTGGTGAAGCCCATGCACCGCTGTGTCAAGAACCTGCAGATATACTCGGGCGCCACGGTACTGGGCGATGGCGATGTGGCGCTCATTCTTGACGCTCTGGGACTGGCGCGCCACGCGGGCATCGAGTTTGAGCAGCAGGATCAGTCGCGACATGCCGAAACAAAACGCGACGGCGCGCAAAAGCGGTCGCTTATTCTCTTCAAGAATGGCGAGGACGAGCAGTTCGCCGTTGACATGCTCAATGTGAAGCGCATCGAGAAGATTGAGGCGAAGAACATCGAGCGCACGGGCGGGCGCGAGTTCATCACCATTGACGGCACATCGACGTACGTGCTGCAGATCGACCGGGCCATCCCGGTATCGGCCTGTGCACGCAGCAGCGACATGTTCCTGCTGCTGCCGAAAAACGCCCACACTGCCTACGGCGTGCTGGCGTCGCGTCTTATTGACATAGGAGAGTACGAGGTCGCGCTCAATGCCGAGAGCTACCGGCAGGAAGGTGTGCTGGGTACCGCCATCATCAAGAACCGAATGACACTGATGCTGGACATCGACACACTCATCCGCATTGCGCAACCCGAGTGGTACGCGACCGGGGCGTAGGATCCGGGATTGCACGTTGGCTGACGAATCGGAGGAATGCATGGCAACCGCACTCACACCTGACACCAGGACGGTGCAGCTCTGCTCGTTCTGGCTGGCAGGCCGCCGGTTTGGCGTGGATATTCTCGATGTGAAGGAGATCAACGACCGCATACGCATCACGCCGGTCTTCCAGGCGCCGGAGGCCATGCGTGGGTACATGAATATCCGCGGCCTGATCCATCTGGTGCTGGACCTGCGGGCGATCTTCGGCTTTGAGCACGCGGAGCCGGGGCACGACACCCGGGTCATTCTCTTCAAGTCCACGGTGGACGAGCCCTTTGGCGTGTTGGTCGATCGCATTGACGATGTGGTGGAGGTCCGCACCGACAGCATTCGCGAACGGCGAAAGAAGGGCGAAGCTGCCTCCGGCGTTGCCGCCAACGTGCGCAAGGCTGACGCAGAACTCACTATGGGCGTGTGTACCCTGGAGAAAGGCCTCCTCGTGGTTCTCAACGCGCGCGGCATACTTAAGTCCATTGACGTGACACAGAAACGGTAGCCCGGACACACACGAACACAAACCACAAAGGAGTCGGTATGCTCAACAACATCAAGATCGGGGTGAAGCTGGTGGGCGGGTTTATGATTGTTGCGGCAATTGCGGTTCTGATCGGGGTTGTCGGCAACGTCAACATGCACACGTTGAAGGTTCAGGACACGATGCTCTATGAGAAGATGACTTTGCCACTGGGGGACTTGGTGAGTGTCTCGACGAATTTCCATCGTCAGCGAGTGAACCTCAATGACCTGATTCGGGAAAGCGACCCGGAGAAGATGGCGGCAATCCAGACAAAGATGGCTGGCCTCGAAGAGGCATTCAACGCCTCTTTGGCGCACCTCAAGACAACACTAACCTCTGCCGATGACCAGGACCTGTACAAACAGCTATTCGACACCGACGCTGAGTATGACACCTACCGTGTGAGGATGCTCGAATGTGCCAAGGCCAACAAGGATGCTGAGGCGTATCGTCTCATGGATGGCGATGCATTGAAACTGTCTCTGAAGGAAGCCGAACTCATTGACGAAATGGTGAAGATTCACGTCGAAGAGGCCAAGCACACCGCAGAGACCAACGCAAAAACGGCGAACTCCGCCTCATTCATGCTGACGATCGCCTACGCAATCGGCGCCCTCACTGCCCTCCTGCTGGGCATCTGGCTCACCGTTTCCATCACCCGCCCGCTGGCGCAGGGCGTTGGTGTTGCGCAGGCACTGGCCCAGGGCAACCTGACCGTACGTCTCAACATGAACCGCAAGGACGAGATCGGCGTTCTGGCTGCTGCCATGGACAAGCTCGCCGAGAGTCTCTCAACCACCATGCGCAAGATCCAGGAGAATTCCGGCGTCCTGGCCAGCTCTTCCGAGGAGCTCTCTGCTGTCTCCAACCAACTGGTAAGCAACTCCGAAGAGATGACCACCCAGTCAACAACTGTTGCCTCAACCACCGAGCAGATGTCGGCCAACATCAACAACATCGCCTCTGCGTCCGAGCAGATGAGCGTCAACGCCAACGGCGTCGCATCCGCCTCCGAGCAGATGTCGCAGAATATGAATGCTGTTTCCTCCGCAGTCGAGGAGATGGCCGTATCCATCGGCGACATCACCAAGAATGCGCAAGATGCTCGATCCATCTCCAACAGCGCCACCGACATGGCAAAGAACGCGACCACCACCATGGACCAGCTTGGCAAAGCGGCCAAGGAGATCGGCAAGGTCACCGACGTGATCAAGCGCATTGCCGAGCAGACCAACCTTCTTGCACTCAACGCCACCATTGAGGCCGCGAGTGCAGGCGAAGCAGGCAAGGGGTTTGCCGTGGTTGCCAATGAGATCAAGGAGCTTGCCAACCAGAGCGCACAGGCTGCAGGCGACATCGCAGCGCGCATTGAGGGTATGCAGGGCAACGCGACTGATGCCATCAAGGTAATCGGCGATGTTGCGCAGATTATTGACAAGATCGGCCAGTCTGTCAAAGTCATCACCCTCTCGGTTGAGCAGCAGACCAAGGCCACCAACGACATCTCGTCGAATGTGCTGCAGGCATCGTCGGGCGCAAAGAACATTGCGCACTCGATTGCAGAAGTGGCCAAGGGCGCTACCGACATGTCGAAGAATTCCGGCGAGGCTGCCAAGGGAGCGCAGGATGTTGCGCGCAACATATCCGGTGTGAGCGACGCATCGCGCGACTCGAACAAGGGTGCGCAGCAAGTCAACACCGCAGCATTGGAGCTGGCCAAGATGGCAGGAACCCTCAAGTCCACGGTCGAGCAGTTCAAGCTCTGAGCCCCGAGGAGAGTATCATGAAAGCACTCATTGTCGACGATTCATCAACCATGCGACGGATAGAGGCAGCCCAACTGGCCGCATTAGGCTACACCGAGATTATCGAGGCCGCCAACGGGCAGGAGGGTCTGGACAAACTGCACGAGAACATGCCTGTTGACGTGGTGCTTCTCGATGTCAACATGCCGGTGATGGACGGGATGACCCTGCTCAAACGGATTCGCCGTGAGCCGCAGTACGGAGGTGTGCGCATCATCATGGTTACCTCGGAGTCGGAGAAGGGGCGTGTGTTGGAGGCATTGCGCGCCGGAGCCACGGACTACGTTGTCAAACCGTTCGCGCCGGAGCTTTTCAAGGAGAAACTGACAGCCTGACGAGCGCCGCACCATGTCAACAACCACAATACTTGTCGTCGACGACTCGCTGATCTTCCGTCACGGCGTGGCCGAGGCGCTCTCTGCGGAGTCCGACCTGCGCGTGATTGGCTCGGTGCGCAACGGTGTGAAGGCCATGGAATTCATTGCCGCACGCCGTCCCGATCTGGTGACGTTGGACGTGGAGATGCCCGACATGGATGGGCTTGCCACGCTGGAGGCAATCGCGCAGGTCAATGCGCGGCAGCCCTCGGCTCCGCCCATCGGCGTGATCATGCTGTCGGCGCTGACGCGCGAGGGCGCGGACACCACGATTCGCGCACTGGAGCGAGGCGCATTCGACTTTGTGGGCAAGCCGCATACCTCCTCGGAGCAGGAGAGCATCGCGTATCTGAAGCGGGAACTCGTGCCGCGCATCCGACAATTCGCATTCCGTCGCGGCGCAGGGACTGGCGCACCCACGCCTGCACCACAGACCGCGCCGGCCACACCCACTGTCGCACGAACCTCTCGCACCGCAGCCCGTGCGATTCTCATCGGCGTATCAACCGGGGGCCCCCGCGCGCTGGCAGACATGATGCCCGATCTCTGCAAAGTCACGACCCTGCCGATTCTGGTCGTTCAGCACATGCCGGCCACCTTCACGGCGTCACTGGCGGAGAGCCTGGGCAAGCGGTGCGCGCATCGGTCCAAGGAAGGCGAAGATGGCGAACTGGTAGCTGCACAGACGCTGTACATCGCGCCCGGCGGACGGCACATGCTTGTCAAACGCGGCCCCACGGGCGAGACAATCATCGCTCTCACCGATCAGCCACCGGAAAACGGTTGCCGCCCGTCGGTGGACGTGCTCTTCCGCTCAGCAGCGTCGGTGTTTGACGGCGCCTGCATCGCGATCGTCATGACCGGCATGGGCAGCGATGGCGCCCAGAGCCTGCGCATGCTCAAACGCGGCGGCGCATCAACAATCGCGCAAGACGAGGCCACGTCGGTGGTGTGGGGCATGCCGGGCAGTGCGGTGGAGACGGGACACGTGGACGTGGTGGCGCCTCTGATGAAGATACCGGCTGCAGTGCAGCAGATGATGATCGCCAACCGATGAGGCCCCATGGATCTGGACAAAAAAGACTTCAACGCACTGCGCACCTACATCCGCCGGGTGTGCGGCATTGACCTGGGAGACGACAAAGAGTACCTGGTGCGCCAGCGCCTGGAGCCGATTGTCACCTCGCAGGGATGCCGCGGCTTTGGCGAGTTCGCGCGCATTGTCTCCTGCTGCCCTACCGAGCAGCTCCGCGATCAGGTGATCGCTGCCATCACCACGAATGAGACATCGTTCTTTCGCGACAGCCACCCGTTCGACGTCTTCCGCGCCACAGTGCTGCCTGATCTGGAAAAGCTCGCACGAGAACGCAAGAACCGCGTGTACGACCGCAGGGGAGCCAAAGTCTCAATCCTCTCGGCGGGTTCGTCAACGGGGCAGGAGCCGTACACTCTCTCCATTCTCATTCACGAGTTCTGTCAGTTCGGGGCTCACGGAGACCTCAAGCCCGACGATTTCGCAATTGTCGCCACAGATGTCTCTTCGCGCGTGCTCGCAAAGGCAGT